>Ga0210409_10007134_pt1 | contig 11533 bp, 7 predicted proteins | sample IncBWH17MmetaG_FD_161649 | JGI IMG/M metagenome (GOLD analysis project Ga0210409, IMG submission 161649) | Forest soil microbial communities from Barre Woods Harvard Forest LTER site, Petersham, Massachusetts, United States - Inc-BW-H-17-M | ecosystem: Environmental > Terrestrial > Soil >...
CCCAAACCAATAGGCCCTCGTGCTCGCTGAGCGCATCGGCGTTTGCGCAGCACTTGATGGATTAACTAGAGACGCAAGGCTTGAGCTCTAATGAGTTAGAGATGTCCGACTAGCCGGTTATCGTCCCAAGCGAGTGCAATTGCTGTGGTATGAGTAGTCAATTGAAGCCATCAATTCTACTCGTGACAGACACGCTCAACTTCTATGGGCCTTCGAGTTGGCTAGCGAAGGCGGTTTTGCAAAGTAGCCAGCCCGGGTGTGCACGGTCAGCTTGCTGTGCCCGGGAGCACTCGCTTCAACCTTGACGGTGTGATAACCGATGCGCGGAGTTCGCGCGGGCCGGTACGCGACGGCGTACTGGTTACGAATATCGCGGGCAACCTCGGCAGCAACTGAGTCGATATTTTTCAGCGAGCTCGGGAAAAAGGCGATGCCTCCGGTCTCCTTCGAGAGCGCCTGCAGGTCATGTCTCGCATGCCGCGATTCCAGGCGGCCGTTGTCGCTGTCGAACATCAGACCGATGGAGTAAATGATTGGCCCCTGCAGGTCCTGAACACGATGGATTGCATTGTCCAGAGTGAGCTTCGAAGCATTGTCATCCCCATCGGTAATGACAATCAGCACCTTCCGGGGGCGGCTTGCGGACTGCTCCATCTTGTCCGCAGCAGTCACCACGGTGTCGTAAAGCGCAGTGCCGCCGGAGAGGCTCAGGTGTCCGAGTCCAGCCCGTAGTTTGCTCAGGTCCGAGGTAAAGTCCTGATCCAGGTATGCCTCGTCGGAGAAGTTGATCACGAAGGTTTCGTCTTGTGGATTGGACGCCTTCACCAGATCGATCGCGGCAGAGGTGATGGCAGCACGCTTGGTGCGCATCGATCCAGAGTTATCGACGACAAGGCCGATAGAAACAGGGGTGTCCTGATGCTGCAGGGAGACGATGACCTGCGGAACTTTGTCTTCAAACGCTTTGAAGTTGTTCTTCGTAAGATCGTTTACGAGCTGTCCTTTATTGTCCAGAACGGTGCAGTTCAGGACGACTTCTTCGGTGTTCATCTCCAGCGTGTAGGGGCCCGTGGAGCGTGGCCTGGTCTGCTGGTTTTGCGCGGCCGCGGCACTCTGTGCGCACGCCGGGAGCACGCCGGAGAACAGAATTGCGAAGCTGGGAAGCAGAGTGAGCGCCTGCTTCATCGTTCTTTTCATCGTTGCTTTCCGGGCTCGGCGCCGGGCATGGGCAGCGACGTTCTGTTGCCGAAGCCGATCTCCATCGCGGTGTTCTTTGGAAAAACAATGTTACGTCCTCGTCCGAGAAAGTTGTTGTAGATGGAGCGGCTGCCACCGTACGCGCTCATCAGGATGCCGTAGGTGTGAGACCGAAAGGCGATGCCGACGATCAGCCCGATGAGCTTGAAGCCTGTCGCGCCGCCGGCGGTGGGACCCGCATCGCCCACGTCGTTCCGTCCGCCGCTTCCGATGAGCGCCAGCCCCACCGATGTGCCGGTCGAGATATACCGCATCTTGGATGAAGTTGCTTTGGCACCACCCTCAGCATCGAGCTGCGCATTGTCTGCAGCGTCGGACTGGATACCCTGCAGGCTGGTGTCCACTGTCTGAACGGCTCCGTCGGGAAGGACAACCTCGCGAAATGCGATGCGCAGTTGTCCGTTGCGGTGAAAGCTGCGGGCGGGACGCACTTGAAGGACAGAGCCGCGAAGGCGGGTTCCCGCGGGGAGGATCAGGCTTCCTTGATTGAAGAGCGGCTGCGAGAGTTCGGCATCCACATCCGCACTCTTCGGGGTTTTCGCTGAATTGAGAGGCGTCAGCAGCACAGCGTGGACAAGGCTTCCCGGCGGAGGCTGCGTGCCGACGGCAGAAAGAGTTTTGGAGGAGACGAACTCGCTGCCAAAGTCGAGCGGCTGCGAGAGTTCGGCGGAGTAGAGCGTTCCGGCATCGATGTATTGCGGGTGCGCGGGAAGCTGCGCGACGGCATAGCGCGTGACGAGATGCATCCGCCCGGGCGACTCCACCTGCTTCATGGCATTGTTCCACTGTGCGCGGGCCTGATCCATCTTTGTGGCCGCGGCGTCTTTTACGACGTTCTTTTTGTGCTGGTCTGCGGTCACCAGCCGGACAACCTGTCCCGAGCCGGGGACTACGTTTGCATGGAGGGGAAAATGACGACCATCGGGCAGAACAAGTTCATCGAACACAACGGCGAGCTTATGGGCTGGGGTGAAGTTGGCATTGAGCGCGTCCAGCATTCGCGCGCGGCCAGGGACCGGATAAATTGCCGAGATTCGCCCGCTGGCCGCGGTGCCGATCGGGATGACGAGATGGTCGAAGACATACACCGGCTCCATAACGCGTCCGGAGATAGGCTGGCCGACCGCTCGGATGCGCACTTCCTTATCGAGAGCGATCTGTATCGGGGTGCCTTCGGGAACAATCATTGCGATGGTACGTAGGCCGAGCGATGGCGATGGCGGGGGCGAGGCGGACTCACGCTGCGAGGCTGTGCTCTGCGCGCGCAAGCCTCCGGCGAAGACCCACGCAAACAGAAAACTCGAGAGAACACGATGAGACACCATTCAGGACAAAACCTCAGGACATAGAGAATACGTATCTGCTACCGGTTCGCGTGATTGCGGCGCGTGAGAAGAATGTGCTAGACCTCTAGCAACGCCGGCCACGACCGAGGGTGGAACACGATCCGAGTGCCGTCCATTCAATTCTTAGATCGTTAAGAGTAGAGTGTCAAATGAGTTCTTAATACTTTAAGGCGATAGCGTATGGTCGGGGGCCTCCAGAACGGCGAGGGCTTCTCGACAGAAATGGACCAAGGCTAAGATTGATGAAGGCGCAACTTGAATCATCGCTTCGAGGCCCGTTTTATTGTTGTCGCTCCTCAATGTCGCCCAAGGCCTCGCCACCGCAAACCAGCCATTAGTCGTTTTAGTAGACAACGATCCTTCGGGACAGCCTGTCAAAACTGAGGACTGCGTTCTCTGAGCCCCACAAGTCGCGCAGCTGCGCCAGGGACGGAAAACAGCCCATTCAGATAGTGAAGCCGACCATTCACAACAGCAGCTCTAGAGTCATAGATGCCCATGGGGAGTAAAGGCCCCGACCTTCTCATCTTGACGCATGCGCTTTCTCAGCTAGTGGAAGATGATGATGCAGGTGCTGATAGCCGCGGCCACTAACATCAAGATGACTACGGCTGCATAAAGCAGATACGTGGTCGGAAGATCGTCATCGTCGGCTGCCATGGAATTAAGGTCGAATCCTACAAAATCCGTCGCCTCTACAGTACTAGTCTTAACGCGTTAAGAGTAAAGAGTCAAACAGGCTACGGAGATCGCTGGGCTGGTTGATTTCCATTGGAGTTCTCTAAAAACTCGGCTGTCCGGCCGCGAAACAAACGTCCATCGAACAGAAGCTGCCGTCAGGATGTTGCCAGGTCATGTACAGGTAGCCGTACGCAAGACGCTGATGCCGAGCTTCTGCATGCGAGAGTGCAGCGTGGACCGGCTCATGCCCAGGAGGGCTGCGGCTCCGTTGGGGCCAGCAATCTTCCCCACTGTTCTCTCGAGAGCGGCAACGATTTCATGCCGTTCAGTTTCCTCGAGAGTCGCACGCAAATTCCCGTTGCTGTAACTAATGACTGGCGGCCCATTGATACTCAACCGCGGTTCTTCCATGGACAGATTGAGAACCGCTCCGGTAGAGACGATGACGGCTCGCTCGATGACATTTTGCAATTCCCGTATGTTGCCAGGCCAGGGATATCGTACTAGTGCTGTCATGATCTCCGCAGGGATAGTGTCGATGCTTTTGTTCATGCGTCGGCTGCACTGCTGCACGAAGTGCCGTGCCAGCAGAGGGATATCTTCGGGCCGTTCGCGTAGCGCCGAAGCACGAATGGGAAATACATTCAGGCGATAGTAGAGATCCGGACGGAACTTCTGTTCGTTAACCAGAGCTTCCAAATCCCGGTTCGTTGCGGCGATCAGACGAGTATTAGTCTTCAGGGTTCGCGAGTCGCCGAGTCGCTCGAACTCCCGCTCCTGGAGCACCCGCAGCAACTTCGGCTGCAACTCCAGCGGCATCTCGCCGATCTCATCCAAAAACACGGTGCCGCGGCTAGCCAATTCGAAGCGTCCGACGCGTCGAGCGATGGCGCCGGTGAAGGCGCCACGCTCGTGACCGAACAGTTCGCTCTCAAGCAGGCCCGCGGGAAGAGCGGCGCAGTTTACCTTCACGAAGGGGCCAGCCGCACGGTCACTGCACTTGTGAATTGCTTCTGCAATTAATTCCTTGCCAGTTCCTGTTTCGCCGCGGATCAACACCGTCGCGTTGGTTGGGGCCACAAGACGCACCATGCCGAGTACGCGCTGGAGGGTTGCGCTGTTACCGACAATTTGTGGTAGTCCGGAGCAACGAAGTTCACCGTCGAATGCGACTTCTTCCGATGCCGCTTCCCCGACTCCGCAGGATACGGTATGGTTGACTGTCGGCGTTTCACATGCACAGCTTGCTTTTGCTGTCATTCTTTACTAACCCTCCCTCATTTGCCAGCAAACGAATGGCCACACATCAAGCTACCTTCCGCGTCGTTGCCTAGTAATCCACTCGCGGACATACGCAGCACAGTTCCTCAGGGTGACCCCCTCCGCTTCGCAGTGCTCCAGAAAGCTCACCGCATCTCGACCTGCCAGAGTTACGTCTTTAAGGTCAAGAACTATGGACTGTGCGTTCGCTTCCGCCCTAATGAATGTTTCCAACTCGGCGATATGTTCTACATCTATTTGACCGCTTAGCGTAAAGACCACCTGTCCGTTCGACGATCTTTGAATCTTGAGCATGTAGCTCTCAGCAAGCAATGAAAGCGCCAATCGCACTTCAGTGAAAACAATTAAGTTAACAAGATATAGCAATTGCGAAATTCGCGATTTGCGAAATTCGCAACGACAGATTCAGGGAGGTGTGAGCCGTATTCTTCGCTTCGTCCAAGCGGGAGCGAGAGTTCGCGGACAAAGAACCAGGCAGCAAGAGTGTCCGCTCCTTTTCTGGACCAAAGACGTTGATTGGCGTGATCACGCCGGTTATTCTAAAACCTCCTCTGTGAGCGAACATTCTGATGCGTGGTTTGGAAGTTGTAGGACAAAGACCGTCTTTCCCGGAGTGGATTCTTCCAGAATCAGACAGCCTCCGTGCGCACGCGCTGCATGTTGAGCGATCGTCAATCCGAGGCCGATGCCGCCCATTTTCTTGACACTCACGAACGGATGAAAAAGCACATCGCGAACGGATTCAGGTACACCCTGACCACTATCCTGCACACGAATGTAGTTGCAACTGTCGTCGTGCCGAAGTGCAATTTCGACTCTTTTGGGAGCAGAACAGCCCTTCAGAGCCTGGCACGCGTTGAGTAGGAGATTATAGACAGCCGCCCCCAGTCTTTGATTATCGATCCCTGCCCGGATGGATGGCGCCTCGCGGATTACCACTTCGCACTCCCGTGCGTCGGGATGAGATCGCACCATGTCTACAACATGTTGGATCAGCAGGTTCAACGAGTTCTGCTTAAAATGCGCGGCTCTTTGCGTACGAACGGAGACGAGATAAGAATCGAGCAGTTCGATCATGTCGCGAATCGTTCCGCGCACTTCATCGAGGAGTTGGTCGCGATCCGTCTGACAAATGTTCGGATCGGTCAAAAATTCGACATTGCAGTTGATGCTGGCTAAATGGTGGCGAATATCATGTGAAATGAACGACACCAGCGTTTGGCTTATGGTCGATCGCTCGCGTTCTAGCACCTTGCGATTTGCGATTCCAAGCTCTTCGGTGCCATGGTAACGCGGATGGTGGTGTTCTGGTGTATCCACAGAACCACTCTCGCCCGAGCACGGGTTGCGTTCGCATTTTCGTAGTGATTGTATCTGTGGCATTTGATCCTCCAGAATGGCCATCACCGTTACGACTTAAGCATTCGCCGCCCAGGCATCTGCCAATGATTGCAACAGTGTTGTACGAGGGCCTAGAAACGGCAGGGAGGGCAAAGCTTTCACTCTCTCGTGCTTTCTCGAGATCCTGTTTTGGGCACGATCTCTGAATCCCCAGCATCTGCACTCTCATGCAACAGGAATCAAACTGCGAGTTCCTGCAACGTCACCCAGAATGACTTCGAATACCTGTGTGAGATCCGGGGCGGTGACCGCATACACTGCACCCAACTCATTGGTGATGATTCGCTCAAGTGTTCGTGAAAACCTGACCAATGAAAACGGGTTTCGCCATACGATTGTCAGTGCCATAACTCAGCTCCTAAACATTCCCCCTGGCTTCAATACTCCCGCCTCCGCTGTAGCGTGTTGGGGGGGCACACTCTCTTGCTATGGCAATCGCGATGCCAATCCCTAAAGCATTGAAAAACAGACGAATGAAAGAGATGGCGGGATCGCGACTTTCGTGAATTTGCGAAATTCGCAACGATGGAAGCTTCTTAAGTTCTGGTTATGACATTCGCAAATCCGACTGCTCTTCAGTTAACGCTATTATTGTCAGTCGCTAACCACCTCTCGCCTTGAAGCGCTCTCTTTTGGCTCGCAGATTGCTTTACACAGGGCGGGCAGAATAAAGATGAGAGGCGCGCCGTGGCGATGTTCCGGTTGGACTATCTATCTTGTCTTCTCACCGTCGTCGCGACGATCCTGCTCGGAAGAAAGATGTGGACCGGTCTGGTTGTTTCGGGCCTCAATAGTCTCATCGTCTGTGTGATCGGATTGCACACGTCACAGTATGGCTTTATCCCTGCCAACATGTTTTGCATCTGCATCAACGCATTCAATCTTCGGGCATGGTTAAAGATGCAAAAAGTTCCACCCGAATCGGCCACCAACGCAAGCAGCCAACTGCTAACTGGGTGCAAACGAGTGAGCATCTCGAATAAGGCAGCCAGGCGACCCTCAACAATTTTGTCGCGAATTCGAAAATCGTGACGATGAAGTCTGGGATGAATATGTTAAGGAGGCTTCCTAAGTTCCGGTCTTCGAGGAGCCTATGCTTTTGAAGCGCTGCTTGTTGATCTTTAGCAACTTGATCTTCGATTCCAGTGTAGATCCCGCGATACCTAATTTGGCCGCCGCTCCCGACGGTCCCGACACCTTTCCTCCGCTCTCGGCTAACGCAGCCTCGATAATTGCTCTCTCCTGAGAAGGATGCCTCCTATGGAGACCACGCTCGCTAGTCACTTCAGTTGCATGCGATCGTCGTGAAAGCCAACTCTCATCGACTGAGAAGTTCCGAGTTTCACAGACAATGACAGATCGCTCAATCACGTTCTGCAATTCACGGATATTACCCGGCCAGGGGTACGACTGAAGAAGATCAAGGCTTCTCTTGTCCACAGTCTGAAAACTCTTTCCAGCTTTCCGTGCAAAACGATCGATGAAGTACTCGACAAGAAGGGGAATGTCTTCTCTTCTTTGACGCAAAGCCGGCATTTCGATCGGAAATACGTTCAGCCGATAGAACAGATCGCTCCGGAACATGCCCGCATCAATGGCAGCCTCCAGGTCGCGGTTGGTGGCGGCGATCACTCGAACATTAGAGCGTATAGATCCCGTTCCGCCGACACGCTCGAATTCGCGCTCCTGCAGAACACGCAACAACGCAATCTGCGTCTCGGCAGGCAGTTCTCCAACTTCATCGAGGAAGATCGTGCCTCCTTCGGCCAGCTCAAAGCGCCCTAAACGCCTCTGCGTCGCCCCCGTAAAAGAGCCCTTCTCGTGACCAAACAATTCTGACGCAATCAGCTCGCGCGGGACGGCTGCGCAGTTCACACTCACGAAGGCATGTGAAGAGCGCCGGGAACGCCTGTGAATGGCACGGGCAACGAGTTCCTTCCCCGTTCCAGTCTCGCCGGTGATCAAGACACTGGAATCGGTAGGAGCAACCTTCGATATGCGGGAAAGCACCGTTTGCAGCGTCGGCGATGTTCCAACAATCTCCTCGAACATCGACGCCTTATCAATCTCTTCGCGCAACGCGACGTTCTCATGCTGGAGTCGCTGCTCAGCCTGCTTGCGATCCTCGATATCGGTCGCAGTGGCATACCATCGCACGAGGCGTCCTTGTTCATCGCGTAGTGGGTTCCAGCGGAAGAGAAACCAGCGGTACTTTCCATCCTTTCCCAGAAAACGCGCTTCGTATTCGTGCGGGATACCGCTTAAGAATTTACTTTGAGCTTCGCTGGTCAAACGTTCCCAATCATCTGGGTGATAAGACCTGCGACGGTCGGAGCACCGCCACTCGTCAAGGGTGAGACCGAAATAATCGAGCACGGCCTGATTAGCATAAAGACGAGTGCGATCACGATCATGACCCAATACGGCGACGTGCTGGGGCGCGAAGTCCAGTATCTGGCGAAGTTCCATCTCGCTTTGGCGGATCTTGTCTTCTGCTTGCTTTCGTTCGGTGATGTCAGCAGAGCTGCCGACGAATTCCATCAAATCCCCGGATGCGCTTAGGACAGGATGGCCAACAGTGTGGATGTATCTGACGGTACCGTCCGGAAGAAGTATTCGGAATTCTACCTTGTAATTCGACTTTTCACGGATTGCTCGATCGATCGCCCCCTGCCATTTGGTTCGATCCTCCGGATGGATGCGCTGTAGCCGTTCGCTCCAGGTCGGTGGTCCCTGGTCTGGATCAAATCCGTAAATGCGATACCATTCCTCCGAAAGGTACACAGCTTCTCTTCCCGCTACCCGCCAAACCCAACTCCCCATATGCGCGAGCCGCTGTGCTTCCTCCAGATGTCTCTCGCTCTGTCGCAACGCTTGTTCGGTTTTCTTGCGCTCGGTAATGTCCGTCACGGCGCCTACGTATTGGAGATTGCCTGAGGAGGGGCTCGACGCACGCGCGATAACGTGAAGGTGTTTGACTGAACCGTCTGGCATCAGCAGACGATGGTCAAAATCGAAATCCGCCCATGCCTCGAGAGTACTGTCGAGAGTTCGCTGCACGTAATCTCTGTCGTCAGGATGAATTCGTTGAAACACTAACTCTAACGTTGGCTTGACTGCGCGATCGTATTCAAAAATATTGTGGGTTTCATCGGACCAGAAGATTTCTCCGCTCGAAACGTTAAAGCCGAAACTCCCGGTGTGGCTTATGCTCTGACCTTCGGTGAGAAAAGCTTCGCTGCGATGTAGATCAGAATAGAGGTTGGCGTTCTCCAGCGAAATCGCGGCTTGCGAAGCCAACATCTCCAGCACTGCAACGCGCTCCGACGTGAACGCCCGCGGAGTCAAATTGTTCTCGAGATAGAGTGCACCAATGAGTTTCGTTTGTTTGACGATGGGTAGGCATAAGACGGATCTGGCGCGCTTCTGCCGCACATACTCGTCCTCCGAGTACAGGCCCGCGACCGAAGCATCATCAAGTACCACGCGTTCCCGAGTCCGAATGAGGCAATGAAGCGCGGATGGCGGCAGATCAGACGACTTAACGGCTGCCTGTCGTACGGTGACCTCGACGCTGCCGTGGCTGGTAGTGGCCTCCGCCTCAATCTGTGGCTCATCATCGCCCCGGAAGAGGATGAGCACACCGCGTTCCGCCCCTGCATGCTCCACCGCGATTCGCATGAGCTTCTCGATCAGCTTAGGCAGGACAATCTCGCTCGAGAGTGCGTGTGAGGCCTTGAGCACAGTCTCGACGTCCAACTGCCCAACGGATGCCCCTATCGTCGCCGTGGGAGAGGTAGGATCTCTTTTCTCCTGCAGGTGTGGGTAGAATTGGTCGAGCTGTTTCACTTTGCCGAGCGCGCCCCAGTGGTCATAGCAGTTTCGCGCGTTGCGCAGATACGTGTGGGCAATCGTCTCGAATCCGCGCGCCAGGTAGAACCGTGCGGCGACCTCGTGGGCCAGTGCTTCGTTCTGAATGAAGCCGTTCTCCCGAGCCGATTGAATGGCCTGGTCGTACAAGTGCATCGCGTCGAAAGCGCGGCCTTCGAGGCGGGCAATCTCGGCCGCCACCAGCGCGTGCTTATCGGCGAAGGTCGGTGGATAGTTGTCGGCCCACTCGCGCAGTTGTTCAAGATGCGCTGCCAAGAGTTCGCGCCATGCCTCTTGCTCGGCTTCAGAGGCTTGCTCATACAGTGCCGCCACCGTCAGCGCGGTGTAGTAAGAGTAGTCGAGGAGCTGGATCTGAGCGGCTGAGCTCCAAAGCAACGGCTTCGCCTTGCCGGCTGCCGCAAGAGCCTCGGCGTAATCGCCTGAAATGAATCGCGCCTTCAGTTTGAACAGCCAGTACCAGAAAATCATCAAGGCCATGCGATCCCCTGTAAGCTGCGCCTCAAACGTCTCCTCGTCGAACTGTTCGTCGTTGAAAGTGGAAAAACTCGCGGTCCGGCCCTGCATGGTCGCGATGAAGCGTTGCTGGCTCGTGACAACATCTGCGGCGTCGGTGTACTTGGCCCTTCGTATAAAGTCCAGCGCGATCTCCGACTGACGCCACACCGCGTCGAGGGGATCGTTGCGCAGAAGGAAGCCGGTAATCGGTTGGGACATGCCGTAGCAGGCGTAGGCCAGATCACCGTTCTCAATCGCGGTGCGGAAGGTAGCCTTCATGAAGTCGATTGCACTCGCAATCGGCTGCGTCCAGAGGGAGACGTTTCCCATGAGGTGGTACATCTTCGCCTGGTAGGCGATGAACTTGTGCTTCTCGACAAGGTCGCATGCGAGCTTGGCGAAACGATGGCCATCGACGTAACGATGAAAGATCGGGCCGAGGAGGTTGCCGAAGGATCCATAGGCGAGCGCGGAAGCACCGCACGTCCCGTATTGCATTGCCATCTTCACCTTGCGACACAGCTGCAAGCAACACAAACGGATGTCGGTAAAGTAGGCAGGCACACCAAGGGCCGAGAGCACCTGCATGGCCGCGTGCACTTCTGGATCGGTCATCATCGGCAGATCCATCAAGCTCTCGATCGTGCGCCCATCAAGGGTCTGCCAGACCCTCTCGTATTCGGCCTGGACCTGCTCCTGGATTGGGTGTGCCGGGATGTCGATGCCGAACAGATTCAGGCAAGTCAATCCGCTAGCTACGGCTTGCGGATACTCCCCCTTCACTTCATGCGATTGGATCTTGAGACGATAGATGGCTGCTTGGTCGACTTTGGACACTCCGCGCTGCAACAGCTCCGCAATAAGTTGCTCCGCTGTGTCGAAGTTACCCGTCAAAAATTCGCACTCCGCACGTTCGAGCCATAGGGGGAACATCAACTCGTACTGGGTCCCCCATGCGCTTTGGTCCAAGAGCGCCATGCCGGCAGAAAAATACACGCGTGCCGACTCATAGGCTGTGAACCCCTTGGCTTTATGTCCGGCACGCAGATCGATCGCTGCCACCTGCGCTTTCTCGTCCTGGTCGATCAGCAGTTCGGCGCCACGATTGAACTGGTTTGCGACCTCAAACAGATTCTCGGTGAGTTCGCCCTCCGTCATGCCGGAAAACAGCCTACGACCGA
>Ga0210409_10007135_pt1 | contig 11533 bp, 15 predicted proteins | sample IncBWH17MmetaG_FD_161649 | JGI IMG/M metagenome (GOLD analysis project Ga0210409, IMG submission 161649) | Forest soil microbial communities from Barre Woods Harvard Forest LTER site, Petersham, Massachusetts, United States - Inc-BW-H-17-M | ecosystem: Environmental > Terrestrial > Soil >...
ATTTATACATTTTACGGCCACCTCTCCGAGATTGACGTAAAGGTCGGAGACACCTTGGAAGCTGGCGCGGTGCTGGGAAAAGTCGGAGCCACGGGACGAGTCACCGGGCCACACCTGCATTGGGGGCTTACGGTGGAGCGGGCGCGGGTGAATCCTTTACAACTCGTGAAACTCCTAGAGAAAGAATGACTGTAGAAAATACCAAAAATGCGAAAGGAATCCGCCACCGGAGAACAGAGAGCTGTTCAGCCCCAAGTGAAGCAGAACCAGCACAGAAATCAGCAGCATGGTCCAGAAATGAGCGACGCGCAGAATGCGTCTGGTTTCCTGCGCCTTCTGAAGAAAAAGGCCGAAGAGAAGCTGAAGGAACACCAGACCCAGGGCCAGCGTTGCCAGCCAGAGTCCGGTGAGGCTGGTCCTGGGCATGTGTCCCGCCGACATGGGGATCCAGGCATGCGCGAAAGCCAGTGCCGCCAGCAGATACCCCGCCCAATAATGCGGCCACATCCGCTGCAAGTACGACCTTTCCCGATCTGGCGCGAGCCCCAGGCTTTCGCTTAAACGCGTACGTCGCAGTAAGTAGGGCAGCAGCGCTACCACGCCGATGAGGATGGAAGCGATCCATCCCGTTGCACTGGCGTAGAAAAAAGAGTTCATAGGCTACTGCACCTTGACGTAACCGGTGAGAATCACCAACTGCTCTGCTTGAATGGTGTGATCGCTTCGGACCGTGCCTGTGACGTGAACGACCGCTCCGGGGTGAATGTCGGCTTCCTTTCCCATCACGATTTTGGTTTGCGCATTCCATCGCAAAGTCACGCTTGAGGAGGTTCTGGCATAAATCTCTTCCGTTTTCTTTTGCAGAAGCTTTCCTTTGGCGGTTCCTTCCGGGGCAGGTTCGGCGATCTCCACCGCAATTTTGGTATTTGTTCCCGGAGCGGTTTGCGCGAATTGTTGGTCGTCAGACGCGGCGGTGGACATCGATAGGGACATCCGGGCGGAGTTCCAGACGGCCAACGCGACCAACAGGGCGACCGTTGAAATCAGCACAATCCACGTGCGTCGCGCGCGGCCTTGATTTGGTCCAACTTTTGTTTCTGTCATAATTTCCCCTCGTTGTTGAGAAGTCATTTTCTGGCGCAAGATTGCGCCAGATTGAGAGAGAGTTTGCAGCCCGTACTTAGGTATAGAGTCAAGCCCGTTTTTTTCCGCCCTGTGGGCAGTGACTAGATCAGCGCAGAGACTTGGAGGCAGGGCAGACTGGTTCCGGACGACTACGCAGCTTCTCGATTGTTGCAGAGAGCTGTTTCCCCATGGACTTCAGCAGCTTGATCTTTTCCTCGACGGCCGCAAGCTTTTCTTCGGCCATTCGGACGATGGAGTCCAGCTCTACTGGATCGCGCCCGGCGGGAGGGGAGGACAAATTCGCCACCGCCGTATGAAGTTGAAGAAGCTGCTTAGCCTCTTTCAGAGTGAATCCCAATTGCTGAGCCCACCTGATGAATTGGAGGGCTTCAAGGTCAGTCTGGCCATAGCTTCGATAACCGGCCGGTGTTCTTGGAGGCTGACGCAGCAGCCGCCGCCGTTCATAAAACCGAATGGTCTGAATGTGTACGCCAGCTCTGGCGGCAAGTTCACCGATGCGCATGGGGATAGGATAGACCTTATACCACGGTATAAGATCAAATTAACGGTATGTCCTTCTCCATCCGTGGTAGAAGGGAGTGCGGGCAGGCAAGGAACAGACACGCGGTATGGAGAGGCGGCAGGCTTAGTAAGCGTCCAATTGAAACGAATGCGCTGGCCGGGACACTAGGTGAGACAGGCCGGCGCGCTCGAACCGCAAGGCAGACGTTGACTGCGGTTCGTGGAGGCGCAAATGAGTGAACCGGCCGGCAACCTGAAGATCGCGCGGAGCTACCTGCAGGCTCTGGAACGTGGCGAGACGGGGGCTGGGCTAGGTAAGTTTTTTGCTCCCGATGTGGAGTTTGAGGAATTCCCGAACCGTCTGACGCCGCTCGGCAAAAAGCGGGATCTAGCTGAGAGCCTGGCAGGGGCGGAGAAGGGTAAGAAGATCATGTCCCGCCAGATATACAAGATAACGCACGAGATAGCGAAGGCAGATCGGGTGGCGCTGGAGGTCGAATGGGTGGGAACGCTGGCCGTACCTTTTGGGTCGCTTCCGGCTGGCGGACAGATGAAGGCCTATTTTGCGGTATTTCTGGAGTTCAGAGAAGGGAAGATTGTCAGGCAGCGGAATTACGATTGTTTCGAGGCTTGGTGAGGTGAAAAACAGGTGAACGGGGAAGTACAGGGAAGTACAAGGGTACTGTTACAAAATGGGCATTTGTGGTACCTTTCAGCCATTGTCTTGGAAATAGCAAGTGGGCAGTATTGGGCTGTGTGGGCAAGGTTCGTGCTGGTTATATCTCTCCTGTTGTTCTGTCGCTTCGGCACCCTGCTGACACGACTTTGGAAGCGTGCACCCGTCGATCGAATTAGTCGCTAGCGAAGTGGATTCTTAAATTTGATGTGAGGTCGTAGCCGAAATGTCCCTGCTTCACTTTCGCTGCAAAGAACGCAGACGAACTCTACGGGTGGCACTCACCGTGCCGCTGACGGTGCACGGAAAAACAGACGAAGGCAACAAGTTTTGCGCGCAGACGTTTTCGCAGTCGGTGAACCGGCATGGAGCGTTGTTTCATCTGGAAGAGATTGTCCTGGTGGGGCAAACGCTGATTCTGATGAACGATCACACCGCACAATCGATGGAATGCCGCGTCGTTTCCATCCACCGGGCTCGCGACGGCAAGCAGTATATCGGAGTGGAGTTTATCAATCCCGAAACGAATTTTTGGCACATGCAGTTCCCGATTCCGGGCTCAAAGCCGTTGCGCCGGATCGTTCCCAGCAAAGCCTCTGCATAGTGCAGGGAGCATTGCTGCTCCTCGTTTCAACTCCTCTTTAGATTCCCCAATTACCGCTACAAGTAAAGGATGTCAATCGCTGCGCTCCCGGACCTGAAGCCATGCTTCTTGCAGCCCCCTCGCGGCAATCTGTTGTTCAACAGCGATTACCTCTTCCGGTGGACAATAGAACTCTGCTGGCGGGAATACCTCAGGCAACCGGGCAATGTTACCCCCCATCCAGCACCACGATTAAGTCCACATCATCGGTCAGGCACGGCTCTCCATAAATGATGACTGCCACGTTCCGGCTGCCCATGTAAGCTGTGCCCAGCGTGTTCAAGCGCTGGGTGAACATGAGAAAGAGGTTACTTTCGCCCGTCGGTGGCGATGAGGGGGGTCTTCGCAGGCTATGGCAAACGTGGTGACAAAAATCGGCCTGATATCGGATACCCACGGCTTACTGCGCGATGAAGCTTTTGAGGCGTTGCGCGGGTCGGGGCTGATTCTGCACGCGGGGGATGTGGGGAATCCAGAGATTTTGGAAGAACTAAGGAAGATCGCGCCGGTGATAGCGGTGCGGGGCAATGTGGATGCCGCGCCTTGGGCCCAGGCCTTACCGGAGAGGGCCGTGGCGGAGGCAGGGTCGGTCCTCATCTATGTCCTGCACGATGTAAAGGCCCTGGACTTGAATCCGGCCGCATCCGGCTTTCATATTGTTGTCAGCGGGCATTCCCACAAACCGGGAAAGACGGAGCGCGATGGCGTGCTTTATATCAACCCTGGGAGCGCTGGACCGCGGAGGTTCCAGTTACCTGTCACAGTGGCAGTTTTGAGGCTGGGGCAGACCCCATGGAAAATTGACTTCGTTGACCTCGAACAATCCCGATAACACCGCCATTCCCGAGCACGTCAATTCCGGGGAAGTCAGGTTTGGCGGGTGCAGAACAGGTACCTTCAGCGCCAACTATGCAGGGGGTACGCGAGGTCGTTGCGATCGTCGTCCGTGGCCACCGCATAACTAATTGAATTTAATATACTTAGCGAAGGACAGGGGAGTTAGGGACAGTGTCGAGCGAGGGACAGTACTAGGCCTAGGGTACGGAAAAAGGGGGCTCCCAGCATAGGACAGGGGTCCGGCTAAAATCGGGACTAGTGCTTCATGGTGTGATAGAGTCATCGACCTCATACTTGCTCCAGGTTGAGGCGCTGTGCTAAACACCCCGGAACGAAAAACTGAGATGCCAAGGAGAAGTCAGAAAATGCGTAACCGTCAAAAGGGATTCTCGCTCATCGAACTGCTGATCGTGGTGGCCATCATTCTGATCATTGCCGCCATTGCCATTCCAAATTTGCTCCGGTCACGCATGGCCGCGAATGAAGCTTCTGCGGTCGGTTCTCTGCGCACGATTGATACAGCGGAGATGACCTATTCCACAACGTATCCGAGTATTGGTTATGCGGACCTGCCGAGCCTTGGCGGCGCCGCACCTTGCACCACCGCGACGTCCACGAGCTCCTGCTTGATTGACGACGTGCTCTCCACGGTGGGGACCAAGAGCGGCTATGCCTTCACCATTACGAATCTGGCGGGAGCGCCGGTTATCGTGACCTATACCTCGACGGCGCTGCCGAGCGTGGTTGGCCAGAGCGGCCAGCGCGCGTTCTGCTCCGACCAGTCCGGTGTTATCCGCTACAACGCGACTGGCACGAGCTGCGCGAATAACGACCCCGCGCTGTAAGCTACGCACTCTGCGGCCTTAGCACAGCCACGCCGGTGAGTTCTCCGGCGGAAAGAATCGACAAGCCCACTCCTTCCAACCGAGGGAGTGGGCTTTCGCTTTTTACCTTCAGGTATCCGCACTCCCACTAACTCCGCTCGTGCTGAATTCCGGCTCTTCTAATGGGAAGCAGGTAGCCACGCCAGGCCGTCGACGCCCGGCGTAAGATCGATGGGCGGCTGCATTTTCCAGGCGCGCAGGTCCAGCACGCCAATCTTCCCCGCACCGGTCCCACTGACGTAAGCGATTTCCCCGCCGGGGCGAAGGAGTATCTCCGATGATCTCTCCGGAATACCCAGCGAACGCGCCACCTTCAGCGTCTGCAAATCAACGACGTGGAGGCGATTGGCGCTCATGCTGAGCGCCAGCAGCCAGCGTCCATCGGGCGTCGGCGCAGAGGCATAGGCCACGTCCGGCAATACGATCCAGTTCGCGATTTTGCTGCTGGCCGTATCGATGACGGCGATGCGGGGCGCATCCTGATCATGAGTGAAGATGCGCATACCGTCTGGCGATATGGAAATACGCTGGACACTCTTTGCCACCGGAATGGTGGAGACCAAGCTGCGCTTCGCCAGATCCAACACGCTCACGCTGCCGGCGCTCACATTGGCGGTGTAACCGCGATGGCCGTCGGGGGAAAGAACCAGCATGTGGGATTGCGGCTCGCCGGTGGGGACCTCCGCGAGAACCCTTCGTGTGGAAGGATCGATGACGTCCACGGCATTGGCTAGCTCGGCGGTCACGTACAGTAGACCGTCGGGTCCGAATTCAGCGCAGTGTGGGCGGAGCGGTTTGCCCAGGTCGATCGTGGCAACAAGTTTGCGCTCTTGGAGATCAATGACATCAATCGTGCTACCGTCGGTCCCCGGCTTTCCGACGCCGGAGTTTCCGTAGATTGGGACATAAGCGAAGTGGCCGTCTTTCGAGACGATGACTTCATGACCGTTCACTCCGACAGAAATCTTTGCCAGTTCGCGGCGAGCGTCGGGATCGACGACCAGAAGGGTGTGCTCTTTTTGGTTCGCCACCACCAACAGGCCAGTTGCCGGCGGCGCCGACTTCACTTCCCGGAGCACCGCCGAAGCGACGAGAACCATGAAAACAACGAGCAATGACAGGCGTGCAAGCATGGAGCACCTCGACGAAACTTCCTTCGCGTTCGAATGCGCGCAACTCTGAGGAGTATATCTTTTCCTGAAGTCAGCGGCCACGCTTGCGTTTCTTTTTCGCTGGTTTTTTGCTTCTAGGCTTCCGCATGGCAGGCTTCGCGCTCAAGAGCGCGTCGCGCGTTCGTTTCGGGAGCTTTGCGAAAACAAGGTCATAGGATTCCCGCAGCAAACGTGCCAGTTCCTCGGCGGGCAAGGCGTCTCTTGTTTGCAGCGCGACCCATTGCGCTCGCGCCAGGTACGGCGCGGGAATGATGTTGGGCCGCTCCGTGAGCTCCGCAAAATTCTCCGGGGAGGCCTTGAACGAGAGACACACCGGTGCGGGCTCCAGCGGAGTCACAGCGAACATCTTCCCCCCGACCTTGAATAGCAGGTCATTGCCCCACTGGATTTGTTCCGTGGTGCCTGGAAAAGAAAGACAAAGCTCGCGCAGCCAATCAACGTTCATAGGCAGGATTTTAGAATAAAGCGAGTGCGGGGTCGACGAACGAATTGCCGCGTTCGACGACGCCCTGCGCGATCAGTGCTCCCAGGCGATCTCTTTCACCGGGCCGATCACGAAGAAATAGGAGAGTGCCGCCAGCATCGCGACGATGGCCATAATTACGAACGCCATGATGAAGTGTCCCGTGAAGTCGACCACAAATCCGGTGACTGGCGGTGCAATGATGCCAGCAAGATTGCCGACGAAATTCTGGAATCCCGTCCAGCGGCCCGCCATTTTCGGGCCGGCCAGCGTTTGTGTGATCGCCCAAATATTGGACCCGCACATTCCCCCGGCTCCGAACCCCAGCAGCAACAGAAGCACAGAAACTTTCAGGCTGGCGAGGGCGCAACCGAGCAGGAGGAGCCCGGCGCTCCCTGCTCCGACGCCAGCAAACGTTTTGCGCACGAACGTGGGCGAGCCTCCGGCGGCGATCCAGCGGTCGGAGAGCCAGCCGAAAACCACCGCGCCAGCCGAGTAACACAAATATCCCAACCCGCCGATTTTCGCCATCGTTCCCATCGAAAGATGACGCTCATGTACCAGATAAAATGGCAGCCAGGTGATCTCGAAGTAGAGCACGTAGTTTGCGCCAAACAGGCCCCCACAGGTTCCCCACACCGACCGCTCCGTCAAGAGTTTGAGAAACCCTTTTGCGCTTTCCTCCGCAGACGAAATAGCAGGCTTTCCCGGCGGCACCCACGCGAACCATGGGATCAGCCAGGCCATGCTTAGGAGTCCCAGCACAATGAAGAAGGGGCGCCAACCGTACCGTGCCATGAGCGTCCCGCCGAAGAATGTCCCCAGAGCCGGGCCGCAACCGACTCCTGCAGCGATGAGCGCGTTCGCAAATCCCCGGCCGACTTCGGGAACGTGCCGCACCAGCGTCCTCGCGTAGCAGGGATACGCGGCAGATTCACCGATCCCCAGCATGAGCCGCGCTGCAAGCAAGGCCGCGAATGTATGCAAGGTGCCAGTGGCCGCCGTGGCTCCGGACCAAAGAAAAAATCCGACAGCCAACACCCATTTGGCGTCAAAGCGGTCCGCCAGCCAGCCGGAAACCGGGAGGAACAGGGAGTAGGTCCAGAAAAAGGAAGACAATAAAATGCCGAGCTGAAAGGCCGAGAGTCCCAGCTCTTCTTTCAGTAACGATGCGGCGATAGAGAGATTTCCCCGATCGATGTAATTGATGAGTGCGGCAAGGGCTAGTAGCGCGATCACCCGGTTGATCGGGCGCGGAGGCTCCACGTTTTCGTTGACGAGTGTGGTTGGCAAGTGTGAACGCCGGAAATTCTTCCCGTCGGAAGGCGTTTTCATCCAGAAGAATCAGTTGATTCCCTTGAGGTACTTATCGAACCATGCCACCGTGCGCCGGATGGAATCGATCTGGTTCTCGCGTTTTTCAAAGCCGTGGCCCTCGTTCGCGTAGTAGTGCGCATCCACGGTCTTCCCATCTTTCTTCAGCAGCGCGACGACTTGCTCTGCTTCTTCCTTCGGGACGCGCGGATCGTTGTCTCCCTGCAAGACCAGCAGCGGCACCTTCACACTATGAATGTAAGTGATGGGAGAAGCCGCGTCGTAAACGGCACGATCTTTTACCGGATCTCCCAACAGGCTCTTCTCATATTGCTGCAACATCGCATCCGAATGTTCCAACATCGAAAGCCAGTTGATAATGCCATACAGTTCCACGCCTGCCGCCCAAACGTCCGGAGTCCTGCCGATGGCCATCAGCGTCATAAATCCACCATACGAACCGCCAGTAATTCCGATTTTCTTGGGGTTCACATAACCGGTCGCTTCCAGGAATTTGGCCGCGTAGACCTCGTCCTGTAAATCGCCGCCGCCCAGGTCCTTGTAGTTGGCCTTTTGAAACTCCATGCCATACCCGGTCGAACCACGCACGTTGGGCTCGATGCAAGTGTATCCCCGGGACACCAAGGCTGCCACATGCGGACTCCAGTAGTCTCCTGACTGTCCTGTCGGTCCCCCGTGTGGCAAGACCAGCGCGGGGTTCGAGCCGTCACGCTTGAGATTGAAGGGAATCCAGAGCAGCGCACTGATCGTTTTTCCGTCGAATGATTTGTAGCTCACGACCTGTGACGGCGCTCGCGCTGCGGAATTCAAACTTGAGATGGCGGAGTACGTCAATTGCTTTGCCTTCCGCGATGACGTGTCGTAAACCCAGAAATCCCCCGGCTCCACGGAACTCTCGTGCGACAGCAACAGCCGGTCCCCCGACGGCGAAAAGGAAGTTGGGTAGGCGGCAAAACCGTTCACGCCGCCGCCCACTGGGATTTTCTCTGAATGCATCGTGGCCACGTCTGCCATGTACGTATCCACGCGCCCGTCTGCGTTGATCGTATAAGTGAGCGTCTTGCCGTCAGGGGAGAAGTCGCCTGAGCTGGCCTCCCACTTGGTGTCCGTCACCCACGTCCGCTTTTTCGCCGCGATATCCAGCAGCGCCACGTTTAGATAGCCGCCTTTTTCGTTGGAAGTAATTAATAAGGTCTTCCCGTCCTTGGTTAGCGAAGAAATGATATTGAGCATCTGCCCTTGATGCGCGGTCAAATTCGTGGCTTTTCCACTGGCTAAGTCAATCGCGTAGATGTCCGAATCCGTAAAGCTCACATCCCCACGCGTTGCGTAGAGTGTTTTTCCGTCGGGGCTCCAAGCTGCTGATTGCCACAGATGATCGGGCGTGCTTTCGTGCGTGAGCGGCGTCATTTTCCGCGTGGCCCAGTCCATCAACGTGAGGTCGTAAACTGTGCCGTCCTTCGGCTTGGTGTTCAGCGCGATGGTCTTCCCGTCGGGCGACCATCGCGGGCTCTCTTCGCGAATGTCGGGAGTATTGGTGAGATTGATGACCTCGCCTCCGTCGCTGGGAATGGCAAACACATCCCACAATTCATTTCCCGCCGTGTCCTGCTGAAAGACGATCCACTTGCCGTCGGGCGACCACGTTTCGCCGTATTGTCTTTCGTCGGACTGCGCCAGTTGTATCGGCCATGCGCCGTTGGCATTCACTTTCCACAAATTCGACCGGCCGGATATGTCGGTGGTGAAAGCAATCTCTTTGCCGTCCGGAGACCAACTCGCGCTGGAAACGCTGCGCGTGAAGTAGAGATCATCAATCGGGATGGGCCGCGCGTTCGGGTGGGACGCCGAGGTGATTGTTTTTGGATCGCTGATTTGCCGAGTATCCGGGCCCGACGATTGCGCGACCGCAAACCCGCAAGAGAGAAGAATCAACAAGCCGAGAAAGGAACTCCGCTTCGTCTTCATCGTGCCCTCTTTTCTTATTTCCAAACCGTGAGGATCGATCCCATGACGAGATAGCAGACCAGTTGGTACCCCGTGTTAATCGCAAAAAGCATCATGCTCTGCTTCATAAACAACGCGCCTGTGAATTGCACGGTGGCGACGAACCCAAGCCAAATATGGAAACTGGCCATAATTCCGAAGTGAAGGTCTTCTGCTCTAAGCCCATGGAGAATGAGGGCCAGGGTAAATGCGGAAAGCAGGCTGGCAACAAAGGAGCCACCGTAAGCAGGGCCGGCGTTCTTCTTCATTTCATCCGTCTTGGCTTTGTCATTCGGGTCGTAGCCCATTTCGCGCATCCACGGCTTCGCGAACAGAAGCGGCGAGTACCACAGGAATCCCACCACCATCGTGGATATTGCGGCGACCAGGATCGCCAGCCAATTCAAGCTATGCATGTGCATGGTGGAACTCCCCCTATGGAAAGTCATGGAAACGGTTGGCGGTATCCTATGACGCGCCTAGCCGCGATGCAAAGGAAAATAGGGAAGGGAAGTCTTTCACTCTTTGACTTGGCCAGCGGCTCCGCTTCTCGTCTCTTCTATCATCTCGGTCCAAAGTTTGAGAGCCAGGTCTTCGCGTCCGGGATTTCCAAGCTGCCAGGGAAATTCCTTTTGATAACGCCCTGCGAGTATTTTCAAGCCCAGAGGGACAAAGTGGGCGGGGCGTTTCAAAACTCGCGCCTGGACAGAAGCCAAACGATCGGAGAAAGGCGTGAAGAAACGGCTATTCCCTCATCGGTAGCAGCACACGAAAATCCTCTATTCATCTCGGGGAAGATGGCCTAAAAGAGAGGGAGCGTCAGGTCACGCGGCAACCTGGAAGTTCACTGGAGGCCTCTAGGCGGTGCATGCGAATCGGGCTCGATCCGCAAGATCAAGCGCCGGGCGCGCAGATGGGGAGTAGAGGCAAAATTCGGCAGTCCGAGCCGCATGTCGGACAGAGGAGTGGTTCATGAAAACAAGAATTGCAAGTCTGCTGATAATGGCGTCCTTGATCCTCGCGTTTGCATTCATCGCCACGGCGCCGGCAGCGCCGAACAAGACGAATACTCCGGCAGCCCCCGCGGCCAGCGCGCTGCCTGCTACCCCGGCGGCAACTCCGGCGGCGGAGCCACATCCGCAAATTCGCGAAGCGCTCGCATCGCTGCGCCGGGCGAAAGAACACATGGAGCACGCCGCCCATGACTTCGGCGGCCACCGCGTGGAGGCCATCGAGGCCACCAATCAGGCGATCAAGCAGCTCGAACTCTGTTTGAAATTCGATAAGGACTAGACGGCGGGCAAGCGCAGATCGCTCGTTGCAACTGCATCTTCACCAAAAAAAGAACCGGGCCGGACTTAATCTCGGCCCGGTTCTTTTTTCAGCAGTTGAACTCGCCGGGTCTAGTGAGTCCTGTGAAACTCCACGTAATCGCGCCCGGCGTAGAGCCGGTACGTTCCCGCGGTTGCCGAGGCTACCACTTGTAGAGGCACGGGACGCTTCATATCCGCATCGTGTTGCGAGGCTGCCTGAATGACATCATTGGCGCCGAGGTCCATCACCACGAATTTTCCTCCGGTGAGAAAACCGATCCCGTAAGCGCCGGGCTTCAAGGTTTGACCGGCGATTTCGAGCGTGACTTCGTTCAGCAGGTAGGCCTGGTACTTTTCCTTGATCGCCGTCGAGTAACCGGAACTGTCTACCATCCCCGCAAGAACATAAAGATCGTCAGCAAAGTGCACGCCGCCGCTGTTGCGGAATTGTACTGGCGCACTCTGGCCGCGGAAAAAAACTCGTTCCGGAAAAACCTTTGAAGTGATGTCCGCCGCCTTGAGCACAACTTCTTTCCCCTCGGCGGGAGGATTGCCGGCCACCGCCGTCTGGAGATGG
>Ga0210409_10007136_pt1 | contig 11533 bp, 6 predicted proteins | sample IncBWH17MmetaG_FD_161649 | JGI IMG/M metagenome (GOLD analysis project Ga0210409, IMG submission 161649) | Forest soil microbial communities from Barre Woods Harvard Forest LTER site, Petersham, Massachusetts, United States - Inc-BW-H-17-M | ecosystem: Environmental > Terrestrial > Soil >...
AAACCGCGCTGCCGGCGTGTCCCCGCGATTGTCCGTTACGCCGTTGCCCCCAGCGTTGGGATCCCCTTGGTTGAAGAAAGAAGAGTCCGTGAGAATCGCAGTGATATCGCGGCTCACTCCAGGCGTCAATAGTGCCAAATTAGTGAAATTCTGATCGCGAATGGGCAGCTCAGTGATTTGCCGCCCTACGATCACCGAACCCTGCGAACTCGTTTCCGTGTTCAGAAGCGGGGTTTCGGAACTAACCGTGACCGACTCGGTCGTCGCGCCAACTTGCAGCGCCAGATTGACTTCACGCACATCGCCGATCCGCAATTCGATGTTGTCGCTGACGGCCATCTTGAATCCCGCCATGGACGCTTCCACCTTGTACATGCCGACCTGCAAAACGGACGGCACAACAAATCGCCCGTCTTCATTGGTAGTCGCATCAAACGTCGCGCCCGTATTGATATTGGTGACCTTCACCGTGGCGCCGACAACGTTCGCCCCACTCGGATCCGTAACCCGCCCGGTGATCGAAGCGCGGTCGTTCTGCCCGAACACCGGCGCGCACACCAGCAGAATTGCCATCACCCAGCCCACGAAACGCAGGGTAGCCCTGATCATAAAGCTCCTCTTCCTCGACGGAATCTCAGTTTTAACGTGACAGCCGTGGCACCCCAAACAGCCTTCGCGGAAGCGACTGAACCTCGCTCGCGGAGGATTCCTCTTGTACCTGTTACCACTCCCCCTCGACGTGGGAGGGCACAATTGGACCCAGCAAATTCTTATTTACGATGCGTCTTATCAATTAAATTGCATTAGGGGGAAGTCTCACTCCGTTTGATACGGTTACAGCCGATAAGGCACGCTCTTGCAGAGAGTTCCGCACCTTGCTACCCTCTTGTTACATCGATGTAACAGGATGCCTGTGACCGAACGCGCACAAAGTCTTGGGCAGATTGAGCGCCTTGCCAATAGCCAGACCCTCCATGGCTCGGAATCCCTGTGCAAGTTGCTACGATACCTGGCCAAGCACGCCCTCGACCACCCCGGCGCTCCCCTCAAGGAGTACCAAATTGCAACTGAGGTCTTCGGTCGCCAGACCGATTTTGACCCCCAAGTGGATTCCATGGTTCGTGTACAGGCTGGGCGCCTTCGTACCAAGCTGGCGGAGTACTACGCTTCGGAAGGCGGTGAAGACCCAACCTGGGTCGAACTGCCGAAGGGCACCTACGTTCTCACTTTTCACCATGGGGCCCCCGGGTCCGCGCGAAACCATGCTGGCGTCTCCTTGGATCCCCGCCATGAAATTCGCCACGATGCCGGATTCTCCCAAGCCGCACCGCGTAAATGGGTCGTGGCGGCTATCGTACTTTCCGTTCTTCTAGCTGCGGCCCTGGTCACCGCTGCGGTGCTCTTCCTGCAAAGAAAGAACAGCGACGTCCAAGCCAGTGCCGACATCCCACAGGCTCCCGCCGCTTTCCATATTTTCTGGAAGGGCTTCATCACCGGTCCGGAAGAGCCATGGGTGATTTTCAGCAACGCCGCTTTTACCGGCCGCCCGGACATCGGCATGCGCTATTACGATCCCGCGCGCGACTCGAAAACGCAGATTCTCGATCACTACACCGGCGTCGGCGAAGTGCTGGCCGTCCACGAGCTCGACACCGTTTTCGGCATGCTCCGTCAGCGCATCCGTGTCAAACGCGGCTCTCTTTTCTCCCTCGATGATGCCAAGAACAACGACCTCATCTTTATCGGCTCGCCTTCGGAAAATCTCTCCTTGTTGGACATCCCCGGTACGCAAGAATTCATCTTCAAGCAGGTTCCCTCCGGCCCCCGCGCCGGAAACATGGAAATCGTCAACATGCATCCGCAGTCCGGCGAACCGAGGGAAGTCCTTGCCACCGCCGCGAACCAGCCGCTTGTCGAAGACTACGCCGTTATTGCTCTAGTGAAAGGGTTGAATCCATCGCGCTCCGTGCTAATCCTGGCCGGCACCACTACCATGGGTACGCAAGCGGCCGTCGAATACATCTGCCGCGAAAATTCCCTCGAGCAGCTCCTGCTGCGGCTCGCCGTTGCACGCTCCGGCGAGCTCCGGCCGTTCGAAGCATTGATTCACGTCAAGGTCGCGCGCGGTGTGCCGGTGGGAAGTGAACTCGTCGCGGTTCGCCGCGGAGCCTCATGACGCGGGCGCTTGCAGCCTGCCGAGCGCCTGAATTCGAACGTTATTCTTTTTGAGTTGCCGGCCGAGATGTGCGGCCCGGCACAATGCTTCTCACAATCACATACAAGACGGGGATGAAAAGAAGATTGAGCGTCGTTGCCGCGATCATTCCGCCGAAAACCGTTGTGCCCACGGAAATTCGCCCGGCGCGCCCCGCTCCTCGTGCCAAGACCAACGGCACGACACCAAGGATAAACGCCAGCGAGGTCATCAATATCGGCCGCAGCCGGATGCGCGCCGCCTCGATCGCTGCCTCCACGACCGGCATTCCCTGATCACGCAGCTGCTCGGCAAACTCCACGATCAAAATCGCATTCTTGCTCGCCAGTCCGATCAACATCACCAGCCCGATCTGGCAATACACGTCGTTCTGCAACCCGCGCAGATCCTGCGCGCCAATCGCTCCCAGCAGCGCCACCGGCACCGCCAGCAGCACGATGAACGGCAGCACGTAGCTTTCGTATTGCGCGGCCAGCGTCAAATACACCACCACCAGCCCCAGCGCAAAAAGAATCAACGCTTTTCCCCCGGACTCAATCTCTTCCCGCGACAATCCGCTCCATTCAAAGCTCATTCCATTTGGCAAGGTCTTTGCCGCCAGCGCTTCCATGGCGGCGATTCCGTCCCCGCTGCTCTTTCCTCGTGCCGCGTTCCCGTTGATTTCCGCGGACCGAAACAAATTGTAGTGACTGATCACTTGGGGATTCGCCGTCTGCTCGACCGTTACCAGGTTGCCCAGGGGAATCATTCTCCCGGTGTCCGAGCGCACGTAATATTCCGCCATGTCCTTTGGCTCGGAGCGAAATCTCGACTCCGCCTGCACGTACACGCGATACGACCGATTGTTGAAATCGAAATCATTCACGTACACCGACCCCATGTACGTCTGCAAAGTATCCGTGATTTGCGTCAGCGGAACCTGCAAACTCTTGGCCTTTTCCCGGTCGATGCGCACGAGATACTGTGGGTCATTCGAAGTAAAACTTGTAAACAGACCGGTGATATCCTTGCTCGCGTTTCCCTTCGCCACCAGCTGATTCGCTGTTTTCGCAATCCCATCCAGCGTGTTCCGGCCCAGATCCTCCAGCTCGAATTGGAATCCGCCAAATTGCCCAAGTCCCTGCACAGCCGGCGGATTGAAAGGTGCCACTAGCGCGCCGGGGATCCCTGCGAGCTGCCCCCGCAGCCGCTGAATCACCGCCGCCGCCGAATGCTCTTCCCCTTTGCGTTGGCCGAACTCCTGCAGGTTGGCGAAAATCATCCCTCGGTTCGGAGCATTGCCCGTGAAGCTGAAGCCCGCAACGCTGAAGGCTCCGGTGATCTCCGGCACGTGCGAGAGCTGCTCCTCCACTTTGGCGCAAATGTCCCGCGTGTACGTCAGCGAAGCGCCCTGCGGCGACTGCACGATGAACATGATGTAGCCTTGATCGTCTTCCGGAATGAACGCCCGCGGTACCCGTTCGTATATCAGGTAGGTGCATCCAAGAAGCGCCAGAAAAACCACCGTTGCCGCAAGCCTCCACCCCAGAACGTGTTGAAGCGCGGTTTGGTACCAACGCGTTCCCGCCGTAACGACCTGATTGAACATTTTGAAAAAGCGCCCTTGCGCTCGTTCCCGGTGATGGCCCAAAAAGATTGCGGAAAGTGCCGGAGTCAGCGTCAGAGCGTTGAACGCAGAAATCGAAACCGAAAACGCAATGGTCAATGCGAATTGCCGGAAAAGAATCCCCGTGGTTCCCGGAAAAAGAGCTACCGGCACGAATACCGCCACGAGCACGAGCGATGTGGCAATCACCGCGCCCGCCACTTCTTTCATCGCCACCGACGCAGCATTGTGCGGCTCGGTGATTCCCTCGACGATGTGCCGCTCCACGTTTTCAATCACCACGATGGCATCATCCACCACCAGCCCCGTCGCCAACGTGATTCCAAACAGCGTCAGCGTGTTGATCGAGAATCCCAGAATCTTCACAAACACAAACGTGCCAATCAGCGAAACCGGAATCGTCACTGCCGGAATGAACGTGCTCCTCCAGTCCTGCAGGAACACATAAATCACGATCACCACCAGCACGATGGCTTCCAGCAGGGTGATCAATACGTCCTGGATCGATTCGCTGATTACCGCTGTGGTATCGAACGCCACCGCATACTTCAAGCCCGGCGGAAAGTTTTTCGATAGTCTTATCAGCGCGTCCTTCACCGCCTTATCCACGTCCAACGCGTTCGCGCCGGGAAGCTGTGTCACCGCAAGCCCGATGGCTTCGTGGCCGTTGAAGCGCAAGAGCGATCCGTAATCCTCCGCGCCAAGTTCCGCCCGTCCCACGTCCTTCAATCGCACCAGCGTTCCGTCCGTCCCCGTTTTCAGAATGAGGTTGTCGAATTCCGCAGGCTCTGTCAGCCGGCCCAGCGCCCGCACGCTGAACTGAAAGTTTTGCCCGTTCGAAGCCGGCTGCTGGCCGATCTGTCCCGCGGCCACAAGAATGTTCTGCTCCTGCAGCGCATTCAGCACGTTTGAAGCGCTCAGCCCTCGCTCCGCCATCTTCGCGGGGTCAATCCACAACCGCATCGCATACTTGCGCTCGCCAAAAATGATCGCGTCGCCCACGCCCGGCACTCGTTTAATCGCGTCCTTCACGTACACGTCGATGTAGTTACTCAAAAACAGCCCGTTATACTCTCCGCTTTCCGAATACACTCCGGCGGCCAGCACGAACCCTGTCGCCTGCTTGGTGATAATTACCCCGGTGTTTTTGACCGCGTTCGGCAGCCGGCCCAGCGCCTGGCTCACGCGGTTCTGCACGTCCACCGCAGCCAGATCCACGTCGCGTGTCACATCAAATGTCACTGTGATCGCGCTGCTGCCGTCATTTCCGCTGGTCGACGTGATGTATTTCATTCCCGGCACGCCGTTGATCGCTTGCTCCAGTGGAATCGTCACCGCGGATTCAACCGTCTGCGCGTTGGCTCCGATGTAGATGCTGGTGACCACCACTTGCGGCGGCGCCAGATTCGGGAATTGTGCGATAGGCAAAGTTGGAATGGAAATCGCGCCCGCCAGAATAATGAATAGCGCGCACACCGTGGCAAACACCGGCCGTCGAATGAAGAAATCAACGAACAAGGGGGAATCCCGTCTTCGTTTGGATTAGAGTAGCGCGGCTCATTTTTTCTGCAGCCGCTACTTCGCTGCGCTGCTCTTGCCGGTGTCCTGAATCTGCTCAGCCACGGGCATGCCGTCCTGCAGGAACTGCGTCCCGGAAACGATGATGTGATCGCCGGGTTTCAATCCATCCAGCACCGCAAAATCATTGCCGATGGTGTCGCCCAGCTTTATCACCCGTTGCCGCGCCACGGGCCCTTTGCCCTCATTCACTGCGAGGTAGGCAAAAAACTGTCCGTTGATCCGCGTCACCGCCAATACGGGGATCACCGGCCCCTCGCGCGTTCCCCAGGTGATTTGCGCGCGCACCTGCTGCGCCACGCGGAGTTTGCCCTGCGGATTGGCGATCAGCGCCTTTGCCAGAATCGTCTGCGTGTCGGTTTCCACTTGCGGCGACACAAACGTAATTTGCGTTTCGATCCCCGCTTTTCCGGCGTCATCCACCAGCCGCACGGGAAGCCCAACTTTTAGATTTTTCCCGCGCTCCGCCGGAACGTAGATATATGCCTCCAGCGCCCCCGGCTCGTCGACCGTCGTCAGGCTCGTCGCCACCGTCACTCGGTCGCCCACGCGCACGGGAATATCCCCCACGACTCCGCCCATCGGCGAAGTGACGCCGTAATAGTGCAACTCCACTCTCTGCTGCTTTACCTGCTCATCCTGGGATTTCAATTGCGCCACCGCGGCGTCATAGTTCGTCTGCGCGTTGTCGAACTCCTGCTTGCTGATCACCCCGGCAGCGGACAACTTCTGGGCGCGCTCCAGCGAAACTCGCGCATAGCGCAAGTTCGCTTCCTGCGCCGCGCGCGAAGCTTCCTGGCTGCTGAGCGTGGCCTCCTGTTTCAGCGGATCGATTTGCAATAGTTGCGTCCCGGCGGACACTTTGTCTCCCGACTTCACGAAAATCTTCGTGATGTACCCCTCGACTTGCGGATTGATAGCTGCCGAATGCCGCGACTTCAAGATCGACAAATACTCCGTCGTCTCCGCGATTTTCACCGACGGCGCGACTAGCACCTGTACTGGCATGGCCGTCGGCGCCGCGGCTTGAGCGCCTCCGCCGGAACTCTTCCGGCAGCCGCATCCAAAAGTGATCGAAGTCAAAACCAGCAGCAGGATGGCCCTTCGCGCATCCGCAACCGCGATCGGCTTTCCACGTCGCACTGGGAGAGTTGTGTTCATCGTCATGAATGCAGCTTCAAATCTTACGATAATCGGATGTCTGCGCAAAATCTGGAGAGGATGCGTTTCTCCTATTGGACGCTTTCGAAAGCGATTGGTTACTTACTGTGAGAGGGACGCAATCAATAAAAGTCGCGGGAGTCGATTCTCTTGCTGGAGAGTCCCAGCTGCAGCACGTCCATCTGCTCCGGGCGGTCAAAGAATTTGCCGGGGAAGAAGATTTTCGCCATCACTCGCACGCCGCCAAACGCCACTCCCAGCACCACCGCCACCACCATGAACAGGCCGGTGGCCAGGAAAATCCTGCTGAGAATCACCAGCCACGGCGGATCGGTAATGGTGTGCGTCGGCTGGTTCCAGGTGACGCTTGTTTCGTAATTCACCGCTCCGCGCAGCGCATCACCAAAAGTCTTCGACGACGGTTCCAGCACCAGCGTGAGCAGCGAAGCATTGCGCTCAATCGTCGTCCCCGCCTGCTTCGCGGCCGGTGAAAGCGTTTGCTCCAGGTGCCGCAAATGCTGCTCCGCAAGCTGCGGCGTTGGATATTCAATCAGCAGAACAACCGCCGAATCGTTGCCTTTGCGATACTCCGCAAGCATCGCCTCCGCCCCGGAAGCAAACCCCGCCTCGCTCGTAAGCCCTGCGAACTGTTGCCGCTTCAGTGTTGCCAGTCCATTCTGAAATCCCGCGGGGCCCAGCGCATATTTCTGCGTCCCATCTATAAAGCCTTTCGGCAAAAACGCACGAATCGGCGGCAGGGGCGTCTGGTCGGAATGTGCACTGACCGCGTTCACCAGGCCCACCAAATCCACCGTGGGAATCGCTGGCGTCGGCCGCACTTCAAGGATGGAAGCTCCCACAAGGACAAACAATCTATCGCCATCCACCGCCGAAGTCCGATCCAGCAACGACGGATGCATCTCTGGATGGATGAGCGCGGTGTAAATCTCATACGCGCTGCTAGGATCGCGATATTTCTCCAAACTGACGTCGATCTTGGCGTGGCCGGAAGAGTACTCGCAATATTCACCGGTTGTGCGTCCGCTTTCCTTCCAAAGCTTCAAGTAGTTCAGCGGCGCTTCGGTTTCAACCCATTGTTGGTTCGGCTTGCCGGACCAGTTTCCAAAATGGGCGGGGAGCGCCATTTGCTGCGCGAACGAATACGGTGCGGCGGCCAGCGCCAGCAGGAAACCAGCAATGAAGATTGGTTTTCGCATCCCGGCTTCTATTAGACACCAAAACCCTAGTTTTGGTTTCTGGATTGTTCAACAGCGGCGGCTGCCGCCGGGCGCTTTCCCAGGGATTTTCCCGGCAGGTTGACCGTTACGCTGTTCATACTCTGAAGGTAGCTTGCGACACCCTGGTACAAGCCCTCCGCCACACGCTGCCGCTGTTCGGGCTGTTTCAAGAGTTTCTCATCCGCCGGATTGCTCAAAAACGAAATCTCCGTAAGGATCGACGGCATGTCCGCGCCGATCAGTACCACAAACGGCGCCTTGCGAACCCCGCGGTTTCGAATCGACTTCCCGGATTTCTCCACTTTTTTCGAAAGTGAATCCTGTACGTCGATGGCCAGCTCTTTCGATTCGTCAATCTTTTCCGTCCGCGCGATCTTCTTCACCAAATCCTGCAAATCGTGAACGCCTTCCTGCGCCGTGGCGTTCTCTCTCGCTGCCACTTCCATGGCCTCCGCCGAGCCCTTCAAGTTCAAGTAATACGTCTCAATGCCCCGCGCCGCGTGATCCTGGCTGGAATTCGCATGAATGGAAATGAACAGGTCTGCCTTGGCCTCATTTGCAATGTTGGTGCGCTCTTCCAGCGGAATAAAAGTGTCATCCGCGCGCGTGTACACCACTTCCGCTCCGGGCAGCTTCTGTTGAATGATCTTGCCCAACCGCAGCGCCACGTCCAGGCACAGGTCCTTCTCCATCAATCCCGTCGGCCCGATCGTCCCCGTGTCGTGCCCGCCGTGGCCCGCATCAATCACGATCCTGCCAATCTTCAGACCCAGCGCGCGCGTCAACGTGGACTGCCCGTCCCGCGTCGGCTGCGGTGCCGTCGATGGCTGGATTAAGTCGGGCTTCATGTTAGTTGCCGTCGCCTTGACGGATTTCGTTTTTGTGTTTTTCGTTGCCGGAGCGGAATTATTTGCTGCTGCCGAAGTCCTGCTGCTGCCAACCGACCCGCTAATCGCACTGTTCGAATTGGTCGCCTCCGGCGCCGACGCAGACGGATTCACCGCCGAACTCTTCGAGGCAACATTTTGAACGGTTCCCTTGCCGCCAGCCGGCGCGGTGTTCGCGTTCTCACTCGCGTCGTCTTGCACTGCTTGCGCCTGCCCGCTCTTTGCCTTAGCTGTGCGCACCGGCGCCGCCGGAACGGATTTGGCATAAAGATCGATTACCAGTTGCGCCGGATTGTTCGTCAGCGAAGCGGTGTAATCCTTCACCCCGTTCACGTCCAGCACCACGCGGACCACGCCTTCGTGATTCTGCGCCACGCGCACGGCCGTCAGCAGATTCCCCTCCACGTGAATACTCCCGCGCGCCACTTCCGGAGTCAGCCGCGCCGCATGCAAATCAAAAAAGATCCGATCCGGATTCGCAATTCGCCCCGAAGCATATTGCACACTATCTTCGAGATCGATCGTCACCCGCGTCGCATCGCCGTTCGCCGCCGCCCGGATGCGCCGCACCCGCGGAATTTCCGTCGAATCGGAATGCCCGACCGATTTCCCGCCGGAATGCACCGGCGCATTGGTCCGCGTCTCTTCGCTGGCCGGCTCAGCCGCCGCAGGCTTTGCTTCTGCCGTCAATGTTGTGGTTTGCTCTTCGCTGTTCTGCAACAGCGCCAATTCCGCCAACGCTTCCTGCACTTCGCGTTTTCTCGGTGAATGCGGATACCGCTTCAAAAAATCTTCATAAGTTTTCTTCGCCAGCGCCGCGTCTCCCAGCTGGTCCCGCCGCAATTTCGCCATCCGCAGAATCGCGTCCTGGCAATAGTGGCTCGCCGGATATTCGTGCACCAGGAATTGGTAGGAATCCACTGCCGACTGATAATAACTGCGCCCAAACCGGTCGCCCATCTCCGCGTACACTTCCGCCACCGCCAGCAACGAATCCGGCACTTCTGGCGCACGCGGCGTAATCAGTGCGACACGACGATAGCTGGAAACCACCTGCTTGTAATCGGCCAGTGAACGTTTTTCGGGAGGTTTGCTGTTCAGCGCGGCTCGCTGCTCTTCCGCCCGCGCGAATTGCGTGCTCGCCGCTTGCCGCCGCACCGCAGTGGAGGCATCCCCAGCTTCCGCGCGGTTTCTAGCCGCAGTAGATGGCGCAGTGCTTAGCACCATCGCCACTGATACGAAAACCGGCGAAACATGGGCGAAGCCCTTGCATAAAATTTTTTTGCCCGGAAACATCAAACTGCATCCCCCCAAACCCAGCTCACACCTTACCCCAACAAACCACGCAGGGTGCAGAATCATCAGAATTCCGAGGCTCAAAATACACTACGCCCGGAAATCCAAAAAACAAGCTTACAACTTTTTCAGTCGTTTTTCAGTCGTTGGTGAATACGATGCGGCCGCTCGGCGTGACGTCGCGGTGAATGGCGTGTGCATTGACAAACGCGTCCGCAAGACGCCCCGAGCCCGGCCGGAAATAGGCATTCTGTACTTTTTGTACGTAATCCCGCGTTTCGCGAAATGCGGGGATGCCGTGTGCCCGGTCAACAGCTCCCTCACCCGCGTTGTACGCCGCCAGCGCCAGATCCAGATTGCCGTTGTAGCGTTCCAGCAACCACTTCAAGTGCTTGACTCCAGCGTCGATGTTTTGTTGCGGGTTGAATAGGTCGTAAGCTCCGTATCGTTGTGCCGTCGTGGGAATCAACTGCATTAATCCGCCGGCGCCCTTGTGCGAATACGCCCGCGAATTCCAGTTTGATTCCGTTTCGATGACCGCGCGAACCAGTGCAGGGTCCACGTGGTGCCGTTCCGCCGCTTCTCGCACTAGTTTTTCCGCGCCGTCGCGGTCGATACTCATGCCCGGACGGCTTCGTCCCGTTAGAGAAGATTCAGCGGGCAGGTAGATGGTGGAACGCGGTTTCAAGGCAGTCAATTTGATGGTCACCGGAGGTTCGGCGTTGACGAACAACTGCCGTCCGGTCGTGTCCATGACCTTGGCAATCTGCGCGCTGGCGCCCGGAGCAAAAACTCCTGCGCAAAGGACCAGCGTGCCCATCAGAAGCCATGCCGTATGTGCCGTGCGTTTTGCCATCGTGCCTCGGGGAAGGCCAACAACAATTTGGAACCTATCTCGGAAGGACTAGTTTTCGATATTTACCGAAAACGGTCAATATCCCTTCCGTACTAGGAGCCCCTACCGGGCGGTCTACCCTGGGGTGATCGCCTGGAGAGCACTTCTTCTTGCGAAGCCGTGTTGGCAGGGGTGTCAGCTCGGTTAGAGCCGCATGAGCCTGGCCAGCAGGCTTCTGGCGCTGTCCCCATTATAGCAAGGGTTCGAGCAGGGAGGGGATACTCAATAGGGCACTTTTTAGGGCCGCTGTGTCCTTGCCGCCAGCCTCGGCCAGGTCCGGACGGCCGCCCCCGGAGCCCCCTACCTGCTTGGCAAGTGCCTGTATCAGCTTGCCAGCATGGACTTTAGCGGTCAGGTCCTTGGTTACCCCGGCAATCAGGGCAACCTTGCCGTCCTCCGGCATCCCCAGAGCGACCACACCGGACCCCAGTTTCTGTCTCAGGGTATCTACTAGCTGCCTAAGTCCTTCACGGTCAACGCTTTGCACCTCGGCGGCAATAACCTTAATCCCTTTAACAAGTTGCACTCGCCCCGCCAGTTCGTCCACTTGGCTGAGCGCACCCTTGCGCTTCTGGGCCTCCAACTCTTTCTCCAGGTGTTTGGCCGTCTGCGACAGCTTTTCCACCTGAGCCAGAATGCCGTCCTCGCCCACGTTCA
>Ga0210409_10007137_pt1 | contig 11532 bp, 11 predicted proteins | sample IncBWH17MmetaG_FD_161649 | JGI IMG/M metagenome (GOLD analysis project Ga0210409, IMG submission 161649) | Forest soil microbial communities from Barre Woods Harvard Forest LTER site, Petersham, Massachusetts, United States - Inc-BW-H-17-M | ecosystem: Environmental > Terrestrial > Soil >...
TATCGAGCGCGCCTGGGTAGAAGAAATCTACACCGACGAGATCAATCCTCCCGTCTCATCCACCTTCCGAGCCGCCCGTAAACGCCGAGGGTAGCCTCCGTCAAGACGGTACAGCCCGTACGCTTACAACAAGGCATCAGTCGCTACATTCTTTGGAAACACACTCGCCATCGTGTACGCCTCACGGATGAGGTACATGAGGTGATTGTGGTCATTCATTTGTGCGACGGATGGGATAGCAGGATTGCTGTGCTGATAAACAGTCTGGTAGCGCTCCAAGGCGTTGCAAGCTTGGTCGGCTTTGAAGTACAAATCAAACCATTTCCCTTGTACCCAGTCCATGTTCGCGTGCTGAAGCGCCCGATACGTAAACTCCCGTGACTCCCGGTTTACCTTCAGAGTCCACCACGCCACGAAAAACGCCAGAATAGGAAGAAGCGCGCCCATTGCGTCCATTTTCACTCCCCTGCCTGTGCCGCTTGTGCCTTCCTTCGCTGTTTCAGTCGCTTAATCGTTGTCTGCGCGCTGTATCGATGAATGGCGCTATTAAGGCTCATGCAAGCATTTCTGAGGCGCATGGCAAGCTTCAAGGCTCGGTGCGAATCGTCTTGCATGAATTTTTCAGAATTGTGCTTTACTGCTCGCGTCGCATGGTCAATTGTGGCCTGCGCCGCCGAGAGGTGTTTACTGACCTGTTCAATGGCTTGGTCAAGCTTTTCTCTGCATTCATCAGCAGCCATCGGTATATCCCCCGCCGCTGAGTGTGCAGGCGCATCAGGGCTGGCACAAGGTTACCGAAGTGGAGCAGCTTTCAAGCACGCAAAAGTAAAGACCACCAGCGTTTGCCAGCGGCCTCCGTGTCGGTATCGGTCAGGGCAGCCGAATGGTTGTTGACAATGGCCCTACGGGTAACCTGTCGGTTGGGTGGGAAGAATTTTTCAGGAACGGCGGTTGCTCGTTCCCGAGGATGGCAAGCACGAGTCGGTGGTGACGCAAATCGAAATCAGCGATCCGGTAGCGCATGAACTCTACCTCTGCGTGCCGAAGGAAGAGGTCTGCCAGGTAGAAGGGTTTACTGCGCCAACGTTCCATCGCCCAGGAGCGCAGTAGATTCCCGGCGCGCTGGGTTGGCGAATATTGAGGATTTAGGGAAGCAGTCTATCAGCGGCATCGAGACTGTGGGGACTCGTGAAACGGTGGTCATTGCGGCCGGGCAGATCGGCAACGATAGCCCCCTTGAAGTGCAGCGTGAGTATTGGTACTCGCCGCAACTTGGAGTGAACCTCGTCAGCAAGCTACAGGACCCGCGCGTTGGCGTGCAGAACTTCGAAGTGTCGGAAATTGCATTGACCGAGCCGGATGCGAAGCTGTTCAAGGTATCGGGGAAGATGAAGATAATCGACCTACGCGAAGGGGCGATGCATAAGCGTTGATTCATTTGGCGGACAACGCAGAAGGTAGCCCGTTACGAAATCCGTACGGCGACGAGCTTAAATCGCGGCCAACAAACGCATCGCGTAGCATCTGCCTGTTACCAGCGGCAAGAGGCCGCCGTGAGCAGCGGAAGAGACTTGACACCTTCTCTGTACGGCGGTTTTCCGCAGCCACTGTGCCCCTTGTTCTGTGTCTATATTTTCAAAGCCGATCGCGCAGCCAGGTCAAAATCCTGATCGCGTACCTTTGCTCACGCTCGTCACTGGCTTCGTCTTTCACCTCGGTGGCTTCCTCAACTCGAGGTTGGCGAAGTAGGTGGACACGCTCCATGAGCGAGGCGATGTATCGTCTGGCGTGTTCGTCCAATGGCGCAAACCTCAAATGAGTACGAGAAACGTATCGCGACAGTCGAGGCTTGTGCAAATATGGAAGTAATATGGCAGTTAATCGACTGGGTCGACTGCTCGCACCCCGTCTATGGAGTCTTCTTTTTCGTCAGGTTGCTGAGTTCGGCGAGAATCTCCCCCAGTAGAATTTCTCGCCTCGTGTGCGCGTCACTTTCCAGTGAAGAGCGGAGGGGCATTGTCAGATAGTTTTCGTTATCGGCGCGCAGTTGAGCGATTTCCTGCTGCAGAGCTTGGGCGCGGGCGCGGATAGAATCCAGATCCACGGCGGCATTATCGCACGAGTAAGGCATGCCACTCGCGTTACGATCCGCGCGTGTCAGGGTTTCATATGTTCGGCGAACAATCGATCGACCTCGGCAAGCTGGGCTCGCACGGCGGTAACTTCCTGCTTTGATATTCGATGCCGCTTAACAAACTCTTTGACCGCCCGATTTGTCAAGGCTTTCCAATCTCTTTTTCGAACGAGACCAGTACACTTCCGGCAAGCAGCCCACTGTCCTGACTCGCTTGCAAAGACCGCCATACCCATCCATTCGAAATTTGTACAGCCATAAAACCTGGAGACAGGGCTGGCAGAACAGAAGTCACAACGAATCGCCGCCGAATCGGCACGCGGGGGAGCATAACGGTTAGATTCCGCTTAATTGTACGTCATTCAGGGCTACTGAAATGCAGGCTCTCAACGATCTGCTAAGGGGTATTGTCAAAATGACAAATTGGCTCTAACTCGCCTTGGATAGCAGATATCTGCGTCGCGTCTTTCCTGGAACACCGTTGTATAACTCTACGGTGCAGTTTGATAGGTAAGTCTGCGAAACTTTTTACTTGACACGACTTCGATCCAGGGATATATTCCCGCGCTACAGTTAGTACCTGAGGGGAGGTAACTAACTGTGCTGGAGATTCACATGGCTCACTTCGTCGTAGTTCATCTCTGTCCCGGCTGTCCTTCTTTGTGCCCCTACACGACGTATCCACCATTGAATCCCTCGTCCTCGTCTTTACGCAGTCCGTAGCAGTCATCGCCACCGGCTGATTTTTCTGGTAATCGCATTCGGATCGGGTTAGGAAAACCCGGCTCAAACCGACCGTGAACGCGCACAGGGATTCGTTCGCCCTGAGCAGGTGAAGATCCATCCGCGGTCCTTTCACCAAACGTGATTCCAATTCTGCACTGGAGAGTCGTATGGCCCGTATGCGTGATGTGGCCCCACTGCCTACAATCCTTTTTACCTGCATTGCCGTTCTTTTTGGTTCCGTAGCTCAAGCGCAAATCACAAACATCACCGGCGACCAATCTCCGCCAATACCAGGAGCGGGACACGACTACATACGCCTCGTAAACGAGGCGGTCAACCCGGCCACAGGGAGCGTCAGTGTCCGTATCGGCGTCCCGGTGCCTCCCAATCGAGGATTTACCCTGCCGTTTTCTTTCGGCTACGATTCCAACGCCGAACATCACTTCACCTCGCCATACACGCCATATGGACTCACGCGAGTGGATAACTTCAGTATCCTAGGAACGGGGGGCTGGAGCTATGGCCTTCCACAACTCGGAACCATGCAAAACGTGCATACTGTTGAATACTCCAACAGTCCGCCCCAGTTCTCGCACTGCTACTACTACACTAATTTTGTGTTTACTGAGATGAGCGGCACGACACACGAATTGGGAATCTCGACTTCGGAACAGAACGGCCCCGGCCCCTGCGTGCCGGGTAACAACGGGTACCCAAACTACCTCTATGGCGCTGACGCCCGCGTTCAGGCGACGGCGGTTGACGGAAGTGGAACCAACCAACCAACGGCTGTAACGGTAGCAGATCGCGACGGAACCGTTTATTACTTCTCTAACGCCCACATGTACAGCAACCCAGTTTATACGAACGGGTGGTCATCTATCCCTGACCGGATTGAAGATCGGAACGGAAACACCGTTACCATCTCGAATCACGGTACGGGTGCATTCACTGTTACTGACAGTCTGGGGCGTACAGAGCTGTCATCGTCCGGCTTCGGGATTACGGGAAACACTCTTACGGTGTCTGGGTTGGCTATCCCGTACCGCATGACCTGGGCCAACATCAGCTCCAACTGGACGTACAACGTCCAGCTTTCGATCAGTACACCAAATGCCCAATGCGCCGCCGACAGCGGTTCCCTGAAGGTCACATTTCCTGAGATCACTGCGATCCAGTTACCCAACGGCCAATCATACGGGTTCAGTTATGACCCGACCTCCGGGCTTCTAAGTAAGCTGTCCTACCCTACCGGCGGATACGTACGTTACATCTGGGGGAACAATTCGCTCTCCACAAGCAGCGATTACCTCGCTATAAACCACGCTCCAGGTAGCATCTCAACTGACTGTCATGAACAACACGACACGCAAGCTGTGACCGATCGGTATGTCAGCTTCGATGGCGGTAATGAGGTATTGCATCAGCACTTCGCCTATGCGACGACATGGAACTGGAACCCAAGTCATACCTGGCCAACCTGGAGCAGCAAAACCACCACAGTAACCACCTACGATCTGCAAACCGGAACAAATTTTTCAACTGTGTACACATACGGGGCCTTCCCGACGTGCTGCCACCCCAACGACAGTACCGAGATTTCCAACGGCCTAGCCCCCGTCGAAACTTCGGTCGCATATTACGGCACCAATGGCTCATTGTTGCGAACAGTAGCAAAAACCTATGCCGACACCTTCCTGCCGCCGGACGAGAAGGTGACTTTAGACAATGGGCAGACCTCTCAGACAACCCATACTTATCAATTCGCTGCCCCGCCAGCATTCTGTGCAACCGGCTATTGCAGTTACAACTCATTGCCTGGAGTGCTCACCGATCTGTATGAGTACGATTACGGCTCCAGCGCGCCAGGTGCGCTGCTGCGTCACACGCACACAGATTACGTTAGCTTTGCTGCCACTCCAATTTTTCCTGCTGCACCGTCGATTCTTGATCGGCCTTCTGACGTGATTGTGTGCCAAGCGGCCACCTGCAGCACGTCAAATGAATCGGCAGAGACGGATTACGTTTACGATGGGTCCGCCGTTAGTATCGTTTCTCCTCCACCGTCTGGACATGATGAAACCAACTATAGTCCTACGTACAATGCCCGAGGCAACGCGACGACCGTAACTCGCAAGTGTTTCACGGGTTCCACTACTTGTGCGAATCCTATTAGTACCTTTAGTTATGACGAGACTGGTCTGGTTTTGATAAGAACAGATCCGTGCGGTAATGGGTCCTGCAGCGATATGCCCTCCGGCTCGAATCACTCGACGACCTACTCATATACAAACAGCTTTACCGTATTGTCGGGTGGTCAAAATGCCTCTTACACGCCAAGCATCAACACGAATGCGTATCTGACGAACATTACCGATGCCCTTGGCCACGCGCAGAACCTCACCTACGATTACAACAATGGCCAACTGACGGCTTCAACCGATGCCAACCAGCAGAGCCGCGCTTATTTGTACAACGATCCGCTGGACCGCCCCACGCAGTTTAGGTACCCGGATGGAGGCTCTACTCAGTACTTTTACACAGATACAGTTGGGAGCGTAAACGTAGAGGCGAAGAAGAACATTGATGGCACAAGAGCCACTGATGAATTCGTCTACTACGATGGTGTCGGTCATCCCATCAGCCACAGTCGTGCCAATGGAGAGAGCGTGCCTTGGGACAAGACCGACAGTTGTTACGACGGCCTTGGACGCAAGCGGTTCATTTCTTACCCGTATCAGGCCAACAGCGCCACACCTGCCGGAGGTTGCCCCTCTGAGGCTGGGGATGCTTTTAAGTACGATGCCCTGTCACGTGTCACATTTCTTACCCATTCTGACAACAGCTACGTCGCTACCACCTACGCAGGCCGTGCAACGCAGGTTCTGGACGAGGGCGACGGGACAGGCCGCCTTGCGAAGGTGTCACAAGTGGACGCCCTCGGGCGTCTGGTTTCTCTGTGCGAGGTAAGTTCATCGGGACAGCTTGGGCCAGGAGGCGCTCCGGCAGCTTGCGGGCAGGACATTGCTAAGTCAGGGTTTATAACCACTTACAGTTACGATGTCATGGACGACCTTCTGACCGTGTCGCAGGGCGCATTAGCTCAGCGCACCTTTACGTATGACAGCCTTTCGCGATTGCTGGCCGCTACGAACCCGGAGTCAGGTACCACCTGCAATGGAACGTGGAGCAACAATCAGTGCGTCAACGGCTATGACCTGAACAGTAATCTGAAATCTCGGACGCGGCCTGCCCCGAACCAAGCCAACTCCGCTACCACGGTGACAACCACGTATCAATACGATCCTTTGAACCGGGTGACCCAGAGATCTTATTCGGACGGCGTTACTCCTGCGGCGACGTTCACCTACGATCAGAGCGGAACAATTACGGTCGCTGGTCAGTCATATCCGATCAGCAATTCTATCGGACGTTTGAGCTGGGAATGCACCGGGGCTAGCTGTGCAACAACGGAGTTTGCCTTCAGCTACGACAGCATGGGAAGGATAAACCAGCTGGAGCAGGTCCCAGCAGCTAGTACCTCGGCATTGGAGACCACATATACTTACGACCTGATTGGCGACGAAACAGGCGATGGTACAATTCTACTTGATGCGTGGACATACAACGTCGCGGGCAGGTTAACGACAATTAGTCACACTAACTATAATGGTCCGGGCGAACCCCCCATTCCCTTCACCAACGCTCATTATGACGGCTATGGGCACCTGACCGCAGCCGGCTTTGGAGACGGGTTTTCGCAGTCCTGGTCGTATGACGCTCGTGGCCGAGTTCAAGCAGCCGCAGTCGGAACGAACTGTTCCGGAGGCAGTTGCGCGGGGAGCACTGTGTACCGCTATACCGTGGGATACGCTCCGAATAGCGACGTGACGTCCAGCACTGATACCGTGAACGGCACTTGGACCTATGCGCAAGATGATCTCAATCGTTTGGCGTCCAGTTCCTGCACTGCGAACTGCCCAAACGGCTCCTCATCGCAGAGCTTTACATATAAGTACGATAGATACAGCAACCGCTGGCAGCAGAACGCTCCACAAGGTGGGCCGCAACCGCTCTACACCTTCACTAGCAATAACAATCACGTAGATGGACTGAGCTATGATGCGGCGGGAAACCTGCGGAACGACGGCAATCACAGTTACATCTATGATGCTGAAAACCGAATCGCGTCAGTCGATAATAGCGCTGCAACATATACATACGATGCTGAAGGAAAGCGGGTCCAGCAGAATATCGGCAGCCAGGTTTGTTACTATTTGTACGACCAAACTGGCCGCGTGGTGCAGCGAACCGGTAATACCTGTTTGACGTGGCAGCGGTATGTGTACGTTGGGAATATGCTTTTGGGAACGTACACCAACTATTTGGCAGATATGCACCTAGCGCCGCTTTTCTATTCGCACGGTGACTGGGTGGGTACTGTGCGGGCACGCGTGGACACGACGAACAGTGCGGTTTGTCAAACGATAGTGAGTTTGCCTTTCGGAGATGGCCAGACTGTGAGGGGGAATTGCGCGACATTTACCAGCGATTTGGACTTTCATCACTTCACCGGCAAAGAACGGGACGCCGAATCCAACCTCGATAACTTCGGAGCCCGGTACAATGCTTCTAGCATGGGCAGGTTTATGACGCCTGATGATCCGATTATCTATGCTAGCAAGGGTAATCCCCAGTCTTGGAATCTCTATGCCTATGTGCAGAACAACCCAATCAACAGTGTGGACCCGGATGGCCATTTAACCATCATAGTTCCCGGAACTCGGGCGAGCGGCAGCGAGTGGAACATGAATATGAAGTTGGTGGCTGAGGCAAAAGTGAAATTCCACGATAATAATGTCATAATTCTAAATTGGGGGAAGGGGGGCCAGGTAGGCGGCAACCTCGGTGGAAGCCATATTGAACAGGGGGCACGGAAGCTGGCTGAGACTGTGAACAGTCACCCATTTGCGCCTGGTGAGCAACTTAATATAATTGGCCATAGTCGTGGAGGCGATGTCGCAGTGCAGGCATCTTCATATGTGAACCACAAGATCGATAATCTCATTACACTAAACACTCCTGTATACAACACTCAGGACTGGGACGGTGGGGGAAACTTCATTTCAATCGATAGGAATAACATTGGATATTGGCTGGATGTTACAACTGTGCAAGACTGGGTGGCTCCGGCAGATTCTGTGACAACTTGGCCGTATCCATATACCACCCATATAGAGCTCAATGCCAAAGGTGTTGGCCCCTTTCAGGCGCATTCAGTGAGCTGGAATGCAGATTCTTACCGTGCTCAATGGTGGGAGATCTGGCGACAACAGCAAGCTTGCCACGACTGGTTTGATCCGACAAACAACACTCTTCACGGATGTCTGTAAGCGAAGGGCCGCCTATGAGTGAACAGCAACGTAAGCTTCGAGCAACTTTGGTTTTTGTCGCGTTCCTGATACTGTGTTGGGCTCTGTCAGGCGGTCTGCTGTGGTGGTCCTATCACATCACGTTCCTGATCCGGGAGGGGTTTTATCAGGTCAATCGAGCCCTGTCTCTTGTTGCGCAGATGGGACTGATAGTCACCGCCTTGACGGCTGTGGGTTGGCTTCTCTTGAGCCGACGCAGAGCAGGTGGCCCACCATGGCGATTGATGTGGAGGGCTGCCTGGCGGACCTGGGTAGTCTTGCTTATCTATGGAGGTGCAGTGCTTACCCGTATGGAACTCGGCAATTACAATGTCCCCCTGCCCGACTCAGCATTTCTGCCTGTGCTGGGGCATGTCAACTCTTATTTTTTCTCCGAAGCAGGGTGGCTGGTCTTCTTCTTGTATATAGTTCCCGTTATGGGATGTATTTCGGGAGTGTTGTATTACCTGCAAGTTTTGGCGCTCAAAGGGTCTGATTCTCTGGCCAATGCGACAGCGGGGTGAGGGTCCCCAAAAGCCAGGAATATCACCTCGCGCTCCCCGCGCAACTTTAGAAGACTCCCGATGCTGCGCCTAATCCGCCGTTTGCACGTCTTGCCGGAATTTTTTGCGCGCTTCCATTGACTGTCCGGAGGAGATTGCGACCGCTGCTTTGTTCCTGGCTTCAAGCGACTCCAGTTTCGTCACTGGAATCGAACTGTTTGTGGATGGCGGGGCAGCGCAAATCTGACCTGGGAACTAAGTGGTTATCCCCAGCGCTCACGAGAGTGGCGGCGAGGGTCAAGCAGTCGGGGGATCGTCAGTACGGCATCTTTCGCTACACCACTCGCTTGACACATGACAACACAGAGGGCAATTCTGCGTTAGAGCTGCACGAAACCGGCAAAGACACAGATACGAAACGGGTGGCAAGGGTTGTGTTCTGGGATGCGTACGGAGATTTCTTTTTCGAAACCTTTGACGCGCAAGTCCCAGTTGTTGTCGCTGAGCAGCTTATGGCTGAGGCCAGGGCAGCGATCAAGGTTCGATAGTGCATAGGAGTCGCCCACCTCGTGTCGGGTCAATGAGCGTTATCGGGATATTTCGCCAACTGACTGCCAGATACTCGTAGAATGTCACCGAATCGCAATGGATCGCCAGAGTCTTGTCTCGAAGCTGCTTCTTGGAGTTGCCGCTCTTGTTGTTGCTCTTCCACTGTTCTGGTTAGCGGGGGGCGTTCGTTGGCTGGACACGAAGGTATTTCCGCCCCGACGCCCGAAAGACATGCCACAGAATGCGGTGTGGATTGATGCGCCAGCCCTGCCAATATCGTGGCATCACGGGTGGTGGTTCGGCTGTGACCTCGCTCCTTCGGGTACAGCCAATTATTGTCGATTGGTGATGGCGAATGGCGAGGAGGTTTACGCCGGAGAATACCTGCCGTGCGAAAGCAAAGTCCCCCTAACGGTCTCCACCAAGGAGTTCGCTCCTCCACCTCACAATGTCGAGATGTGGATTGCGGACAAGCGTTTGGCGAAGCTCGCTCCGGTTGGAGCCTTAAAGACTGGTGATCTTCTGCTTCCAGTGGATGTTCTCGACCGATGCGACAAATTCAAGCAGAGTGGACATTAACTGTCGCAATCAGGCCATAGCGCTCAGAACGCAGGTCAGGCAGCGTCCCCCGCTAAGAATTTGGCGAAAGAAAGGATCGGCTTCAGCTTGTCCTCGCGTAAGCCGCGCGGTTCTTCCTCACGGAGTCGCCTTTCGTACAAAAGTCTCCCGAACACCTGTGTGAGTTGCGAATACCGATAGTCATACTTGCGGTCGATCTCTTTACGACGTTGGGTCAGGTAATGTTCCAAGTCCCACAGATCCGACGACTGCTGGATCTGGCTGGCCATCTTCTTTGCTTCCTGAATCACCTCGTGAAGCTCTCGCCCCAGGGCAGCGTCGAAGGCTGTGCGGGCGATGACCTTTTCTGACCTCGACCAAATCGGTTCGTTCTGGTAGGGATAGCGGTCTTGCGTCGCAGACGGGCTGGTCATGGTCCGATCCTCCGTGGCGGCATTCTATCGCTTGCCGAGATGCCTTTTCTACATCGTCGGAGGCTTTCACTGTGGCAGATTCACCATCGTTTTCGTGTGGCTGCACGTTCGTTCCGAGGTCAAAAAGATCGTTCACCGGATGTCCGAGATTCTGTTTGCAGCCGAGATAGCGTTCCGTCGTCTGCACGGATACATGCCCCAGCAAGAATTGAATCTGCTCAAGCTCTCCGCCGTTCGTGTGGCACAGCTTCGCACAGGTTCTCCGCAAGTCATGCGGTGCAATATGCTCCAAGCCCGCTCTCTCGCAGCAGGTCTTGACTACGTACCACACGACATTCTGCGAGATGCCTCTTCCCCATACCTTTCCCGCCCTGGCGACGGCTCGGAATATCCTTCCTTCCCTGACCCCGGCTGCTCGTATCCACTGATCGAGCGCCGCTTTGACCCAATTTGGAATCGGGACGGTGCGGATGTGGCCGCCTTTGCCGATCAGATCCACCACTGCCCAGTGCCCCTGGCGCATCTGGACCTCGCCCAACTCTAAGCCGACCAGCTCCGATCTGCGGAAGCCACAACCGAACAGCATGGCCAGCATCGCATAGTCTCGCTTGGCACGCATGCTATCGCCACAAGCGTGTTTGAGTACTTCTGAGCTTTGCTCTGCGCTCAACCAGTTGCCGGATCGAAAACCGAGCTGCTTGACGCCCTTCACTCGGCTGATCCCCGCAGCCAGTTCTGGGCTGAGCAAACCAGAATCGGCAGCTTCATGGGCGAGCCTTCGAACCGCCGCCAGTTGTTGGTTAATGGTATTGGCGGCCAGACCGCGTGATTCCAAGTGCATGCGGTAGCGCACGACCACGATGCGGTTGAAGGCCAGTCGAGGTTCGGAGCAGTACCAGGCGATGAATTGATCGATAGCGTACTCGTACACGCGGCGCGAGGCTGGTGAGCCGAGGCTGTTGAGCACTGCCAATTTGCAATGATCCAGATCCGGCAAACGAAGCACTCGGCGACGGTAATTCGGCTTGATTCTCAGTTTGCCCATGGCGACGGCCTCCCATGCCGCAGGATTGAACTACGGCAAACCGTCCGAGCAGTGCAACATGGGAGAGGGGGTTTTGAGCGCTATGGCCTGTGTCTGTTGAAAAAGGAACCAACTAAGTAATTTTGAAGAATTTTGGTTGGCTCCTCGAACAAGAAATCAACCACTTACAGGC
>Ga0210409_10007138_pt1 | contig 11532 bp, 12 predicted proteins | sample IncBWH17MmetaG_FD_161649 | JGI IMG/M metagenome (GOLD analysis project Ga0210409, IMG submission 161649) | Forest soil microbial communities from Barre Woods Harvard Forest LTER site, Petersham, Massachusetts, United States - Inc-BW-H-17-M | ecosystem: Environmental > Terrestrial > Soil >...
GCGTCCTCGATGCGTCGCGCCTGCTTGCGCGACCCTGCTACCGGGGCGGCCTGACAGAGTGGCGCGGAAACACCACGCGGAACGTCGTGCCTTCCCCGGGCGAGGTCTCCATCTCGAGGCTCGCATCGAGCAACTCGCACAGCTGCTTAACGATCGAGAGGCCAATGCCTTCGCCACCGCGTTCGTGCGACGCATCGGGATCTGACTGCGACCTGAGCGTCGGCGCAGGATCGACACCGGACTCCGCCTGCTGCGCCTCCCGCACCGCGTCCTCGAGAGGCGCGGCGGGCGACTCGGCCTGAAATCCCGGGCCGGTATCCTGCACACACAGCAGCCACTGCTCGGCGCCGGCGACGCTGCGCTCGGCCCACACTAGCCGCACGCCGCCACGCTCTGTGACATTCAGGGCATTGAGCACGAGATTCTGCGCGATGCGCTGTACCTTGGCGGCATCACCCTCAACCCATAGTGACTCGGGTCCTTCGCCGTGCAGGAACAGGCCGCGCTGCTGCGCCAGCGGTCTGACCGTGTCGCAGTACTCGCGCAGGAGCACCGCGGCATCGAAGCCCGCGAGGCGCAGCTGCTCCTGTCCGGCTTCGAGCCGCGCCAGATCCACCATGTCCGTGAGCAAAGTGCGCAGCGAATCGACCGAGCGCTGCAACATCCTCGAGGTCGCGGCGCGTTCCGGATCGTCGACGACCTGGTGCAGCAACGCGCTCGAGGCGTTGCTCACTACCCCGACGGTACCGCGCAGATCGTGTGCCACCTCACGCCAAGCCGCGGCACGCTGCCGCTCGAGTCGCTGCAGTTGCAACAGTGCCCACTCGAGCTCACGTACGCGGCTGGCGGCCTCGGTACGCTGCAGGCGCTCGTAACTGGAGGCGCTCTCGCACACACCCTCGCCGCACAGGCGCACCAGGGCGCGGCGCGCGACCGGCATGACGGTGGCCTGCATCTCGGGGTGCGCGAGGCCATAGTCTTCCAGCTCGTTGAGCACCGAGTAGTGCAGGTGGCCCCATTCGCGGATGGTCTCGCGCTGGTGATAGCCCTGCTGCCAGCGATGCAGGCCGTGCTCCGCGGCGCTGTTTCTCTGGTCCTCGAATGCGACTTCCTTCTCGACCGGATCGCGGGCCTGCAGACGCCGCTCGAACGCTGCGAGCATCTGGGGGATGTGATCGGTGAACTGCGCGCGCGAGAGGCTCGAGGAGGTGGTGAGCTCGGGGTCGGCTTCGACCAAGCGCTGCCAACTGCGCAGGATAGCGCTGCGCCGGGCGGCAAGATGCCGGGCGAGCGCCGCGAGCTGCTCCTTGATGACGGTCTTTTCGCTCATAGCCCATCACGGCGTCCGACCCGTCGATGCGTGACTATACCGCGCAGCTTCGCGCCGCGGAGAGCCCCGAGGCGCGCACCGGATACGCTCATGCCCGCGGCTGGGGATAGCCCGGGCGATGCGCCTCTCATCGCCGGGGCCGCACGCGCGGCCCCGGCGAAGCTTCATGCCGCAGCTTTCTCGAGCTGCTCGCCACCGGTGCTCTCGAGCACGCGCGCCACGGCGTGCACCGTGGCGGCGATGCGCACCGCGCTCTGCACCGCCTCGCGCTCGAGGCCGTGCTGCCGCAGCTGCCGCTCGTGCGAGGCGACGCAGCTGCCGCAGCCGTTGATCGCCGACACGGCGAGCGCAAGCAGCTCGAAGTCCGCCTTGGCGATGCCGGGGTTGCCGATGACATTCATCCGCAGCCGCGCGGGGAGCTTCGCGTACTCCTCGTCCTCCACCAGGTGCAGGAACCGGTAGTAGACATTGTTCATCGCCATGATGGCCGCGGCAGCATGCGCCGCGTTCACGTGTGCGGCGTCCAGGTGCTGCGCCGCGAGCGCCTGCAGCCGCCGCGTGAACTCCGCGTTACTTGATGCGCTCGCGGCGGCGAGCGCCACGGCCCAGATCTGCCGTTCGCTCAAGCCCGGCGCACCGGCCGGCGTCAGCACGGCGCCGAGATTGAGCTGCAAGTCGCGGGCGTAGCCCGGCAGCGCCTCGCGGATACTCTCAAGGGTGGTGCTCATCTCAGGCCGCCTTCAGGGTCTCTCCACCCTTCTGCCAGTTGCAGGGGCACAGCTCGTCGGTCTGCAGCGCATCGAGCACGCGCAGCACTTCCTCCGGGCTTCTGCCGACATTCAGATCCGTGACGTAGACGAAGCGGATCACGCCCTGAGGATCGACGATGAAGGTCGCACGCTGCGCGACTCCCGCATCGGGATCGAGGATGCCGAGGGCACCGGTGAGCTCGCGCTTGAGGTCAGCGAGCATGGGGAAGGGAAGCGAGCGAAGCTCCTCCTTCTCGCGGCGCCAGGCGAGATGCACGAACTCGCTGTCGATGCTCACGCCGAGCAGTTGGGCATCGCGGGCACGGAACTCCTTGTCGAGCTTGCCGAAGGCCGCGATCTCGGTCGGGCACACGAAGGTGAAGTCCTTCGGCCAGAAGAACACGACCTTCCACTTGCCGGGGAAGCTGTCGTGGGTGAAGGTCTGGAAAGCGTTGTTGACGTCGTTGGACACCACGCCGGTAAGCGTGAATTCGGGAAAACGGCGACCAATACCTGACATACGATTCGACTCCTTGGAATAGGGGCGGGCGGCATGGGGTCTCCGCCCGACATGACGCACATGATGGGGACGTCCCTGGTATAATTCCAATCGATGGATTTTATGAATCCGATAGACGCCATATATCTCCGGCCGGCATGGAGCTGAAGCTGAAGGACCTGCGCTACCTCGTGGCGGTGGCCGACCAGCGCCACTTCGGCCGCGCGGCAGCGCGCTGCTTCGTGAGCCAGCCAACCCTCTCCGCTCAGCTGAAGAAGCTCGAGCAGGACCTCGGAGTGCAGCTCATCGAGCGGGCGCCGAGCAACGTCTCACTCACCGCGGTGGGGGAGGAAATCGTCGCGCGGGCGCGGCGCATCCTCGAGGCGAGCGATGAGGTGGTGGAGCTCGCCCGCAGCCATCAGGATCCGCTCGCCGGCCGGCTACGGGTGGCGCTGCTGCCGACCATCGGCCCCTACCTCCTGCCTGAAGTGGCACCCCTCATCCGCAAGGCGCTGCCGCGTCTGCAGCTGCATCTGTACGAGTACCAGACCGATCCGATGCTCGAGAAGCTGCACGCCGGAGCACTCGACCTCGGCATCCTTGCGCTCCCGGTGGAACTCGAAGGACTCGAGTCGCGCGAGCTCTACCGCGAGGAATTCGTGGTCGCGGTACCCGATCGTCATCCCCTCGCCGCGCGCGAGCGCGTGCGCGTCGCGGACCTGCGGCATGAGCGGCTGCTGCTGCTCGAAGAAGGGCATTGCCTGCGCGATCAGGCGCTGGAGGTGTGCAGCCGCGTTGGCGTGCGCGACTCGCAGGACTTCCGCGCGACGAGTCTCGAGACCCTACGCCAGATGGTGGCGGCCGGCGCGGGTGTGACGCTGCTGCCGGAGCTTGCCGGTCGCGGGGCATATCGCAGCGGGCGCGGGGTGGTGCTGCGGCCGTTCGTGCGGCCCGCGCCGGCGCGGCAGGTCGGCGCGGTATGGCGTAAGACCACGCCACGGCGAGCGGCCATCAATGCGGTCACCGCGGTGATTGCGCAGCACGCGCCTTGAGTGCGATCGCATCCCCGCAGTCGCTCACGCTTGAGACGAGAGATGGGCGCGCACTCGGCGGGTTGCTGCTCGAGGCGAAGCCGGCGCACGGTGCTCTCTGCATCAATGGCGCCACCGGCTTCAGGCGCGAGTTCTACCTTAAGTTTGCCGCCTACTGTGCCGAGCGCGGCTATCACACCCTGGTGTACGACTACCGCGGCATCGGTGTCTCGGCACGCACACCGCTCGCCGCGGAGAGCGCGCGCATGAGCGAGTGGGGCCGGCTCGACATGCCGGCGGCGCTCGAAACCCTCGCGCGGTGCTACCCCCAGCTGCCGCTCGCTACGCTCGGCCACAGCGTCGGCGGGCAACTGATCGGATGCATGCCCAACCAGGCGCGCGCGCGCGCTCACGTGATGATCGCCGCCTCGACCGGCTACTGGCGCCGCCAGCGCGCGCCGTTCCGCTACCAGGCGCTGCTTTTCTGGAAGCTCTACGGACCGCTGATGCTGCACCGGCGCGGCTACGTGCCGCGCAGCGTCGTGTGGAGCGGCGAGTCGTTGCCGCCCGGGGTGTTTCTGCAGTGGCGGCGGTGGTGCCTGAGTCCGGCGGCCTTCGGCTCAGGCCTCGATGAGGACATGAGCGACGCCGGCTTCGCCGCGGTGCGCGCCCCACTGCTTTCCTGGGGCTTCACCGACGACCCGATCGCGACGCCGGCGGCGGTCGAGGCCCTGCTGATGTCATACGCCAACGCACCCATCGAGCGGCGCTCGACCGCACCATCCGAAGCGGGCGTGCGCGCCATCGGACACCATGGCTTCTTCGCCGAGCGTCACCGCGACTCGCTGTGGCGCGCGGCGCTCGACTGGATCGACGCGCGCTGCGCCTGAGACGTGTGCGCCCGGGATGAACGCCGAACGCCATCCGGGCACTACGGGTATAGTCTGCAGCGCAAAGAACAACCGTTCTGCCGTTTCATCGGCTTGCCAAGGGGACATCACTATGAAGAAGCCCGTTCTGCTGCTGCTCGCAGCCATCCTGACCATCTCGACATCGGTGACACGCGCCCAGGAAGACCACGCCTACACCCAGGGGACTGTCGTGGTCGTGTCTTTCGTCCGCACCGAGCCGGGTATGTTCGAAGAATACATGCGCTATCTAGACGTTACGTATAAGCGTCTCATGGATGGATATAAGAAGCAGGGGATCATCGTCGACTATGCCGTCTTTCAGTCCCTTCCGCGAGACGCGCACGACGCGGACGTGATCCTGACAGTGACGTACAAGAATATGGCGGCGTTCGATGAGTTGCAGGCGCGCACGGATCCAGCGGTAAAGGAGATATTCGGGTCTCTGCCGAAAGCGGCTTCGGCCTCTGCCGATCGTGAGAAGCTGCGCAAGCAACTCGGGAGTCAGCTGGTCCGACAATTAGTTCTGAAATAGCTCGACCAGCGGGCGCACCCCCACAGCGCCTAGCGTGGGGGTGAAGCCCCCGCGGCGCTCATCAGGCGCTTCGGCGCGGTCCCTCGATGTCACCGATGGCGGGCCGCGGTGAGGATGTCGCTGACGCGGTGACGCCGGTCGCCGCCCGCGTGCGCCGCGCGAGCGCGGCGGCGTCATCGTCGGTCGTGTCGTCTGCGTCTGGCATAATCGCGGGCCGTGCTCACCGCCCGAGGCGTGCCACGGAGGAGGCGACCGTTGCGACATTCCGCGCTGCCTGCCGTCTGCCTCGCCGCGCTCGCACTGCTGCCGGCCTTCGGCGCCGCCGCGCAGCCGCCGGCGCTGAGCGCTCACGATGCCTGGATCCGTGCGACACCCGGAGCCGAGGTGGCGGCGGCTTACCTGACGCTCCACAACAGCGGCACACAGCCAGTGGTGGTGAGCGGGGTACGCTCCGCCGATGCCGGAGCAGCGATGATTCACGAGACGACGATGGTCAACGGGGTGTCGACCATGCGCGCTCACGAGCCACTGGGCATCCCTCCCGGGGCGACGGTGCGCTTCGCGCCGGGCGGCCTGCACATCATGCTGCACGCCCTCAAGCGACCGCTCGCTGCGGGCGATGAGGTGCCGCTCACGCTGCTGCTGGAGGGTGGCGGCAGCCTCACTGTGACGGCACGCGTGCGCGCCCTCGGTGACGGCTGAACCGACGGCGCAGGGCGTGCTGGCTGACGATTCACTGCTCGATCACGTCACTCCCTACGACCGCCTCGCGTGGAGTGATACGCAGGTCGAGGAGTGGCTCGCAAGCGGCACGCGCCGGCGCGAGCTCACCGACTACTTCGGACCGACCGAGTACCGGGCGCTCGCGGCGCTCGCACGACGTGCGCGTGCGGCGCGCGCTGCTCCAGGTGCTCTGCACGTCCTCATCGTGCCGGGGATCATGGGCTCGCAGCTGGGGCTCGCACGCCCGGAGCCGCTACCGAACGACATACTCTGGCTCGATCCGCTCGACATCCAGCGCGGGCGGCTCGCGGCGCTGCGCATGCCTTCCGCTGCACCGATCGTACCGCTCGGTGTGGTGCTGTTCTCGTACCTGCGGCTGAAGCTGCATCTGCGGGCGCAGGGCTTCGCAGTCGAATTCCACGACTACGACTGGCGACAGCCTGTGGCGCACTCGGGCCAGGCACTCGCCGCGAAACTGCAGGCGCTGCGGCCGGAGCGCGTGGCGATCGTCGCACACAGTCTGGGGGGCCTCGTGAGCCGCGCCGCGCTCGCGCGCAGCGACACGCGCCACATCGAGCGCCTAGTGCTGCTCGGCACACCCAACCGCGGTTCCTTCGCCGCCGTGCAGGCGCTGCGCGGTACCTATGCAGTGGTGCGCAAGGTGGCGTGCCTCGCCCTGCAGGCCTCCGCAGAGTCGCTGGCTACCGATGTCTTCAGCACCTTCCCGAGTCTCTACGAGCTGCTGCCGTTCGCCTCCGGCGGCCTCACCGGCACCAATCTGTTCGATGCGCGGACCTGGCCCGCGGCCGGACCGCAGCCGCACCCTGCCTTACTGCAGGCGGCGCGCTCGTTACCACAGCAGCTCGCGCCGCCCGATGAGCGCTTCGCCATCATTGCAGGCGTGGGAGAGGAAACGGTCACCGCGCTGCGCCTGCGCGGCGCGGAGTTCGTCTATACGCTCACGCGCGGCGGCGATGGCACGGTGCCGCTCGCAAGTGCGCTGCTTCCCGGAGTGCGCAGCGCCTGCGCCCCTGTGGCGCACAGCGATCTGACCCGCGACCCGGGTGTGGCAGCGGCGGTGGTGGATCTGCTGAGAAGCGGCCGCACGACACGGCTGCCGACACGTTGCCAGAGCCGCGCCCGTGCGCGCGCACAGGTGGGCGACGGCGAGCTGCGCGGCACGCACACGGAAAAGGTCGACTGGGCCGCGCTCACCCCCGGCGAGCGGCGGCTGTTTCTCGAGAACCTCAACGAGCCGCCGCACCTGCAGCTGCGCGTGCCACGCGGCAGCCGCCGCCGGGGGCGCGTGCGCCGCTTGAGCAAATGACTGCGAGGAGCCCGCGCTCAGGCGAACGCCTGGGCGATGGCCTCGCGCTCGCGCGCATCGGGGAGCCGGCCGCGGCCGCCGGCGAGATTGTCCTCGAGGTGCGCGAGCCTGCCGGTGGCGGGAATGATGCAGGTCACCGCCGGGTGCGAGGCGACGAACTTCAGCGCGAGCTGGCCCCAGCTTGCGGCATCGATGTCCGCCGCCCAGGCGGGGAGCGGCTTGCCGCGCACGGCGGCAAACAGTGCGCCGTCCTCGAACGGCCGGTTCACGAGCACCGCCACCCCGCGCTCGGCCGCGAGCGGCAGCAAGCGCTGCTCCGCGGCGCGCGTGACGGGTGAATAGTTGAGTTGCACGAAATCGAGACGGTTGCGCTCGAGGGCTCGCGCCAGCTCGAGGTGCGCGCTCACGGTGTAGTGTGTTACGCCGACATAACGCACTCGGCCGCCCTCCTTCCAGGAGTGGAGCGTCTTCAGCTGCGTGTCGAGATCGAGCAGGTTGTGCACCTGGATCAGGTCGAGGTGTTCGCGCCTGAGCAGCTGCGCGGACTGCGTCATCTGCTCGATGCCGGCGCGCTCCCCGCGCGTCCACACCTTGGTGGCGAGGAACGCGTGACGGCGCATGGAATCGGTCAGTAGCTCCCCGAGCACGCGCTCGGCGGTCGAGTACATCGGCGAGGTATCGATGAGGCGCGCCCCGGCCGCAAAGAAGGCTTCCAGCACCTGCGCGAGCGGCGCCCGCTCGGCACGCGATTCACCCACCTCGAAAGGTCCGGAGGTGCCCAGACCGATCACCGGGATCTGCTCGCCGCTGGAGGGGATGCGGCGAACGATGAGTTCGGCGGTGCTCGCGCGCGCGGCACGCGCTGTCACGGCGGCGGCGCTCAGGAGGCTGACTGCAGTGCGAAGGAGCTCACGGCGGTTCATTCCTGTCCCGCAGCGCCGCGGCCGCCCTGGGCTGCGATCCAGCGCTCGACGTGCTGCGCCGCGTGCGCATCGGGCTGCACATCGTGAAGACTCGGCGGCGTCGTGACCTCGAGCACAATGCCGTTCGGATCGGAGAAGTAGAGCGAGTGCTGCGGACCGTGGTCCTCTTCGCTGCAGGCAATGCCGTGCTCACGCAGCCGGGTCTTCCACTTCTCCTGCTCAGCGGCTGAAGCCACCGAGAAGGCGTAGTGCCGCACGTCCGCCGGCAGGCCATCGGGGCGCGGCGGCTGTGCGCCGCGTAGCGCGCAGAGTGCCAGCAGCTGACCGCCGCCGGTGCCGAAGAACATCATCAGCCAGGGCTTACCACCCCAGTCATCTCCCGAGATCGCATCCACCAGCGGCAGTTGCAGGACCTCGGTGTAGAACTGCAGAGTCCTCGCCGCGTCGTAGACCGGAAGGGCAAGGTGATCGAAGCGCAGCGGCGTGTCGTGCATGGCGGCGCATCCGTGACCGGAGGTGTGCGACGATATTCGCACGCACCGCGGCGCCCTGTCTTGCGCTGCGCAGAGGGCTACAGCAAGGCCGCGTCGGTCCCGATGACGCTCGCGCCTCCCGACTCCACGACGCGCGCGAGCGCCGCCGCGCTCGGCAACACCTGCGCGGCGTAGAACGCTGCGGTGTGCACCTTGGCGGCATAAAACTCGCGCTCGGCGCCGGCGGGGCGGGCGGCCGCGATGGCGGCCGACTTCGCGAGCAGCCAGCCGCCTGCGACATAGCCGCAGAGCTTCAGGTACGGGACCGAGACGGCCATCGCGCGCTCGGGCTGACTCGCCAGTGCCAGAAGGAGCGCACGTGTTGCCCGGCCGAGAAGACTCACTCCCTCGAGCGCTGCCTTGCGCGTCTCCTCCACCGCCGGGTCGCTTGCGGCGATGGCGCCGAGCTCGCGCTCCATGTCGGCGAGCAGCGCGCCCATCGCGGCGCCGCGGTCGCGGGCGAGCTTGCGGCCGATGAGATCGTTCGACTGAATGCCCGTCGTGCCCTCGTAGATCGTCGTGATGCGCACATCGCGCAGGTACTGCGCGGCGCCGGTCTCTTCGATGAAACCCATGCCGCCGTGCACCTGCACGCCGATGCTGGCGACCTCGTTGCCGATCTCGGTGCACCAGCCCTTGATGATCGGTGTCAGGAGCTCGCCGCGCGCCCGCGCCGCCGCGCGCACCCGCTCGTCCTCGTCATACTCCGCCAGATCGAACTGGAAAGCGCCGTAGAGCGTGAGCGCACGCGATGCCTCGGTCTGCGACTTCATCAGCAGCAGCATGCGCTTCACATCCGGGTGATGGATGATCGGCACCGGTCCGGCAGGCGCCGCCACCGGGGGCTTGCCCTGCAGGCGGGTGCGGGCCCACTCGAGCGCGCGCTGGAACGCGCGCTCGCCGACGGCATAGCCCTCGCTCCCCACCGAGAGCCGCGCACTGTTCATCATGACGAACATGTATTCCAGGCCGCGTCCGGGCTCTCCGATGAGATATGCCACGGCGCCGGCCTGCTCTCCGAAGGCGAGCACGCAGGTAGGGCTGGCATGGATTCCGAGCTTGTGCTCGATCGAAAGACAGCGCACGTCGTTGCGCGCGCCGAGCGAGCCATCGGCATTCACCAGCACTTTCGGCACGATGAACAGCGATATTCCCCTGACACCCGCAGGCGCGCCCTCGATGCGCGCGAGCACCATGTGGATGGTGTTGACGGTGAGATCGTGATCACCCCAGGTGATAAAGATCTTCTGGCCGAAGAGCCGATAGTGATCGCCCTCCGGTACCGCGCGCGTGCGCACCTGGCCGAGATCGGAGCCCGCCTGGGGTTCGGTGAGCACCATCGTGCCCGTCCACTCCCCGCGCACCATGGCCGGCAGGAAGGTGCGCTTCTGCGCGGGCGTGCCGCAGAGCTCGAGCGCATACACGGCGCCATGCGTGAGCATCGGGCCCAGCTTGAAAGCGAGATTGGCGGAGCCCCAGAACTCGCCCACTGCGCTGTTGAGCACCCGGGGCGTGCGCTGGCCGCCGAACTCGGGAAACGCGCCGAGCGCCGGCCAGCCGCCCTCGACGAACTGCCGGTAAGCGTCGCGAAACCCCGGGGCGGTGACGACCCCGTTCTCCGTCCAGCGTGCCCCGTGCACATCGCCGGGGCGGTTCAGCGGCTCGAGCACGGTCTCGGCGAAGCGCGCCGCTTCCTCGAGTACCGACTGCGCGAGCTCGTTGGAATAGTCGGTGAGCTCGGCGGAGGCGGCGAGGCGCTGCGCACCGAGCAACTCCTCGAGCACGAAACGCACTTCACGCACGGGCGCACGGTACATATCAACCCCTTTTATTACCTGGCCGACGGGGTGCCAAACGCACCCGCCCGCCGCCTACTCCTGGCGCGGACCCTAGTTTAGCTGTGCGTGGGGAGCCGCCGCCGGCTCACGGGCAGGCGGCGCGGCAGAGCGCCCCGGCTGCGGCAGCGCGAGCGCCGGCACGATGTTGGCCGCGAGAAAGTCGACAAACTGCTGCACGCGTGGATCGGATTCGAGTGCGAGCGGATAGAGCGCATACAGCGCCGCCGCAGGCGGGACAGTCCACTCGGGCAGCACCGCCTTCAGACGCGAGGTGGCGAGCCCCTGCCGGCACAAGAACTCCGGCAGCAGCCCGATCCCAAGTCCCGCCGCCGCGGCCGCGTGCAGCACCGCCGGGTCATCCACGGCGAGCTTCGGCGAGAGGGGGACTTCGGCGCGTTGCGCGCCGCGCGCGAGGTGGAGGCGAAACTCGGCGAGCTCGGAGGCCTCCGGAGTGAGCAGATCGTGGTTGCGCAGGTCATCGGGCCGCTCAGGCGTGCCACGCTGCTGTAGGTACTGGGGTGTCGCGCACAAGAGCGCGGGCGGCGCGCCGAGCAGGCGCCGCACGATCGTCTCATCAGAGGGCGGGTGGGTGCGGATGGCCACGTCCCAGGAACCTTGAGCGAGCTGCCCTGCATCGAGTGCCACCTCGAGGGGGGCATGAGCAAACGCCTCGAGAAAGCGTGGCACAAGCGGTGCGAGCAGCACCCGTCCATAGGTGCGGTCGGCGATGACACGCAGCGGACGGCCTTCGGGGGAGTGGAGCTTCGCGATGGCGCTGCGCGCAGCGTCGGACTCCTCCCCGACGCGCCGCGCGTGCGGGTAGAGGAGCCGCCCGGCCGCTGTCAGGGCGATGCGCCGGGTGGTGCGCTCGAGCACGCGCACCCCGAGCGTCTTCTCGAGATCGGCGACCGCGCGGCTGACCGCCGCCTTGGGCACCCCGAGCGCCCTGGCCGCTGCCGAGAATCCGTTGAGATCCACAACCTTGGCCAGCATCGCCAGCTGGGACGGCGTCCAGATAAGATTCATATTGGTCTCAATCCCCCCCGGAAGTCGCAGTATTGTTTCACTGCCAAGGCGCGGGCGCCAGTCTGAGGTACACTTGCGCTCCGTCGCCCGAACGGAACAACACTGAAAGG
>Ga0210409_10007139_pt1 | contig 11531 bp, 13 predicted proteins | sample IncBWH17MmetaG_FD_161649 | JGI IMG/M metagenome (GOLD analysis project Ga0210409, IMG submission 161649) | Forest soil microbial communities from Barre Woods Harvard Forest LTER site, Petersham, Massachusetts, United States - Inc-BW-H-17-M | ecosystem: Environmental > Terrestrial > Soil >...
CGACAGTCTCCTCGCCGCCATCACTTCTTTTGAGACCGCGCTGACGTGGCCTGAGGCGCAGCAGCGAATCCAGAATGTGTTACAACGCGGACTCCAACGAGACAGCGACTTCGAAACTCACTGGCCCGAGGTGCTCGGCACGCTCCTCAAGACGTAGTCGTGTAGCGACGATGGGGACGTTTGGGTAGTTTACCCAAAGGTCGCGAGCGCAAGCCCCGTGAAATCAGTCTGTTGATTTTAAGGTCGCTCCTCATACGTGGGCGTCCTGCTGGGTGTCCCATCTGAAACCTTACGCCCCTGGCAATTCCCCCAGTCCATGCGAAGCGAAGTCCATCGAGGACTAGACTCGTGCTGTCATCTGCGTCGCGCAACCCAAAAGGAGGGGCACATGAACACGCGACACAGGTATCAATATGGAAGTCTGACCAGGAGGAAACGAATCCAGACGGAAGATGTCTGGCAGTTTCGATACTACGAAACCACTCCAGAGGGGCAACGCTGTCGGAGATCAAAGATCATCGGCACGCTAGGCCAGTACCCGACACGGGCAGATGCGCTTCGCATTCTCGAACGATTTCGACTGCGGCTCAATCTTCAGCACCGATTTGGCAGACCGTTAATGCTCGACGCTCTGACCGATCACTACGTTGAGAAAGAATTGCCACAACTGCGCTATGCGACCCAGCAGGCACATCTCTCCACTTTGAATCGTTGGATCCGACCACGCTGGGGCGCCTCCCTTCTCGACGAAGTGAGACCGATGGAAGTTGAGCAGTGGCTTCGATCTCTGCCGTTGGCGCCGAAGACCAAGGTCAACATGCGAAGCCTCTTCCACCTTGTTTATCAGCACGGACGGCGCTGGGAGCGAAGTTGTAGGGTTGCAATGGGGTGATCTGAATTGGGAAGAGCGCACGCTCCTGGTCCAGCGAAGCGTGGTTCACGGACGAGTCGGCGACACGAAAACGGAAGCTTCTAGGATTCCCCTTCCCGTCGACCCGCGTCTGGGCGATGCTCTCTTGGAACAGCGGTACCGTAGCATGCACCGCGAACCGTCGGATTGGGTGTTTGCCAACCGGATTGGGAAACCACGCTGGCAGGAGAGCATTCTCCAACGGCAGATCAAACCTGCGGCACTGCGTGCCGGCATTGGCAAGATTGGCTGGCACACATTTCGCCATTCCTACTCAAGCCTATTGCGCCGGGTCGGTGCGGACATCAAAGTCCAACAAGAGCTGCTCCGGCACTCCACCATTCAGAGCACGATGAATGTCTATACGCAGGCGATGTCGGAGGGTAAGCGGGCTGCGAACAGTGTGGTGGTGCGAAGTGTATTGCCATTTGAGACTTGTGGCGGCGTCACCGCCGCCTGACGACCCAAACGAATGGGAGCCAGTAGGTACCGAGAAACTGGTAAGTGGTTGCGGGGGGTGGATTTGAACCACCGACCTTTGGGTTATGAGCCCAACGAGCTACCAGACTGCTCCACCCCGCGGATTCATCATAGCAACGTCATCCGGTAGCGTCAAACTTCAGTGGTTCAATTTGTGGCGTTCGCAGGCGGCGACGATCTGTTTGGGATCGATCGCGGCTTTGTCGACTTCTTCTTCCAGTATGGTGCCGTCTTTTCCGATCAGGAAATTTACCCGGCGAGCGGCTTTGTATTTGTCCACGTACACGCCGTATTGATGGGTAACTCCGCCGCCCCAATCACTGAGCAACGGGAAGGTGACTCCAATCTGGTCGGCGAAGGCTTTATTGGCGAAGGGGCTATCCATGCTCACACCCAGGACCTGGGTGTCGGCTGCTTCCAGCTTCTGCAGATTCTGCTGGAAGTTTTTCATTTGCTCGGTTCAACCGCCGGTGAAGGCAAACACATAAAAGGCCAGGGCGACATTTTTCTTGCCGTGATACTGGCTCAGGGTGACGTCTTTTAAGTCGTGGCCATCGAAGTATTGCAGTTTGAAATCGGGCGCGACGTCGCCGACTTTCAAGGAGAGAGGCGGTTTACTTTCTTGTGCCAGCATCGGAGTCATGACAGCCGCGGTCAGAAGGCAGGCCGTCAGCACGGTTAATGCGGTATTGGGCATTGAACGTCTCCTCAGGAGATATTGTTTAGAGCGTAGAACGGGTCTCGTAAATAGTCAAAGGATGGTAGCGGCGCCCTTTGGGCGCGTGAGGAGTGTTCCCTTCTAGACCCACGGACTTGCGTCCGGGGCTGCACTATGTCGCTGGTTCGGAGCTGTTATTTCCACGAATGGTTTAGATGATAGGGATGCTTCGCTTCGCTCAGCATGACAGAGCTGCGCAACGAACGCTTGCTCGGGATGACAATCAAAACCATCGGGATGACGTCAAAAGCAAACATTGCTTAATCTCTCGACAAACAAGTACATTCTTGACAGAGATTGTAGACAGTTGTTTTGTGAGCTGATGAATCTTTTCCCCAATCTTTTTTTTCCCCTTGCCTCGGGAGAGTTTCGCTTCGCATGAGTCTCGAAACTCTCAACGATATCTTCTTTACTGTCGCGGAGCGCAACCATCCGCGGGTGATGCTGCACCGGCAAGCTAATCAGTGGACGGCTATCTCTGCCCAGGAGCTATACCGAGGCGTTGCCGGGGTGGCTGGCCAACTGCGGCGCTGGGGCATCTCGCGCGGCGATCGGGTGGCTATCCTCTGCGAAAACCGCCCGGAGTGGGCGATCGCGGACTTCGCTTCCCTGCTACTGGGAGCGGTAACTGTCCCAATCTATTCCACGCTTACCGCCGAGCAAACGGCTTATATGCTGCGCGACTCCGGAGCGCGCGTGGTTTTTGTTTCCACGGAAAAACAGCTGCAGAAAGTTTCTTCCATCCTGGCGGAGACACCGGCAGAAAAAATCGTGGTCATGGATGCGGTCAAGGCGGCGGCAGACGCGACGCCGATGCAGCAACTGATGCAGGAAGGTCCACAAGCACGCAATCCGGAGCTCGATGCCAGCGCCCGCAACGTCGGCCCGAGTGACCTGGCAACCATTATTTATACGTCGGGGACGACTGGCACTCCGAAGGGCGTGATGCTCACGCACGGAAACATAGCGTCAAACCTGGTCTTCTCGCTTTCGGGGTTCCCGGTTCGCGAGGGCGACGTCAGCCTTTCGTTTCTTCCGCTGTCGCATGTTACGGCACGCCACGTCGATTACGCGATGCTTTACCACGGGGTCACGCTGGCCTATGTTGCGCTCCTGAGCCATTTTCAGCAGGCGCTGCTGGAGGTACAGCCCACGATCTTCGTCGGCGTCCCGCGCGTGTACGAAAAAATTCATGCGCAGGTGGACCAGAACGCCAAGAACTTTCCTGCCAGTTGGATTTACCAATGGGCTCTCTCCGTGGGACGCGCACACAGAGCAGAAGTGCTGGCTGGCCAAAAGCCCGAGTCGGCAGCGTGGCAACTCGCCGACCGGCTGGTGTATTCGAAAGTGCAAGCCGGCATGGGCGGCCGCGGCCAAATCTTTATTTCCGGCGGTGCGCCGCTGGGGCGCGAGCTGGCGGAGTGGTATGCGGACATCGGCATCCGCATTCACGAAGGGTATGGGCTGACAGAGACTTCTCCGGTGATCGCGGTGAATTCGCCGGGCTCGCATAAGATCGGCACGGTGGGAAAACCGCTGGCAAATCTTGAAGTGCGTATCGCCGAGGACGGAGAGCTGCTGGTGCGCGGTCCTTCTGTGTTCAAGGGTTACTGGAACAAGCCGGAGGAAACGCGCGACGCATTTGTGGATGGCTGGTTCAAGACGGGCGACATCGGCAGCCTCGACGCGGACGGATTTCTCTCCATTACGGACCGCAAGAAAGATCTGATCAAGACTTCGGGAGGGAAGTTCATTGCGCCTCAGCCGATCGAGAATTCTCTCAAACACAATGCTCTGATCGCGGAAGCCGTGGTTCTGGGCGACAAGCGCAAGTTCCCTGCCGTGCTGATTGCCCCTAACTTTCTGGTCTTGGAGGATTGGGCCCGCGCCAACGAGCTGGCCTTCGCTTCGCGTCAGGAACTGATCGCGCATCCCAAGGTGCGAGCTTTGTACGAAAGTATTGTCGAAGAGCTGAATCAGAATCTTGCCCGCTTCGAGAAGCTGAAGCGAGTCATGCTGGTGCCAGACGAGTTTTCCGCTGAGAACGGATTGCTGACCGCCAGCATGAAATTGCGGCGACGAGTAGTGGAAGAGCGTTATCGGCGGGAGATTGAAGAGATGTATGCGTTGGCGGAAGAGGCGGGGCCGGTGGAAAAGGCGGAGTAGAGCAGTGGCTTGTGTCCCAGCCTTGGCGAAGCCAAGGGCCTCTCAGTGCAGTGGGTTTGATGTCAGGAGCAATGTTTGCCGCAAAAGTTGTGTGCCACCGCCAATAGGGCTGCGCGTGGTTTGAGGATCAAAAATGGTCGAGTACACAGCGTCTGTTTCGGTTCCCTCGGTGACGGGTGCCATCATTCCCGGCTCGTCCGGATTCCTCGCGTGGCAGCCGAGTACGTGGCCTCCAGCTCCTCAAACCTGGAATGCTGGATTGATCGCCACTGTGCAAAAGATTTTTGAGGAATCCATGCTGAACGAGATCGACAACGTGATCGCAGATGCGGGCAAGAACCTCGAGCATCGCGGTCATGTGGTTGCTATCGCGTTGCTTTGCGCGCTGGATGCCATTTCTTCCTATGGGTATGGAGCGAAAAGTGGCAAGCAGATTCCCGATTTCGTTCAGGCGCACTTTCCGACCAACTACCAACCACACTCCGACGCGCTGCTGCGCCTATATCGCCATGCAATGTGTCCACAGTTGGAATCTTTTTGGAGCTGCCATTTTGCCGGGCAACGATCCGGTTTCGACGAACAACGGCGTTATGTGTTTCGGTCTGCTTGATTTCCGGGCCGCGATTTCCAGCGGCATGGAGAATTATCTCAAGAAGTTGGCAACCGACCAGAAGCTCCAGCAAATGACGCTTAAACGTTATCGCAGTCTGAAGGCATCGGCGCAGTAAACAGTGTAGGAGGGCTACAAAGTGAAACATACTTCATGGGTTCTTCTATTGGCCCTTTGGCCCATCGCGTCTGCATCGCAGCAACAGCCCAATTTGAACGTGCTCCTGATGCAAAATACATTCTTGGTATTCGCCGGGTGGCCCAGGTCTCGCGGTTTTCGAGACCTGGGATTCCACAGTCGTCGCAAGCGTGGGATTTTTCCTATCACCCACCCTTTCGCCGAGGACGCGAAAAGGGTGGGGCACCCGGCCGAAGGGCTCTCGCGGGCGGGGGCGCCCGCGCCACATGTGAACGGGGTCGGGAAGCGTCCGTTCCCACTTCTCGCAAAAGACGCGAGAAATGGGGCACCCAATGCTCACTGTCGTCGTGGGTTGCCGGTCTGCACGCCAGATCCCTCGCCCCGCTGGTGAAAGCGCGGGGCCTCGGGATGACGGCGCGGAGGGCAAGTCATCCGCGGCCGGGTGGATTTCACGGTCGTCTCAGCGTGGGGTTTTTCTTTCTTTATCACCCTTTCACAGATGACTGGAATCGGATCGGAAGCCTCAATACCCACTTCTCGCAAAAACGGCGAGAAATGGGGCACCCAACGTTGCGCCTTGCGGCGCGGGTGATCATGTTCGACCTTTCCCCCGGACTTACGTCCGGGGCTGCATTATTCCGCTCCTCCGGAGCTGGTTCGACGGTGGGGTATTTTGTTTGCTCGCCCTGAAAAATAAACACTAGGTCCCCTTTCGACTGCGCTCAGGGCAGGCTCTAAAAGCCGTGCCCTTCCCATTCCGTTCGCACGGGCGAGGGTGCCCGCGCCACACGCAAACTACAGATCCCTCGCTCTGCTCGGGATGACAAGTAGATGGGACAGTGCGAGCCGGTCAGGTCGAAGTTGAGGCTCCCGCCCTGCAAAGAACGCAAGGATGGGGCAACCGCAGAAAATCCCCGCCCAAGCAAAGCTTGGACGGGGCACCCTCGGGAGCAGATGACCGCGAATCATACGCCCTTTCGCAGATAACTCGAATCGGAAGGTTCCGTGCTCACTTCTCGCAAAAGAGGCGAGAAATGGGGCAGCCCAACATTCATGGTCCTCGAGTACCCTTTCCGGTCTCCACGCCAGATCCCTCGCCCCGCTGGTGAAAGCGCGGGGCGTCGGGATGACGCCGGTGCGGATGAAACTCGGGCTGCTAAAACCGGTGGGGTCGCCCATCTCTCGCGGTGATGGATAATTCCCGCAGGCATACTCTCAATTATTTCCTTGACCTCACTTTTGGATTGGAAGATAAGCGAGATAGGGGCCATGTGACGACGTTCGGGTACGTTAATAACTCGTTTGTTATCACTATTGTCAGTAAATCATTGTTAGTAATAGATGAGGAATCATGTCAAATCAATCCGGCGATCCAATTGCGCCACTAATTATTAAAGACACGGACGGGCTGAAGGAACCGCGCAACACCAAGCGAACGGGAGAGCTTTCGGAAGCGGCGTTTCTGCACAAAGCGGTGAGCCTGGGTTTCAAGGTGACCAAGCCGTGGGGAGATAGCGAACGCTATGACTTCGTCGTAGATTCGGGCGGGCGGTTGTGGCGGGTGCAGATCAAGTGCACGGCCGCGATCCGGGCAGGGGGATACCATATCCAGCCGATCCACTTTGTGTACGGAAAGAATAAAGTGGTTTACACGGCCGAGGACATCGATGTTCTCGCGGCGCATATAGTTCCTCTTGACGTGTGGTACGTGGTGCCGGTACAGGCGCTGGCCCAGGGCAGGAGTCTGCGGCTTTATCCGGATGGAGGATGCGAAAAAGCGCGTTTCGAAGAGTATCGCGAGGCATGGGATTTTTTTCGTGGCGGCGAAGCGGCGGGCGTGATGCCGGCGGAGGCTGCGGACGAAGAGGATGAAGAGCCGGTAGAGGAGCGCGCGATGCAATGGATCATACGTCGTCCCATTTGGAAGCCTCGCATTATTCGCATGCGGTAGGCAGGTCCGGCTAGAGCACCCTTCGTTTGTTAAGGGTGGATTCCAGGGTCGATTCAGGTGGGTATTTTTTCTTCCTTGTCACCCACCCTTTCGCAGAGTGCGCGCAAAGGGTGGGCCACCCTCAGTTGTGATGGTCTTCTATCGGGAGCAGGGTCTAATGTGAGAGGTCTGGGGAGCCGGTCGAGTGGCGAGATAATGGTGATGAAGACTGTCGAGCCACGTAGGCTTGTAGAACGGGAAACAATTCGCCGAGATTCTATCGAAAGACGAGCCATCCTCTTTTGGACAAAGTGCCGGAGAGGTTGAGGGCCACACAGGTGAATGATCGGAGATTTTATACTGCTCTCGAACGCTTTCGACCTCTGGCTTTCGCTCTCGGGTTGGCGCTCCTTACATGGATATTCTGCTGGCATGATCGACAAATAACCGAGAATACCCTCACGGCGAGAGGTTTTTCTGATCGGAACCTATCTGATTTATACCCAAGATGGCTTGGTACACAGCAACTGCTGCTTTTCCATAAAGATCCCTATAGCGCCGAGATCACGGGAGAAATTCAGAGAGGGTATTATGGGCGTCCCATCGACAAGGGCCGAGCAACTGATCCCATCGATGAGCAGCGCTTCGCATATCCCCTTTTCGTCGTGTTCCTGCTGGCGCCTACCGTTTTAGTTAAATTTTCTGTTGTCCAATGGCTGTTCACTCTTTTGCTTCTTTTCCTGGCGATCTGGACGGTGCTGCTGTGGACGAGTGCTCTTGCGCTGAAGCTCCGCACAGAGTGGAAATACGCAGTCGTATTGTTCGCCCTTGCCACTATTCCATACGCCGAAGGCATTGAACTCCAGCAACTTAGTCTTTTGGTTGCGTTTCTGTTGGCATGGGCCTTTCGGAACCTAGCACGGGACAGGCTTACATTGGCCGGGGCGCTTTTCGCTCTGGCGACCATCAAGCCGCAACTCTCATTGCCGCTCATCTGCTCTATATTTGTGTGGGCATTCTCAGAGTGGCAACTGAGAAAGCGCGTGGTGAAGAGTTTTGCGTGTAGTATGACAGCTCTACTCGGCGGATCGGAAATGTTGCTTCCGGGCTGGCACCGCGAATTTGTGGCGGGCCTGGGACCTTACCTTCGGTACACGCAAGCGACTTCAGGAGTTCAAGAGCTTCTCGGACGGACCGTTGCAAATCTGTTTACGCTTCTGCTTGCTACAGTGGTCATTGTGACCGTTTGGAAATGGAGGCGTGAGCCTGCGGACTCGGCCGAATTCACACTGACGGTCGTCCTTGTCCTTGGATTCAGTAGTGCAGCTGTTCCTAGCCTGGCGCCGCACAATGAGGTGCTTTTGCTTCCTGCATACCTTCTGTTGGCCAAGGAACGAATGAAATTTTGGCAATTGGGTCGCCTCGCTCGCGCGTTCTTTTACGCTGCATGGATGGCGATCGTGTGGCCCTGGGTCTCCGCCCCGTTGCTGCTCGTCTGGCTTTTCTTGTCAGGAAATAGGATGCCGTCAATTTGGTGGAACCTACCGTTGGACACCAACCCTCTTATTCCGATTTTGGCGTTTGCCGCTTTGATTCCCTTGGTTTTTCAGCAGTATCGCTCCGCAGCTGCGACCCGCATCATCCGTGCCAGCGCTGTGTGAACTCGCTAGGATAAACAGGTGAACCCTTTCAAACCCCTGCGTGCTCGGATCCCGCGCTTGCAAAGAACGCAAGAGTGGGCATCCACTGGAAATCCCCGCCCAAGCGGAGCTTGGACGGGCACCCTCGCGGATTTTTCTTCCCTAGCTGCAGATCCCTCGCTCCGCTCGTGATGATAACCAAGTGGGGGAGTGAGCCCGGCCGGTTCAAAGCGGAGGATCCTCGCCCATGCAAAAAACGCAAGGATAGGGCACTCGCATACAGATGACCTTCGGGTGTCGTGCCCGACAGTAACGTTGCCGGCATCTAATTTAAGAGGCAAGATAGGCAGCGGTGCTTACCCCTACAGAAATCACGGTGGAGGCGATCGCTCACGGGCGAGCGATTAAACGGGTGAACGCGCTGACCGCGGTCTTATGCGGCGGCTTGCCCGCGGCCGTGCTTGGCATCTTTTTTCCAGCCGGGCTTGGCAGGTGGGTCGCTGGTTTTGTCGTGGGACTCTTATGGGCGAGCTTGTTTGAATACTCGTATCACCGATTCCTTCTGCACCTGCCGGGTACATTCTTCGCGCGGCGTCACCTGGAACATCACGCAACCGTGGGGACGGCGACTGAAGCGGAGCATGTGAATTTGGGCGGATCGCCAATCTGGGTCGTGGCGATGTTTGCTATTAATGGCCTGCCCGTCCTGATTTTGGACACACTTCTCGGACTACGGATCGCGCCGGGAATGCTGATCGCGTTCTCGGCTTACTTTCTTACGACCGAGGAATTCCATTGGCGCATCCATCTGGGCGAATGGCTGCCGCCAGGTTTTCAAGGAACGAGAGCATATCACCTCGCACACCACACGCGCCCAGATGCACGGTTTAACATCTTTCTGCCATTGTGGGATTTGATGTTCAGAACTGCAGGGAGCTAGGCTCTCTTCCAATGCGGTCGGCGTTGCGCCTGACGGCGCGTGGAGAACTCTTGCCATCTGGGCGGCACGCCTCGACTTCGCTCAGCGCAGGCTCCGCGGCACCAGCGCAGCCCCGTCACCCACCCTTTCGCAAAGTACGCGAAAAGGGGTGGGGCACCCGGCTCCATCGAGATGTGATTTTCATTACAATAGAACCATGAATGATCCATTAATCATTGCTGGCCGCGAGTTCCGTTCCCGGCTCATCGTCGGGACAGGAAAGTACAAGTCGTTTCAGGAGACGGCGCGCGCGCTGGAAGCGAGCGGGGCGGAGATGGTCACGGTCGCCGTACGACGGGTGAATCTGGATCGCGGCAAGGAATCGTTGCTCGACTACATTGATCCGAAAAAATATTTCCTGCTGCCGAACACGGCCGGTTGCTACACCGCGGACGAAGCCATCCGCGCCGCGCGCTTAGGACGAGAGGTCGGGCTGTCGGATTGGGTGAAGCTGGAAGTCATCGGCGATCAGGCTACGCTCTATCCCGATGTCCAAGCCACACTGGAGGCGACGCGGGTGTTGGTGAAGGAAGGTTTTACGGTTCTTCCTTATACCTCTGATGATGTTGTATTTGCCAAGCGTTTGCTGGAGGCGGGCGCCAGCGCAGTCATGCCATTGGGAGCGCCGATCGGCAGCGGACTCGGGATTCAGAACGCCGCAAACATCCGCATTCTGCGCGAGGTGATTACCAGGGTGCCGCTGATCCTGGATGCCGGCGTCGGCACCGCGTCAGATGCAACCATAGCAATGGAACTAGGCGCGGACGCTGTGTTGATGAATAGCGGGATCGCTAACGCTCAAGACCCGGTGCTGATGGCGGAAGCCATGAAGCATGCGGTGATGGCGGGAAGGCAAGCGTATCTTTCAGGGCGCATGCAGAGAAAGCTTTACGCGACTGCGAGTTCTCCGTTGGAAGGCGTGCTGCGCTAAGCGGATTCAAGCAATGAAAAAGGCGGCCTGAGCGGCCGCCTCTGAAGCCGTCTTGCGTCGTCTTCACAACATCTTTACGCTGTCCACGTGGATGGAATCAGCCTTAACGTGTCCGGTCACAGCGACGTGGTGTGCGATGTGGTCCTTTAAGGCGTCCGGGTTATCCACGGTGAGAAGTTTCTGGTCCCCGTCAGTCACCACGACCATTTTCTCGCCCGCGTCTAGGCATTTCTTGGTGCAGGCTACCGTCCCGGGTTTGTCATTGGCGCCCTTCACGCCGCACTTGGCGTCGGCGACCCAACCCTTCACGGTTTGGGCTTTGCCCATGTCGTCGGCTGATACCACGGCTACGAGTAAGAACAGTACGGAGAGAAGCAAACAAACCAGCAGTACTTTCTTCATAGCGACTCCTTGAGTTTTTAGGCGGCCGAAGCCGCGGATTTTGCCGAGAACCAAACTCCAAGGCGAGGCGCTTCCGCTGCAAGCGCTTTCAAGAAATCAAATCTCCTGGAGGCGGCGACACAGTGTAACTCAACAACGCTGGCTCACTGCTCGGCCCTGGCACCTGGAATTGCCGCAAATATACCACACTCGCGCATGAGGCAGACTGAGGTCCAGCGCTATTTTTTGGCGGCTTTGGTATCGGGAGATGGGATTGGGGCAGGAGGGGGCGCGACGTAGACGACTTCCCCGGGGCGGGTGTAATGCAACTGTTCGCGAGCTTCCTTCTCGATGGTTTTAGGATCGGTCTTAAGAGCCTTGACCTGCTGGGTGTAATAGTCGTTCTCTTTCTGTAGTTCTTCCAGTTCCCTTTGCAGATTCTGGTATTCGGCACGCTTCTGCCGGTAGACCACCATGCCATTCGCGCCCAACATAACATGGAAGAACAGCCAGACTGTTAGTACGGCGACCGCCGCGGTGGACAGTCGGCGACGCGCCCGATACAGCCAAGCCAAGGCGGGACGAAAGCGCTCCATGACCCGCTCGGCAAAAGCTTCAGCTTGCGGAGCGCGCTCGACCAGCGCCCGG
>Ga0210409_10007141_pt1 | contig 11530 bp, 11 predicted proteins | sample IncBWH17MmetaG_FD_161649 | JGI IMG/M metagenome (GOLD analysis project Ga0210409, IMG submission 161649) | Forest soil microbial communities from Barre Woods Harvard Forest LTER site, Petersham, Massachusetts, United States - Inc-BW-H-17-M | ecosystem: Environmental > Terrestrial > Soil >...
TTCCGCGATCTTGGCGGGGCTCGCCTGGTCCGCGCATTTTTTGCCCGAGATCACCATGTTCGGCTTGAGCACCATGCCTTCCAAGGCTACGCGAGCCGCGAACAAGTGGCTGAAAACGCTCTCGAGCACGGCGTTGGTGACTTCCTCGCAGCGTTGCAAAGTGTGGGCTCCGTCCATGAGTACTTCCGGCTCGACGATGGGCACGATTCCGGCTTCTTGGCACAGTGCCGCGTAACGAGCCAATCCAGCGGCATTGGCGTCTATCGCATAGCGGCTCGGAATTGCGGAATCGATATTGATCACGGCACGCCATTTGGCGAATCTTGCACCCAGGTTGTGATACTCGGCCAATCGCTCGCGCAATCCGTCCAGACCCTCGGTGATGGTCTCATCGGGAAAACCGGGCAGCGGCTTCGCGCCCAAGTCCACTTTGATGCCGGGAAGCATGCCAAATTTTGCAAGATATGCAGGGAACGGTACACCCGCCTGGGTTTTTTGCCGCAGGGTTTCATCGTACATGATGACGCCGCTGATGTATTTCTGCGCCCCCGAAGCGCTGAACAGCATCTCGCGATACGCACGCCGATTCTCTTCCGTGGAGTCCAATTTGATGCTGTCAAAGCGTTTTTTGATGGTGCCGGTACTCTCGTCCGCAGCCAGAATTCCTCTGTTTTTCGCAACCAGCGCACGCGCTGTGGCGTTAAGCTCTCCGATATTCATGGGTGGACAGTCTCGCTGAAATTGTTGGGTAACTTCGCTCAAGGATAACAAAACCCGCCTCAATCCGCGCCCCGGGTGGCACTCCAAGTCAAATAGGACTAAACTAGTCCTACATGAAGTTCCCGCTTGGAGAACCGTCTTTATGCTGCGAATGGGAAAAATGACTGACTACGCGACCGTCGTGCTTGCGAGTTTAGCGCAAGAACCGTCAAGGCCCCGCGCTGCGGCCGAGCTGGCGGATCGCACTCGCTTGAGCCGGCCCACCGTGAGCAAGGTCCTCAAGGCTTTGCAACGCGCGGGCATGGTAATTTCTTCACGCGGCGCACAAGGCGGTTATCACCTGGCGCGCAGGCCCGAGGAGATAACTGCTGCGCAGATTCTCGATGTCTTCGAGGGGCCCATCGCGATCACTGAATGCAGCGGCGCCTCCAGCCACTGCAGCATCGAACGCTTGTGCCGGGTGGGCGGCGCCTGGCAGCGAATCAATGCAGCGATCCGGCGCGCACTGGAGGATGTCACATTGCATCAATTGGCTGGTTTGGACGCGGCGGGCTTACGGGTCGCCGACCTGGCGGCTGAAATTCGCGTGAATACCTGAAAAGTATCCCCACTTAACTGCTATCTGCGATCGCAACTGGAAAGCCCTTGTCTAGTAAATCCCAAGATGTTGAAGCCCTGGTCGGACAAAAATACCGCCACGGTTTCATCACCGATATTGAGTCCGACAGCCTGCCGCCGGGCCTCGACGAGGACGTGGTCGCCGCAATCTCGAAGAAGAAGCACGAGCCGCAATTCTTGTTGGACTGGCGCCTGAAGGCATTTCGGCACTGGCAGAGCATGCAAGAGCCGACTTGGGCCCACGTGCGCTACAAGCCCATCGACTATCAGGACATCTCGTATTATTCCGCGCCCAAGAGCCCGGCCAATGCGCCGAAAAGCCTCGATGAGGTGGATCCGAAATTGCTCGAAACCTACGAAAAATTGGGCATTCCTCTGCATGAGCGCGCGCGCTTGGCCGGGGTCGCGGTGGACGCAGTGTTCGACAGCGTGTCCGTTGCAACCACATTCAAGGATAAGTTGAGCAAGGCGGGCGTGATTTTTTGTTCGTTTTCCGACGCCGTGCGCGACCACCCGCGGCTGATCGAGCGCTACCTGGGCACCGTGGTGCCCACGACCGACAATTTTTTTGCGGCGTTGAATTCGGCCGTGTTCTCGGACGGCTCTTTCGTCTACGTACCACCCGGCGTGCGCTGCCCGATGGAACTGTCCACTTATTTTCGGATCAACGCCGCGAAGACCGGCCAGTTCGAGCGCACGTTGATCATCGCCGCCGAAGGGGCGTCGGTGAGTTATTTGGAAGGCTGTACGGCGCCCATGCGCGATGAAAACCAGCTGCACGCCGCGGTGGTCGAACTCATTGCGCTGGACAACGCGCAGATCAAGTACTCGACGGTGCAGAATTGGTATCCCGGCGATGAAAACGGCCTGGGCGGAATTTACAATTTCGTCACCAAACGCGGCGAGTGCCGCGGCCGCGACTCCAAGATCTCCTGGACCCAGGTGGAAACCGGTTCCGCGATCACCTGGAAATATCCGAGCTGCATCCTCAGGGGTGAAAACTCGGTCGGCGAGTTCTATTCGGTTGCGGTCGCCAACAATTATCAGCAAGCCGATACCGGCACCAAGATGATTCACATCGGCCGCAATACCAAGAGCACCATCGTTTCCAAGGGCATCTCGGCCGGCCATGGCGAGAACACCTATCGAGGGCTGGTCAAAATCCTGCCGAGCGCCGCCGGCGCCCGCAATTTCACCCAATGCGATTCCCTGCTTATGGGTGCCAAGTGCGCGGCCAACACCTTTCCCTACATGGAAGTGAAGAATCCGACTGCAACCGTGGAGCACGAAGCCAGCACCTCGAAAATCGGCGAGGACCAGTTGTTCTATTGCCTGCAGCGCGGCATCTCGGCGGAGGACGCCGTCAACATGATTGTCAGCGGATTCTGCAAAGTGGTGTTCAAGGAACTGCCCATGGAATTTGCCGTCGAGGCACAAAATTTGCTCAGCGTGAGCCTGGAAGGCGCGGTTGGTTAGCGCCGATAAAGAGAGAAAATCGTGCTTGAAATTATTGATTTGACTGTTCGCGTCGCCGGCAAGGAAATCCTGAAAGGCGTCAATCTCAAGGTTAATGCCGGTGAGGTTCATGCCATCATGGGGCCCAACGGATCGGGCAAGAGCACGCTCGCCCAAGTATTGGCGGGGCGCGAGGATTACGAAGTCACGCGCGGGTCGGTGAGTTTCGAAGGCCGTGATCTGCTCGCGCTGCCCGCCGAGGAGCGCGCCCGTGCCGGTTTGTTCCTCGGCTTTCAATACCCGGTGGAAATTCCCGGCGTCAACAACGTCTACCTGCTGAAAGCCGCACTGAATGCAAAGCGCAAGGCCGCCGGCGAGCCGGAAGTCGACGCTTACGAATTCCTCGCGTTGATCAAGCAGAAAATGAAGTTCATGCAGATGAGCGAAGCGTTTCTGACGCGCGGCGTCAACGAAGGATTTTCCGGCGGCGAAAAAAAACGCAATGAGGTCCTGCAGATGCTGGTGCTGGAACCGAAACTGGCGATTTTGGATGAAACGGATTCCGGGCTCGACATCGATGCGCTGAAAGTGGTGTCCATGGGCGTCAACAGCTTGCGCGACCCGCAGCGTGCGGTCGTGTTGGTAACGCACTACCAGAGATTGCTCGACTATGTCATCCCGGACCAAGTCCATGTGTTGACCGGCGGACGGATCGCGAAATCGGGCGATAAGTCGCTGGCCCAAGAACTCGAGCGCCGCGGCTACGACTGGGTGCTGGAGAGCCGCGTCGCATGAGCGCGGCCCGGCAGACAACTTCCGCCTCTCCCGCCGTGCGCTCCTTCGAGGCGCAGTGGCGCGCGCGCCGCGCAGATGCCTTGTGGCCGGCACGCGAACAGGCGATGCAGCGCTTTTTGAAGCTCGGGCTGCCGTCGCCGCGCGATGAAACCTGGCGCTACACCGACCTGCGCGCCCTGGCGGCGCAGAGCTTCGTGGACGCTCCGCGCAAGGCGCGCGCCGAGGTGCGGCCGACCCCGGCACTTGCGCTGCTCGATGGTTCGCCGCGTGCGGCGACGCTGCTCTTGGTCAACGGACATCCGTTGTTGCATGCGGATGATTCAAAGATAAATGGTATTGAAATCAGTAGTATACGAGATATAGCGCGTCTTGATCCGAGCCTCTTGCTGCGCTTTCTGCCGCCCGCCTCGGATGCCGATCAGCGGCGCTGGGTGCTGCTCAACACCGCATTGTTCCTCGACGGTCTGTACCTCAAGATCAACACGCAGCTGGCAACGCCGCTGCTCATTTTGCATGTGTCCGCGGGCGATGGAGCCAACGACGCCGCCCACCCGCGGGTCATCATCGATGCCTGTGCCGGATCGAGCGCCACGATCATCGAGCAGTACGTGGCGCAAGGGGAGCACACGCCGCTCAACAATTCCAACACGCACATTGCATTGGCCCGCGATGCACGGCTTGAGCACTACCGCGTGTTCGCGACCGGACCCGGAGCCACTCACTTTGACTCGCTGGACATTCATCAGGACCGAGGCAGTCAGTGCAAACAATTCACAATCGCCCTGGGCGGCGGACTGGTGCGCGCGACGCTGGAAGGAAATTTGCGCGAGCGCGGCGCATCCCTCGACAGCTACTCGCTGTTGGTGGGGCACGAAAATCGTCACGTCGACTGCGTGAATATCGTCACGCATGGCGCGCCCGACACGCGCAGCCGTCAAACCGCGCGTGCCATTGCCAGCGACTTCAGCCGGGTGATCTTCAACAGCAAGGTGATCGTCAACGCCGGGGCCGTCAACTCCGACTCCCAGCAGTCCTGCCGCGGCTTGCTGCTGTCGGCCACGGCGGAGATCGACACGCGGCCGCAGCTGGAAATTCACGCCGACGAGGTCAAGTGCGCGCATGGCGCAACCACCGGGCGTCTCGATCCCGACATGCTGTTCTATATGCTGTCGCGCGGTCTGGATCGCGCGACGGCGCAGAGCCTGCTGGTCTATGCCTTCCTCGCCGATGTGCTGACTGGCATGTCGGTGACCGCGGCCCGTTCTGCGATCGAGAACGCATTGATCAGTCAGTTGCCGGATTCGCAACTGCTGCGGAAGTTCCGATGAACAATATCGCCGTGGCCTACCATCAGCGCCGCTTTGACGTCGACGAAGTGCGGCGCGAGTTTCCCATATTGGCACGCCTGGTGCGCGGCAAGCCGCTGGCCTATTTGGACAACGGCGCCTCGGCGCAGCGCCCCGCGTGCGTAATCGAAGCGGTGGACGACTATGAGCGCCGCCACCATGCCAATATTCATCGCGGCGTGCATACCTTGAGTCAGGAGGCCACGGCGCTTTACGAAAATGCGCGCGACCGGCTGGTTCGCTTCGTCAATGCCCGGTCGCGGGCCGAAATCATTTTCGTGCGCGGCACCACAGAGGCCATCAATCTCGTGGCGCAAAGCTACGCGCGGCCCATTCTGAAATCCGGCGACGAGGTGCTCATCACGCATTTGGAGCACCACGCAAACATCGTTCCCTGGCAAATGGCTTGCGATCAAACGGGTGCCACCCTCGTGGTTGCTCCCATCGACTCGCAGGGTGAGGTACATGTCGATGCGGTGGTGTCGTTGATGAATCCTCGCACCAAGATCCTGGCTTGCGCGCACGTTTCGAATGCCTTGGGCACCGTGCTGCCGGTGCGGCGCCTGATCGCTGCCGCGAAAGCCCGCGGCATCGCCACGTTAATCGATGGCGCACAGGCGGTCTCGCATATGCAGGTGGATGTGCAAGAGTTAGGCTGCGACTTCTACGCCTTCTCCGGCCACAAGATGTACGGGCCTACAGGTGTGGGCGTGCTGTACGGACGCGAGCAACTCCTCGAACGTATGCCGCCCTGGCAAGGTGGCGGCGAAATGATTCTGGCGGTGACCTTCGCCAAGACCACGTACAATGCTTTGCCGAACAAGTTCGAGGCGGGCACCCCCAATATTTCCGGCACGGTCGGCTTGGGAGCCGCGGTGGGATTTCTCGAGGCACTCGATCTTGACGCCGCGCGCGCGCATGAGAGCGCCCTCCTCGTCCACGCTACCGACGTGCTGAGCAAGATTCCCGGACTGCGCATCATCGGCTCGGCCCCGGAAAAGGCGAGCCTGATTTCATTCGTCGTCGATGGCGTGCACCCACACGATCTCGGGACCATTCTTGACGAGGATGGCATCGCCATCCGCACCGGCCATCACTGCGCGATGCCCGTGATGGACTTCTACAAATTGCCCGCGACTGCGCGCGCTTCGTTTGCTTTTTACAACACCTTCGATGAAATCGACAGGCTTAGGTTGGGCATCGAGCGAGCGCGCAAGCTGTTCACCTGACTCATCATGGAACTCAATGAACTTTACCGGGACGTGATCCTCGACCACAACCGTCGGCCGCGTAACTTTGGGGGCCTGGAATCCGCCGATGCAAACGCGGAAGGATTCAATCCCATGTGCGGCGATCGTCTGACGCTGCGTCTGAAACTTGCCGACGACACCATCAGCGATATCCGCTTCGAAGGTAGTGGTTGCGCGATATCGACTGCCTCGGCGTCCTTGATGACCGAAGCGGTGAAGGGCAAAACGCGCGCCGAGGCGCTCAAGCTCTTCGATCGCGTGCACCAATTGCTCACTGACGACGCGGCGCCCACGCCCTCGGAACTCGGCAAGCTGGCGGCCCTGTCTGGCGTGCGGCAATACCCGGCGCGGGTCAAGTGCGCAACGCTCTGCTGGCACACGCTCAGCGCGGCGCTGCAATCGGCCGGCTCGAAAGCCGCGCACGCTGTGTCCACCGAATGAGTATTTGAAACATGCGCTCGTACGAAAATGAACCCATCGTCGTGCAACGCGAGGTCAAGGCGGTGGCCATTCCGGCCGGCGTCGAGGTGACCCTCAAGTTGGGGTCGGTCGGTTACATCACCCAGGCCCTCGGTGGAAGCTTCACCGTTTACATCGACGGCAATTTGTTTCGCATAGCCGGCCACGATGCGGATGCCATCGGCAAGACAGCAGCAAAGGCGCCCGAGGTCCCGCCCGGGGCCTCCGAGGAGGACATCAAGAACATCGTGTGGCAGCAGTTGAAAACTTGCTATGACCCCGAGATACCGGTAAACATTGTCGATCTAGGATTGGTTTACGAGTGCGATGTCAGCAAGAACGAAGACGCGACCCGCACCGTCGATATCAAGATGACATTGACAGCTCCAGGCTGCGGGATGGGCGAAGTTCTGGTACAGGACGTGCGCGAGAAGGTGCAGATAGTTCCGACGGTGGCGCGCGCAAACGTCGAATTGGTATTCGATCCTCCGTGGAACCAAACCATGATGTCGGATGAAGCTCGCTTGCAAACCGGCATGATGTGAGAGCCAGCGAGGAGACAGATGGCGACCTGGATCGACGCGGGCCCCACCGAGAGTTTGCCGAACGGGCAAACTAGGTCGATCGCCGCCGGTCGCCGCATGATCGCCGTGGTGCGCAGCGGCGACGCCTTCTTTGCCATCGAAGATGTTTGCACTCACGACGGCGCCGCGCTCACCGGCGGCGAGATCGAGGGTGCCGAAATCATTTGTCCGCGCCACGGTGCGCGTTTTTGCTTGCGCACGGGCGAAGCGCTGTCGCCGCCGGCATATGAACCCGTGCATGTCTTCGAAACAAAAATCGAACATGGACATCTGTGGGTACGCGCCGACTGACTCTGCTGCGGCACGGGAAAGCAGAAGCCGCCGACGCCTGTCCGGAGGATTTTGAGCGCGCGCTCACGCACCGCGGCAGCATCGAGGCTCACAAAATGGCGACGCGCCTGGTGCAACGAGATCTCATACCCGATCTCCTGCTGGTGAGTCCCGCGGAACGCGCGTGGGCCACCGCAGAAATCATCGCCGCGACCTGCGAACTCGAGCCCAGGCAAATTCAGTGTGCGCGTGAGTTGTATTTAGGCTCCCCCGAAACCACGTGGCGGCTGCTCGCGCACTGCGCCGCCTCGTTGAGCCACATCATGATCTGCGGGCACAACCCCGCATTAAGTCAAATCGCCAGCCGCCTGGGACCGAAGCCACAGCGACGCGAATTGCCGACCGCGGGAATCGCCACTGCCGTCTGGCACCGAGGCGATTGGCAAACATTGCAGCCGGAAACGGCGGACAGCTGCGAACTCGACGATCCGGAAAGCATGGAGGACTGGGTTTAAAGGGGCTGTCGACTGATATAGTCGAGAGAATAATAATTGCGGGGGCGATCATGCAGAACGATACATTGAAGGTCTGGCGGTCCATGGCCGTGTTGGTAACCGCGGCGCTGGCCTGGCCGCATCAAACCGAGGCACGCCACTTTAGGCCGATTCCGCCCACTTTGGGCGCAGCGCCACGGCTTCAAGTCCAGGCTGACAGCAGCGCAACTCAAGGTCAGGCGTCGCCCTGGACGCCACTTGCCAATCAACCGACCTTTCTGCCCTTTGGCGCCAGCACCCCGATGCTGCTCACCGACGGCACCGTGCTCGTGCAAGACACCTGTGCCACGGACTGGTGGCGATTGACTCCGGACCAATACGGCAGCTACGTCAATGGAACCTGGACGCAGATAGCCTCAATGCCCACGGACTACGCACCGTACAGCAACTCCTCCGCGGTGCTGACGGACGGCCGGCTCCTCATCGAGGGCGGCGAATACAATTGTTTTGTCGACCCGGTGAATGCCGTATGGAGTGCTCAGGGGGCGATCTACGATCCACTCACCAATGTCTGGACGCCTGTGGCGCCTCCGCCGTTCTTCGATGTGATTGAAATCGTTCCGGGGGTCTTCGGTCAAACCATCGGCGACGCCTCGAGCGTGGTCCTCGCGGACGGTACCTACCTGCAAGCCGATTGCTGCACCAATCAAGCAGCCTTGCTCGATGCCAAGACCTTGACATGGAGGCCGACCGGGACCACCGGCAAGTTCGACTCCAATAACGAGGAGGGCTGGACGTTGTTGCCGAACGGCAAAGTGCTCACGGTCGATGCTTATGTCCCGATCGCTCCGTTAACATCCTACGAGCCCAAGGGTAAGAATTCGGAAATCTACGACCCTAAAACAGGTGCCTGGACATCCGCCGGCAACACAATTGTGCAACTCTGGGATTCGGCGGCAAAGTGCGGCGGAGAGAACGTGGGCACGTTCGAGGTGGGTCCCGCGGTGCTGCGCTCGGATGGGACGGTCTTCTACACCGGCTCGGATACTTGTCCAAAAGGCACGGGAAAGACCGCTATTTACAATTCATATCAGGGCACATGGACGAAAGGGCCGGACTTTCCTGCGGTCGACGGCCTTGCTGACATCAACGTCGCGGACGGTCCCGCCTCTTGGGAACCCAACGATAAAGTTTTGGTGATGGCGAGCCCCGGCTTTGGCAACCCTCCTTCGGTGTTCTTCGAATGGGACGGACAGCACTTGGCGCAGGTCCCGGGGCCGCCGAACGCATCGATTGATGGGTCGTATGTTGGGGACATGCTGCTGCTTCCCACCGGGCAGATCCTGCTGACGGACGGCACAGACGACATTGAAATCTACACGCCGGCCATCACGTCCGCCGACGAAGAGCATGAGGGGCATCTCGCGCCGGTGGTATTTGACGCACCCGACGAGGTCAGACCAGGGAGCGCATATCGAATCTCCGGAATCCGATTTAACGGAGTCACACAGGGGGCTGCTTTCGGCGACGATGTGCAGGCCGCGACCAATTTTCCGCTGGTGCGCATCACCAGTTTGCAAACATTCCATGTCTTCTACAGCCGTACACATGATCACAGCAGCATGGCGGTTGCATCCAAAGATGTTGTGTCGACGCATTTCGACGTGCCGGCCGCGCAAGAGCGTGGCCCGAGTCTACTGCAGGTGGTCGCGAACGGCATTGCATCGGATCCGGTTTTTGTCTACGTCAAATAGACAACGAACCCGTAAGCTTGCGCTCGGCGAATATCGAGACCGAAGGGACCGCGAACTCTCAGCCGCTGGCATTCACTTCTGCGGAACAGGATTGGATGCTTGCAGCCCGCACGGACAACTGCCTATCACGATCCGCCGAGCGCGACATCCCGAGAGGAATTTTGCTGCGTCTCTCGAGGTCAACGAATGCCGACTGCCATTGGCGCAATTGCTCCAACTCGGCGCGCGCAATCAGTAATCGCGCGCAGCGATAGTAATCAGGATCAATTTGCTGCAAAGCTTCCTGCATAAGCGGCCCGAACTTGACAAATGCTGCGTCGCGTTGTCTGTCCGCTAGCGCACTTACCTTGCGCCCCACCCGCGCAAGAGGGCGGATTCGGCGGCTAGGGCCTGCGAAATCGAAAAACCACCTGATCTGTCTTGCCGCGCACCACGGGGTCGAATACGGCCCGTTTGTGATCGTCAGCGGCATTTCGAAGCACATCGCTCTGTGCTTCCAGGATGAAGCCGGCCGCTTCGATCTCGCGCCGCATGATGACCGGGTCAATGCGATGCAGCGTTTCGGTATCGCGCAAACCGGAACCGGATGCAGCCACGTGATCGATGACCAGAAAAAGACCCCCTGGTTTCAAGGCCTCGAAGAATCTCTTGTTTAGCGCCGCAACATCCGCCGGTCCCATGAAAGAGTCGTGCAAGTCGTGATAATTCAGCGCGGTCCACAACATGTCGAGCTTTTCGGGAGCGCGAAACTTGACGAGCGAGTCGGTCAGCACCGTGACGTTTGCAAAGCTGGCCTCGTGAGCCAGCGCTCGGGTTCCGGCAATTTCAGTGGCTGGGCAGTTTGCGACCTGTTCGGCCGGGATGAATGCATAGACTCGCCCGGTCGGCCCAACCACATCGCTGAGGATTCGGGTGAAGTACGCGTTACCGGACATGAAGTCGGCCACATGATCGCCAGGTTTCACACCGGCAAAGGCGACCACTTCGGCAGGCTTGCGCATCGCGTCGAGCTTGATCTGCTCAGCGGGCCGTCTCGGGTCGGCAATTGCCGCTGCTACTACAGCCGGAATGCCCGGCGCCGCATCCGCCATCACGTTCGCTGATGGCGGCAACAAGCCGAACACGCCAACCACAAAGCAAAGCAATATTTCGCTCAAGGTTCTTGCAGTCATGATTCTTTCCTCGATTCTGGGCCTGCTGTGCCGATCGCGCTGTAACATCCACAGCCTACAAGTTAAAGTGCGCAGCGTCCTTCGATCCGTTGCGACCGCGCCGCTGCGCAATCCTGCTCCGCTAGCGGGCCGGCCCAAACTTCCATGTTTGGGCGTTCGCCACAGTGTTGCTCACCCTTGTCGCAAATTGCGCTCGAATGCCGCCAACGGCCACACCCACCCTTGAGACCTCCCTTCTTGGCGGCTACGCTGCCGAGCCGCTCCGGACTTTCATCGCTAACCTCTTGAAAAGAGTGGAAACCTTTGCAGCGCGAAATAGTCCAAAGCATTGATTGGCAATGTCGTGTGGTTTGCGAGACTATTTCGCCATGGCAAGAAGAAACGACAAGGCATCGCGTAGTAGCCCCAAAACTGTGGGAGAAATTCGATTGCGGGGCAAGCGCATCGCGACTCTGGATGAGAGTCTTGCAATGGTCCGAACCGGCCCCTCGATCGCGAGTGCCGTGCGCCCGCGTCGCGCCGATCAGGCCGGAGCCATGTTGCGCAAGACGGCGAAAGCCTTGAGCAAACCCGGCATCAGCAAACACTCGATTTTTACCAACAAGTCGGTCGA
>Ga0210409_10007142_pt1 | contig 11529 bp, 11 predicted proteins | sample IncBWH17MmetaG_FD_161649 | JGI IMG/M metagenome (GOLD analysis project Ga0210409, IMG submission 161649) | Forest soil microbial communities from Barre Woods Harvard Forest LTER site, Petersham, Massachusetts, United States - Inc-BW-H-17-M | ecosystem: Environmental > Terrestrial > Soil >...
ACCGAACTGAACATTGGGTTGCACTTCGGCGACTACGAAGGCCTGTTGGTCCTGTTGGTCTTCGTCGAGCGAAAGCAAGAAAGTCGTGCGCTTGCTATGCCCAAGCGGACCTGTGAGGGAGCCTTCGAAATATCGCCGCTGCTCCGGGGGCTTGCTGATGGCAAAGGCGTTGCTCGCATCGAATACCGAATCGCGAAACATGAAATTCAGTGAGCCATGAAAATTGGGCGTTCCGCCCTTGGTAATGATCTCTAACCTCGCGCGCCCCGGCCGCGCAAACCGCGCCGAATAGGGGTTCTGGTTGATTTTCACCTCTTGCACCGCGGACGCCGTAACCCCCGGTCCGTTGGCCTCAATGCCGTTCACCACCAAGCTGACCCCGTTCGTACCGGTTGCGCTGTCGTCGAGAAACCGCGACATAGTGGTGATGTAATCCTGATCAAAGACTGGCACACGATCAAGAGCATTGCGGTCGATCGTGTTCGCATTCTGATTCCCTCCAATGTCGGTGCTGACCAGCGGCGCTCCTCCCGCTTCCACATTTACCGTCTGCTTCTCCACTTCAATGGGCATCACGACGCGCAGACTCGGAGGTTGCTTCGCTCCGACAACAGCACTAACTTTTGTCTCGCGAAACCCCGCCGCTTGAATGTCGACGGTATACTCGCCCACGGCTACATGGTTAAAGCGAAACCCTCCCGTATTGTCGGTCAAGGACTGATCGACCAGAGTTCCATCCGCTCTGATCAAAATTACTTTCGCTCCCGGAATGGCAGCACCCGAAGGATCGAGCACGACACCGCTGATCACTCGAACACCGCCGGTCGAAACCTGCGCAGAGGAAGGTCGTGTCTCGAGAATCCCAGCCGAAGCAAGCAACAGTAATATGAATAGCAATTTCACGTGAGTTTCCGACCGGCCAAATGCTACACAAATTGACCTTAAGGATTCCTGAATCCACTGTGATGAGCCAGAGAACCGGGCATTTCTTTGGCAATGGTCGGCAACCCTGAAATTATGAGGTCATTCAGCGCTGATGGGCTGGCCCGGACGTTTGTGACCGTTCACGCGCTGGTTCGGTCGCGGAGCAGGCGGCGTCCCCGTCGTTTTGCCCACCTCTGCCGTCGGTCATCCATTGTGAGCTAGGGGTAACTGCTCCTTCCGTACCGTTGCCGGTTTCGTCGCCGGTCAGCGACCATGTGGCCACGGAGGCAATGTTATGCTGCTGATCTACTTGCTTGGTCGCTTAGGAATGATCGACAGAAAGCAAATAACGGTTCGTGGTTTTCGTAAGTTCGCCATCTACTCCCTGGCGGGCTTGTTCCTGTTTATCGTCGGCGTCGTTGTCGTGAGTTACGTGGGACTCGTAAACTAACCTGGCCGGAGGAGGCTGTATAGCCGTCAGGTTTCGTTTATCAGCATTCGTACGAGTGTCCAAAGCTGGTTACCGCGCGTGCAGTCAGGTCTGCTTCTTTTTCGGATACACCACGGACGCCAGCCCCGAAATAAGTAAGACGCCCGCGACAACTCCCAATGTGATGCCGGTTGGAACCTGGTAATAATGCGCGACCAGCATCTTGGTGCCAACGAAAATCAAGATCAGCGAGAGTCCGTAGTGCAAGTATTCGAACATTTCCATAACGCCGGCTAAAGCAAAGTACATCGATCGCAAGCCTAGAATAGCGAAAACGTTTGATGTGTAAACGATGAAGGCGTTGAGCGTAATCGCCAGTACGGCAGGTATGGAATCAACCGCAAACAGCAGGTCGGTGGTCTCGACCACCAACAGGACAATAAAGAGCGGAGTCGCGTATAGCGCTCCGCGTCGCACGAAGAAACGGCTTCCTTCATAATCTTCCGTGACCGGCATCCAGCGACGGAAGACACGCAAGACAGGATTCTTCTCGGGATGAACCTCCATGCTTTCCTGGCGCAGAAGTCTGGCTCCGCCATAGACCAGGAACGTACCAAAAGCGTAGCTGACCCAGTGAAACTGTCGAATGAGGCTCACGCCCGCAAAAATGAACACCCCACGCATGACCAAGGCGCCCAGGATGCCCCAAAACAAAACTTCGTGCTGGTAGCCCGGAGGCACGCGGAAGTAGCGGAAGATCAGCAGAAATACAAACAGATTGTCTACGCTCAAGGAAAGTTCGATTACGTAGCTGGTTACGAACTCAAGGCTGGCAACGCGTCCATGCCAGAAATACACCAGGACAGCAAATCCAGCCGCCAGGGCAATCCACGTCACACTCCAGCCCAGCGCCTCACGAAACTTCATGATGGAGCTGGGACGGTGCAAAACCCGCAGGTCAAGCGCCAGCACAGTGAGTACGAAGAGGTTGAAGACGATCCAAAAGAAGAGTTGGTTCAATCGGAAGAATTAGAAATGAAACCGATTAAAAGAGCAAAGAACGGCCTTTAGACGTTGGACCTCACACTCCAACAAACTGGGGACGGCGGTACTTATTTCTGATCCAGCAGGCGGACGGTTTCGAGAACGACGCTGCCCACGATCTCGAAGCTCTTGGGGCTAAGCTTGTCGATCGTGTCTTCTGGCGTATGCCAAAACACGTTTTCATAGCCGTAGTCGAAGTCAATTAAATCGGCGCAGGGCACTCCGAGCCGCATGAACGGAGTGTAGTCATCGCTAGGTTCGATAGTGCGCGCAAAGAAATGCGACTGGTAACCGAGCCGCGTCGCCGCTTGCAGCACCAGATCCTCCAGCCAGGGCGTCGCATTTCCGGCGCGGTCAACATTCAGATCAGCATCCCCGATCATGTCCACCAATAGGAATGCCTTGATCTTCTTTAGCGTGCCATCCTTTTGCCAGATTCCGGCGAGGTGGCGGGTGCCGTAGACACTGTCAGTTTCGGTCCATCGCTGAACAGCCTCTTCCCCATCGGTCCACAGCAGCCACACGCTATAACCGTCGCGCTTTTTGCCGTGGAACTGGTTGGCCAATTCCAGCAGAAGAGCAGTCGAAGAACCGCTGTCGTTGGCTCCAACGTATCCTGTATTGCGAAGTGGGTAATTGGTATCGTAGTGACCAGCGATCACGATAATGCCGTCGCGCGTGCCTGGAAATTTGGCCAAGATGTTCCTCACCGGAAATTTCCCTTCCGGAGTGTCAGCGGTGAAGAAGTCGTCTTCTACCAAGTCTCCCTTCAGATGAGAGTAGATGTAGTCCTCCAATTTCTTGTGACTCGCGCTGCCAATGGGACGCGAGCCGAAGGCCACTACTTCCTTCAGATACTGCATAGCGCGAGTGGAATCGACGGAAGGAGGGGGAGCGGGGTCGGCAGCTAAGGCCACGGGGGCAACAGTTGCCGCCGCTGGTTTCGGCGCCTCAGCGGGCTTCGGCTGAGTGCAGGCTGACGGAGCGAGCGAAAACAGGAGATACGCCGCCAGTAAGGCGCGCGGCCGGAGAGAAATCCCAACCAGGGCTCCAGTCTGCTGGCGCTCCGTCATTGCGCTTTCCGCACATGCCGCGCTCGCCGCTGCTTGGGATGCACCAGCCAGGCGATCCCGATGCTGGCGACATAGAGAGCAACCATGGGAGCGGCAAAGATGCACATGTTCATGATGTCCGTTGTAGGCGTAATAATTGCGGCGATGATGAAGATCACCAGAATTGAGTAGCGCAGATTGCGCCACATCCAACCGGCAGTCACGATGCCCATCAGGGAGAGAAAGAAAACCAAAATCGGCAATTCGAAAATTACCCCCATCCCGATGATGATGGTCAGGAACAGGTCGGTATATTCGTGAATCGTGATCATGGGTTGGAATTGCTTGCCGTATTCGATCAGGAAATTCAGAGCCGCGGGGTAAACTAGTCTGTAGCCAAACCATCCTCCTGCCAGGAAGAGAAAGACGGTCGAAAACATGAAGGGAAAAACGTAGCGCTTTTCATGGCGGTAAAGGCCGGGGGAGATGAAGAGCCAGACCTGGTAAAGCACGAACGGCGAAGTCAAGAATATGCCGGCCAGGAATGCAACCTTCAAGTAAAGGTTGAACGGTTCGGTGGGGTTCAGATAGACCAGTTTCTCCGGCATGCCGTTGCTGCGTAGCGCGTCCATGATCGGCCGTTGCATGAACCCAAAGATGAAGTCGGCGTATTTCCAGCAGGCGAAGAATCCGACCGTGACGGCAATGATGGAATAGATCAGCCGCTTGCGCAGTTCCTCGAGGTGGTCGAGGAAGCTCATAGCGGGCATGGATTCTTCGGGTTGCCCAGTGGGTGGCGCTTCCGTCGCGATTTCAGGCATCGGGCGCCTTAGGGACAGCGGTGAGTTCGGACCCATTCTCGGACTCGGCTCGACGGCTTCCGACCGCGATGGCCCCTATGGGCGGAGTCGCCGGGGGCAGGATGGTTTGGCGCGGTGTATCGACTTCCAACTGCGAAATCTCCGATTCGATCTGGGACCTGAATTCATTCGAAGCGCGCTTGAACTCATTGAGGGCCCGTCCGATCTGGCGTCCAATTTCCGGCAACTTCTTGGGCCCGAAGATGATCAAGGCCAGAAGGAAGATGAAGATCATCTCTGAGAAGCCCAAGTTCATGAGTTCATGATACTGCGTGGAGAAGTTCGCAGCAATGCAGAGGCTGAATGCGGTTCCACGCTGGTGAATGTCTCGAGGTTTCTTCGCACCCTACCCGCCGGCCGGCGCATCTTAATTTGAGGGAAAGGACGGTTCGGCCGATAACCTAAGGGATTACTTTGGGTCCCGGAAAGCGCCCTTTTCGGCCGTTACCGCCATGCTATACTGCGCTCAGACGCGGCGTTCGGGGCATTTCCACGTCCCAGCCGAAGGAAAATTAAAAGATGGCACGTAGTTCTCGTCGCACTCTCTTCCTTGTAGTTTTCATCCTGGTCAGCTGTGGCTTCCTGGGCATGGTTTTCGGACAGAAGATCAACCCCGGGGCAGCTCCTGGTGGCGAATCCGATGTGCGTGACAGCCTGCGCCAGTTCGCTACGGTCTACAACGTGGTGGAGGAGAATTACGCCGAGCCGGTCAGCGCGGATAAGGCCATTTATAACGGCGCCATTCCGGGCATGCTGCACGTGCTCGATCCGCATTCCAATTTCTTTGATCCCAAAGCTTATTCCCTGCTGCGGGAAGATCAGCGCGGCAAGTATTACGGCGTCGGAATGACGGTCGGTCCCCGCAACAACAAAGTCATCGTTATCGCACCGTTCGTGGGCACGCCCGCGTATCGCGCTGGCATCCGTCCCGGAGACATCATTGTTGCCGTGGATGGAAAACCTACCGACAACATGAGCACGGGCGACGTTGCTGACCTGCTCAAGGGTCCGAAAGGCACAACGGTCCACATCACCATCTTGCGCGAAGGCGCGGAAAAACCGCTGGACTTCGCGGTCGTGCGTGACGAAATCCCGCGCTATAGCGTCGACCTGCATTTCATGATCCGCCCGGGTGTGGGCTACATGCACGTTTCCGGGTTCAACGAGACCACGGAGCATGAAGTTGCCGACGCGCTTGACGAGATGGGTGATCTGAAGGGCCTGATTTTAGATCTGCGGCAGAATCCGGGCGGCTTGCTCAACGAAGGTGTGGGCGTGGCTGACAAGTTTCTGCGTAAGGGCCAACTGATTGTTTCGCACCATGGACGCGCTTCCCCAGAGAAGCGCTACACCGCCAGCCACGGCAACGGAGGCCGGGAATATCCGCTGGTAGTGCTGGTGAATCGCGGCACAGCTTCAGCTGCAGAAATTGTGGCGGGTGCAATCCAAGATCATGACCGCGGATTGGTTGCGGGAGAAACCACCTTCGGCAAGGGTCTGGTACAAACGGTTTATCCGCTTTCGGAAAACACCGGACTCGCCCTGACCACGGCCAAGTACTACACGCCGAGCGGCCGCCTAATTCAGCGGGACTATTCCAACGTTTCGCTGTATGACTACTATTTCAACCGCGAGGCTGAGGACAGTAACGCCAGTCGCGAAGTGAAGCTGACCGATGGAGGGCGGACGGTCTACGGGGGTGGGGGCATCACACCCGACGTTAAGATTGCGGCCATCAAGAGCAACCACTTCCAGGACACGGTTCTCCAGCATTATGCGCTGTTCAATTTTGCCAAGCGCTACATCGTCAGTCACCATCCCACGAAGAGCTTTGAGGTGGACGATGTGGTGATGCAGGATTTCCGTAAGTTCCTGGACGAGGAGAAGATTCCGTACAGCGAGGCGGACCTGTTGGAGAATAACGACTGGATCCGCTCCAGCATCAAGAGTGAAATCTTCGTGGACGCGTTCGGCCAGGAGGAAGGTCTGAAAGTTCGCGCGGAAACCGATCCGGAAGTAGTTAGGGCGCTGGATCTACTTCCCCAGGCCAAGGCCTTGGCGGATAACGCCCGCAAAGTGGTCGCTGAACGTACCAATTCCCACTCCTTAACTCGGTAAATTTGCCGGTGAAACCGTGAAAAGGCCCGATGAAATCGGGCCTTTTGCTTTTCAAGGCCGGCATTGACTTGCCCTTGTAAGTGTGTGAAAATCCGCGCAGAATCGGCTCTTGAGGCGATGGCTGTTAGCCGCCCGCCAGCCTGGAGCTTGGGATGCCAACTTCCTTCTTTTATTCCCGGCATTGTCCGGTTCGGGTTGCGTCCTCTCCCGCGTTCTGGGGCGCATGCTAAAGCAAGGAGTGTGGATGCTGGCCGCTGCTTTTGCCGCGACTGCTGGATGGTCGGATTGGCGTTCGCGCCGGATTCCTAACTGGCTTACCGTCTCGGGGTTATTGCTGGGAATCGCGGCCAATTCTCTGGCCACGGGTTGGCTGGGAGCGAAGAGTTCCCTGCTGGGCGCTGGGTTAGGGCTGATCGTACTGCTACCCTTCGTCCTGCTGAGAAGCCTGGGAGCGGGCGACTGGAAGTTGGTTGGAGCCGTGGGGGCGTTCCTCGGCCCCGGGCAACTGCTGACCGTTTTGCTGGGTGCGATCCTAGTCGCTGGTCTTATGGCCGTGGTGCTCATCATCTGGAAGAAGCGCGTGGGACAGACACTGCGTAACCTGGGGAAAATGCTGGCTGCGTTTCTAACTTTTCATCTGCCCGATCGAGAGCTGACGCTGGAGAATCCAGAAGCTTTGAAGATTCCGTTCGGAGTCGCGGTCGCGGTCACGGTCGTAGTTTATAGCGCCAGGAGGGCGTGGGGAGTTTGGTAATGAGGCAATGGTTGAAGAGGATCGCGGGAGAAACTGGCGGGGCCGAGATCGCCGAAGCGGCGGTGCGGGTAGAGTTGGCTGGGAATCAAGGAACCAGACGCCAGATCGGTAAGGATCGGAGACGAGAGCGCGGTGTCACCATCCTGATAACGGCTGTCGCTATGGTGGTCATGCTGGCAATGGCTGCGCTGGCAATCGACGTGGTGACCTTGTATGTAGCCTCAAGCGAAGCCCAGAAGAACGCCGACGCTGCGGCTCTGGCTGGGGCGAAGGCATTCGTCAGCTCTGGTTTTACCTCGTGGCAGCTAGGCGACCCGACTACAGGTGCTGCCCAGACACAGGTTTGTAATGGGAGCACGGGTCTTGCGGATTATCAGGCGCAGGCTGCCGCTCAGAAGAACTCGATTGCTGGAAGCGCGCCCACGACCGTAACAACCTCGTGCACCTTCCCAGCGGGGAATCCCCAGATTACTGTGGCTGTGACCAGAACCGGCTTGCCAACATTCTTCGCCCGCATTTGGGGAGCGGGGGCTAGCAGCGTAAGCGCCACCTCGAAGGCCGAGGCCTACAATCCGTCTGGTTCCGCGACGGTTCCGATCCAGGTTCATTCCGTCAAGCCCTGGTTGATCCCCAATTGTGACCCGAACGTAGTTTGGGGTGCTGCCGGGTGCCCCGCCGGAAAGACGATTGTCGATCCGGCTACGAATTATGCCCTTAACAACCCAGCCGCCTACATCGGCAAATTCTTTGTCTTCACTCAAGCAAAAAATCCTCCGACGCCCCCAGAATATTACGCCCTTGACTTGGTGCCGCAAGCAACAGACTGCCCGTCCTCATCGGCCGCCCCAGCAGGTTCTTGCAATAAACTAGGCAGCACGGCTTACCATGACAACATTGCCTGTGCCAATACCGCCTTAACGTTGAGTTGTGGCGATACTGTGAATGTGGACCCAAATACTAATAGCGGCCCTATGGAGACCAAGACCAGGCAGGGAGTTCAGTGTCTGATACACACTACGGACCACGGGAATCCCACGCCTCCTTCATGCACGACTGATACAGACCCAGACTGCTTTGTAAGCGGCGCTCCGGTCACCATCAATGGTGGGCAATCAAACCCGAATCCGGCAATGCGTGTGGCGAATATCAGTCGAAGTGACTCCATTGTCACCGTGCCCATCTTCGATTATCAGACCGCGGCCAACAACCCTTGTCCTCCTCCACCCCCCGCCGGAGTGTGCGGGACTGCCACTGTTACTGGATTCCTCCAACTGGGGATTCAATCCGTATCAAATGCGGGTGACATTGGGGCCTTTGTTCTGAATGCGTCGGGATGTGATCCGGCTGCTGCTGGCAACCCCCCCGTCTCTGGGGGTGGTGTTTCGCCCGTTCCAGTGCGCCTTACTCGGTAGCGAGCTTTTGGAGCAATTAATGAGCGTGTTCGGCCTTTGGCAACGATGGAACTTGAGAGAGTTTGGTCGGACCGAGGCGTCCCAAATTGTCGAACTGGCTGTGTCTCTACCGTTGCTCGCGGTAGTCGTCATAGGATTAACGGACTTTAGTGGCGCATTCAACTTGAAGTTTAAGTTGAACAGCGCCGTGCGGGAAGGCGCCCGGTTCGCCTCTACACAAAGTACCGCCGATCTTTCAAACCCCACTCCGCTCTCAATCTCTGGCGTACGCGATGTCGTAGATAACTACCTCACAGCCGTTCACGTCAATGATTGTGGCCTTTCAACGACGGCACCAATCAACGCTGGATTGACGTGGACGTACACGGCCAACACCGGTTGCCCCGGAACTCTTACTCTAACTATTGACCGTGGAAGTGTTTTTGTGACTGGCGCGGGGACGCCCGTCACCGTTGAGGCAACGCACGTCAGCATTCAATACCCTTATCAGTGGCGCTTCAACAGGGTCATTGGTGTTCTGATTCCAGGCGCCACATACTTGGGAGTCACGCTGATTTCCACAGACGCGGTCGTGCAGAACCTGAATTGAGTTCGAATGGTATGAAGATAAAAAGAAATCCGGACATCGAGTCCGCGTTGATGGAGGAATGCGGTCAGGAGATTGTAGAAGCGGCTTTGGTTCTGCCCATCTTATTTCTCATTCTCTTGGCCATTTTCTGGTTCGGCAGGGCGTTCAATATAGCGGGAACGGTGGAACGGGCGGCCCGACAGGGAATCCAGACCGCTACTCAACTATTGTGTGCTTCGTGTGGCAACACCGCTTCCACAAATGCGCAAATTGTCGCTAGCGTCAGTTCTGTTCTACAAAACGACCATCTGGACCCGGCGAACCTGGCCGCTTATTCCCCACCTTTTGCCTGCACGCCCGCTACCGCACCCACCTGTAGCACATCATCAAATGTCGAGATTTGCACTGGAGCTCCGCTGTCATGCGGATCGGCGTCTTGCCAGAGTCCCCCAGTGGCTTGCGGTGCTGACGCCTCATTTACCGGCGTTAGAGTCAGCTTTGGATACCGGTTTACAACTCCCTTGCCGATTGCCAATTTGAGTGCGATAACAATCCCGGCGAGCGCTGAAAGCCCATCGGAACAGTGAGCGAGGGCGTCTCCGCGCTTCCCGTGCGCCTAATTTCTCCCTAGTGCGGTCGAAATCGACTATTGAGGAGCGGGCTGCGGGTATGGTTGAGGTGGTGGCGGACCTCCCGCCTGCTCGGGCGCGGTCTCGATCTGGGCCGGAGGTGGGGGTTCGACTGCGGCCTCGGTGGGTTGCGGAGGCGGAGGAGTATAAGTGGCCGGCTGCGATACTCCCGCTCCTCTCGGGGTGAGAACAACACTTCTCAGTTGGGCCGGATCGTCGGCATTGCCGACCAGGACGAAGTTGAACGCCGAACCATTCAGCAGCGCGGCGAGGACTTCGCGTGCGGGTCCGGGCCCAAAGCTTCCCACTACCTGTTCTTGTTCGGCTCCGGCCGGAATCGGAATGTCAGCGCCGGTGCGGTTGTGTACCGCGAAAAGCACTTCCGACAGCGAGGCGTGGTCGGCCCAGATGCTCAATCCTCCGCTCTGGAATTCAACCCCTACTCGAGGGGCGGGTTTCGCCGGGGGCGCGACGGGCGCTACGGTTTGAGAAACGGTTGTGAGGCGAGCACCGCCGATCGATGCCTGCCCGGCTCCGTTGAGCTTCACGATCACCGTCTTTCCGGAAGCAAAGACCCGGTAGGGTCGCGGACCTTTGAGGTCCAGCACTACGCGAGTGATGGGTGGATTGGTGGAAAACAAGCCGACGCGAATGCCGCTTACCTGCCCGCGGTTCACCGCGACGTTATGCAGATCAGCGCCGGGCGTGGCGTTGGGAAAGTCAATGACCAGCCGATCCGGGCCTGCCACTACTTGAGTTCGGGGCGTAACCGGTTCGCTGGCGGTCAGTTCGATTTCGAAGTCCTGGCTGCCGCCGAGCACGGCTACGCGGCGGATAGTAGCTGCTGGTTTTCCCGAAGTTTGGGGAGCGGCAAACAACCACGAGAAGCTTACAGAGGTCAAAATCGCGCAGGCTAGTGTCTTGCAGTGAGTACTATTCATTGGGGGGCTCACTCTTCAATCGGATTCTAGCAGTGTACGAGCTGGCTGGGCGTACCCGTTGGTCGTAGAACCTTAATGCTTTTTGGACACTCTACAACGATTTCGGACCATCCCAAAATGGGCCTGAGACCTCGGGAAGCCTAGTTTCCCGATGGGCTGGTTTCCTACTTGGCTGCCTTGCGGTAGCGGAGGTAGATTCCGGCTAGACCGGATGCGCACAGCACTAGCGTCCCGGGCTCAGGGACGGTGGCGGGCGGTCCGGGCTGACAAGGGTTCTTTTTCTTCTTGCCTGACTTGGCCTCTTCAAACTCGGACGCAATCCCTCCTGGTTTTGGTTTCGGTTTCTTCAGAGGCGCGCAACTCCCGGTCGGAATCGGAGGTGAGAAAATTCCCGGGAAGCCGCCGCTGCTTGGGATTCCTGAGAACGGGCCGAATGCCCCTGGAGGCGGAGCTTGCGGTCCAAATCCGGAAGGTCCTGCGCGGGTCAGCAGGGCCGATTCAAAATTTGCCGGGTAAGCCAGATGAGCGATGCCGCCGCCGTTAGCAAAGGGATCCTCGAAAGCTTCCGCACGGGGTTCATCAGGCGAGACTTCCTTCTGCGGCAATGCAGCGACCCGGTTGCCGCAGCGGGTGCGAGCCATCACCTTGCCATCCGTGATCAATTTCTCCCCCGCACGGAGCGCCATCTGCCTCTTCGTCCAGAAAATCTTTTCTCCGATGCGGTAGGACAAATAGGCCAGCCTGCCGCGCTTGAGTTCGATGATTCTGGCGCTCTTGAGATCGAAATCGGAATAATG
>Ga0210409_10007144_pt1 | contig 11527 bp, 7 predicted proteins | sample IncBWH17MmetaG_FD_161649 | JGI IMG/M metagenome (GOLD analysis project Ga0210409, IMG submission 161649) | Forest soil microbial communities from Barre Woods Harvard Forest LTER site, Petersham, Massachusetts, United States - Inc-BW-H-17-M | ecosystem: Environmental > Terrestrial > Soil >...
TCATCACTGCCCTCCCAGATTCAGTTCAAAGCGCGGCGGCCGCCGCCAGTTTCCGCGCGGCTTTGCGCCTGCCGTAAACAAAAAAGAAAAACCATGCGAGCCCGATAAAAAATATTGTCCCGGAGAACATCTTGATTTCGAACAAGCGTATCGATTCAATCTGGTGCGAAGGAATGAAGGCCACGCCCATGCCCAGGATCGTGGTGAGCAGTCCACAGCTGCCGGCAAGGAGCAGCGTGGCCTTGCTGTAGTGTCCTTCGCTGGGCGCTTCTTGAGTGGCGAGTTTGAGCAACGCCGCATGCATGTACAGAAAAGGAACGAGCTGGAGAACCACCGCCAAGTCCAGCATGGTTACGAAGGCTTCTTTCACTCCGGCGCCAACGAAACTCATAACCAGAAAAATGGCGGAGAAGGTGGCGTGCACGATCAGCGCAACGTACGGCGTGGCATATTTTTTGTGCAGCTTGCCCAAACCCTCGGGCAAATAGGAATCGAGGCCAGCAACGAAGGGGATGCGCGCGGAACCGGCCAGCCAGGCCGAAGCGATGCCGGCGATAGAAATGCTCAGGACGAAAGCGAACAGTGAAACAATCCATGGAACTTTAACTTGCTCGGCCATATGGCCGACCGCTTGCACGACGCCCTGCAACACGCCGATGTCTTGTTTGCTGACGGCGAGAAGCAGCGTCAGCGTCGCGCCGATGTACAGAATCCCCGAGAGCAAGCCGCCCCAGCCAACTGCGCCGGGAAGCGTTCGCCGCGGATCTTGAATCTCGTCGCCCATGACTGAGGCCAATTCGAGGCCCACCAAACCAAAACAGATGACGCCGAACGAGCCGATCAAGCGAATGTCTCCTGTGACGCGGAAATCGGCGGCGGTCATGGTGGTGCCGAAACGAAGGAGCACGACCAGTCCGAGGCCGATGAGCGTGACCGCGGTGATGGCGGTGCCGATCCCGCCCAAATTGTTGATCCACTTGCCGACACCCATGCCGCGCACATTGAGCGCCACGAGCAAGATGAGGAGCACCATCGATGCACCGAGCGCAAACCAGGTGTTGTCCGCAAGAGTGCGAGCGCGCGGACCGGCGACGTAGACTGAGATGCCAACGAAATAGAGAAGGACGGTCGGCACATAGAAAATATTGTTCGTCCAGTAGCACCAGCCCGACAGGAATCCGTGGAAATCGCCGAACACGCGTTTTGCCCACAGGTAGACGCCGCCTTCGCCGGGGTAGCGGTGCGCCAGCTCGATGACGGCGATGCCCTGCGGCCAAAAGAAAAGCAGCAACGCAAGGGCCCAAAGCCAGACGGTAACACCGCCGTTGGCCGCAATGGTCGGAACCACGTTGAGATTGACAATGGCGACGACGAAGAGCAGAACGAGGTCCCACTGGCCCAGAACGCGGCGCAGGTGAGGTGTATCTTGGACAGCGGGCGCCCCGGGCGTCGTGATGACCTCGTTGGCCAACTCTCTTCTCTCCTGGATCTCTTGCTAAGGCCGACTAGTGTCCGGCCGCTCCGACAAAAGCGAGGCCGCGTTCTTGCTGTGCCTTTGCAAGGGCAGGCGCGACTTCCTCGAAAACAGCAAGATGCTTGTCGATGTCCGCTTCGGTGTGCTGCACGGAGATAGTCCATTGCTCGTCCCACCAATACGGCTGGGCAAGAACACCGCGATTGACCATGGCGAACCAATAGTGGCGCCAGAGATCGATATCAATCTTGGTCCAGTCGCGATAGTTGCGAATCTCCTGGGGATAAAGCATCAACGCTCCGTTGACTCCCGCGCTAGCCACGTAGGCTTTCAGACCGGACTTCGCCACGATGGCGCGATATCCTTCGGTGAGCTTCTTGCTGAGTTTGCCGACATGGGCGTAGCTCTCGCGTGTGAGTACTTCACGGAAGGTCGCAAGCCCCGCAGCCATAGCGACGCGATTGGTGTTGTACGTGCCTCCGTGGAAGACTTTGTGTTGAGAGATGAGATCCATCACCGCGCGGCTGGCGCCAAACGCGCCCAGCGGCAAGCCCCCGCCGATGGATTTCGCCAGGCAGACTATGTCCGGCTTCACACCGAAGAATTCGCTGGCGCCGCCCCAGGCAAGCTTGGCGCCGGTTTTCACTTCGTCGAAGATCAGCAGTGCGCCGTTCTTCGTGCAAAGATCGCGCAGCCCCTGCAAGAATCCCGGCTGCGGCATGCACAAGCCGACATTCATCAGGATCGGCTCGAGAATGACGGCGGCAATCTGCCCGGGATGCTGCTTGAAGCGATTCTCGACGCTCTTCAGATTATTGAAGCTGGCGACGACGACGTTTTCAAGCGAGTTTTTCGGTATTCCCCCGCCGCCGGGAACGGAATTGGGAGCATCGGGATCGCCGTACTCTTCGGCCTTCGGTTTCACGCTGACGAGCGCAGTGTCATGCAACCCGTGGTACGACCCTTCGAATTTCACAATTTTGTCGCGGCCCCTGGCCGCGCGGGCGATGCGGCAGGCGTGCATGGTGACTTCCGTACCGCTGGAGCCGAAGCGCACCATGTCGACCGGATAGCGTTTGCAAATCTCTTCCGCGAGCTCCCATTCCTGCTCATGGGGCATCCCGAAGGTGGTTCCTTCGTGCAGCTTTTGTTCGACGGCCTTCACTACGGCAGGATGGCAATGCCCGGCCATCAACGCGCCGAAGCACAGGTTGTGATCCACGTATTCATTCCCATCGACGTCGTGAATCCGGCCGGCCTTTCCGTCTTTCACAAAAAGGGGATAAGGCTCGTAGTGCCGGTAGTTGCTGGCCACGCCGAGCGGTATGCGTTCTAGGGCTCGCTTGTGAGCTGTAGCGGACTTCGGCGTCCGCTTTTCGTACGTCGCGATTTCGTTCTGCAGTGCGTCGTGCATTTTCTTGCTCCAAGGTGGGTTAGCCGTTTTTCGGTTGCCCCGAGCAGGTCTGTTCCCTGCGGTCAGACTTATTTCCGGAACAATTTCTTCAAGCGTGCAAAGGCGCGGCCCTTGCGAGCCGCGCCGGAAAATCACTGCTAATCAAGGTAACGCCTAGAAATGGAACTTGAGCGCAAACTGCAAGAGCCGCGGATCACGGATGTGCAGCGGCTGGCCGAACGTTCCGCCCAGATTCGAAATGTTACCATCCACGCTGTAGAACTGCGCGTGGTTCCAGACGTTGAAGATGTCGGCCCGGAATTCCATCTGCACGCGCTCTCCAATTTTGGTTTGTTTGGAGATGCTCATGTCCGTGTTGTTGATCCCCGGCCCGCAGCAGATCGAGCGTGGCGCGTTGCCGATAGTTCCCGGCGCGACGGTGTCATTGGTGAATAGGCCTGGGTCGAATACAAATCCATCCTTGCGTGGATTGTGGGTCTTGAACGGCCCCGTGAGGTTCGGTTGGCCTGGCGCTTCGAAGTCGAAGGTAGTATCGAGTTGCTCGATGTCAGCCTGGGACGTAATGCGAATCGGGAAACCGCTCTGGAAGCTGAGAATGCCTGACACTTCCCAGCCGTTCAGCACCTGACCTTTAAAGCCATTGAACTTGGGAATCGGCAGGTCCCAGACGTAGTTGAAAACGAAACGGTGCCGCGCATCGTAGTTCGAAAGTCCGTAGGTGGAATTGAAATTCAGCGGATTCAGGGCGCTCTCGAAGCTCGAGGCGTTGTCCAGGGATTTGCTGAAGGTGTAGGAAGCCTGGAACTGCAGGCCATGCGAGAAACGTTTTTCGAATAGCACCTGCAGCGAGTTGTAGTTCGAATGCGCAATGGTGTCCTCGCTGAAGATACCGGAGAAAACGGGGGTGCCCTGGGTCGGGCAGCCCGTTCCGCTCAAAGGGTTGCACAAAGGCGACGAATACGGGCGGATCCCAACGAGAGTAATCTGCTGGCCGTTGGACGCCGGGGTCAAAACGCAGCCAGGCGCGGGATTCACAATCGCGCAAGGAACGTTTGGAACGGCGACATTGGGCGGTGCCGAGGAGCTTGCCACATAGGGAAGGTGGAAGGTCTGGCCGGGCTGAAGCTGAAGTTTAAAGCTATACACACTGTCTTCACCGAAGGGACCGCACCCCTGGCCCTGGGCGGCAAGATCATTGCAGGTGGTTGGGTTGCCGGGGTTTAGTTCGTAGGTGGCCAGCAAGCGGTGGCCTTGCGCCCCGACATAGGCCACCTGCAGGAGAATGTTGCCGGGAAGTTCTCTCTTGATGGTCAAGTTGTATTGATCTGAATATTGGGTCCGCATATTTGCAGGAAACTGCCCGAAATAAATGCTTCCGAGGAACCTGGACCAATCCATCGCCTGATTTCGCGGCGGATTCAAGATGCCCGTGAACGGATTTGGCGCGATCGTGCCGTTCTGTTCGATGTAGGGAGCCTGAAGAAACGGAGTGGGAATGAAGTTACTGCCACCGAAGGGCGGCTCGGCGCTGAATTGTTCCAGAACCAGCTGCTCGATCGGGTTGTAAAACATTCCATATCCCATGCTGATGCTGGTCTTGCTTGGCCCCCCGGTCAACTTGGCCAGCCAACCGTCGCGCGCGCCGGGGCTCCAATTGAGGCCAAGTCGAGGAGCGAAGGATTTGTAATACGTATTGGTCAAACCACTCGGAACAGTTTTGTCACCCGGAAAAACCAATCCGATCGGAGTGACGCCGGCGGCATCGCATCCGGCTTCTCCGCCCCCAAAGGTGGCGAACAACGGGTTGTTGGGATCCAGGCTGCACGGATAAATGGCCGAGCGCTCTCCTGGCCGGAAGGTCTGCACTTTGTGGCCGATATCAGACATCGGCGTGTTCAGTTCCCAGCGCACGCCATAGTTCAAAGTCAAATTGGGCTTGATCTTCCAGCTGTCCTGCGCGAAGAGATAAAGCGCCTTGCTCCGCACCAATTCGTGCTGTGCCGAGCCTTGAGCCATGTCGCTCGCCAAGCCGAGGAAGTAGTCTGGGTAAGGACTGACCGCGCCCAAGTCGTCCCCACTAATGGGCGAGCAAGTAGTTGGCTGGTTGGGGTCTGCGGGCGGGGGGCAAATATTCGAATCGCTGTTGAAGACAATCTGCCCGTTCACGTCGAAGTAAAGTAGTTGATCGAATTTTTGGTAGCGAACATCCCCGCCAAACTTGAAATTGTGATTGCCGATGATTTTACTGTAGTTGTCACTGAACTGAAACGTATTCCCGATCTGAGGCAACTGGCCGCCAAAGTTATTGCCGATCGAGAAGCCGCCGTTTAGCTGAACGTACGGCACCCCTTCTATTTTGGGACCGAGCCCGCTATGGATGCCGCAGTCCTTAATACTGACGGCCCCTGCGGCACAGATCGCGTTTAGCGTCGCTGAATCCGTCGTGCCGTTGAAACAGAAGGCCGACGCGTCGGCGAAGCCGGGCGCACTCTTGCAGGAATCCGTGATGGCATTGGTTCTTGTCGGTGTATCGAACTTCAGCTGGCCCTCCCGGAAATAGCTGAACCGGAATTCATTCACGGCCGTCGCGCCAATCGTAGAGGTGTGGGTTACGTTGATTTGCTGCGTGCGGGTGGCGTAGTCACCCGGGAAATTTCCCAGCGGAGCTCCTTCCGCCTGAAATTTCGCGAAGGGATCTACCGTGTTGTCATCATCAAAATAATAGTAGATGGCTGTTTTCTGATTATTGTTGAACAAGTGATCGACCTTGATCTGGAATTGGTCGCCTCGATCTCTTTTCTTTGGGACGGTAGTAACTTGATTGGAAGTGCCACCCGCGCCCGGTACATATTGCAATAGGTTCTTGGCAACATGATCAAAACACTCCGTGGGAATCGTGTTCGTCGGAAAAAGGCTGAACTGCGGGAAACTGCGATTGTTATAGGGAATGCCTTGTGCTGGAGTGGTTGGAGTGCTCAGCGGGGGAGGAAGAGTTCCGTTGATTACATCGTTCAGCAGGAGCTGCTGGTTGGCATTCAGGGAGCTGCCGCAACGGTCCAGCAAGAGGCTTGCAACCGTCGGATCAACAAGCGAGCCCGAAAATGCTGACAACCCCGGAGGGACTCCGCTTGAAAAATCGCCTGCTAGATCCGTTGCCGTTGGCACAGTAACTTGTTGAGAGACGATGCCCTGAACAATCCTCCGGCCTTCATAAGAAGCAAAGAAAAACGTCTTGTCTTTCTTGATCGGCCCGCCGAGTGTGCCGCCAAACTGGTTTTGTTTGAATGCCGGTTTGGGGGATTCAATGAATGTAAAAGGGTGCGTGTTCAGGACATCGTTTCTGAAAAACTCATACACGCTTCCGTGAATATTGTTTGTGCCGGACTTCGTGACGACGTTCACCACGGCGCCCGAATTGCGTCCGTACTCCGCATCGAAGGAATTGGAGATGACCTTGAACTCTTCAATGCTGTCCGGGGAGGGTTCGATCGCAGGCAGGTTGGCGAAGAGGTCGTTGCCGTCGCCGCCGTTCACGGTGTAATTGTTGGCACGGCCCCGGCCGCCATTCACAGTGACGACGCCAGCTTTGTCTGAACCATAGAAGGTATCGTTTCCCAACTGCGACTGCACTCCGGGCTGCAGCTGAAGCAACTGATAGACGTCGCGCTGGTTTAAGGGCAACTGCGTCGAAGAGCGCTCGTTGACCACCGCGCCGAGCTGTGACGAGCTGGTATCGACAACGGGTGGCGCGCCGGTAACTTCCACCGTGTCCACGGCGGCACCAACCTGCAGCGTGATGTCCACGCCCAGAACTTCATTCAAGTTGAGCGCGATCCCCTTGCGCACATACTTCTTGAATCCCGTCGATAGCGCATTGATTTCGTAGGTGCCCACGGGCACCTCGATGAAAATGTATTCCCCGCTGGCGCCCGCTTCTACGTCGCGCGTGGCGTGCGTGGCCTCATTGATGAGCGTCACCTTGGCGCCGGCAATGGCGCCGCCGCTGTTATCCATCACCGTACCGCGGATGCGGCCGCCGGTGCTCTGCGCCCCGGCAAAAGGCGCACCCAGAAACAGCGCCTGCGCAAAAATGACCGCGGACAAAATGTGATGGCAACACAAGGAACGTAATTGCCGGAATCGCACATCAACATTCATGGACTCACCCCTTGCCGCGAAAAATCTTTCGAGGACTGATTCTTCGTGGTTGCTGTGCCCCTGAAACCTTACTATAATCCAGCAAACTTAGAGAAAGCCGGCATCCGTGTCAAGCAGAAAGAATTTATCCACGGCATTAATTAAGCGCGACGCTCATCGCCGCTTGCGCATCAGCGAAGTCGCCCGCCGCGTGGGTATTTCTTCCTCCGCCTTGCGCGCCTGGGAGGCGCTGGGGCTCGTGGCTCCCGAGCGCACGGAAAGCCGGTACCGCCTTTACAGCGAAGCGGACGTTCGTTTGCTGCAGCGCGCCATTTTTCTTCGACGCGCTCGCGGCCTCAATCCTGCGGCCATCGTCCATGTCTTGAAACGCCAGGGCGTCGTCCCGGGGCCGGCGCAAACCCAGGCGCATCCCGGACAGCGTTTTCGCCGATTGCGAACGCGGCGCGGGCTTTCACTTGCGCAAGTGGCGAGCGCGACCGGAGTCTCGGTGGGATTTCTCAGCGGCCTGGAGCGCGGCCAGATGCGTTCCTCCATCGCCACGCTCCGCCGCATCGCGCGCTTCTATCGCACCAATATTCTGTCGCTGTTCGAAACGGCCGGCGAAAACCCTCGGCTCGTTCGCCCAAACGATCGAAAAATCCTGGAGACCAACCCTGGCGTGCGCATGGAATTGCTCGCCTGGGGCAATACCGCCATGGAGCCGCATCTCTTCCGCGTCAAACCCGGCGGGGGCAGCGGTGAATCCTACTCCCATGAGGGAGAGGAATTTCTGCACGTCCTTCGCGGTGAGTTTGAAATCTGGCTGGACCGCAAAGAGCACTACCGGTTGAAACCGGGCGATAGCCTCTATTTTGAGAGCTCGACTCCGCATCGGTGGAAAAATCCCGGGCGGACAGAAACCTGGCTGCTGTGGATCAACACGCCGCCGACATTCTGATTTCGGGACTATATGCGAATGAATCTGGCTGCAAGCCAGGCGGGAGGCACGATGAAATTTCGCGCACTTTTTCTGGGACTTCTGGCGCTCGCGCTGGCCGCTGGCGCTTGCAAGAAAAAAGAGGATTCTCTGAGCTTGCTCGTTTGGGAAGGTTACGCCGACGATTCGTTTGTCCGCGCGTTCGAAGAAACGCATCGCTGCAAGGTAGTCGCATCCTTCATGGGCACAAGCGACGAGCTGGTTGCAAAGCTTCGCGGCGGCAGCGCCTCGAATTATGACGTCATCTCGCCCTCCAGCGACGTCGCTACCTCCATCGTGAAGGCCGGCTTGGCCGCACCCCTCGACCTCTCAAAAATCCCCTCGTATTCGCAGCTCTCTCAAAAGCTTCGCGACCTCCCTCTCGTCAAGAGCAATGGCCAAGTCTACGGAGTGCCCTTTATCTGGGGGCCAAACCCGATTCTCTATGACACCACCGCTTTTGCGCAGCCGCCGGATTCCTGGAGCATTTTCTGGGATCCCAAGTACAAAGAAAAGATTTCACTCTGGGACGAACTCTCCAGCGTGTACATGGCCGCTCAGGTTCTCGGCTACGACAAGCCCGATCCCAATCACATCTATAACTTGACGGACGACGAGCTCGGCGCCGTCAGGAAAAAACTCATTGAACTCAAACCCAACATCCGCAAATACTGGGCCACTGGCGGCGATTTGACCAATCTTTTCCAGAACCACGAAATCATTCTCGCCATGGGCTGGCCGCTGATGACCAACCAGCTGCGCGCCTTGAAATTTCCCATCGGCGAAGTGATTCCGAAAGAAAACACCACCGGGTGGATCGATCACCTGATGATCACCGCGGCGAGTTCTCACAAGGAGCTGGCGACGGAGTTCCTGGAGTACATGATCGAAGCGCAGACACAGAAAAAAGTCAGCGACGTTACTCACTACACGCCCGCGAATCCAAGCGCGTCCCAATTCCTGAACCAAGACGAAAAGAAGGGGTTGCATCTCGATAATCCGGATGCCTACATGCAACGCATTTATTTCTGGCAGGATGTTCCCCGTCGCCCCAAGTACACGGAGATTTGGAATGAGGTGAAGAACGCCCCGTGAGTTCCGTCGTTGCCAATTCGCCTCGTCCTTCTCACGCCTTATCCACACTCCTTCTTGAAGTTAGAGGAGTGTCCAAATGTTTCGGCTCGCGTAGTGTTCTGAAGGGCATCTCACTGAACATTGCCTCTGGAGAATTCCTCACGCTGCTCGGCGAAAGCGGCTCCGGCAAAACCACGCTCTTGCGTTTGATCGCTGGTTTCGAGCAACCAACGGCAGGAGAAATCTGGATGGACGGCGAAAGGCTGGACACGCTGCAGCCTTACAAACGCCGCGTCAACACGGTTTTCCAGCACTACGCCCTTTTTCCCCACCTGAGCGTGCGGGACAATGTTGCCTACGGCCTGCGCGTTAAAAAAACGTCCGTCAGCGAAATTGGAGGTCGCGTCGATGAAGCTCTGCGCATGGTCAAGATGGAAGAGTTCGCGAGTAGTCGACCTTCGAAGTTGAGCGGTGGCCAGCAACAACGCGTCGCTCTGGCGCGAGCGCTCATCAATCGCCCGCAGCTTCTCTTACTCGACGAGCCGCTCTCCGCCCTCGACGCCAATCTCCGCAAACAAATGCAAGGCGAACTAAAATCCCTGCAGCGCGAACTCGGCATCACTTTCCTTTTTGTTACCCACGACCAGGAAGAAGCCATGGCGCTCTCCGACCGCATCGCCCTGTTGCGTGATGGCGCTCTCGAGCAAGTCGCCTCCGCCCGCGAGATCTACGCTCATCCCGCCACAGCCTATACAGCCCAATTCATCGGCCAGACCAATCTGTTGCGAGGCGAAGTCCGCAACGGCGTGGCTACGTGTGGAGCGCTGCAATGGCCAACGCAAGACCCTGCCGGGGCGGCAATCTTCTCTTTGCGCCCGGAAGTCATTCGCCTCGCCGCCGACGCCGCCACTTCTCCGGGAACCGCACGTTTTCGCGCGACGCTGCAGCAGCAATTTTACAGCGGCGCCAGCGAATTGCTGGAAGTGAAGTGTGGAAACGGCCAGCTCTTGCGCGTTCGCATTTCCGCGCGAGGGCCGCTAAGCGGCGAGCACGAGTTTGTTTTTTCCATCGCAGACGCCATCCGCGTTCACGAATGAGGATGCTGTACACCTTTCATGTACTCGCGCGCCTATAAAACGATCGTCTCCCTCCCGCCGCTCCTCTGGGTTGGCCTCTTCCTCCTGCTTCCCTACGCGTTGATGTTTGCCCACAGCTTCTGGGCCGTACGCAATGGACAGCTTGTCCATCATTGGAATCTGGAGAACTATTCCACTCTGTTCTCCAAACCTGTTTACGCAGGAGTCTTCCTGCGTACCCTGCGCATAGCAGCATCAGTGACGGTTTGCTCCCTGCTCCTCGGCTATCCTCTTGCCTACTATCTGTCCTTTCATTCCGGAGCGCGCAAGGAATTGCTCTATCAGCTGGTCATCGTGCCCTTGTGGGTCAGCTACCTGGTCCGCGGTTACGCCTGGAAAACCATTCTGGGTACTGACGGCGTCCTCAACGGCTTTCTCCAATATCTCCACTTCACTCGCGAGCCTGTTTCGTTTTTTCTCTACAGTCCGTTCGCCGTCGTCCTTATGCTCACGCACATTTACACACCTTTTGTTTTTCTGCCCATCTACGCCGCGCTCGAACACATCCCTCGTCCGCTCGTCGAGGCCTCACAGGATCTCGGCGCCGGCTCCGCTCAAACTTTTTTTCGCGTCATTCTCCCGCTCTCCCTCCCTGGCTTGATCGCTGGCGCGACTTTCGCTTTCGTCCTCTCCCTCGGCGATTTCCTCGCGCCGCTTCTCGTCGGCGGCGCTTCCAGCACCATGATCTCCAACGTGGTGCAAAGTCTTTTCGGCGCCGCCTATGACTGGCCGCTGGGCGCCGCCATCTCCGTCTGCATTCTGATCGTCATCCTCTCTCTGCTCTTCCTCACCGAACGCCTCGAGAAGCGGTGGGCCTTCAAATGAGCGCCAATTCGCGAAGCAATCGCGCTCCGCTCCTCAGCATCTATGCCGCGCTGGTCTTTGCTTTCGTCTATCTCCCGATCGCCGTCCTCATCCTTTATTCCTTCAATCGTGACGGTGTCGGCGGTTTTCCGCCGCGTCATTTCACGCTCGATTGGTACCGCCAGCTTTTTGCCGACGCTCCGATTTGGGACGCCGTGGAAAACAGCCTGATCGTCGCTGTCGGCAGTGTTGCTCTCGCGCTGACCTTGGGGCTACTGGCTGCGCTTGCGCTCGATCGTGCCAACTTTCCTGGCAAAGCACTCTTCCGGCGCCTCGTACTTTTGCCCCTAATTCTTCCCGGCATCATCACCGGTCTCTCTTTGCTCATGTTTGCGGTCACCGTTGGCGCACAGCTTAGTCTCTTCACGGTATTTCTCGGCCACGGCACCGCGCTCATCTCGGTGGCTACCACGGAACTCTTTGCCGGCCTGCAAAAGATGGACCGCGCTCAA
>Ga0210409_10007145_pt1 | contig 11526 bp, 12 predicted proteins | sample IncBWH17MmetaG_FD_161649 | JGI IMG/M metagenome (GOLD analysis project Ga0210409, IMG submission 161649) | Forest soil microbial communities from Barre Woods Harvard Forest LTER site, Petersham, Massachusetts, United States - Inc-BW-H-17-M | ecosystem: Environmental > Terrestrial > Soil >...
CTTTTCTATGAGAGGTCTTCTTCGTCAACTTTAGCGCTCCGCTTTCCCGGTAGGCCGCGCCATCCTGGAAAGTGCCTGGGTATATTCGCGCATGGTTTCCGGCAGTGCGCGATTGTAGATGAACTGCCCTTCGCGGCGGCATTCGATCAGCCCCGCTTCGAGCAGCGTTTTCAGATGATGAGAGACGGTGCCGGGGGCCAGTCCGTATTGTTGAATGATTTCCCCGCAATACATTTCTGAACATCCGGCGATGGATTCGTAAATCTGCAAACGGGTTGGATCGGCCAGAGCTTTGGAAATCTTGGCAACTTCGTTGGTATTCATCGACTACTTCTATTTTAATTGCAGCTAAGCCGTCCCCGCTCATTCAGTTGCGATTCTGCGCTGGCGTTGGACCGAATCCTTGAAACTTTATAATTTGATGATCATCAAACTATCGAACTGATTGGGAAGGCGCGACGGCTGAGACCGCGGTAACTCGCGCGGGCGAGGAGGCTGAGCTGGCGCGCTCGAGAGGTTTTAGGAGCGAAGTGGAGATTATGGCAAGCCTGAGAGGAAAAGTAGCAGTGGTAACGGGTGGCAACAGTGGAATCGGCTTGGCGACAGCCAAGCGGTTCCGTGAGGAAGGCGCCAGGGTCGCGATTTCCGGTCGCGATCAGAAGACGCTGGACGAAGCGGTCAAGACCATTGGAGGCGACGTAATTGCCGTGCGTGCCGACGTCTCCAAGGTCGCCGATCTCGACAAGTTTTACAAAATTGTCGGCGACAAGTTCGGCAACATCGACGTGTTGTTTGCGAATGCCGGGGTGGCGAAATTCGCGCCCTTCGCGGACAGTACGGAATCGATGTTCGACGAAACCTTCGATATCAATGTAAAGGGCGTATTTTTCAGCATCCAGAAGGCATTGCCGCTGCTGAACGATGGCGCGTCAATCATCATCAATTCCTCGGTGGTCAATGAAACCGGGATAGCGGCGGCCTCGGTGTACTCGGCGACGAAAGCGGCGGTGCGCTCTTTTGCGCGGACGCTAACCACGGAACTGGTGGATCGCGGGATCCGGGTAAACGTGGTGAGCCCGGGGCCGATCACTACACCGATCTTCGGCCGGATGGGATTGCCGAAGGAAGCGCTTGACGAGTTGGCGCGCGACGTCCAGACAAAGGTCCCGATGAAGCGCTTTGGCAAACCCGAGGAGATCGCCAGCACGGTGCTGTTCCTGGCAACGCCGGAGTCGTCGTACATCACCGGGGTGGACATCAACGTGGACGGCGGCATGGGACAGGTGTGAGGAAGGCAGGTCTCAGGTAGCAGGTATCAGGTCTTAGATGTGAGGTTTTAGGGAAAAAATCACCCGCCGATGTGAACCATGGTGCGGGAGGCTGGAACGAAGTCAGGCTCGCCGATGTGATGGCGGGCCTCTTTTTTCAGGACCACACCACGGATGAACTGTTCGAGTTGGGCGTCGGTTGCGCCGCGGTGCATCTGCGCATGCAAGTCATGGTCCCAAACGGAGAACAGGCAGGTGCGGATTTTTCCGTCGGAGGTGAGGCGGATGCGGCTGCATTGTCCGCAGAAGGGTTGCGATACGGGCGCGATAATGCCAATTTCTCCGAGGCCGTCGTCGAAACGGTAACGGCGCGCGGTTTCGGAGCGTGCGCGAGGGATCTCGACCAAGGGATGGAATGTGGACATCGATGTCAGGATTTCGTCGAGCGTGACCACGACATCCGGAGTCCAGACGCGATCTTCTTCGAGCGGCATGAACTCGATGAAGCGGAGCACAACACCCTCGTCGCGCGCGAACTTGCCGAACGGGACGATCTGATCTTCGTTGAAGCCGCGCAACAGGACGCAATTTACTTTGACGGGTTCCAGTCCAGCGCGCTTGGCCGCGCGAATGCCGGCGAGCACGTTGGCGTGGCCGTTGGGAACGCGCGTGATCCGAGCGAAGAGCTCGGGATCGACCGCGTCCATACTGACGGTGACGCGGTTCAGCCCCGCGTCTTTGAGCGGCTGCGCCATTTCGGCGAGGAGATGGCCGTTGGTGGTGACGGCGATTTCGAGCGGGTCACCGTCAGCACTGCGAAGCTGGGAGAGGTCGTGCACGAAATTGACAATTCCCTTGCGCAGCAGCGGTTCGCCGCCGGTGAGGCGAACCTTCTTGATGCCCAGCGCAGCGAAGACGCGGGCCATGCGCAGGTAGTCGGCGAAGGGCAAGTCTCTGTAGAGCGCTCCTTCGTTGCCGGTCCGGCAGTAGACGCACTTGTAGTTGCAGTGATCGGTGACCGAGATCCGGAGATCGGTGATGGGACGCCCGAATTTGTCTTGAAGAGCAGCCATTAGCAATTAGCAGCTGGCATTTAGCGTCGCGTTGGTGGCTCGCTGGCCAAATGCCAAGTGCTAATTGCTTGATGCTCGCTGATTGGAAAAGGACACGCACCCGAACGGGTACGCCGGTGAGTGTCTCCTTTCCAATGCGCTTCTTGCGAAACGCGGGAGGCGTCGGCGTTACCGCCGGTGCCTTTGGACAATTTTCTGCGACTTTGCGTTCGCGAATCTTGCGGTGAAGAGCTAACCGCAAAGAGCGCGAAGAAAATCGCGCAAAGAAAATCGTCCTCGCCACCGTGGCCCGGGTATTCCCTTGGGACGCGGAGGTCGGAAACTCAGAGGTAATTATAGAACTTTCTGGGAAGGAAGGCAGGTCTCAGGTCAGATGTCAGGTTTCGGGTGTCAGGTTTCGGGTGTCAGGTTTCAGGTATTAGCCGTCAGCTACCAGCCATCAGCGCTTTCATTTCGTGCTCGAAAAGTCCGCAAGGCCAATTTCGATGACGAGGCCCTTGAGTTTTAGAGGGACCTTCTCATCGGTGTCCGCGCCTTTCTCGTCTTTATCACCTTTCTCCTTCGCGGGTTCTTTCGGCGCCTCTTTCGCGCTATCGTTTTTCTCTTTAGGAACGGGCGCAATCGGCCAATCATCAGGCTGGGCGGTGCGGGCCCACACGCCGTAGACTTTGCCGGCGTTGGCGGCGATACCCATGTAATCGCCCATGAAGACCTCGGACGGATCGGAAGGCTTGGTGCTCCACGAGTAATTCTTGAAGGACTCGCCCGAGTCGGTGGAACGCGCGAGGACCATGTAGTAACTGCGGTTGGCGGGATCGGCGCGGCGATCGCAGAAGACCAGGTTGACGGAACCATCGACGGCATCGACCGCCAGCCATTGGAAGAACTGGTCATAGCCGTTGTGGAGAGCGTCGTTGTTCACCCGAACCGGATCGGACCAGCGCTTGCCGCGATCTTTCGAAGAGGCCACGAAGACGTCGATATCGCCGTTGTTGTAGTCGCTCCAACTCACGAAGAGCTGATTGTTGCGGGGATCGATGCCGATTTCCGGAAAGCCGTTTCCGCGAAAAACCTGCTCGGGATCAAAATAAGACGGGCCAGTCTTCACGATCGTTCGAGAGGGAGTGAAGGTCTGGCCGCCGTCGTGCGAAGCGGCAAAGACGATGCCGGAAATGTCGCACCAAACGACGTAGAGAGTGCCATCAGAACCGACCGCGCCCGTAAATCCTTCGACGGCGCCGTTGTCATCACGCGGTAAACCTTCTTTTGTACTGATCTCGATGGGGGCGGACCACGATTTGCCGCCGTCGGCAGAACGCGCGAGCAGCATGCGCGACTTGGTCAAAGTGAACTCGGTCCAGCCGACGTAGAGATTTCCGGCGTATTTTGAATGCGTGGTGTCGGCAACGATGTAGGGCTTGTCTTCGAAAGGAATGTTCGGCTCTGTCGGATGGGCGATGACGACGCTGGCGTCTTTGTCCCAGGTCTTACCGCCATCGGGCGAGCGGCGAACGAAGATGCCGTTGCGAGTGGCGTTGTGCGCCCAGTAATTCGTGGTGCCCAACTTGTCGAAAGCGATGAAACAGAGAAATGCGTGGCCTTGATTGTCGTAGGTAACGGAGACATCGCCGGAGCGGCGGTAGTCGGTGGCGGCGGTGCCATCGGCGATGGTCCAGCGCTTGCCGGCATCGCGCGAATACGCGACCGTCGCATTCACCTGATAAGCCGCCACCAGTTGCTGGGGGTTGTTTGGGTCAACAGCGATCGATGGCTCACTGAAGGGTCCGGGAACCGGCGTCACCTCGATGACCTGGGCGCCAGGAGGCGCAGACAGGGGCGGCTCGGCGGTTCCGAGTTGGGCGTTCGCGTAGGGGATGGTCGCTAGGACAAATAGTGTTGCCGTCAGAAATTCGCGAAAAAAGAACTTGGTGGGATGTCGCGACGCGGTGAAGGCCTTGGTCTGGGAGAACGAACTCCGGGAACTAACAGCTGCAATCTCGCCGAGAGCGATCAATTGGATTCTCCGGCCACAGCTTTCTGAATGGCGGCGTCGGCGAGAGGCGCCATTACTTTGTAGCCCGCGGGATTGGGGTGGAGACCGTCGTCGGCAAGTTCTTTCTTCATAGAGCCCTTGTCGTCGACCATGGCACTGAAGTAGTCGAGATAGGTGCAGCCGTTGGCCGGGATGGAGCAGTAGTCCTTGAGCCAGTGGTTGAGGGCGAGAATTTTTTCAGGTGGCCGCTGGGTGAACATGTCACTGGCGCGTTCGGTGTATTGGTGCACGGGCAGCACCGACGAATAAATGACCTTGATGTGATGCAGACGGGCGAGTTCGGCAATGGTGCTGTAGTTGGCTTCGATTTCTTCGACCGACATGGGGCCGGTGTTCCCGGCAATGTCGTTGGTGCCGGCGAGGATGATGACGGCTTTGGGCTGAAGGTCGATCACGTCCTCACGAAAGCGGACGAGCATTTGCGCTGTGGTCTGTCCGCTGATGCCGCGATTGACGTAAGGGCGGTCGGGAAAATATTCGTTGAGGTGCCAGCCGTCGGTGATGGAGTCGCCGAAAAAGACCACGCGGTTCTCACCCCGTTTTGCAGGTTCGAGCGTCGCGTTGGCGGTGTGATAGCGGGCGAGTTCGCCGAAATCGTCCATATACGTGGAGATGCGTGATTGCCGCCAGATTTGGGTACGCTGCGAACCGGTAACGGGCGGATGCTCGGGCGGCGCCGGGACTTGGCCCTGGGGGGATGAATTCATTGTGGGCGGAGGCGGTTGTTGGGCAAGGGCGGAGAGGCAACAAATGGCGATGAGAGCAACGGGCGTGAGGAAAAGCCCAGCGAGCTTCCGATTCATCGGCACTTCCTTTCAAGAGCGACAGCATTTTACAAGGGCAGCTGGAGGGGCAGGGCTAATTTTCGAGAAAAGCGGATTCCTCGCTTCGCCTCGGAATGACAAAATTCCGATGATTTGTTTCTGCGAGGCCGTCAAGGCCGGGTCCGACACCGGAAGTTCGCGGGCGAAGCGCCCGCGGGATGCCGGCAAGATGCCGGCGCTACCCTTCACGAACTCGGTCTTCGCAGGCGGGGCCCGCGCCACACTCACATGCCGTCGTAGTTTGGACCGCCGCCGCCTTCGGGCGGAACCCAGGTGATGATCTGGTAGGGATCGGCGATGTCGCAGGTTTTGCAATGCACGCAATTGGCGGGATTCAGACTGATGCGCTTGCCGTGCGGCTGCGTGGCGTCGTCGACGAGTTCATAGACGTTGGCGGGACAGAAGTTCTGGCAGGGTCCGCCGTACTCCTTGGCGCAGCGCTCGTTGCAGACGTTGGTGTCGTGAATGATGAGGTGGGAAGGCTGATCTTCTTCGTGCTTGGTGCCGGAGTGGTAAAGATCGGTGAGCTTGTCGAAGGTGAGCTTGCCGTCACCCTTGGCGGGGCCGAGCAGGTGAGCTTCATCGCCACCGTCAGCGGGAAGTTCGGCTAACTTTCGCATGGGCTCGTGCCCAGCATGCGCGGGATAGCGGTTCCACAGGCCGCGGCCGCCAGTGAACTGCTGCAGGCCGGCGTGGAAGAGTCCAGCGAGAAATCCTTTTTCGAATCCCTGATGGAAGTTGCGCACCTTCCAGAGTTCGTCTTTGATCCAGCTGGATTCGACTTTTTTCTGGAACTGGCCGAGCGTAGCGGCGGAAGAGTCGCTTTTCTGGAGTGCTTCGAAAGCAGTTTCGGCCGCCAGCATGCCGCTTTTGATGGCGAGGTGAATGCCTTTCAGTCGCTGGGAATTCAGGAAGCCGGCGGAGTCGCCGAGAATCATCCAGCCATCCCCCGCGACGGGCGGGATCGCCCACCAGCCACCGTACGGGAGGGACTTCGCGCCGTAACGAATCATCTTGCCGCCCGTAAGCAGGCTGGCGATGAAGGGATGCTGTTTGAAGTCCTGCAAGACGTGCTGCGGATCGAGGCGCGGGTCGGGATAGTCGAGGCCGGTGACGAAGCCGAGAGAGACGAGATTATCTTTCGATCCGTAAATCCAGGCGCCCCCATATTCTTTCCTCGTGAGTGGCCAGCCCATGGTGTAGATAACTTCACCGGGCGCGATGCGGCCGGAAGGGACCTCCCAGAGTTCCTTGACGCCGACCCCGTAGGTTTGCGGATTGCGATCTTTCGCGAGATCAAGTTTGTTAACGAGTTCTTTGGTCAGCGAACCGCGGGGGCCTTCGGCCAGGATCGTGACTTTGGCTTTGAGGTCGTAACCGGGCTCAAAGTTCGACTTGGGCTGATTCTGCTTATCGACACCTTTGTCGTCGGTGCGAACGCCGATGACGCGATCGCCATCGTAAAGAAGTTGTGAGCCGGCGAAACCGGTAAAGACGGTGATCCCGGTCTCTTCGACCTTACTGCCAAGCCATTTCACGAACTTGTTGATCGAAATGACGTAGTTGCCGTGATCGCGCAAAGGAGGCGGCGTGATGGGGAGCTTGAATTTTCCGTTCCTGGTCAGGAAGTAGACGGCTTCTTGGTTGCATTGCGCGTCAATGGGTGCTTCTTTCTCGAAGCCGGGCAGGAGTTCGCGCATGGAGCGCGGATCGAGCAATGCACCGGAGAGACAGTGCTGGCCGATTTCACGGGCCTTCTCGAGCACGTAGATATTTTCTTTGCTGAGTTGCGCGCCGGGATTTTTGGAGTTGTGCTCGTCGATGAGCTGCGAGAGGCGAAGGGCACAGGCCATGCCGGCGGGACCACCACCGACGATGACAACGTCGGCTTCCATCTGGGGATGGTCAATGTTTTCGAGAGGATGGCGGAAAGTGAGCATTTAGCAATTGCCCTTTGCCCTTGGCCAGAACTTACTGGCCGCAGATTGCACAGATCAACGCAGATCTTTTCCAGCGAAGCCCGTTGCTCGGCCGAGTGACTGATGAGTCATCGGCGATGTTCGGCAAGGTCTCTTCAAAGTACGTGCCCGATGGGTGGCTTTCGACCAGTCCGTATATCTGCGTTCATCAGCGTCATCTGCGGCTGCTAGGCCCCCGCCTTTGCCTTCTTCACTTCTTCGATCAACGGCGGGACGATATCGAACAAATTGCCAACCACGGCGTAGTCGGCAATCTCGAAGATGGGCGCTTCGGAGTCCTTGTTGATGGCGATGATCGTGCGCGCGCCCTTCATACCGACGATGTGTTGGATGGCGCCGGATATGCCAAGCGCCAGATAAAGTTTCGGGGCGACGGTCTGGCCCGACGAGCCGATCTGGCGGTCCATCGGAAGCCATCCCGAGTCGCATATGGGACGAGAAGCGGCGAGTTCTCCACCGAGCGCTTCGGCGAGTTGCTTGGCGAGCTCGATGTTCTTCTGCTCTTTGATGCCGCGACCAACCGCAACGATGATTTCGGCTTGCGTGAGGTCCACGGCCTGCTTGGCTTCTTTGAAAACTTCCTGAGGCTTGTTACGGACTACGCCGTCGGCGATTTCAGCTTTTACACTTTCAACCGGCGCGGCACTGGCGCCGGCTTCGACCTTGTCGCCGCGGAAAGACCCGTTCTGGAAAGTGACGAACCAGGGAGTGTCGCTTGCGAAGCTGACGTCGGCAACGAACTTTCCCTGGAACATCTGGCGCGTGAAGACCAGCTTGTCGCCTTCCTTCTTATAGCCGACCGCATCGCTGATCACTGTGCGGCCCATCGCGGTCGCGAGTTTGGGTACGAAGTCACGCACCTGGTAGGTGTGGGGCATCAATACAAGCTTGGGTTGCCTCGCTTCGATGAATTGTTTCAGGGCGGCGACAAACGCGTCGGGAGTGTAGGGCTCGAGTTTCGCCGCTTCGATAGCGTAGACCTTCGCGACTTTCTTGCTCGCGACTTCACTTGCGAAAGAGCCAACGCTGGCACCCACCACGGCAGCTTGCAGAGTCCAGCCAGTTTCGGCGGCGATGGCTTGGCCGGCAGTGAGCGTCTCCCAGGAGACGCGATTGAGTTTTCCTTCACGTTGCTCAACAACTACCAGGATCGTATCGGGCATAAGAAAGGTCTCATGTCTTTGCTAGGTCTTGGGTACTAGGTCTTAGTGTCAGGTCTCAAGAATTACGAGTATGAGCCGACAACGATTCTCAATGCAGGGATCTCAAACAAAGATTTCGACATGGGCAAGTGGGTGATGACGCCCGCCCACCCACGCCCGGCCATTGCTCAAATCACGCGCACTTCGTTTTTCAGTTTTTCCGCGAGCTTCTTGGCGATCTCGCCGGCCGCACCCTCGAGGGTTTCGGTCTTCTTGGTTTTCTGCGGGATGTAAAGGCGCTCAATCTTTTGCAGATTGTTTCCGATGGCGGACTGCACTTCAGCCAATGCAACTTTGCGCATGGGCTTGTTTTTCGCCTGCTTGATCCCGATCAGGGTGGCGTATCGCAACTTATTGATGCCCGACTGAATAGTGAGAACCGCGGGCAGCGGCATATCGACGTACTGAAAATAACCGGCTTCGAGTTCGCGCTTCACGCGGATGCCGCCCTCCTGCTTCTCGATCTGCATGATGATGGTCGCGTGCGGCCAGCCCAGCAGTTCCGCGAGAATCACGCCGGTCTGCGCGTAGCCGTAGTCGTCGGACTGCAGACCGGTAAAGATGAGATCAAATTTCTCATCCTTGATGGCAGCCGCGAAAGCCTTTGCGGTGTTGAAGGCATCAAGACCAACGAATGCGTTGTCTTCGAGATGAATGGCGCGATCTGCGCCCTTCGCAAGCGCCTCGCGCAGCACCTGACTGGCGCGCGCTGGCCCTGAGGTAATGACGACGACTTCTCCGCCGTGCTTCTCTTTCTGGCGTAGAGCTTCTTCGAGGGCATAGGCGTCGGGTTCGTTGACCTCGTAGGAAAGATCTTCGCGGATCCAGGTGCCCGCCTCGTTGAGTTTGAGGGGCGCGTCTTTCTGCGGCACCTGCTTCATACAAACCAAAATTTTCACGGATGACTCCTGCCTGCCCGCGAACGGCTCGTTATGACGATTGCAAGCGAGCGACCGCCTCTCTCACGCGGCTCGGCGCGTCTGGGCAAACGAGTCAGTATAAATGAGGCGGCAGGGTGGTGGAAATGCGCTCGGTGCAGCAGTCGTCAGTCGAGAAAGGCCACTGACTGCACGGAGGTGATGTCGAAGCGCTTACGGCAGCGCATGTTCTTGCACATCATGACATCGTCTTTACGAAGCATGTAAGAACGCGCTTTGGCGAAGCGAGCGCGGTCCCGTTCATCGGCGCGTGGCGGAAGGCTCCGCTTCTTGGTGCGGACGAGCCAGTTGATCTCGTACTCCGCCGACTGGTGGCAATGCGGGCAATTGAGATTCGCGGGCTTTCTGTCGGGCTTTTCGTCGAAAAATTCGCGCTCTTCCATAGCAGCTGTCAGCTATCAGCCGTTAGCTCTTAGCTCGTGCATTCTCGACACCGTAAGCAGCGCTGATATCAGGAGATTATTGCATAAACAATAGACGGGAGACACGCGTTGGCACAGTGAAATTCGAGGTACACTCAAACGAAAATCGACCATGGCACGCAAGAAAAAGAAGAAATCGTTCCGGGCGGTCACCGCGGTAAAGGAAATGGCGCGCGAACGGATCGGCACACCCCCGCCAACTCAAGTGGTGCCGGATCGCAAGAAGAGCAAGCAGGAAAAGCACAAGCCTACGCTGGAGAAGTTGCTGGAAGAGGGATAAGGTGCGAGCGAACAAAACCGTGCGTTGAGGCATTTCATCCAACCAGTGAACCTCACCCGTCTCATATTGCACAGTCAGTTGGGACTTCAATCAATCCCGGACCACAGATACGCGTGCCGGCCGCCATATTTAGTGGAATGTAATGGTGACGGTTCTGTTGGCGTTCATGGTAACGACGCAAGTGTTCGCAGTGGGGTTGCTGTCGCAGCCTGAGTTCCAGGTCAATGTGGTGGAGGGGGCAGTTGGCGACGCAGTGAGCGTCACCTGAGTGCCGGTATTGAAGATAAATCCGCAGGTCAGGGAACATGCAATCCCGCCGGGAGAACTGACAACCGTCCCGCTTCCCCCGGCAAACGTGACGATCAGGCTAGGGCCGACTGGTCCGGTACCGCTGAAACACACGACATTCGCGGTCATAAACCCCGTCTGGATGCCGCCGTTATTCGACTTCATCGTTGCCGACACCAAGGTGTTGCCGCAGGCGTTGCCGGTCGCCGTGATTAACCCACCTGTGCCCACAGTCACCATTTGCGGGGTATTGGAAGCCCAGGTCACCAGGCTGGTGATGTCCTTGGTCACGGGCGGGTGAATGTAGGTGCCGAGGGCCCGCAGTTGAACATTCAGGCCAGCATCCGCGGGAACGGGTATGTTCGTCGCGCCGAAGGTCTCCGTACTCGGCTGCACGGTGATCTGGGTCAGTTCCTGGTCGCGCCCACAACTGGCGAGGCTCAGCAAAAGGCTGGCCGCGAAGATGATCGTAAAGACACCGATAACAGCAGACCACTTCTGAGTCATGACCTCTCCTGGGATCAAGCGATCCCGGATTGAGTAGTTTGGAGCAGTTGGAATGGCGTCAATGTAGTCAAAGCCTTCTCAAAAAGCAAGAGAGCAATCGGCCATGTGCCGAGTGAGGGAAGGGAGTGTTGGGCCCACTTTTGAATCCCAGGTTAGCGTCCAAAAAACGGACGCGAGCCTGGGGCACCGACGATGGTCCATTTTTGGGCGGGGCCGGACGATGACTCAAGCTGCCACCACTTGGCGCACGAACGTTGCGAACTGCCGCACGTCGTCTTCGGTTGTATCGAATGAACACATCCAGCGGACGACGCTTTCTTCCTCATTCCAGACATAGAAGAAGTACCGATCTTGGATCCTGGCGATGGCGTCGTGGGGTATTTGCGCGAAAACGCCATTCGCTTCGACTTTGTAGACGATCGTGACTCCCGGAATCTCGCGGATTTCCTTCTCCAGCAGCTGAGCCATGCGATTGGAGTGTTGCGCGTTGGAGAGCCAAAGATCGTTGGTCAGCAAGGCGCCGAGCTGGACGGAGATAAAACGCATTTTGGAGGCCAACTGCATAGCCTGCTTCCGAAGAAACAGGAAATCATCCCCCTGCCCGCTAGCGAAAAACAGAACCGCCTCGCCACCCATGATGCCGTTCTTCGTACCGCCAAAAGAGAGGATGTCGACACCGAGGTCGCGTGTGG
>Ga0210409_10007146_pt1 | contig 11525 bp, 6 predicted proteins | sample IncBWH17MmetaG_FD_161649 | JGI IMG/M metagenome (GOLD analysis project Ga0210409, IMG submission 161649) | Forest soil microbial communities from Barre Woods Harvard Forest LTER site, Petersham, Massachusetts, United States - Inc-BW-H-17-M | ecosystem: Environmental > Terrestrial > Soil >...
CGCTTTGTAGAGTTGGACCAGGCTGCGATATTCATCTCCCCGCGCCGCTGCGAGCGTAAGTTCGGCGCCGTAAAGCGACCGCTGTCCGTCGAGTACTTCGAGGTATGTCGTCGTGCCGCCCTTGTAGCGAAGCGTGGAAATGCGGACGGTTTCCTGCAGATCGGCTACCGAATCCTGCTGGCGTGTTCGGACCTGATGAAGTTTTTCGTAACCGATGAGCGCGTCCGAGACTTCTCCAAAAGCGTGCTGGATCGCTTCCCGGTAGCCGATCAGAGCCTGTTGGTGTTGAGACTCAGCCAGATGCAAATTACCCTTCAGCGCGCCTCCGGTAAAGATTGGCTGGCTAACCTGCGCGCCATAGGACCAGATGCCGAGCTGCGTCGTCATGAGGCTTGAGAAGGTTGAGCTTCGACCAAATGAACCGCCGCCGCCCCCGGTCAGCGAGATTTGCGGAAAGAACTGAGCTTTGGCAACTCCGATATTCGCGTTCGCGGCAATCAAGTTCTGTTCCGCCTCTCGAATATCGGGCCGGCGCTCGATGATTGAAGATGGAAGGCCGGCTGGAACGTCAGGAGGAAGTGTTTGCTCCACGAGCGGATTCCCGCGTGCGATGTCTTGTGGGTAATTGCCGAGCAGGATGCTGATGGCATCTTCTTCCTGGGCAATTTGTCGCTCCAGGTCAGGAATCTGCGCATTCGCAGTGTCGAGGACCTGCTGAGCCTGGAGCACATCCAACTTTGTAGCAACTCCGTGCTCAAGCCGCAGCTGGGTAAGTTTGACCGAATCGGTCTGGGTCTTGACTGTCTCATGCGTGATCGCGAGTTGCAGATCAAGTTGCAGCAGCGTGAAATAATCGGTCGCAACATCGCTGACGAGAGTGAGCACAACGACCTGGCGCGCATCTTCGGTTTCCAGCAGTTGGGCGCGGGCTGCTTCGTTGGCGCGGCGCAAGCGGCCGAAGAAATCCAACTGGAACGCCGCGTCGGCTGTCAAGGTTAGGAAGTTGTACCGGGACTGGATGACATTTTCCTTCCCGCCGCTGAAATCGGCGTTCCCTGATGACTGGGGGAAGAGTCTCGAACGGGTGACGGCAAGCTGAGCCCGGGCAGCGTTGATCCGTTCCGTTGCGAGTTGTAAATCGTAGTTCTGTTTGAGTGCCGTACGGATGAGTTCCTGCAGCTTTGGGTCCTGAAATACCAGCCACCAGGGAAGATCGGCATACGAGGCAGTCTGCGCCTGAAGCTGAGGATTGTCCGCCAGATCTCGAAAAGAAGTCGGAGTCTGAACCGCAGGCCGATGATAGTTTGGGCCGACAGCACAGCCCGAAAGCACGCCAGAGAGCAACGCCGCGGTGAGCAATTTCGCGATTCTCATCATTGAGCAAACCCCATTACGCAAATCCCAATGCGCAGGCTCCGCTTGATTCCCAAGCTGTTGAACGCACTGCGAGGTCCCTTAGTCTCCGGGCGCGGGTGAAGGCGCAGCTGGCAATAGGCCGGATGCGGGTTCCTTTCCAGCGCTCGTCCATTTCTCAACCATGTAAAAGATGCCGGGAACAAAGAAGATTCCGATCGCGCTCGCAGCGAGCATCCCGCCGATCACGGCCGTTCCCATGATCCGCCGGGCTACCGAGCCTGCCCCGCTCGCTGTCCACAGTGGAACGCAGCCGAGAATAAACGCGAATGATGTCATCAGGATCGGTCGCAGCCGCAGCCTCGCGCCTTCGAGCGCAGCGTCGGCCAGCGGTTTTCCGTGTTCGTACTGGTCCTTGGCAAACTCGACAATCAAAATCGCGTTCTTCGCAGCAAGGCCGATCAGCATGATCAAGCCGATCTGCGAGAAGATGTCGCTTTCAATCTGCACCATATACGGCGGCAGGAAAACGCTGAGCAACGTTCGGCGCAGCCATAGCACTGCAAACGCTCCAAACACCGCCACCGGCGTGCTGAGCAGTACGCTGAAAGGCAGCGACCAGCTTTCGTACAGCGCCGCCAGAATCAGGAACACGAACAATAGCGACAGACCAAAGATGGCCGCGGGCGGCACTCCCTGCCGCGCTTTCTGTTCCAGAAACGAGATCCCGGAGTAGTCGAATCCCATCTCTCGCGGCATGGTTTGTTTGAAAACCTCTTCGAGGGCTGCGCTTGCTTGGTCCGCACTGTAACCCGGCGCGGCACTGCCATTGATTTGTGCGCAACGGTACTCGTTAAAGCGCTGCGTGAATTCGGGGCCGAGTTGCGATTTGACCGTGGCAAGCGTAGACAGCGGAACGTTCTCGCCCTTGTTGTTGCGGACATAGAAGCGTCCAACGTTCTCCGGGCTGGCGCGATCCTCGCTCTCGGCTTCGATGTAGACCTGCCACTGGCGGCCAAACCGGTTGAAATAATTGATGAAATATCCGCCCATGAACGCCTGGATGGTGCGGTAGACGTCGGAAAGATTGACGCCCTGCTTCAACACCTTGTCGCGATTGACGTCGACGAACTTCTGCGGAACGCTGGGCAGAAACGTCGTGTTCAGACTGGCGATCTCCGGCCGCTTTCGTGCCGCCTCAAGAAACGTGTTCAAGTTTTGCGACAGGAATTGGATGCTGCCGCCAGAGCGGTCTTCGAGGATGAACGTGAATCCACCCGCGGTGCCAACGCCCGGGATAGCCGGCGGCGAAAAACTGAACGCGATCCCCGCTGGCAATTTGGAAAGCTGCTGATTCAAATGCGCCTTGATCGCTTGAAACTGCTCGGCCCTAGACGTGCGCTCGTCCCACGGCTTCAGAGTGACGACAAAGAAAGCGTTGTAGCTGGTGCGAACAAAACTGAGCAAGCTGAAGCCGATGACGCTCGTCGTGTACTTCACACCTGGCGTGCTAGCCAGAATGTTCTCGATCTGTGCCGCTGCCTGCGATGTTCGCTCCAACGAGGCGCTATTGGGCAATTGCAGATTCACATACGCATAGCCCTGATCCTCATCGGGAAGAAAGCTCGACGGCACGCGATTGGCGAACAATCCCGCCGCGACGCAAAAGACCAGCAGAAGCACAACCACCACTGCTGTCTTCTTGAGCAGAACACCGCTCCAACTGACATAGCCCTCAGTGGCTCGCTCAAAAACCCGGTTAAACCAATCGAAGAATCTCCGCAGCAGACCATGGCTCTCTTCGCGCGGCCGAAGAAGCAGTGCGGCCAAGGCGGGGCTGAGCGTGAGCGCGTTGAACGCGGAAAGAATGACCGAGATGGCGATCGTGACTGCGAATTGCTGATACAGCCTGCCAGTGATCCCGGGAATGAAGGCGGTGGGCACGAATACAGCGGAGAGAACCAGGGCAATTCCTACCACGGGACCCGACAGTTCCTCCATCGCCTTTAACGCTGCATTCTTTGGAGTCATGCCCTCTTCGATATGCCGTTCCACACCCTCGACGACCACGATCGCGTCATCCACCACCAGCCCGATCGCCAGCACCAGCCCGAAGAGAGAGAGTGTATTGATGGAAAAACCGAACAGCGGGAAGAGCACGAACGTTCCCACCAGCGAAACCGGCACAGCCAGCAGCGGAATCAGCGTTGAGCGCCAGCCCTGCAGGAAAAGAAAAACGACAATGATGACAAGGACGAGCGCAATCAGAAGAGTCCAGATGATTTCCTTGATGCCCTGCGTCACAGAAAGAGTCGTGTCGAGGGAAACGGCGAAATCCATGTCCTCAGGGAATCGCTCTTTCATCTGCGCCATTATTTTCTTGACGCCGGCCGCCGCGTCAACTGCGTTCGATCCGGGCAATTGGTAGGCCGCAATAATCGCGCCCGGCTTCCCGTTAAAACGTCCGGCAACGCTGTAATCTTGAGCGCCCAATTCGATGCGAGCGACATCGCGCACGCGCACAGTCGCACCGTCCGGCGTCTCGCGAACCACGATGTTGCCGAATTCCTCCGGCGAAACCAGCCGTCCCTGAGCTAGGACCGAATAGGTATATTCCTGGCCTTTGGGAGCAGGTTCGCCTCCAGCTTTGCCGGCCGGGTTCACGGTGTTTTGTGACTGAATCGCGCTGACGATCTCCGGAACCGTGATGCCAAGTTTCGCCAACGTGTCCGGCTTTACCCAAAGTCGCATCGCGTATTGACCAGCGCCGAACACCTGCACGTTGCCGATGCCCGGCGAGCGCAGGATCGGGTCGGTGAGATTGATGTAGGCGTAGTTCGCCAGAAACCTTGCGTCATAGGTTCCGTGCGGAGAGTAAAGCGCAACCCACATCAGCGGGGCCGTTACCGATTTTCGGACCGTGACTCCGTAGTTGTTCACGTCCGCGGGAAGCTGGGAAGCAGCCTGGGTTTCCCGCGACTGCGTGAGAATGAAATCAGTATTCGGGTCGGTCTTTACGTCAAAGTCAACAATCAGGCTGGTGGTTGAGTTGCCCGTGGCATTCAGCGAGTACATGTAGTTTTCGTTGTCTACTCCGTTCATCTGCTGCTCGATAGGAGTAGCCACCGCTTGCTCCAGCGTCTGCGCGTCGGCTCCGACGTAGGTGGCGAGCACTTGAATTTCGGGTGGAGTGATGTTGGGAAACTGTGCCACCGGCAAGCTCAGAACCGTGAGCGCACCAACCAGCACCATGACGATGGAAATCACCATGGCGACGATAGGGCGATTGATGAAGAATTTCGACATGGGCGTCCATCCTTATCGCTTCGCCGATCCTTGGTTTTCGGCCACGAATGGCTTGGGATTCACGCGCACGCCGGTGCGCATTCTCTGAATTCCTTCAACCACGATCTTGTCACCCGGATTCAGACCGTTCACCACGATCCATCGGTTATCGACGCGGTCTCCCATGGTGACCGTTCGAACGTCAACCTTGTTGTCGGCGCCGACGACAGCCACCTGGTAGCCGCCCTGCAGTTCCGACACTGCACGTTGCGGAACAAGCAAGGCCCCCGGCTGGGTCCGGATTACCGCGCGGACCTTGGCGTAGCCGCCGGGTCTCAAAATATTGTTTGGGTTGGGAAAGAGCCCGGCGATTCGAATCGCTCCGGTGGTCTCGTTCACCTGGCGGTCGGCAAAATAAAACTTTCCTTCGTGCGGATATGTTGAGCCGTCCGCTAAGATCAGTTGCAGCCGCAGTTCCTTGTCGGCCTGCAAGCGGCTCTCCTCGGTCGGAAAACGACTCCGCCATGAAAGATATTGAGGCTCGCTCACGGTGAAATAGACCTTGATCGGATCGACGGTAGAAACGGAAGTGACCACCCCGCTATTGGGGCTGACCAGCGCGCCAACCTGTAGTTGCGCTTGGCCGGCCACGCCGTCGATGGGTGAAACCAGGCGCGTAAAGTCGAGATTAATGTTCGCTGTCTCAACCGCAGCCTCGTAGGTCTTGATCTGAGCCTTGGCGGTTTCCACGGTTGCGATCGCGGCGAGATTGTTCTGAACCGCGTTGTCGAGATCTTGTTGGCTGGCCGCCTGTTGCTCTGCCAGTGGTTTGTAGCGCTGCACGTCAAGTTCGGTCCGACGCTGCACTGCCATCGCGTTGGCAAGGGCAGCTTTGGCCTGAGCAAGCTGGCCTTGGGCTTGATCGAGCGCCGCCTGAAAAGATCGCGGATCGATTTGGAAAAGGAGTTGGCCCTGCTTGACCGACGCGCCCTCCTGATAGCCTTGCCTCAGCAGGTAGCCGGTCACCTGAGCCCTAACGTCAGCGTTGACCAGTCCGTCGAGCGTACCAATCCATTCCCCGTAGATGGGAATATCCTCTTTCTGAACCTGCGTCACCTCGACATCCGGAGTGCTTGGCGGAGCACCCATAGCTTTCTTGTATGGCCGGACTGCTCCAACAATGAGAGCGAGAACGATCAAGCCGAGAACTCCGGCGACCAACAGATAGCGTTTCTGGACGTTGCTCATATTGTCTCCCCAATTTTGCTCGCGCCTAGGACTGGGAACCGCATGTCCCGGCTCTACCGTTCGAGGACACTCGGGACGAGCAGGCTATCGGTCGTCGATTGCGAAAACAGCGTATGAGGCAACAGCTGGCGCAATCGATTAAGGATATGGATGCATTTTCACCCCGGAGGTCGTATAAAATCTACAACGGTTTATCACACTTGATCTGCTTCAGGTGAGGGGAGTGGCTCGAACGTATTGCAGCAGGTCCTTGCTGTGCACGACTTTGGGCTTACGATCAGCGCGTAGAAGGCGTCGATGGACCAGCTCTTGACATCGGGGTACACAAATACGTCAGCCAGGTGCAACTGGCGACGCTTATGAGTAAAGCCCGCACCCATGTCTGTGAGTAATGCAAAAAAGTCGTCGTTTATGCGGAACTGTTTGCGTTGCCTCGCAGGATTCTGGATGAATGAGGCCCAGTTTTTTAGTTCGTTCGACGCATAATAGTCCCTGTTTACGCTTCGCTGCGCACCTCGCGGTACCCAGCGTAAAACTCGGGGCCGAGCGGATCGCTACTCCTTACTCGTAAGAATTTTCCATTCTCTGCTTCCTGCCGGTTTAACCCGGCGCACCGTAATCGATATCGCGCCAATTGACCTGCGAATCCCCAAAAGTGTCTGCGCGCCTTCAATTTGTTGGCATGACGCAAACGCGATTTGACCAACGTGCACTAAGGAAATGGCACACCATCGCGCTAGACCCTGCGTTGCCGCTTTCTGAATTACCCACACAATTAGTTTGCGTATCGCGATGCCGAGGGCCACCTAAGTGCAGCGGATGAGAACTGCTCTCCCCCTAGGAGGCAGCCTATGACCGATCCAACGACAGACCCAGCCGCTTACACAGATCACGAGTTGAAGCAGGCTCTGGCCCGCGTGATCGCCCTCGCTCGTAATGAAGGGCTGAACGACGCCGAAGTGCAGCAATTCTGGCAGCTCTACCAAGAGATCGTGCGGCGACGTGCGACATCAGGTACCGCCGCGTAGCGCCTAGACGGTATTCCGGGCAGGGATTCACTGGTTCAAACAAAAGTGCTTGGCCCTAACATTTAAGTTAGGTTCGGTAAGTTTGGTTAGGACAGGGTTCCGAACCAGCGCCAGCCTCGATGCAGGGGAACCGAATCGGCCAAAAGAGTCATTGAGTGTAACGGGGATATAACAACAGTTGGCGAATCCCTCGGTTCGCTTGTGTCAGAAACCTCGCACTGTTTGGTGCTCTTTTTAGATGGGTGCCGGGTCGGCTAAAGAACGTCGACGACGATAAGCGTAATGTCATCCTGCTGCTTCACTGCAGCGGGTCGCCATCTCTGGAGGTCGGAGAGCACTTGACGGGATAGCTCGGCGGCGGGCTGCAATCGATTATTGCGTACCACCCGTTCCAGTTGCCGGTCGCCAAACGCCTCGCCCCCGGCGTTCTCAGTTTCGGTCACGCCGTCGGTGTAGAGCAGGAAGCGATCTGATGGTTTAAGCGGCACGCTGCAAACCGGGTACTGTGATTCGGATTCGACTCCGAACAACAGCCCGTTGCTTTCGATATGCTGCATTTCGCCCCTCGTATTCCGCCAGCATAGTAACGGCGGATGTCCAGCAGCCGAGTAGAGCGCGTTGCGCTTCTCTGTGTCGATCCAAACATAAGCCGCCGAGGCAAACTGGCCGTGCGCCTCACTCCATAGGACGCGATTCAAGCCACCAAGCACCCGCGCGGGGTCATCGGCATGGACGGCGACCGACCGCATGGCCACTTTGATCATCGAGGAAATGAGCGCGGCTGGCACGCCATGTCCAGAGACATCTGCCACAAGAATGCCCAGATGGTTGTTGTCTGGGCGGACGAATTGGTAGAAATCGCCTGCAACGGCGGTCATGGGACGGTAGGAAGCCGCAATACGGAGGTTCTCAAGCTCGGGAACTCTCGCCGGAAGAATTGAAGACTGTATCTGCCGGGCCGTCTCCAGTTCCGTCTCGACGGAAAGCAGACGGCGCTCGTTCGTAAACAATATCTCCAGAGCTACGTATCCCAGCGAAAGCAGAAGGGCGGCAAAACCCAACGAATCCACTAATGACAGCGTGGGATAGCCCAGGACGGTCCCTAAGTTGGTGTAAAGCACCTCCAAAGCAAAAACAACCAAAACAGCAGCCAGAACACGGTGATGGGGTATCACGTGAAACCTGGAAAATCTTGGAACCAGCACGACAGCTAACAGGACAGGCGTGGCAAGAGCGGCGAGCAGGTTGTTGTAGAAGATCCATTTGTCGGCTGGGCCACCGAGGACGAACGTGCCGATACCCAGTAAGGCAATTGCTGACCCGACGAAGATTTCCAGCTCGATGAGAAGCCTGAGCTTGCCCAGAGCCAGTTCTCGCCAGGCGAACAAAGCAGAAACCAGGAGCAGGTACCTGACCGCCGTTTTGAAATAGGGAGCGACAGACATGAAGGAGTGCGGCAGAACCGTCAAAATGGTGGCTGTCTGCCCCAGTATTTGGAGGCCGTACATCCCGCTAAAAATTCCCCACCATACCAGGATGCGAACGCCCCTGCGCCCACGGATCGCTGCGATGGCGCAGGCTGTCGCTCCAACGGCTGAGAAAACCGTTCCCAAGACAATATTGATAACATCGCCGCGGAGCGTTTGCAGAACTGCATCTGCGGCACTCGTGCCATCCATCTAAAGGCTCCGTTTCGCTAACACGTCACCGGCTTGTGGGTTCAATGTTCCCAGACCAACCTGATAATTGAATGTGATCCAGATCACAGGCGGCGTGACACGCACCCCGGTAAACCGAAGATTCCCCAGTCACGAAGAGCGCATTCGCGAAATTCCGACGACAAGGTGAATCGAAGCGCAGAGTGTGACTGATGGTTGTAACCACATAACGCTCCCCCCTCGATGAGCGTTATGGGGATTTAACATCAGCCATCCTTCGGGTGGAGATTGTGGAAGCCCCAGTCAGCAAGCCGCAGGCGCTCTCCACATTTTTTCGCTACAGCAGCCGCCAACGGCGAGAAAATGTACCGGACAGCGCAAGGCGCGCGCAGTCGTTTCGCCTCTCCGAAGAGCGCAGTTCCCACTCGTGGAATGTAGCCTCCTGAGCAGGACCTCCCAAATAATTCAGTCAGGAGGACATCCTGAACTTGACCATTCAACTGAGAAAACGGAGGATTTGCATGAAGAAAATCTTAGCAGTCGCTTTGCTCGTCGTGGGAGCCTTAGAGCACAGGCACAGATCGGTAATAACCAGGTAGGAACAGGAAGGCTTGATTTTGTCTCCTTTGACTTTCCCCTGGCAGGCGTCATCGACACTGAGGCTACAGCCATTACCCCTTCCGGCATGATCGTCGGTCGATATTTCACCCCGGATGGACACCAACACGGTTTTACGCTCACCAACGGCCAATTCCAATCCGTTGACATCCCCGGCGCCATCTCCGTAACGGACGCCGCCTGGGTCAATGCCCGCGGGAACATCGTCGGCGGCTACAACACTGCCAGCACATCGCCCGCTTACGTGCTAAGCGCAGGAGTTTTCATGACGATTGAATATCCAGGCGCTACGGTTACTGCCGGCTGGGGCATCAGTAATGCTGGCGATGTTGTCGGCACCGAATTCACCAACAATTTCTTTGCCGCCCATGGCTACCTGTTCCGCCACGGAAAATTCAGTACGATAGATGTTCCCAACGCTCAGGCCACCTGGCCAACCGGGGTGATCGACGCAAGGACCATCGTTGGTACTTACTTCGGCGCGGACAGCCTCTTTCATGGCTTTCTCCTCCAGCAAGGCAAGTTCTCCGCCATCGATTTTCCGAACTCCACCTTCACCTGGATTACCGGCACCAATCCCGAAGGGCACATCGTCGGTTTCTACAACCTCTCGGACGGAGTACAGCACGGGTTCGTGCTGAAGAACGGAAAGTACATCTCTATCGACATTCCGGGTGCCACCGGCACGGAGGCCAACGGCATCGATCCGCAAGACGACGTCGTCGGACGCTACTATACTGCCGACGGTCACACGCACGGGTACTTTTTAGCGCACGTTCAGTAAGTACCGTTCAGACTACACAAATCGGAACAAACACTGTGCCGCCCGATGTCTGGGCGGCGTTTCTTTCGCCAGGCCGAACCTGTTGGGCGTAACTTCTGTTAACAGGCCATTATACTTGTAACCGTTCGGTTACGAGTGAAGGGCGCGATTACACTCAAGTTCCCCCGCCCGAGGGAAGATGCGCGTAATTGATTCCATGACAATGTAGGCTCCTCTGCCCGAGTGCACAGTAGTACTAGTTAGACCACATCGCCAAAGATCACATTACGCACAGTGACCGCCGCGCAGATGATCGCGGGCAGAAGAAGGTACAGACCACAGATGATCGCTAACATGGTTCCTCCTTGGGGAACGAAAGTACATTACATGTCTGGAATACACACGAATGTAACCACTGTACAGTTACCTTCGGGACAAGCACGGTACAGTTACCTTCGGGGTAAGCCCCCAAAACGCGGAAATGACCCCCGTTTATGTGTATCGATGACGGTCTGCGTTTCATTGAAGGGACAGAGGGATCGGGTCAACGAGTGAAATCGCGATCTATCGCCAGTTGAGGTGATTGCTGGCGGCTTGGATTGCTTCCGCTTGGCCCGACTATGCGCCCAGTATGATGTACGAGTGAGATCCGCGCAGAGAAGCGCATTCGTCGGTGTTACCGGATCTGCGTCGCTGGTGTCGCCTCCGGGATGAGCACCAGCAGATCATAGCCCAGGACGAGCCTCTGCAAGCTAAGATCGCTGATCGCTTCGCCCCGCAGCTTGCGAAGGTCAAATACCGTCCATCCCTCGCTCCCCGCGCCATCTACGAAAGGTTGCATGAATTTGTAGTCGTTGTCGTCGAGCATCTTGAAACTCTCCGGCGAGTATGGGCGACCGATTCCAGCAAACCGCAACCTGGTCCCCTTGACCGGAAGGATGATGATATGGAGCGCCTTGGTGCCTTGCCCGTCCGCCAACTCTGTCATGAAGTTCCCAATGTCGTTGTTCTGCAAGGGATTGAAGCCCTTGTACAAGTGCCAGTCCCCAAACTTCATTAGCACCTTTGGCCAGCTGCCCTTCGCTGTCGCATTGTCGTCTTGCATGAAAGTCTGCTTCATCAGCAGCGCCCGCTCACGGTTGGAATCTCTTGGCGCAGCCATATTATCTTTGTAGATCTGCCGGCTCACGATGAGCCCGCGCATCAAGCGTTGCGCATCAGCATTGCCTTCTTTTTTCAGCAACTCACTTAGCCGCGTGAACTCTTCATCTGGTGCGCTCATCATCAGCAGTTCACCGGGATTGCCGGATTTCGCGGCTTTTTCCGCCGCAGCATTGTTTTCGTCCAAGATCAGTTGAGCTGCTGCTGCAGCATCCTTCTGGGGATGCGTCTCCAGAATCCGAGCCATCGTCATACCCGTCGATCCCATAAATTCCTGGTCCAGTCCCCAAAGATGGAATGTCTCACCCTTCGCCGACCGCGCGCAGCTCGTGACCATGTCCAACTCTTCCTGGAGGTTGAAAAATGCGATGCTGTCCGGGTATTTCTTTTCCGACGCTGCAATCTGCTCCC
>Ga0210409_10007148_pt1 | contig 11525 bp, 7 predicted proteins | sample IncBWH17MmetaG_FD_161649 | JGI IMG/M metagenome (GOLD analysis project Ga0210409, IMG submission 161649) | Forest soil microbial communities from Barre Woods Harvard Forest LTER site, Petersham, Massachusetts, United States - Inc-BW-H-17-M | ecosystem: Environmental > Terrestrial > Soil >...
GGTGGGTTTCCGCAGGTCCGCGGCGGAAACGGCATCCTCGTACGTGACGACGATGGGGCGATTCTCCCAAACCGCTTCATTGGCTCTTCGCTCGGCGGCAATCACCTTTTCGATCCCGATTGCCGGGACTTCGAGATCGAGGGTCGAAATCTCGTCGCCCAGGTGAAAGCTGCAGGTTTCGATGCCGAACTGTTCGATGAAAACGGCCGAGAGCAAGTGCTGGCCGCTATGCTGCTGCATGTGATCGAAACGGCGCGCCCAGTCGACGCGGCAATCAACTTCGGCTGCGGCTACCGGAGACGCGGTGCGATGCCCGATGCGTTCCTCTTCGTCGACGACATCCACGACCGCGGCTCCGGCAATAAAACCTACATCGTGCGGCTGGCCACCAGAGGTCGGATAGAACGCCGTGCGATCGAGATAAAGGGTCTGCCCATCATCCGAGCGTTCGAGCACGCGCGCGCGAAATTCGCGCAGGTAGGAATCGTCATAGTACAACCGTTCGCTCATGAATTCATATAATACTGAACCATGTTCCATCGCTCGCTGATTGTCCTGTTCTTTCCGCTCGCGGTTTTCGCGGCGGAGAAACTCACCGCCCCGCAGTTGATCGAACTGGCTCATAAGAAGCCGCACGATCTGGCTGCTGCCATTCGCGATTCGCTCCCAGACGAGGCGATCAAGAAAGGCACGGCGTTCGTGAGCGAAGGGCCCGATTTCGTTTGGGCGTTCGAGTCAGATACACGACCCGAGATTTATGTTGACGGCCAGCCTTCCGGTCCAATGACGCGTGTAGAGAAATCCGACCTCTGGTTTCATGCCGGGAAGTTGCAGCCGGGCACCGTGCACGGATTCTATTACATGGTCAGCGGCGTGCGCGCGGGCGGCTCGAACGACGTGCCGGCGTATGGCCCGGACTCCTACACGAAACCCGGTGTGCCGCAGGGGACTCTCTCAGACAAGATGGTTCACACCAGCAAGATTTACGATGGCATGCAGAGCAATTACTGGATCTATGTTCCCGCCCAGTATGATCCGAAGGCGCCGGCGGCGCTCATGGTGTGGCAGGACGGACAAAACCTGATCAAACGCGACGGCGGATCGCGCACGCTCACCGTGGTGGACAATCTGATTGCGGAAAAGAAGATCCCGGTGATGATTCAGGTGTTCATCGAACCCGGGACGATGGGCGAAAAGAAGATGCGCAGTATCGAATACGACACGGTTTCGGACCGCTACGCGCGTTTTCTGCGCGATGAGCTGCTGGCCGATGTGCAGGCAAAATATAACATTCGCGGAGATTCGTACAGCCGGGGAATCGCAGGCATCTCGTCGGGCGGAATTTGCGCCTTCAATGCCGCCTGGCAGCAGAACGACCAGTTCAGCCGCGTGCTCTCGCATGTCGGTAGTTTCACCAGCATTCAATGGCGGCACGATCAGGCCGATCCGCGCGATAACATTTTGGGCGGCAACGACTACCCGTTTCTTATCCGCAAAGAGCCCAACAAGCGCAATATCCGAGTCTGGCTGCAGGATGGCTCAGAAGATTTGGAAAACGATCATGGGAGTTGGCCGCTGCAGAATATTCAGATGGTGAACTCACTCAAAATGCGCGAGTATGATTTCCATTTCAGTTGGGGCACCGGATCACACAATGCGGCGCACGGGAATGCTGAACTGCCTGAAGAGCTCACCTGGTTATGGCGCGATTACGATCAAGCCAAGAACGAGCAGACGTTTACGATGGACCCGGCGGAAAAAACGAAGCCCATGTTCCGGGTGAAAATCGCCAACCGCTGACGCGCCTTCTATCCGCTAGAATCGAACTGCATGATACGCAACCGGCGCGGCGCCCCCACCCGGCGAACTTTTCTGGCTCTTAGTGTCGCGGCTCCGGCCCTACGCCTTGGCGCAGCTTCCGCCAACGAGCCCGACACGCGCGAGTTCCTGGATGTTCCCAATGCCAACCGCATGCGCCTGCAGTGGACTATTTTCGGACCTGCGTGGACGGCGGAGGAGAGCGAACGCGAGCTACAACTGATGGCCGCCGCCCATATCGGCGGCGTTCTGATCTGCCCTACGTATCCGATCGCGCTGGACGATCCGGCCCGTGGCATCTACAATCAGCCTTACCTTTCGAAGGAATTCTTCGAAGTTCTCAATTCCGTTGTGGCGGCGGCGAAGAAGCTGGGGCTGACGGTCGACATCGTGCTGGGCACGGGGTGGCCGTATGGCGGCCCGTCCGTGAGCGTGGCGGACAGCGCGAAGTGGGTGCGGCGTGCGACAGTCCCGGTAGCGACGGTAGCACCCATTGCTCTTCCGGAGATCGACAAGGATGGAAAAATTCTGGCGGCGTTCCATGTGGATGCGAGCGGCTATACGAGACTGACGTTGGAGGCAGGCGGCGCATCCATCACTCCGCCAGCCGCCGGCGAAGTGCAGTTTTTTTATTCGCGTCCCACGCGGCAGCAGGTCAAGCGGGCTTCGTTAGGCGCCGAAGGTCTGGTGCTGGATCACTACAACGCCCCAGCGCTCGAGCGATTCCTGGCCGCGGTAGGCGACAAGGTGCTGGGTGCAGTCCCCAAGGACGGCATCCGATCGATCTTCTGCGACTCGCTCGAAGTGTACGGCGCGAACTGGACTGACGAGTTTCCTCAGATTTTTCTGCGCAAGCGCGGATACGACCTGATGGCGCATCTGCCGGCGCTGTTCGACAAAAAGCATCCGGATTCCAAGCATCTGCGCTGCGATTTCTGGCGGACGCTTTCAGAGCAGGCATCTGAGGCCTTCGTGCTCCCCCTGGCCGAGTGGGCGCACCGGAAGGGCGTGACTGCGCAAGTGGAATCCTACGGCGTGCCTCCGGTCTCTTTGGCAAGTTTTCGCGCCGTGGATGTTCCCACAGGCGAGCACTACGAGTGGAAGGAGTTCAACACATCGCGCTGGGCCAGCTCGGGGGCGCACCTGGCGGGAAAACGGGTGGTGTTGGCCGAAGCATGGACATGGATGGGCAATCCTAACCGCTTCGGCGATTCGCTCGAGCAGTTGAAGCTTTGCTCCGATCTGCATTTCCTGAGCGGCATCAATGCGCTATACGGCGTTGTATATCCGTATTCGCCAGCGGCGGCCGGATCGCCCGGCTGGGTGACCTACTTCGGCCCGCAGATGAACCACAATTCGCCCTTCTGGCCGTATCTTTCACATTTCGCCGATTACGTGAACCGCGCCAGTTACATTCTCCAGCAGGGAAAACCGGTGGCAGACGTCGCGGTTTATGTCGCCGCCGAAGATGCCATGGCGGAAGCCGAGATCAGGGAGTTGCTGCTCAACTGGGCGGTCCGCGACCGGCTGAGCTCGAATGGTCCGCCACCCGAATTCGGCCTGACGAATGCGCTGCACTATGAATCGAACGTGGTGAAGACCCTCATTACCAACGGATATTCCTTCGACGGCGTCGATACATTTGCTCTGGCGGAGATGCAGGTTGCAGAAGGCCGGCTGCGGTCGGGAGACGGTGAATATTCGATTATGGTGCTGCCCCATCTCACTGGCATCGATGTGGAATCGCTGCGGAAGATCCGATCTTTCGTCGACCAGGGAGGCATTGTCATCGCGACAGAGCGGCTGCCTGGGACCGCGTACGGCATGCAGGACCGGGAGAAAAATCAAGCCGAAGTGGAGCGGCTGGTACTCGAGTTATTCGGCGTAGTGCCTGAAGGTCCGGCCCTCCAATCGCATCGGCTGGGCAAAGGGGTAGCTATTTTCTCGCGCGACGAGCGAACGTCATTCCTGAACGCGCTGCGCTGGCATTTGCCCGACATCGCATTTCGTGAAGCCAGCCAGTACGTGTCCTTCGTGCATCGCCGCACACCGGAGCGAGATTATTATTTCCTGGCAAACACGAGCGACAGTCCGCAGCGCCTGGACGCAACTTTCCGTGTGGGCGCAAAACAGCCGGAGCTGTGGGACCTCAAGACCGGAGCCGTCACACCGATCATCGCGTTCGAGCACACCAAAGCAGGCACGCGCGTACCGTTCACGCTGGGCCCATTCGGATCGATCGTCATCGCATTTGCAGAGAACGGCAGAGGTCCGGTCACTACCGATACGGACCTCGATCTCACGGCGGCGCATGACGGCTGGATGGCTCGGGTGTTCGAGAATCGCACGTACTACATCGATCGTCCGCGCGGGCGCGAGGAAATCAAGGTGAGCGGCATCCCCGCGCCCATACCAGTGACAGCGCGGTGGCGGCTGAAATTCAGTGACTCATCAGTGCCCGCCGCGGCGCTTGACGATCTCAAGTCCTGGACGGATATTTCGAGCGCACGTTTCTTTTCGGGCATGGGGACATATGAAGCCGAGTTCTCCTTCAGCATGAAGTTGGGGCCGGACGTCGGCGTCGTGCTCGATCTGGGTGGAGTACGTGAGACCGCCGAGTTGTGGCTGAATGACCAAAGTGCCGGTGTGGCTTGGATGCGGCCTTACCGCTTCGACGTGACGCCGTACATCCGGCAGGGGTCGAACCGCCTGCGCATTGACGTCACCAATCTGCTGATCAATCGCGTGCTCGGGAACGGTCCTATCGATTATTCCGCGGTGTATGCGCGCTACGGCCAGCGCTTCCCGCCAGGCGAGGAATGGCAGAAGGTGGGCGAGCCGTTTCCGTCGGGGTTGCTTGGACCGCTGGGACTGTTTTTTTACAAGATCGTTCGCGACGGGAACGCCGGCCACCGCGAAAAACGACCGCGCGATCGGCGTCAGGCGCTGTCATAGATCTCTCCACCGCTATAATGGTCGGTATCGATGAACCCGCCCCGCCTGGAATTGCGCCGGGCTTCGAAGGTGTACCAGACCAATGGACAAAAGCTGGAAGCTCTCCGGGAGGTGTCGCTTGTGCTCGAGCCCGGCACGATCACGGCACTGGTGGGCCGTAGCGGATGCGGGAAGACTACGCTTTTGAATCTCGCCGGCGCCATGGATTTCCCGACATCGGGCGAGGTGCTGATTGATGGCCGCGACACCAGCTCGCTGCGTGAAGGCGAGCTGACGGCGTTGCGACGAACGCGGATCGGATTTGTGTTTCAGTTTTTTCAATTACTGCCGGCGCTCACGGTGTTGGAAAATGTCGAGCTGCCGCTCCTGCTCGCTGGATCGCGAACGGCACGCGAAGCCGCGCGCGACCGTCTTGAGTGGGTGGGTCTTCAGGATAAGACCGATTCGTTTCCCTATCAGCTCTCAGGTGGCCAAATGCAACGGGTGGCCATTGCGCGCGCTCTGGTTCACACGCCGCAAATTCTTATCGCGGACGAGCCCACAGGCAATCTCGATAACGCGAGCGGCGAGCGGGTGCTGGCGCTGCTCAGTGAGGCAGCCGGGCGTTTCGGCGCGACCGTGCTGGTAGCCACTCACAGCGCCGAAGCGGCGGCCATCGCCCAGACTCGAATCCAATTGCGCGATGGACGAATCGCGATGGTTGAGCGGGCGTAGACGGCATGCGGCAGCTCCAGCTATTCAGAACTCTGATTCTGCGCCCGCTGCGGCGCGACCTGCTCCGTACCGTGCTCACGGTTATCTCGGTGGGGTTGGGCGTAGGAGTGGTCATCGCGATCGATCTTGCCGGAGACGCCGCCACCGGCTCCTTCCGCTCGTCGCTCGAAACCCTGGTGGGCAAGACCGACCTGGAAGTCGTAGCGAACGGGGGATTGGATGAGCAGTGGATAGCTCGATTGACCGCGCTGCCGGTGAATGCGCGGTTCGCTCCAGTCATCGAGACGCAAGGTCTGGTGGAGCGGATTGGATCCGTGACGGTATATGGTGTGGATTTTGTCTCGCAGCGAACGGAAGAGGAGGACTCGATGCCAGGTCTACAGAATCTGGATTCGACCGCCATTGTTTCCAGCGGGCTGGCGCGGCGGATGGGAGTCAAAAGTGGAGATCCTCTTTCCCTCACTCTGAGCGACCGGGTCCAGAGCTATGAAGTGGCGCGAATCGTGGAGGCGAAAGATAGGGAATTCGTATTGCTGGACATCGCTGAGACACAGCGCGCGCTCGACGAATACCGCAAGCTGGACCGCATTGAAATTTTCGTTTCGCCGCACGAAGATTTTTCACGCGTTGAGCGTGAGGTCAGGGCTGCGCTGCCGCCCGGGTATCGCGTGGAGAAGCCCGGCACGCGAAGTGACGAGAACCAGCGTATGCTTCGCGCCTTTCGCTGGAATTTGCGAGTCCTCAGCTATATTTCACTCGTCGTCGGGGCCTTCCTGATCTACAACACGATTTCCGTGAGCGTGGTGCGGCGGCGTCCCGAAATCGGAGTGCTCCGCGCGCTCGGCGCAGGACGGCGCTGGGTATTCTGGTTGTTTTTGGGTGAAGCGCTGCTGTTCGGGCTGGCAGGCTCGCTGGCCGGCATCGCACTCGGCAGAATCATGGCCGGAGGGGCGGTCGGTTTGATCGCAGAGACCGTAAATTCACTCTACGTTAGCAGCCGGCCTGCGGAGGTGGCACTGAATTCTTCCGCCGTGGCAACGGCTATCGTCGCAGGGATGGCGGTTGCCTTTTTTTCAGCGCTGGCGCCGGCGCGCGAAGCGATGCAAGTGGCGCCGGTGGAAGCGATGGGGCGTGGAGCGCATGAGCACCACGCCAGAATGCACGCGGGCCGGAACCTGTTCTGGGGGGTGCTGGCGGCCATGATTGCAACCGCCGTTTCCCAAGCAGCGCCGATTGATGGCAAGCCCATCGCCGGCTATGCAGCCACGCTGCTGGCGGTGGCGGCCATGGCGCTCGCGGCGCCTGCGGTTGTCACAGCGCTCGCGGCAGGCACCCGAACCGCATCCCGATTCTTGTTCGGACCGGAAGGACTGCTTGCTGTCCGCGGGCTGGCTGCGGCACTGGCGCGAACGTCCGTTATCGTAGGCGCTCTCGCAACGGCCATCGCCATGATGGCCAGCGTCGGCATCATGGTAGGGAGTTTCCGCGAAACCGTGATCGTCTGGCTGAACACGCAATTGCGCGCAGATCTGTACGTGCGTCCCTCGGCGAGGGCCGGCGCGGGTGAGTATCCCGCGCTTTCGGCGGATGTGCCAGCGCTTGTGTCCGCGATTCCTGGTGTCGAATCGGTCGACATCTTTCATGCTATGGAGTTCGAATATGAAGGTCTGCGCGCTACTCTTGGCGCCGGGAACGCCGCTATCATCCGCCGCTATGGCAGGCTGCGGTTCACCGAGGGCCAGGATCGAGACGCTATCCTGCGCTCTTTAGCCGGTCAAGACCGCGCGATTGTGAGCGAACCGTTCGCCAACAAGCATGGTGTTCACGCCAATGACACGATTCGTCTAGCGCTTGGCGACCGGTTGGTCAAAGTTACCGTTGCCGGCATCTACTACGATTATTCGAGCGAACGTGGATTCGTGATTTTCGATCGTTCGACGCTGTTGAAATATCTTCCGAATCTGCCAGCCACCAATCTCGCGATTTACGCACGCCCGGGCGCCAACCCGACGGATTTGCGGTACGCCGTAGAAGCGCGCCTGGCGGGGCATCGCGTAGTGGTAGCTCCGAATCGCACGCTGCGGCAAAATGCCGTCACTATTTTCGATCGAACCTTTGCCATTACCTACGCGCTGGAGGGAGTGGCCATTGCCGTTGCTATGTTGGGCGCGGCGAACTCGCTGCTGGCGATGGTGCTCGACCGCCGTCGCGAATTGGGCCTGCTGCGATACCTGGGCGCAGCTCCGGCGCAATTACGCCGCATGATCCTTCTGGAAGCTGGATTTCTCGGCATCGCCGCGAACCTGCTCGGCATGGCGCTGGGCTTCATTCTGTCACTGGTACTGATTTACGTCATAAACAAGCAAAGCTTCGGCTGGACCATTCAGTTTCATCCACCGTTTGCGTTGCTCGCGGCGGCGTCCGCCCTGGTGTGGCTGGCCACGGTACTGGCCGGCATCTATCCCGCGCGCGCGGCGGCGCGGCTAAACCCAATCGAAGTCATTCATGAAGAATAACAACCAAAAAATTCGCAATATCGCCATCATCGCGCACGTCGATCACGGCAAGACCACGCTTGTGGACGCCATGCTTAGGCAGAGCGGCATTTTCCGCGAGAACGAAGCCGTCATGGAGCGAGTGATGGATTCGAACGAGCTGGAGCGCGAGCGCGGCATCACCATTCTCGCCAAGATCACGGGAGTGCGTTATGCCGGCGTGAAGATCAACATCGTCGATACACCGGGCCATAGCGATTTCGGCGGCGAAGTGGAGCGTGCGATCAAGATGGTGGACGGCGTCATGCTGCTGGTGGATGCCAGTGAAGGCCCCCTGCCTCAGACTCGCTATGTGCTGATGAAAGCGCTCGAGGCCAAGCTGCCGCAGATCGTGGTGATCAACAAGATCGACCGGCCTGACGCGCGGGTGCAGGAAGTGCTGAACGAAATCTACGATCTCTTCATCGATCTCGACGCCACCGAGGACCAACTGGATTTCCCGGTGCTCTACTGCAACGCCAGAGCGGGAATTGCCAAAGCGTCCATGGAAGACGCCTCCGAAGATTTGCGGCCGCTATTCGACGCCATCCTGAAGCATATTCCCGGCGCGCCGGGCGATCCAGCGGGCACGCTTCAGATGCTGGTGGGGAATCTCGACTATAGCGATTACCTGGGGCGCCTCGCCATCGGCCGCGTATTCGAGGGCACGCTGAAGTACGGCGACGACGTAGGGATTGTGAAACTGGACGGCTCCTTGCAGAAGACGCGCATCACCAAGCTCTACTCATTCGAAGGTCTGAAGCGCGTGGACGAGACCGAGGGACACCCCGGTGAGCTCCTGGCGATCGCCGGCGTCGAGGGCATCACCATCGGTGAGACTGTCACCAGCGCTGAAGATCCCAAGCCGCTGCTGCATATCCAGATCGATGAGCCGACGATCGCCATGACCTTCACGGTGAATACTTCGCCATTCGCGGGCCGCGAGGGCAGCTACGTGACCTCCCGCAATTTGCGCGACCGGCTGGATAAGGAACTGCTCACCAACGTGTCGATTCGCGTCGAAGAAGCTGGCGGACCGGACGCATTCAAAGTGATGGGGCGCGGCGAATTGCAACTCGCCATTCTGATCGAAATGATGCGGCGTGAAGGATTCGAGCTGATGGTTGGCAAACCTGAGATCCTGACGCGCAAAGTGGACGGCAAAGTTCAGGAGCCGGTTGAGCTGCTGGTGATCGACTGCCCCGAGTCGTTCCTCGGCGTGGTGATCGAAAAGCTCGGTTCGCGCAAAGGCAAGATGACCAAGATGGTGAACCACGGCTCAGGGCGCGTGCGCATTGAGTTTCACGTACCGTCGCGCGGGCTCATCGGCCTGCGCAGCGAGATCCTGACCGATACGCGCGGCACGGCCATCATGAACCACCTGTTCCACGGTTACATCGATTGGCAGGGCGATATCGCCACGCGGCCAACAGGATCGCTGGTGGCGGATCGAGCGGGCAAAGCCACCGGATATGCGATCTTCAACCTTCAGGAACGCGGTGAAATTTTCGTCACGCCGGGGCTCGAGATCTATCAGGGCATGATCGTGGGCGAAAACGCGCGCGACAACGATCTGGATGTCAACATCGTCAAAGAGAAGAAGCTCACGAACATGCGCGCCTCAACTTCCGATGAAGCCATCCGGCTGGTTCCGCCGCGCATTTTGAACCTGGAACAGGCCATCGAATTCATTCGTGACGACGAGTACGTGGAAGTCACGCCGCAATCGATAAGACTCAGGAAGAAAGTGTTGAAGGCGAATCAAAGGTAAGACAACGGGGGTAGTTATGTGGCACGCTTCTTAACCGGCCCGATCATGCTGAACTAGGCTTTCGAACTCCTCTTCGAAAGCTTGGAGTGCCTTCAAGACCTCAGTGGTTCGCTGCTGCATCTCTAGCGACCGAGCAACGCCTTTGAGGATTGGAGAAGGCTTGTAAATCGCGGTGTGCTCAACTTCCCAGAAAAGCGCGGTTAGCATCGGCACGACCTGGAACTCGCCCCGAACCTTGTCGCTTACATTGCAGTAACCGTAGTACTTGAAGGCGAGCAGCTCGCCGCTCTCATCTCGAACCGGATCCGGCTCCAAGAGGAGAATTGTTTATGCAGTTCTTGGTCGGTTTCATTCCAGCGGCGTCTGGGGAACACAGAAACGCGAACGCCGGCCAAATCCTTCAAGCTAGAGAGCGTATAGCGTTCGGGCTGATCACGGTCAAAGGTTGCGAATTCCTGTCGTCGGCGAAGAGCGTCAAGTGCGCTGTCACATTCCTTGATCCGCGATGTGATTGCTAGCTGTTCGTATCGGTCCAACCGCGAAGAGATCGGAAGGAGGCAATGCCTGACTTTGGTTTCCAATTCTTCAGCCACTCGACGGATATCGGGTAGCAGCGCAAAATACTCCTCTCGCAGTCGATCTTCTACAGTACGTTCGGCCATTAACCGAGCACAGTCTCCAACTCACGCTTGACCGCGCCGGATGGCTCCGAGTTGAAATAAAACCGCCATTCTCCTGACTGTGTAGGTTCAGTGATGCGCTTTTTAATCTCTTCCTCGGTTTTATCCTCAACAAACTCAACGCTGAAGACCTTCTTGGCCTTGCGGTTAACGTAGGCCTGGCGGTCGAACTTGTAGACGTAACCCGCGTCTTCTAGAATCTTGCTTTTCGTCGCCAGCGCAGCCATTACGCCTCCTTGGCCCTGGTTAAATTGTATCCAATGCCGCTGTCGAATTAACACATCTCATGATCTCCAAACAGCACAGACAAGCATCCCTATTCCAGCTATGGCGCAGGCCATGGCAAACCAGTCGCCGTGGCGCGTGTAGAACGTTGTCTCCTTGATGTACGAATAGCCCGTCTGCGAGGCGGCCTCTACATAATTCGGCAGAGTGCCCAACAGGCGGCCGGCGGGATCGATAGTTGCGGTAATGCCGTCGTTGGTCGAGCGCAAGATCCAACGGCGATTTTCGGCGGCGCGCATGCGCACGATCTTGAGGTGTTGCAGGCGTGCCGCGGTTTTTCCAAACCAGCTATCGTTTGAGATGTTGATAAGTACCTCCGCCCCGTTTGCCGCGAATTGCCGGACAAAATTCGGGAAGACGGACTCATAGCAGATAAACGCTCCGAGTCCGTGTTCACCTGCGCGAAGCACCACCACCTTATCGCCAGGCTTGTAGTCGCCGATCTCGGTTGAGATTTTGTTGGCGAAACCAAATGGCCAGGGAACGAACTCGCCGAATGGAACCAGATGCACCTTGTCATACCTGCCGGCCACTTCTCCCGAAGGCGCAACCAACAGGGCCGAATTAAAGATCGCGCCATCGGACCGGTGTGCCACCACGCCGGCTAGAAGATAAGCGCGAGACGTGCGTGCCAGGCCGGCTGCCACCTGAAGGAATCCGGGATCGTCTGCATAGAGCGGCGCGGGCACCTCCGGCCACACCAACAATTCCGGCGCCGGGCCTTTCGCATTGACCACGGCGCTCATCGATAGGTAAATCAGCGGGCGT
>Ga0210409_10007150_pt1 | contig 11522 bp, 12 predicted proteins | sample IncBWH17MmetaG_FD_161649 | JGI IMG/M metagenome (GOLD analysis project Ga0210409, IMG submission 161649) | Forest soil microbial communities from Barre Woods Harvard Forest LTER site, Petersham, Massachusetts, United States - Inc-BW-H-17-M | ecosystem: Environmental > Terrestrial > Soil >...
AAGGCGCGCACAACTGGCATCCCATCTCGTTCAGTCCTACGACCGGGCTGGTCTACCTCGCGGTCCTCGAAGACACTTCGCTTCACGCGATCATTCCCCACTGGAAGATCAACCTGCACGATCAAACCACCGGGTCCGACCGGGCCTACCGCGGACCGGCGCGTGACGCGTATCTCAAAACCAAAGACGCCGGACGGCTGGTTGCCTGGGATCCCGTCGCGCAAAAGGAAGCGTGGCACGTGGACCTGCCCAATCCGAAAAGCGGAGGAACGCTGGCCACGGCCGGGAATCTCGTGTTTCAAGGCCAGGCGGACGGCAAGCTCTCCGCATACCGCGCCACGGACGGAAAACCGCTCTGGGAGTTCGACGCAGGAGTCGGGATCGCGGCTCCGCCGATGACCTTTTCAGTGGATGGGGCGCAATATATTGCGGTTGAGAGCGGATGGGGCGGCCCGCAGGTGCTCGGCAATCGGCCCGCCGGCAAAGGGAACGTAGGGCCCGGGAAGGTATTGGTCTTCAAGCTCGGAGGTACAGCGACGATTCCTCCATACGAGCATGTGGTCAAGCCCGTTCCGATGCCCACGTTCAAGCTCGCGGCTTCCAAGGCCGAAATCGAAGAGGGCCGCAAAATCTTTGCGAATACTTGCGCGCGATGCCATGGCGGGGAAGCCGTCAGCGGCGGATCAGTGCCGGACTTGCGCTACGCTTCGGATACAACGCACCAGATGTTCGAGGAGATTGTGCTGGGAGGCGCGCGGCGGGAATTCGGGATGCCGTCGTTCACCGGGGATGTTACGCCGGCGCAGGTTCGTTTGATCCACGCCTATATATTGGACCGCGCGCGCGAATCGGCGCAGGCGGATGCGCCTAAGTAGGACGGACTTTAGTCTGTCTGGGTTCCGCGTGGGTTAGGAAAAAAACCAAAAGCGACAGGCTGATGGTTCGCCTTCGCTCACCACAAGAGCCCGTCCTACGCAAGGAATAGACACTGGAAACGAATTGTGTGACGATACCGGAACCAAGAGAAGGCAACGATTCACACGGGAGGATTTCCATGGAACGGCGAAAATTTTTGGCTTCTTCGCTGGCGGCATCGGCGCTGGCGGTCACTGCTCCGGCAAGCGCGCTCGAAGCGGCCCAGGGAAACATGACGGCGAAAGGCCGGGAGTTCTACCAGCTCCGGCGGTATCACATCAACGCCGGGCCGCAGAGGAAGATGTGTGACGATTTTTTCCGCGACGCCCTGATTCCGGCGCTGAATCGAATGTCGATTTCTCCCGTTGGCGTGTTCGATCTTTCGATCGGGCCGGATACGCCCTCGATCTACGTGTTGATGCCGGGAACATCGGCGGAGAAGCTGGCTACGGTCGAGAATCTCTTGGTGAAGGACGACGAGTACACGAAGGCCGGAGCGGCGTTCCTGAACGCGCCCGCCAAGGAGCCTGCGTTCGACCGCATGGAAAGCAGATTCCTGCAGGCGTTCGAGAAATGGCCGAATCTTGTTCTGCCCAAGGCGGCCGCCTCAAAAGGCGCGCGCGTTTTCGAGTTGCGCATTTATGAAGGCGCGACCGACCAGGATCACCGGCGCAAAGTGGAAATGATGCAGTCGGGCGAAGCGGATATTTTCGCCAAGAACGGGTTCGAGCAGATTTTTTACAGCGAGACGCTGATCGGCCCGCGCTTGCCGAACTTGACCTACATGCTGTGCTTTGACAACCTGGCCACGCGCGACAAACAGTGGGCCGCGTTCCGCGCTTCCGACGATTGGAAGTCGTACTCGACGCAGCCCAAATACGCGTTTGAGCCGATCGTCTCCAACATCACAAACCTAATCTTGACACCGACACCGTATTCGCAGGTTTAGCGGCGTCCGGCATATACTGGAGCGTGGTTCCGGAGATAGTTGCGACTCTCGCATCAGGGATTTTTGCCGGTGCTGCCGTGTACATCAACGTTGTTGAGCAGCCCGCGAGACTGTCCTGTGGTATCGAGCTAGCTGTAACGGAATGGAGGCCCAGCTACAAGCGAGGCACCGTGATGCAAGCGCCGCTCGCTGGGATCGGCTCTCTTGCGGCTCTCATATCGTGGTGGTTTGACAAGGGTTTGGCCTGGCTTATCGGCGGGCTCCTTCTCCTGCTCATCATCCCGTTTACACTAGTCGTAATTTTGCCCACCAATAAACGCTTGGAGAGTGAGGAGCTCGACTTGCGATCGGAAGAGGCGGGTTCTCTCTTGCGGCGCTGGGGCCGACTTCATGCGGTGCGCAGCATCCTGAGTGTGCTGGCTTTTGTCATATTCCTCTTTTTGCTGCCGGGTACGCGCTGAGACACCGGAAGATGTAGAGTTACGCCCACCCGCTACTGGCTAACCAAACGCAGGGAGCAAGCATCGATTTACGCAGGCCGAGCCGGAAATCCGTAGCCCTCACTTGTTATTTACTTAGAAGCGCGATGACGAGGAACCCATGAGCGGCGATGCCGCACCCCTAGCGCTGCCACTGTCGCGCTTGTCGACCGGCGCGTGTGAGGCTACGACCCTGTATCGCGAATTGCGCAAACCTTTGCTTCGATACCTGGTATGCCTCGGGCTCTCGAGCGACGAAGCGCAGGACGTGGTGCAAGACGCTTTTCTGTCCCTGCATCGGCACCTGGCCTCGGGCGGATCGCAGGAAAATATTCGAGGCTGGCTGTTTCGCGTGGCGCACAATCAGGCCAGAAATCGCCAGAACCGGTACGACCGGAATTTCAGCGCGGCGAGCGATGCGGAAATGGACGGGGTCTCGCACGAGGCGACGCCGGAACGCGCTGTGCTGGAGAAGGAGAAATTCCAGCAGTTGGGAAAGGCGATTCGCCTGTTGACCGTGTCCGAACGAGAGTGCTTGCTTCTACGCGCCAGCGGATTGCGTTATCGCGAAATTGGCGAAGTTTTGGGAATTGCGACCTCTACCGTGAACGACACGGTGGATCGCGCCATCAAAAAATTAGCGGAGAAATGCAATGTGTGAAGTTTCGGGAAAACTGATCGCCTGGCTGGACTGCGAGCTTCCGGCAGAGGAAGCCGCGGAAGTGGAGCGGCATCTGGAGAGTTGTGCCGAATGCCGCAGCTGCGTCGAGGCGTACAACCGAGTGAGCGGCGAATTTGATGCTTACTGCGATGCTGCGATGGCATCGAGCGCGGGCCGCGGAGCGCCTCGCTGGGCGCAGGTCGCAGCTGCGGCGGGCGCGGTGGCTGCTCTTGTAGTGCTGTTCTTTGCGATGCCTCGCACTCGCGTCGAACCGCCCGCGTTCCATGCGCAACAAGCAGAGGTGGCGGCCTCACCGGCGATTGTTGCTGCAGCGGCTCCCGCTTCCGTGAGTCCGACGATCCAGAGAGTTCATCGGCGGCAGGCCATCGCGCCCGTTCAAATTCAGGATGCAAACGCCACGCCCGCGCAAAATCAGAACGCCTACTTGCCGCCGGACGGGCCCATGATCCAGATCGCCATCCCCGCCGATGAAATGTTTCCGCCGGGCGCTGTTCCCGAAGGCATCCATTTCGTCGCGGACCTTACCATTGCAGCGGATGGATCGGCCGCGCGCCTGCGTCTGCGGCCGCGTCTAACATCATTTGAAAGGAGAACGACACAGCCATGAAACGCGCACTCATTCCGGTAATGATTCTGACGGCCTCATCCTGCGTCTTCGCGCAAGAGAGTGGAAATGCGGTTTTCTTTCAAAGCCAGGCCGCTGGACCCGTGACGACGTTTGGCGTAGGTATGATTGGACGAGGGCCCGGCGCTCCTGTGCAGGGCGCGCCGTATTCCGCCACGATTACCAATGAAAATATTCAGACCCTAGAAGACGGAACTCATATCGCGCAAACCACCACCGGAAACATTGCGCGCGATTCGCAGGGCCGAACGCGCCAGGACGCGTCCTTGCCGCCCATCGGAAATCTATCCGCCGCCGATGCGCCGCACATCGTTTTCATCCAGGACCCCGTCGCGCAGACAGCTTACACGCTGAATTTGACGGACAAGACGGCGATGAAAATGCCTGGGCTTCCCCCGAATATAAACACTTTCGGCCCAGCGGGCGGCCCCGGCAAGGTCCTGATGCAAATGGGAACAGCCATGCCTGATGTCGGCCCACCACCGCCTGGGGTAGCCATGCAAAAAACGATTATCGTGAATAATGATCAGGGCCAGGTCAACACACAAGATCTCGGCTCGCAAACCATGGAAGGCGTCCTGGTGAATGGAGCGCGGACGACGCGCACGATACCCACTGGAGAAATTGGGAATGACCGGCCCATCAGCATTGTCACGGAAGTTTGGACGTCGCCGGATCTGAAGACGATTGTCTACAGCAAGCGGATCGACCCGCGAATGGGCGAGCAAACTTTCAAGCTTACAAACGTCGTCCGGTCGGAGCCTGATGCTTCGCTGTTCACGGTCCCAGCGGATTTCAAAATCGTGCAGGGGCCTCAGGACGTAATCTACCGCTCAAACCAATAGGAGTGTGCAACGATCGCAACCCCAAGCCTCCAGGATACAAAATCAGGACGGGCGCCACAAAAACTCGCGAAATTTGCCATGGAACGCACGCGCAGGAAAAACTATGCCTGCGGCTGGATTCTTGTTGTGCCGTGCGGCCAGTGAGGTTTGAATTCGTTATCCGGAATGCGCACGTTTCGATTGATGTTCCGATAGCGGATGATGAAGTAATCGCCCGAACCTGTTTCAAAAAATTGTTGCTGCACCGAGAGCCAGGTGGATTCATCCAACCATAACTGAATTTTGGAAAGCTGCTTGCGCACCTCGTCCGTCTTCGGCAACAGCTCCAGCAGAAGAACTTTGCGGTTGTCGAGCGTATCTTCGCCCTGCAGAGTGACCGTGTAACTTTCTTTTAGCGAGCTTCCGGAAGTCCCGAAGCCCAGCAGCAGGAATTGATCCACGACGGATTTTTTCTTTCCGAGATTGTATTCCTCGACGCGGTGAATCTTCGGGTTGTAGATGTAAAAATTGTCGCCGTCGCGGAGGATCGTGCGCGCATCGGGTTGCGTCACTTCGATGCGCATTTTGTCGTCGCGCCGCACGAGAATCTGGCCGGATTCCGTCGATTTGTCGTTGACCACGACGGTGACCTTGGTCCTCTCCAAATCCGCCGTCAGGCTCTGGAAGCCGGCTGCCTGCGTGTCGAGTTGTTTGAGGACGTTATCGAGCGTCCAGCCGGTTTGCGGGGATATGGAGGCTTGGACCGTTGCAAAAAGCGAGGCCGCGGTCAGCGCCGCGCACAACCATGCGGATATTCTGTAAACTGTCCCTGACACCTTCATTCAGCCTGCTTCCCCCTGGTCCGCTTGCGTCCATTCATTGCTGCGCGCTTTTTCTGGAAGTGCAATTCCGAATCGTGAAGCAATCGTACCACACAGGCTAAGATGCCAATCTGCCTTCCGGGGTTTAGCTTTCCGGAAGTGCCAGTAGCGCAGGCTTCAGCCTGTGGGGGTTTGACCTTGCAAAAACGAACCCCCACAGGCTGAAGCCTGCGCTACTAAGCGGGCGAAAAATTCCGGCCACCAAGTCCAGTCGCGACGGTTTTGAATCTTTCTGTATGATGGAAGCCCTATGTTTCATCGCAAACGATTTCGGCTGCGCCTTCGTTCGCGCACGCTGATCCTCGGCGAGCGCACGCTGGTCATGGGCGTGTTGAACATCACTCCGGACAGTTTTTCCGATGGCGGAGCGTATCTCGATTCGGAAGCGGCCGTCGCACGCGCCTTGCAAATCGAGCTCGACGGCGCGGACATCCTCGATATAGGCGGAGAATCGACCCGCCCCGGCGCCGCTTCGATCACCGCCGAGGAAGAGCTTCGGCGCATTCTGCCCGTGATGGAAGTGTTGCGCGGCAAGCTGCGCATTCCCATGTCCGTGGACACGCGGAGAGCGGACGTCGCGGAAGCGGCCCTAGCTGCCGGCGCCGAGATTCTCAACGACGTTTCGGGGTTGCGGATGGACCCGCGCCTCGGCGAAGTCGCGCGGCGCGCGCGCGCTCCGTTGATCCTCATGCACATGCGGGGAAAGCCGCAGACGATGCAGCGAGGGCCCTTCGCGCGCGACGTTATTCGCGACGTGATGGCCGGCCTGCGCGAGGCGGTCGCACGCGCGAGACGCGCGGGCCTCGCCAAAACCCAACTCCTGCTCGATCCGGGAATCGGATTTGGAAAAGAGCACGAGCAAAATTTCGAGATTCTCGCGCGGCTCCCCGAATTTGCGCGCCTCGGCGGCCCGATCGTGATCGGCACATCGCGAAAAGCGTTTCTTGGCAAGGCCCTCGCAGGGCCGAGCAGTCCAAGTGCTCCTCCTGAGGAGCGCCTGCTCGGCACTGCCGCAACCGTGACCGCGTCGATTCTCGGCGGCGCGCACATCGTCCGCGTCCACGATGTCGCCGAAATGGTCCGCGTAGCGCGCGTCGCCGATGCAATTTTGGGATCATGTTTATGACGGTGGGACAATATATTTAGCGATTTGAGCAGGCGTTTAGAGCAATTTGATGAATTTTCTTTCTCTTAGAATCGGCAGCCTTCGGCGGCAATTTAGATAATTGCCCTTCGACGACGCCGGAGATTAGTTTGAGCGTTTTCTGAAAAGAGACTTTCCTTGATTTGGTCATGATTTGCTTCTCCTTCACATCAAACTTATCGGCATCGGGCGCGATAAACAAGATCGCAACGTCCTCTTCCTACCTTTGCGCAAATCCTCGGCCTGACACATGGACTATAATCCAGACGGAGGGTGCTGCATCCCTGAAACGATCTTTGGAGAACCGCATGAAAGTGAGTCGATTTACGCTGTGTTTTCTGGCGGCTCTGTTTGTCACTTACGTCCTACCAGCCTCAGCGCAATTGTCACCTGCAGAGCCCGATCCGCTGGCGCGCATCCGCGATGCGGCGAAATCAAACGTTCAGACATGCTCGGCGACGGGTCAGACACTGTGCGAGCAAGTGGCGCCAAAAATCATTGCGAACGCTCAGGCCGATTCGCCCCTTGCAGAGAACCTTCGCCGGCTTGCCCAAGAAATCCATGACGGCAGGATCGTGTCTCCCGCCGAGGCTGTTACTTGGGCCGTGGCAGCGTTCCGAGACGCGGGGGTAGAGGCTCACGACGAGGAAAATACAGTTCCTCTGCCTGGACAAAAGGCCACTTTCCAAGTGCTGCATTCGGTGGTCGCGGAAATCCATGGCCGCGAAAAACCGGATGAGTGGGTTCTGCTTGGGGCGCGGCTTGACCCGCAGAGCGCTGACACGGTCAATAATGCCGCAAATACCGCGCAGGTGATCGAAGCGGCTCGCGATATCCAACTCACGGGCGTCCATCCACGCCGCTCGATTCGCTTTGTGCTTTTTATCGGCCCGGACAACAACTCGATAGGCTCGTGGGCTTACGTTCGCACGCATCGGAAGGAGCTCGATCACGCCCGCGCCGCCGTCTTCTTCCTCGGAGGCGCGCACCGGATGACCGGTTACATGCTCAGCGGCAGGCGCGATATAGAAGCTGGCCTGCGGGAGTCCCTGAAACCCGCCGAGTCCTTTGGAACCGTCCTCAGCATGTCCGATACGCCGATCTCCGCGGACAATTTCGATTTCCTCCTCGAGGGCGTTCCGACGGCACTAGCCGACCAGGAGGCAATGAATTTCCCACGGGGAGTTCCCATTTTTTCCGATGCGCTCGACAATGTGGACGTCCAGGAAGTCAAGCGCAATACAGCGATAGCAGCGGTGACTGCATTCGACATCGCCGAACGTGCCGAGCCCCTCGGCCCGCGTCAATCCCACGCCGAGATCGAATCCTTGCTGAAAACCACTGGCCTCGACGAACAAATGAAAACCGCAGGCCTTTGGCCCCTCTGGGAATCGGGCGCGCGCGGACGTATGCCCTGACGCAGGTAGCTTTCAGCGCTGAAAGCGCTGGAGTAGGCAAGCCCAGGGCAACGCCCTGGGTTTCGGAATGCGTAGATTGTTTTGCGCCCTGAAAGGGCGCAGGATTCCTCCGCCCTTTCAGGGCGGACAAATGCGCTAACAAACCGTCCCCGGGGCGTTGCCCCGGGCTGGCATCCTTCGCGCCGTTGGCGCGAAAACGTGGCCTTGTCTTCGAACGGACGATGGTGGGACTAAGTAATTGGTGAGACGCCCTGTTGCTTTCTTGCTCAGCCTGATCTCCCTGGCCTCAGAAAAGCCCTCCTTTCGAGTTATAATATTGACGTGGCAATTCCCCTGCTCGCTTCGTCCTTAACGACAATTCCCGCGGCCACGGGTGTGATTCTGGCGATTGATTACGGAAAAAAGAGACTGGGCCTGGCCCTCTCGGATGAATTTGGCTTGACCTCCCGGCCCTACGCGACCTGGACCCGGATGAATCGCCGGCGCGATCTCGCCCGGCTGCGCGAACTGGTCCGCCTGCAAGGAGTTCGCCGCGTTGTCGTTGGACTTCCGTTGCACCTGGACGGCGCGCCCAGCGACATGTCGCAAGATGCGAAAACTTTTGCGTCGCGCATCGAAAAAGCTCTGGGCCTTCCGGTGGAAATGATGGACGAGCGGCTCACTTCCTGGGAAGCGCGCGAAACGCTTACGAGCATGGGTTCCAATCCTCGCGCGCGCCGCGGCTCTTCCGGCCCTAGAGACACAAATAAAAAAACGCCGCTCGACAACATCGCCGCCGCCATCATCCTGCGAGATTATCTGGACCGAGTGAAGGCGCGGGCCGGATCGCGAGTCTGATATGCGCCGGGCATTTCTCTTCCTCCTGATTCTGCTGATTCTCGCGGCAGGATATCTCTATCTGGCTCTGTATCAGCCGTATCAGGGTTTCGCGAGCGACGGCGTCTATGTGGACCTCCCGCGCGGGGCGTCGCAACGGACGATCGCGCGCCTGCTCGCCGAAAATGGCGTGGTGCGCAGCCGGATCGCGTTTGAGCTTTTGTGCCGGCGGAAAGAGCGCCGCACCCTGCAGGCCGGCGAGTATTTCTTCGACCGCCCAGTGACCGCCTTCGCCGTGTATGACGCAATCGTCAATGGCCGGGTGTTCGTAAAAGAATTCGTAATCCCCGAGGGATTTACGATGTTCGACATCGCGAACCTTGCCGCTCAGGAAGGGTTCCTCTCCCGCGACGAATTTCTCGTCGCCGCGCGCGATCCTTCGCCCATACGCGACATCGCTCCCGGCGCGCCCAGCCTCGAAGGATTTCTTTTCCCCGCAACGTATGAGTTCCCGCGGCACATGACGGGGAAGGACATGACCGCCGCAATGGTCAAGAAATTCAGGCAAGAGTGGCTGACGTTGCCCGTTACGGGCGCGCCGCCGCACCAAAGCATTCAGGAAACAGTGACGCTTGCTTCGCTGGTGGAACGCGAGACTCCCCGCCCGGAAGAACGGCCCCATGTTGCGGGAGTGTTTGAAAACCGGCTTCGCATCGGACAACCGTTGCAGTGCGATCCCACCGTGGCGTACGCGCTGGCCCTGGTAGGGCAGTACACGGGCAAACTCGATAGCGGCGATTTACACTTCGCTTCTCCGTACAACACATATCGAAACAGGGGATTGCCCCCTGGACCCATCGCCAATCCGGGCGAGGCCGCTCTCCGCGCGGCCCTCGATCCGCCGCCCACCGACGATCTCTATTTTGTGGCGAATACTGAAGGCGGGCACTTTTTCAGCAGGACCCTTCAGGAGCATAATCGTAACGTCGCGCGTTACCGGCAATTGCTAGAAGAGTCGCGGAATCCATCCACCGGCGGCCCACCCCCAGCTCCAGCACCGGAGATGCAAAAATCCAGGCCTGTGAGGACGTCGCCATGACACATTCGGAGCACCCCACCAAAAAGGAACTGATCCTGGAGATTGCGCGCGAGCTTTCCGTGCCGCGGTTCACTCCAGCCGAAGTCGAGCAAATCCGGCGGCAACTGGTGGCGCGCCTCGGCGCGGGTGGAAAGACTTCCGCCGATTACATCGCGGGCGTGCTGGAAACCGCGGGAATGCGCATCGTGTGGTCCACCAAAGCGGACACGGAAGGGCAGTACGAGGAGGAATTCCAGGACCTGCTCCATTTTGCGAATCTCGAGGATGCGGAGATGTGCCTCATGCGCCTGGACGAACTGTACCGGAAATTTCAGGAAGAAGGTGAACGCGCCGCCGTGGAACGAGTGCTGGAAGTGGCGCGCATGGGCCGCCGCCGCGCGGAAATGATCGCGCGGAATCACAAAGTGGATCCCGAAAAGCGCGCCGAGAAAGAAGAAATCATGATGTGGTTCAAAGTGTGGCTCGATACACCCGACGCGTTTTTCGACTGGCTCGAGGCGCGCAAAGCATCGCCGGATTTCCAGAGGCGTTTCGCCAAGAGCGCTTCGGCGGACGCGTGAGTACGGTATGGGGGACCTGCAATACGTATTGGAAATTGAGCCGCTCGATCTAGGGGCGGACGTCAAGGCGGTCGGCCTCGATCTGGTGGAAATCGAGAGCCGCGAGCCGGCGCGCGGAGTGGATGCGGCGCGCCTGTGGGCCGCTACTCTGGGCGCCCTGCCTGGATCGGAACCGTGGGCTCTGGATTTTTTTTCCCACCTCGATCGCGTGCGCGATTATTGCCGCCTGCACGCGGTGCCGTTTGAAGAAAAGGCTTCGGGCCATTCGCTGGTTATCCCCGCGCCGCCTGGTGACGCGCTCGTGGGGCTCGTGGAACGATTCGCGGGAGAAACTTTTGGCGCTCGCGCCGGAACGCGCCTGGCCGCGGGCGATCCCGCCGTCGAAGGCGAATTGGCCGAGCGCGGCGTGGATGCCTATCACGCCGCATTCCGAAACTATTTGTTCTGCGCGGTCTGCGATTTCGAGAACGGTTTCCTCACCCTGCTCACCGAAAAATTGTGGACCAGCGAAGTCCTGCGCCGAATTAAACCCGCCACTGCAACCTTGCCGGTAGAAGTCGCCAGGCCGCAGTAATAATAAAAACTACAACGCACTGCTCGAATTCTTCAAAGTTGCAGAGCGGTTTTAGTGGCACACGCTTCAGCCTGTGGGGGTTAGTCCTTGCAAGGAGCGGAAACCCACAGGCTGAAGCGTGTGCCACCAAGATCAAGGCAAGTAAAAGCGGGGAACGCGCTTTCCCACCGCGCAAAGAAGATCGGCGCTTGCGGTGTTGGCAATCTTCGCCACGTCCGGCACGGATTGCGTCGTGCTGCCGTCGGTGCCGTAGATCGTGGCGATGTCGCCCACGCGCGCGGAAGCAATTCCCGTGACGTCGGCGGTGGTGAGGTCCATCGAAACCGTGCCGACGATGGGCGCGAGTTCGCCGCGAACGATCACGCGTCCTTTGTTGGAAAGCACGCGGACGAGGCCGTCCGCGTAACCCGCGGCAAGTACGGCCACGCGAGAGGGTACCGAGGCCGTCCACCGCGCGTTGTATCCGACGCGCGATCCCGGCGGCAGATCCTCGATCGAAACAATCCGCGCGCGGAAGGAGAGCACCGGCCGCACGGGAAGCTTCGCTTCCATCTCG
>Ga0210409_10007151_pt1 | contig 11522 bp, 8 predicted proteins | sample IncBWH17MmetaG_FD_161649 | JGI IMG/M metagenome (GOLD analysis project Ga0210409, IMG submission 161649) | Forest soil microbial communities from Barre Woods Harvard Forest LTER site, Petersham, Massachusetts, United States - Inc-BW-H-17-M | ecosystem: Environmental > Terrestrial > Soil >...
TAAGGTGGTTCCTTTCGAATTGTCCTTAAGAACGACCTTCGCCTTCACCACTGTCGCGCCTGACGGATCGGTTACGACGCCGGTGATTTCGCCGGTGGTCTGAGTCTGCGCGCGAAGTTGTGACACGTAAAACGCGACCGCAAACAGAAGCGCAACGCTCAGTAGGGCCCATCTTTTGAGTTTCATCGTTTTTCGCTCTCCCCGTGAATTGGTTTCTTCCGGCATACTCATTTGGGTGATCCGTAGGTCGTATAACTACTCCCCACTAATTCGACTTGCCTCAAAGGCGATCAAGCACATGCTTGACGCACACATCACTGGCCACAAGTTGCGCGCCTTGGTCGGACATACACCGCAACATTCGTTCCCCGCTCCTGTCGATGAACGTGACTCATGGAGATTCACGATGCACCTTCGGCCCTGGGCTGTGCGGTGTGCCCTCTTCCAACTCGCTTTCAGTTCCTTGACCCTCAGCACTCATTTTTCTGGGTCTTTCAAGTGGCGTGACATATCACACGAAAGGAATAACGCAGCGCGACTGCCAAAGAGCCATGCGTTTCTGAGGGCGGAACTTGTTGAGTTGTGGTGAGATGAGGCGCGGCGAGACGACCGTTTAGTCAAACTGCCAAGGTAGCACTGCCATATTTGCGGTAAGGTGCCCGTTTCGTGGCACCGATTGTGCCAGGTGAAGCATCACATGGGACGGAATCCACAATTACTCCTGCGGGGCACAGACCATGAAGCGATCCACTGTTTTCCTAAACCGTTTGTCGGGAGTTCGACTCTCCCCAGGCCCACCAGCCTTACGCTTTGAGTTTCATTAAGTTAACTCGTGGGTGTCCAAGCCGCAGTGTGCCCTAAAACAGTGCTCACCTCAGGACGCGAACCTGCGAACCCACCGCGCGACCAGAATTTTTGGTCCCTAGCTGTCGGTGTGTCGGATGTCCAGACGTCTAGAAACCATTCTTATTCACTTTCTTCGTTGAAGTCTTCGGTGCTTCCGTGCTGGCGAACGAGGCACAGCCTTCTGGGTCACAAACTTGTAGGCCATGCCGAGCAAGTCCCGCAGCACATCAGGATGACGCGAGATAGGCGAACTAGCACGGAGCTATAGCCGACATAGTGTTCCGTCACATAGTAAACATCGGGGGCCGCCGCGAGAAGCTCGGCGTGGTCATCGAAATCCACGAGAACGACAAGCGAGTCGGGTTCGGCCGGGCGATGGGCGGCGACACACGCCAGGAGTTTTCCGTGCACCCTGAGTGCTGGATTCCCGTACGCTGTGCTCGCCTCCACGTCAGGCAAGCGAGCCCGATACTCCGCACGGTTTCGAAGTTGATTACTCTCCTGGATATTCGTCAGCACGACTCCTTGGGACTCGCCGTTCTTTTCGGGCTTAGTGTACCGATTTCAAATTCCGCTATGTGGTTTCCGCATTAGGAGGTCACTCAGCCACACATCAACGAAGCGCTGACATCCGTCCTTGTGCTGCGTTTAATCTGCTAGTAGGGGCTAGCGAGCGTGAGCAGCTTTTTGCGCTTGGAATTCTTTGCACTGGCACCAAACGCGGTCGGTTTTTTTCGGGTCTGGATTCGACCGGGTGCCCGTGCAGCCGTAAGTTCTGTGTAGCGATTGCGGATGTCCGCAAACGCACATTTCATTGCGCTCCATGTGACCCTCGCGCCAAAGTGTATGCGGCAACGGTACGGTGCAAATGGGTTTTCTTCCTAAGTAATTTTCCTTTGCCACTGTCGAACCGTGCAGTAATTTGCACTAGTTGATCGTTCAAAACGGTTCAACTCAAGTCAGAACGGTTCAAATCGTGGTCGTTGGAACTCGTTGACGGATATAGTAGAGTCGAAAGTTTTCAGAACCAGTCAACGCGGCAATCTGTTTTCCTAAACCGTTTGTCGGGAGTTCGACTCTCCCCAGGCCGACCATTCTAACCCACTTTCCTGAAGCTGACTGGCCCCGGCAGGCCGCTACCTGGTCGTGCCTCTAGTGACATTTTCGACAGCAGCACTGCTCACTTCGCTAGTTTCTCTGAGCAGTTTGGCTACGATGAGTGCACAAGAGTGCTGGCATTAAACCGAGGTGGGATGCCCCGAAGTTGATGCCGAACAGCTCTGTTCTGGAGGCAACCCTAATGAAACAACAGTTCATGGTGGAGCGGGGAGAAAACCGTGTCGACATGAAGCTAACGGCGATGTTAATCGGCACACATGGTAAGTTGGGAGTCGAAAAGGCGATCACAGAAAATGTCAGTACCCGCGGCGTCCGTGTCATCTCGACGAGCGAATGGTTTATCGACGACACCATTCTGGTTTCCTTGCCAGCCGGTCACTTTACGTCCGCGGCTCGGGTCGCCTATTGTGACGCCTTGGGGCCGGGAAAATTTGGAACGGGATTGGAATTTGTCGGATCGAGCGAAACCTTGGAAATTAACGCGCTGGGCGCGGCGCTGGAATCTCCGCAGGTATAACCGCGGAAAGATGCTGCACTCAAAAGTTTGCGTGTCGAGCTCGACCTTGCAACTGCTCGTCGGGCTTCACTTTTCTCGGGACTTAAATCTCCGCATTCACTTCGCCTCGCGGGTTTTCTAATTAAAGCGCACGTACTCGAAGTTCAATGGCTGTCTGTTAATCCCACGAGGCGGTGGTGCAATCCAATTCGCAAATCTCCCCGGCTCGATCACGCGTCCCGCCATTAGCGATTGCACGAAGGACTGGTCATCAGCAGTGGGTAACCACTTGTGCTGATTGTTTTCCCAAGCTTCCTTCGTCAATACAGTGCCTTCAGGGCTGATGAACTTTCCGGCAAAGTTGCCGATGGCTCGGTGGAATCCCTTGTGTGGCAGCACCAGGCGAAATGGAACGCCCGCTTGCTCTATGATTTTGTTCCAGCGATCCACGCCACCTTGGATTTCAGTAATGTAATCGTCGCGCAGCCGCTCGTTCAGAGCAGTAAGCGCCGGGACCTGCCGCGTGATGATTCTGTTGCCGGCGACTTCCAGCACGGGATACTCGGCGTCTTGCAAAACGTGATCGTCCTCGATCTTCGTTTCTTCGTAACGCCCCTTCAGCCCTGTGGTGTAATAGCTCGCGGCATTCGAGGAGGCGTCCGAACCAAATAAATCAATCGTCACGCTGAAATGAAAATTCAGATATCGCTGCATGGTCTGCAGGTCAATCACGCCCAGCGCGCGCACATCCGCAGGGTTTTCAACTTTGTGTTCCTTCATCACCTCGCACGTGCGCTGCAAAATTCGGCTGATGCCAGTCTCGCCCACGAACATATGGTGTGCTTCCTCGGTGAGCATGAATCGGCAAGTACGCGCGAGCGGATCAAAGCCTGATTCCGCCAGAGCGCATAGCTGGAATTTTCCGTCGCGATCGGTGAAGAAAGTGAACATATAAAACGCCAGCCAATCCGGCGTAGGCTCATTGAACGCTCCCAGTATGCGCGGGTTATCCGCATCGCCGGAACGGCGATCGAGCAGCGCTTCCGCCTCTTCGCGGCCGTCGCGTCCAAAATAACGATGCAACAAATAGACCATCGCCCAAAGATGACGCCCTTCCTCTACATTCACCTGGAAAATGTTGCGCAGATCGTACAAAGAAGGGCAACACATCCCCAGAAGCCGCTGCTGTTCCACCGAAGCAGGCTCGGTATCGCCTTGCGTGACGATCACGCGCCGCAAAGTGGACCTGTATTCACCTGGTACGTCCTGCCATGCGGGCTGACCCTTATGCACGCCGAAATTGACTTGGCGATTGGCGTCTCGCGGCTGCAGAAAGATGCCCCAGCGATACTCGGGCATGCGCACATAACCGAATTGTGCCCATCCGTCCGGCTCCACGCTGATCGCCGTGCGCAAGTAGACCTCAAGCGCGTGGCTCTCGCTCGGCCCCATGTCGTACCACCAATTCATGTACGCCGGCTGCCAATGTTCCAGGGCACGCTGCAGCACGCGATCTCTGCCCAAATCCACGTTATTTGGAATCTTTTCTGTGTAATCGATCATTGCCGTCTCCTTGCAAGGGCCCCCAATAAATCGTCTGGAACTGAAGCCTCACACTCTTTCCCAGTTGAACTTCACCGGCGCGCCTGTTCCATAGATCTTGAGCGCGCCGCTTTCGCCCACGGCATTCGGCCGTACAAAAATCCAGTTTTGCCACGCCGAAAGCCTGCCAAAAATGCGACTATCCATCGTCTCCGGCAAACCAAACCGCAAATTTGCTTCAAGTCCAGTCAACGCATCTGGCGAAAGCGCGGTTCTGGATTCAATCGCTTGCCGTACTTCATCCTGCCAATCGAGATCATCCGGCGCGGCAGTAACCAGGCCTGCCGCAAGAGCGTCTTGCGCATTCAATTTCCGGCCAATCTGATCGCGCAATTTTTCCATTTGCGGGAGTTGCTGATAAAAGCGTGCCTCCAATCGTGACAGACGATTCACCATTGGCAAGGCGCCAAAATTCATCTCCGACAGAGTCATCGACGCCTTCGCCTCGCGTTCCTGCGTATCGAGCATGTAAACGCGGTCGGCCGCGAGGGCCAACTCCATCAAGCTTCCTGCAAAGCAAGAGCCAGGTTCGACAAACGCAAACAACGACCGCGAAGAAACGTCAAGGCGGGCAAACGTGCGCCGCATCATGCCCAGCACTTCTCGTACAAACCAGTTTTCTTGATTTCTTAGAATGAATTCGTCGATTGCTAGCACCGCATCCGGGTTTCCGGTCGTCTTCAAAATCCACAATCCCGGTTCTGTTTCACTAGTTCGCAAGCCTAGGATCGCGTCGTCCAACTCGCGCGCCATCTGGAGCGGCCACCAGGCAGCCCCCGCCGTCAGGACTGCATTCAGGGCCGCGGGAATGACGGTTTCCGGAGCACGCACAGTCAGCGTCACCGTGCGAGCCGCACGGTTGACTTGCGCCTCAACAAATTCGTAGTGCCGCCCCGCGTCATCGATAGTCCGCTGCAACGGTGTCAGGATGATGCCTTTCGCATCGCCAGGCCGGTCGCTTTGCTCGGCCAATTGCAGCGAGCGCTGCTTCACGTGTTCGGCAAATTGCTGTGTCTTCACTGCATCATCGACAAAACCCCACTCCTTTGCCCGCTGGCCTTTCACGCCATCGGCGGAAGTGCAAAAAACATCCGCATGGTCTCGTCGGACTTTTCGTTTGTCGGTAACGCGTGTAAGTCCGCCAGTGCCTGGCAGCACGCCCAACAGAGGAACTTCCGGAAGGCTGACTGCGGATGACCGGTCGTCAACAAGTACAATCTCATCGCAGGCGAGCGCAAGTTCGTAACCTCCGCCAGCCGTGGTGCCGTTCAAAGCGGCAAGAAACTTCAATCCTGAATGACGGCTCGCATCTTCGATTCCATTGCGCGTCTCATTCGTGAACTTGCAGAAATTCACTTTCCAAGCGTGCGAGGAAAGTCCCAGCATGTAGATGTTGGCTCCCGAGCAAAAAATGCGATTTTTCGCACTAGAAATCACGACGGATCGAATTTCCGGGTGCTCAAAGCGAATTCTTTGCAGGGCGTCATGTAGCTCGATATCCACGCCTAGATCGTAGGAATTGAGTTTCAATTTGTATCCTGGACGCAAACCGCCATCTTCATTCACGTCCATCGTCAGAGTGGCCACCGGCGCGTCATAAGTCACACGCCAATGCTTGTACTTCGAGGGCTCGGTCTGATAGTCAACCGGTACAGCCGTGCCTCGCGGGTCTGGCGCCAAAGTAGATTCCACAATGCCTCCTACTTCATTTCCGATTGCACCGCGCGCTTGAGTTTCAGAAAGCTTTCATCCACGGATTCGCCAGAAGTTTCGAGGGGGAGATCTGCTCGGCGATAAAGAGGTTCCCGCGCCTCGAGGATTCGACGCAGGTCGTCCATGGCTTCATTGTTGTCCGCCATCACTCGAAAATCACCCTGCGCGATCACGCGCGACATATGATCCTCGGGATTTGCCTTTACCCACACCGTAATACAATTCGCAAGCAGGCGATCGTAGGTTTCTTTCTCGGAAACCACACCTCCGCCTATCGAAAGGACGACGCGGGCGTATTCGTTTAGCACCCGGTCAAGCGTACGCTTTTCAATTCGTCGATAACCTGCTTGTCCATAAAGCGAGAAAATCTCTGCCAGTGCGATTCCCGCATCCTGTTCGATTTCACGATCGAGCTCGATGAACGGCATGTTCATTTCCCGTGCCAACTTCGCACCCAATGTGGACTTGCCAGCGCCGCGCAAACCAATCAACGCGATCCTCGAGCGCCGGGATTTTTCCTCACTCGCCAACTCGCGCGTCAGCCGTTGAAATGTTTCCTGCAACCGATGAGACGGCAACCGCTCCAACAACTCACCGATCATCCGCTTTTCGTCCGGCACAGGGACGTTCGGCGCAAACAGATTTTCCAGCGACACGTTTAACGCCGTCGCAATACGCCGCAGCAGGACGATTGAAACGTTGCCATCCCCCAATTCCAGTTGCGCAAGATGGCGCTCCGATACGTCCGCCTCTCGCGCAACTGCCTTCCGCGTCATACCGCGCAGACTTCGCAACTCTCGTACCCGCCCACCCAGAAATACGAGAAACTCGTCGTCACTTGCGGGCAGAGGTCTGTCTGCCAGTGGAATCAGCGCTCGGGGTTGTGTTTCGGTGCTCATATTCTCGGTTTAATGTCCATGCACTATAGTACACGTCAATCGGCTCTCGATCAATTGAGTTGAGGCGCGTCGGCGTGGGTCGCTTAGCCCCGGAAGTCCGCGTAAATAATTGTAGAAAAGGTAGTTACTCTTGAGCACGTCTGCGGGTGGGAACCTTTCGGAAGCGTCAAATATGCAGAATAATGCTCCTCGCAACACTGAATGTCCCACTGGGCGCCCTCGAACCCAAAATAGTCCCGTCGTACCATCGCAGGAAGCCCGGTCGCTGGTGCTAGAGTTTGCTCATGCGTGTCCGTTGTACCCATTGCTCGGCGCAGGTCGATTTGGACGACGGGCGGTACAAAGGTCGCCGCATGGCGCAGATCCGCTGCTGGATGTGCGCGCAAACGTCCTTGGTGGATTTGGTGCCCGTGGACATGAATTCTTCCACGCTGGTCGCTGACCCCGCGGCGCCCGAAGACCGTCCGTTCGCCGCTGCGCGCCTCGCAGAAGCTTCGAGAACGCAAACCGCCACGCTCGACCTCCCGGTCGGCAAGTCGATCACCATCTCAGTGGTCGATGGTCCGTCGGCCGGATTTCAACGCGATCTGACTATGCCGCTCGTCACCCTCGGCCGCCTCCGGGGTGGCGCGGACATTGAAATCGACGATCCCCAGGTTTCACGGCTGCATTGCGCGATCGAAGTGAAGGGTGACGACGTTTTCCTGCGCGACTTGCGCTCGACCAACGGCACCTACGTCGCGGGCTGGCGCGTGCTCGCTGCAAAGCTAGACGATTCTGCCGAGTTCCGCATTGGAAGTTCTGCGTTGCGCGTGGACATCGCATCACATTAATTCCGTATCTCCGCCAAATCGCTCTCAGACTGCCCAAACTTTGCCTCGGCATGGTCCTGACGACTGCGGTATCCTCTTCTCCTACAAATCTAAAGCCGGTCAGTGCGATAAGCGCTCGTTTTGCCGGCGGTCAAATCCTCGGGGGAGAAGGTGAGTCGTGAAAAAGATGAGCAAGAACTCGGAATGGGCCGCGCTATCCCAAGGCGCGACTTCCTCAATGGCTTTGCTGTAGCCGTCGGCGGATCGTTACTGGTTCCTGGCGCGCCATGGTTCGAACGTTTTGGCCTTCCGCATTCACCGTTATCTCCTGAATCAACCAACGCGAATTATCCTCCTGCCTTGACGGGGATGAGAGGCACTACCGACGCGGTGATGGAGGTCGGCCACGCCCTACGCGACGGCAATACGTGGAACAATCCAACTCCCGACCCGGATTCATATGATCTGATTGTAGTGGGTGGCGGGATTAGCGGACTTTCCGCGGCCCATTTCTTCCGGAAGATTTCCGGACCGAAAGCTAAAATCCTGATTCTCGAAAATCACGACGATTTCGGCGGCCACGCTCGCCGCAACGAATTCCACACCGATCGTCGCATGATCCTAGGTTATGGCGGCACGCAGTCAATTGCGGGTCCCAAGCTCTATAGCGAGCAAGCCAAGGAACTCCTTGCGGAGCTGGGCATCGATGTCCAGCGCTTTTACAAGTATTACGACCAAAATTTCGAGAAATCCAACGGCCTTTCGCGCGGCATATTTTTCGACAAAAAGACATTTGGCGAAGACCGCCTCGTCGCGGGCACCGGCCAACCATCATGGCGCGAATTCCTCGCCAAGACGCCTGTTTCCCCGCAGGTACAAAAGGATCTTGCGCGGCTCTATACCGAGAAAGTCGACTACTTGCCACACTTGTCTTCGTGGGACAAAAAGGTCCTTCTTGCCAGAACGAGCTATAAGGATTACCTCCTCAACTACGTAAAGCTCAGCCCGGACACAGTTCCGGTGCTGCAGACGGAGACCTACGGTCTCTATGGGGTCGGGATTGATGCCGTTCCCGCCGGAGATTTGGCGGGACTCGGATATCCCGGTTTTGCGGGAATGGATCTCTCCGGACCTCCGGGTCCCGGATTAGGCGTGGAAATCACGAAGCAAGAGGAGGATGAGCCTTATATTTTTCATTTCCCCGATGGGAATGCGTCGATCGCGCGCCTTTTAGTACGTTCGCTGATTCCCGCATCCGCGTCCGGAACGACGATGGAAGACATCGTCACCGCAAAACTCAATTACGCTGCCTTGGACGATCCCGCCTCGCCGGTTCGTCTGCGGTTAAACAGCACCGCAATTCACGCGCGGAACATCGGCGATCCCGCCACAGCCAAAGAAGTCGAAGTGACCTACGTGAAAGACGGCCGGTCGCGCACCGTACGAGCCGCCGCGTGCGTGCTGGCTTGCTGGAATATGGTGATCCCCTTTATGTGCCCGGAACTTTCCGACAAGCAAAAGGACGCTCTCGCGTACGGCGTAAAAGTACCTCTGGTGTACACCAACGTGCAGATTAGCAACTGGCAATCGTTCAAGAAACTGGGAGTCAGTTCGGCGCGATGCCCAGGAAGTTACTTTGAATCAGTCACCCTCGATTTTCCCGTCAGCATGGGAGAGTACCGTTTTCCGTGCAATCCTGCGGAACCCTGCTTGCTGCACTTGGAGAGAGTCCCTTGCAAACCTGGCCTGCCCGCGCGCGATCAGCAAAGGGCCGGGCGCCAGGAGCTTCTTACCACGACGTTCGCAATTTTCGAGCGGCATATTCGTGAGCAGCTCGGCGCCATGCTTTCCCCAGGAGGATTCGATCCCGCGCGCGATATCCAAGCCATCACTGTGAATCGCTGGCCTCATGGCTACGCGTACGAATACAATTCACTGTACGATCCCGATTGGCCGGAGGATCAGCAACCCTGCGTCATCGGCCGACAGCCCTTCGGGCGCATCTCCATCGCAAATTCGGATGCGGAAGCTTTCGCTTATACCAACGCCGCGATTGATCAGGCGTTTCGCGCGGTCACTGAAGTTTCGCGATTCAAGCGGAGCACCGGAGCATAGAGTAAAGTGAGGACACGTACGACTTGAGCCCAGCACAAATAGTCCGTCTGCTCGATCCCTTATTCACAACAGATCAAGCGCGCGCGGTTTTTTCGGATCGCGGCCGGCTTCAAGGCATGCTCGATTTCGAAGCTGCGCTGGCGCAGGCTCTGATGCGTGCGGGCGTAACTGCAAGCGGCGTTGCAGCTGCTATCCAAGCGCAGTGTAAAGCTGAATTCTTCGCCATGGACACGCTCGCGCGGGAAGCCGGCCTTGCCGGAAATTTGGCCATCCCATTGGTCAAAGCGCTCACCGCGGCCGTCGCCAAATCCGACGAAAAAGCCGCAGGATTTGTGCATTGGGGAGCCACCAGCCAGGACGCGATTGATACGGGGCTCGTCCTGCAGCTGCGCCACGCCTTCGATTTAATGACGCGCCAACTCCACGATCTATCGGACGCGCTGGCCCGCGTCACCGAAGCGCATCGAACTACGTTGCTTGCCGGGCGTACGTGGTTGCAACAAGCAAGTCCGATTACCTTTGGCCTGAAGACAGCCGGCTGGCTAGACGCCGTCAATCGCGATCGCGCAAGGGTCGCAGCCGCGCGTAAAAGGGTCCTCGTGCTTCAGTTTGGCGGGGCAGTCGGCACGCTCGCTGCGTTGGGAGAACAGGGTCCCGCAGTCGCGCGCGCGTTGGCTGAGGAACTGAAGCTGGAGCTCCCCAGCTTGCCTTGGCATACACATCGCGACCGGTTAGCGGAAGTCGCTGCCACGCTGGGAATGCTGGTGGGAACGCTGGGGAAAATTGCCCGCGACGTTTCCCTGATGGCCCAAACAGAAGTGGGCGAAGCACTCGAGCCCTCGGCACCCGGCAAAGGCGGCTCCTCTACGTTGCCTCACAAACGCAATCCCGTAGGTTCTGCAGTCGTTCTGGCTGCGGCAATCCGTGTTCCCGCGTTGGTTTCCACTATGCTCGCCGCGATGGTTCAGGAGCAGGAGCGCGGACTGGGCGGCTGGCACGCTGAATGGGAGACCCTACCCGAAATCTTCCTGCTCGCGGCGGGCGCGTTATCCCACACCATGGAGATCGTGGATGGCCTTGAAGTTCACGAAGAAAAAATGACTCACAATCTTAGAGCGACCCACGGCTTGATCCTAGCTGAGGCCGTCGCAATTGCGCTCGCCAAGCACACGGGAAAATTGCCGGCGCATCATCTGATCGAACGAGCTGCCAGCAAAGCGCTCGAATCGGGACGCTCTCTGCGAGATGTGCTCCTCGAGGACAAACAAGTGCGCGAACATCTTTCAGAAACCGAAATCAACAAACTTCTCGACCCGAAGAATTACACAGGTTCAGCAGAATCAATGATCGACCAGGTGTTGGCGGATCACAAGAAGCTACGGTAGCGATCGCTAAGAGAAAGCATTCGACATGCCCTTCATCGAAGTCAACGGAACCCGCTTCAACTATCTATTGGACGGCCCTGCCAATGCACCGGTCGTTGTGTTTTCCAATTCGTTGGGCACGAATCTTTCAATGTGGGACCGGCAAATCCCAGCGCTAACCCGAAAGTTTCGCGTCCTGCGATACGATATGCGCGGGCACGGCCTCTCAAGTGTCACGCCCGGGCCATATTCGATCGAGGGATTGGCGTCGGACGTCGTCGGCTTGCTCGACGTGCTGAAAATCGCGCGCACGCATTTTTGCGGTATTTCGATCGGCGGAGCGCTCGGTCAATGGCTCGGTGTCAATGCCGCGAATCGATTCAAAAGTTTGGTGCTCAGCAACACCGCAGCTCGAATCGGCACGGCGGACACTTGGAACACGCGCATCAAAAATGTTCGTGAAGGCGGCATGGCGGCAATCGCGGACGGCGTAATCTCCCGCTGGTTCAGTGAGGACTTCGTTAGGAAATTCCCTGAATCGGTGGAAGCCACGCGG
>Ga0210409_10007152_pt1 | contig 11522 bp, 9 predicted proteins | sample IncBWH17MmetaG_FD_161649 | JGI IMG/M metagenome (GOLD analysis project Ga0210409, IMG submission 161649) | Forest soil microbial communities from Barre Woods Harvard Forest LTER site, Petersham, Massachusetts, United States - Inc-BW-H-17-M | ecosystem: Environmental > Terrestrial > Soil >...
GCCGCCGACTGAGGCGGACTGCTAGCTCTTTTTCAGATGCTGCTCGATCGACTGGCGAGACTCTTCGCGGACATGCGACGGGAAATCGCGATTCGGCGGCGCCGAACCCTTGACCAGGCTGACTTCGCTGCCGCCGTGTGTCATTCTCTGTAGCCTAATGAGGCCTCCTGGCATCAAAACGACTGTATCCGCAAAAGAAAATCGAATGTCATCCAGAGGTTTGGGTTCTACGGAAACCGATACCAAAAAACCGAAAAAGAAGTTCGAGTGGAAGTCCCTGCCGGAGGTTTGGGCGCTAATCCATCCACGCCGGGGAATTCTGATCCTTGGCTTTGCGTTGATGGGCATCAATCGCGTTAGCGGGCTGGTTCTGCCGGCTTCGACCAAATACCTGATCGATGATGTCATCGGCAAGAAGCAGACCCAACTGCTGCTTCCCATCATTGCTGCGGTTGTGGGCGCAACGATTGTTCAAGGACTGACTTCATTCACCCTCACGCAACTGCTCTCCAAATCGGCGCAACGCATGATCACCGATTTGCGCAAGCAGGTGCAGGCGCACATCGGGCGGCTATCCGTCAGTTATTACGACTCAAACAAAACCGGCGCGCTGGTTTCGCGAATCATGAGCGACGTCGAAGGCGTGCGCAATTTGATCGGGACGGGGTTGGTCGAGTTCGTGGGCGGGTTGATGACGGCGTTGATCGCGCTGGTCATTCTGCTGCGGATCAGCGCGGTAATGACGCTGGTAGCCTTCGGCGTGTTGGTGATCTTTGCCTACGCGTTGAATCGTGCGTTTGCGACGATTCGCCCGATTTTCCGCGCGCGCCCGAAGATAAATGCCGAAGTTACCGGCCGTTTGACGGAATCGCTGGGCGGCGTTCGGGTGGTGAAGGGCTACCACGCCGAAGAGCACGAAGAACAGGTATTCGGCGGCGGCGTGCAGCGGCTGCTGGAGAACGTTCTGAAGACTTTGACGGCGACTTCGCTGATGGGGCTTTCCGCTTCTGCTCTCACGGGGATCGTCAGCTCGGTGATTATGTTTTTAGGCGCGCGGCAGATTCTGGCGGGCACCATGACACTGGGAAATTTTGTTTCGTATGTCTTCTTCCTGGGCCTGCTGATTGCTCCGGTGTTTCAGATTGTGAATATAGGGACACAGATTACGGAGGCGGTCACTGGCCTGGAGCGGACGCGCGAAATATTGAATGAAGCCAAGGAAGATGCGGATCCGGCGAGACAAATTACACTAGGACGCATCGACGGGCGCGTGGAATTTCAGGATGTGCACTTCGCGTATGAGGCGAAGAAGGAAGTGCTGCACGGTATTTCGTTCGTAGCGGAACCAGGAACAGTAACGGCGCTGGTAGGGCCATCCGGATCGGGTAAGTCCACAATCATCGGACTGGTTTCGGCGTTCTACGTGCCCTCGAAAGGCCGGGTGCTGGTGGATGGTGTAGACCTATCAAAGGTGAAACTGAGTTCATACCGAACGCAACTTGGCGTGGTTTTGCAGGAAACGTTTTTGTTCGACGGAAGTATTCGAGAAAACGTGGCCTACGCGCGGCCGAGCGCCAGCGAAGAAGAAATTCTGGCAGCGTGCCGCATTGCGCGCGTGGACGAGTTCGCGGAAACATTCGAGAAGAAGTACGACACCGTGGTCGGCGAGCGCGGCGTGAAACTTTCGGGAGGGCAAAAACAGCGCGTTTCGATTGCGCGGGCGATCCTGGCCGATCCCCGGATTTTGATACTGGACGAAGCCACTTCCAGCCTGGATTCGGAGTCCGAGGCGTTGATTCAGGAGGGGCTACGGTATTTAATGCGCGGGCGAACGACGTTTGTAATTGCCCATCGGCTGTCCACGATTCGTCGCGCGGAACAAATCCTGGTGGTGCAGGAAGGACGAATCCTGGAGCGTGGAACTCATGAGAGTTTGTACGCCGCACACGGGCGATATTACGAGCTATATACAAAACAGCATGCCGTGGAGACGAATTTATTTCTGGCGCCTGGCGAGGGTGACGCGACTTCGGAACGGGATACAGCGAACAATGGTCCGAGCGCCGGCTCAGCGGATGGCGGGTTGCCGGAAGCTATTCGGGCGATCCGCGGCAGCAATACGTAAAAAAGCGCCTCGAACTTCAAGGCGCTCCTCTGCAGACCAAGCTCAAAATAAAGACTAGAGTGAGGGGCGGCGAAGAATTGGCTTTTTCGATTGCGCCGCTTGAGCGGGAAGCAGCGTAGCCATCTTGCGAATCATGGCCAGCACCAGGCGCTTGTCGCCTTCGGAAAGCGTGGTGCTGTATTTCTTGATTTCCGCGAGGAAGCGAATCTCGTCCTGAGAAAGCTCGCCCAGCATTTTCTGTGTCTCTTTGTCCCGCGGCGTTTCGGTGCCCGGAAAGAAGTCGGCCAGGGAAATTTCCATGGCTTCGGCGATCTTTGCCAGGGTCTCAAGAGACGGCACAGTGTGGCCGTTTTCCACGCGAGAGAGATAGCAACGGAGCAATCCGGTGCGGCGCTCGATGTCTCCCTGGGAAAGGCCGCGTTGGCTGCGATAGGTTTTGATGACTTCACCGATGTTGACTTGTGGCTTCTCTTTAGGCACTGGTTCCTCCACGCGAACCAGTATCTTAGTGGCTAACAGCAGGAGTGGCAAGGGCGAAAAAATGCGGACCTGTGGCCCTGTAGCGAAAAAGTTATCGGTGCGGGAATCGCGCTGTTACTGCACGGCAGCGTACAGTCGACGGGTTATGTAGGCCATCAGAGCAGCGCTGTCTTTCTTGTCGGCCATGCCGCGAACCAGGATGACCAGCACGAAAGGCCGTGGAGCGAAGACGATGGCGGCATCGTGATGGATTTTGGTGATCTCTCCGGTCTTGTGAGCCACGCGCGTTCCGGCGGGAAGTCCCGCAGGAATGCCTTCGTTGAATTTCTGGCGTTCGAGGATTTCCATCATCTGTCGGGAAGCCTCGGGTGAAACGGCTTTGCCCTGGGCGATGGCTGTGAGGAGAATCTGCAGGCCGCGGGCAGTGGTGGTGTTGTTCAAACTTTTGTCGAACGCCTTCTGATCCTCTACGCCACGAAGAACCTGCATGCCGGTTGCGCCCAAGGCGCTGACTGTCGAGCGGATATTGGCGATGCCTATTTTTTGGATGATCAGATTCGTCGCCAGATTGCTGCTGACGGTGATCATCAGGTCGCAAAGCTGGTTGATGGTGCGCGTTTGGCCCTCCGCCTTGTACAAGTCCGCTTCTGAATCCTCCGCGGGATCGAGTTTGAAAATGGAACCATCCACGATGGAGTGAAACTCGTTGTGAATCGGGAGCGAGTCGCTGAGGTCCAGCATGCCTTCTTTTTGTTGGCGGAAGAGCTCGATCATCACCGGAACCTTCATGGTGCTTGCGGCGTGGAAGAACTGATCAGACTGGAATTCCCATTCGGACTTGCCGTCGAGTGTACGGAATGAGACAGCAACATCGGCATTGGAGTCGTCGATGTGTTTTTGGATGGTGGCTTCCGCGGCGGCAAGCTGGTCGGTTTGCGCACGGAGCACCGACGGAATTGCCGCTATTGCCAGAGCGGCGGTAGCAAGTGCAGGTCGAAATTTCATACGCGCTAAAGATTACAGCAGGCTGTGGGTACGCGCCACGCTTCGGACTGCTCCCGTCTGTGTAGCGGGCGCCTTTTGATCCGTGAACCCTGGCTTCAGCCCCCTGACGAAAGTTTGGCTACGGAACCGTAACCGTAGTCGGCGGCAGATTGTAGCCTTCCAGGTGCAGCACCGGAGGCTGGCCGCCGAGATCCTCGGAATCGTAGGTAGCGGTAACGGTCTTTTGTTCGCCGGGAAGCAGCGAGAAATAATTGTCGTCCCAGAAAATGGGCACCAGGTCGTCGCCGTCTTTGCCTTGGGTTAGACGGGGATGGACCATGAACGCGATGCTACTGCTGATGTTCTTAAAAGCGATCCGCACGGAACTCTTTGTACCTCGCGTCGTACGGTCCGCTCTGACGTCCAGGCTGACTTGCGGCAGCGAATTCAAACCGGTGAGATCCGCAAAATCCTTTTGCGGCGTGTATACCGTGTCTTTTTTTGCCTTCCAGTCCAGAGTGTCGAGCTTTGTGGAGAGCCAGTAGAAATTGTCGCTGATAATTGTGCCGCTTGCGTCGGCCAGCTGCAGCTTCAGGAAATAGGTGGTGGAAAGATTCGCGGGCTTCGGCAGGCCGAAGGCCTTGGCACTCGCATCCGCAGCAACATCCACTGTCCCTTCGCGCGAGCCTGCTTCCTTGGAATCGATGTTGTACAGCTTCGCGGAAACTTTCAGGCCTTTGATGGGCGCGTAGGTGCCGTTGACCACCGCCACGGAATTATCGTCATAGCCATATTGCACGTGCACGATCTCCTGGGCTTTTTTGGTGCCGAAATATCCGCCGGCGGGAACCAGGTAGTAATCGTAGAGGTGCCAGATCAGCGATGGCCACGCGTTGTTGAGCATCCATTGGATGACGCCAGTGGAGGTGTACTTGTTGCGGCCGTAGGCTTCGAACATGGAGCGCTGATTGTCGTAGGTCATGGCCTGCGATTTACGCTCGAAATCGTCGAGAGAGGTCGCAGCCCCGTAGCGCCTGGTTAGCGCGTCGATAAAAACGTTGATGGTTGCAAATCGGTCCTGACCCGAGTGGAAATCCCAATACTCGTCGATGGGCCACAGATGTTCCTTCGGAATGAATTTGGCCAGGCTTTCTTTAGTGGGAATCGCTGGACCGGGACTGGTTTCCGTGTTGTACCCGTATGCGCCGCCAGCTTCTTTGTCCGCCAGCCAATACACTGGCGGAACATATTCGTAAGGGCCGGTCATCTTCACGCCGGATTTTCCGGTAACCGTGGTCGGGGAATCGGCGGCCGAGGAAATGGTGGGATTCGGCCACTCTAGATCTTTGAGAATGCCGAGATACATTTTTTCGATTTCCGCGGGCGGAGGATTGTCGCTGCCATACAGCCAAACGTACACGCTGGGATGATTGCGGAGACGGGAGATCTGATCGTTGAGCGCGGCCGAGGCGATTTTCTTGGTCTCTTCGTTCCACTTGCTCCAGTGTTCCCAGGCATCGCAGCAAATCCAGCCGGGCATCACCAGAATTCCCATGCGGTCGGTTTTCTCGAAGAACTCGTCGCGGTCGGTCTTCCCTTCCAGGCGAATGGTGTTCAAGCCCATGCTTTTTGTGTACGCCAGGTCGGCGTCGAGTTTCTTCGAGGACCAGCGCAGCAGCATGTCTGGAGCCCAAGCCGCCCCGCGGATAAGCACGCGCTTCCCGTTGATCTTGAACAGCAGGGCGCTGTTTTCCGTAAGCTCGGAAGTCACTTGCCGGATGCCGAAGTCGAGTGCGGCGCTGTCGGATGCGGCTTTGTTTACTTCCACACGAAACTTTGCCTTGTAGAGGAAGGGCTCGCCCATCTGGTAAGGCCACCAGAGTTTGGGGTGCGCCCATTTCAGTTCCGGAAATTGTTCGGCGGTGAAGCGAACAATTTTCGTTTCGTTGGGAGCGAGATCAACCGTTTGGTTGACGGAGGTTGTGTCGAGATCAGCGTACAGCGTGGCCTTTACGGGGTTGACGCCGGTGTTGTGGAGTTCTGCGGAAGCGCTGAGCGCCGCGGATTCGAAGGACGAATCCAGCTTCGGATTGACGAACGGGTGGCGCAGCTTCACGTCACCGGTGATGTGGAGATACACCTCGCGCCAGATGCCCATGTCTTTGTCCGGCGGCGTGGGGTTCCAATCCACCCATGTCAGTCCCAGATCGTTCTTTCCCGGAGCAAAAACTTCAACCGCCAGAGCGTTGTTATCCGGGCGGAGAACTTTGGTGAGATTGAACTCGAAGGTGCGATAGGCGCCGGCCACTTCGTCTTTGTCGGCAATTTTTTGGCCGTTCACCCAGATGTTGGCGCGGTAATTGATGCCGAGGAACTGCAGCCACGCCTGCTTCGCGCCCAGGTCGCGGGGAGTTTGAAATTCCATGCGAAACCAGTGCGCGCAGCGGAAGGGACTGTCTTTGGGCATATCCTTATCCGCGAACAAGCCCTTTTTTGAGGAATCCATGCCGGGAAATTGCTTCAGGTTCATGCCGTAGTTGGGATCGGGCAGGGTATGGTCTGAGACGAGCGCGCCGACAACTGTGCCGGGGACTTCGGCCTTGTGCCAATCTTTTGCGGCGTAACCGACGGTGGAAATCGCCGCGCCGGAGGATTTATCCACGCAGGAGGATTGCATCATCATGATTCCGGCGAAGGAAAATCGCCGTTCGTCGCTGGCGGACGGCGTCTGCGCGTTAAGGAAGCCGGGAGCTAGCAATGACACGCTCACGAAAGCGGCGACGCGGGCATAATTAGAAGCAAATGTTTTCAAGGGACAACCTCCGGAACGATCGATGGGCAATATTAAACCGATTCAATAGCGCATGCCACTTATTTATCGGATGACAAATGGTTTCGGAATTCGATGGCATTGCGAGTTTACTCCAATTTGCCCGGCTTGACAGCCGGTGGAGAGCACCGAGTAAGCTCCTTACCGGCATTCGGCAGGGAGTGTGGGATGATTCACAGGGTTATTTTATTGGCAGGCATCGCGCTGGCAGTTCTCGCGGCCGGGGCCCCGGGCCAGACGAAACGCAAAATCATCATTGATCAGGACGCGCGGGGGCCGGCGACCACCGATCAGCAGTCCATGCTGGCCTTGCTGAATTCTCCCGACGTGGATGCGCTGGGCATCACTATCGTCAGCGGAGACCAATGGCGCGACGAAGAAGTGGCGCACACCCTGCGCATGCTGGAACTGACCGGGCATACCGACGTCAAGGTTTACCCGGGCGCGATATTTCCGCTGATCAACAGCAAGGAGGAGATCGCGCGCTGGTCGAAGCTTTACGGCGCGGTGCAGTATCAGGGCGCATGGACCAAGAACGGCGAGAGCAAATTCCGGACTGGGCCGCATGGTCCGTACGAAGTGCCTCCGCTGGCCGAAGGCAATCCCACCATCAAAGCGCAGGAGGAGGACGCGGCGCATTTCATCATTCGCACGCTGCATCAGTTTCCCCATGAGGTAACGATTTACGCGGGCGGTCCACTGACGAATCTGGCGCAAGCGATCAGCCTCGACCCGCAAGTGCCGGAACTTGCCAAGGAGCTGGTGGTAATGGGCGGCAGCATCGATCCTGCAGGGGAACCGATGGAGTGGAAAACCGCCAACCGGCGCGAGTTCAATTTCTGGTGGGATCCGGAGGCGGTGCACATTGTACTGCGCGCGCCGTGGAAGAAAATCACAGTGACCACCGTGGACATCTCCGTGAAGACGCGCTTTACGAAAGCCATGATCGAGACCGTCGGCAAAGCGGGAACGCCTTCGGCCCAATACATCGCCAAATATGCCGACGAGGAATACCTGTGGGACGAGCTTGCGGCGCTGGGGTGGCTGGAGCCGTCGATCATTACCAAAGAAGTGCAGCTGTACATGGACATCGATATTTCCCACACCGGCGGCTACGGAAATACGCTGGTATGGACGGAAGCGCAGCATCCCGGCCTGGGCGAACAACTAGTGCATGTACAAACAGAGCTGGACAGCGAGAAATTCAATAAATTGCTAATTGAACTTCTTTCGGGGGAAGGCACTTCGAAGTAGGCAAAGTTCGACGGTAGGATACGAATTGGCTCTAACTTATGGTTGAATTCAAGAAAGTCATTGTTCCCGACGAGATTGAAGCTTTATGTGATTTTGACCAGGAAGCGTTCAGTCTGCATCCACAGGACGTGTTTCCACCGCAAGTGTGGGAGAAGTGTGAATCGTATTGGATGATCGCTGACGGCGAGGTTGTAGGGTGTTCCGCGTTCTTACTCAACGCTGACTATAACGCGCAACCGCGACGGGGTTGTCTATGCATCGAGAGCACCGGTGTACGGCCAGAGTTCCAAGGCCGGGGATTCGGAAGGCAACAGAAAGAATGGCAAATCAGATACGCGCAGGACGGGGGCTTCAATCCAATCGTTACCATCATGCGGCAAAGCAATACTCGAATCGTTCGATTAAATGAAAGCGTAGGTTTTACAGTACGGAAAATCGACGATCACTATTACCCGGATGGAGAACCTGGAATCGTTATGGAACTTAATTTGCCTGCGCCGGCTTGTCCTCGTTGCGGCGAACCTCTCCGAACACCTCGCGCGAAACAATGCCGCTTCTGCCATGACGGCTGGCACTAGACACTTCAGTGCTTTCGGGTCAGCCAAAAAAAGGAACTTCGAAGTAAGCAAACTTTGACGGCAAGCAATGGAAAGGCCAGAAAAGTGGTCCCGGAGGAGGGAGTCGAACCCACACGAGACAAAGTCCCGGCAGATTTTGAGTCTGCTGCGTCTGCCAGTTCCGCCACTCCGGGAGAACTAAATCAAAAGTAGCACGAGCGGCGAGATGGGTAAAGACGAGGTAGGATGATTGCCGCGTCTGCGTGGACCGGCGGACTGAACTGGCAGCGTGGCGCAACTGCCTGTCTTAAAACCAGAGATTCGAGGGACGAGATGGCGCGTTATTCACGAAGAATGATGCTGCGAACTACGGCGATAGCCGGCGCGGCGATTGGCCTTCAGGGCAGATCCTCACTGCTGTCAATGGCGCTCGCCAGCGCAAAAAATCAGAATGATCCCGACATAAAGTTTCCCGTCTCGGCGAGAGACCGACTAGCGGTCGCATCGTACCCGTTTCGTGCGTACATCGACCGCCCGTACAATCGCGATCGGGATGCCAAGTTGCCGGGACTGGATCTACGCACCTTCGCCACGCAAGTGAAGCAGAAGTTTGGCGTGCCGGGCGTGGAGCCGTTGAGCGAGCATTTCCCTTCCACGGACGCCGCTTATCTGCACACATTCCGCGAGGCGATCGAAAAAGCCGGCGTGCACGTGGTGAACATTCCCGCCGGCAGTCCGAATAGCTTCTACGATGCAGATGCGGCGTCCCGAAAAAACGCAGTGGAGAACGGGAAGCACTGGGTGGATGTCGCCGTCACGATCGGATCGCCCAGCATACGTATTTCGATGGGCAAGGCGAAGAACGCCAATCCGAAAGTAGACGTGGCGGCGCAAGAGCTTCGGCGGTTGGCGGAGTATGCGGCGGCGAAGAATGTGGTGGTCAATCTGGAGAACGACGACCTCACCAGCGAAGATGCATTCTTCATCGTGAATGTAATTGAAACCGCGAATCACCCGTACCTGCACGCGCTGCCCGATTTTTGCAATTCCATGACCACCGGGAACGAGAAGTTCAATTACGAAGCGGTGGCCAGAATGTTTCAGCATGCCTACTGCATCTGCCATGTAAAGGATTCCGAGCCGGGCGAAGACGGCAAAATGTTTAGCGTGGACCTCAAGAAAAGCTTTCACATCCTGAAGGCCAGCAATTATCGCGGATATTGTTCGATGGAATGGGAAGGCGGCGGCGATCCGTACGCCGGCACGCAAAAGCTGATCGCCGCGTCACTGCAGTATTTAAGTTGAGCGAGTTTTGAGCCGCGTTGCCGGCTCACAGCATGATTCGTATGAAGCCGCGGATCGTTGCCTTGATATCTTTTGCGGAAGCAGCTTGATTCTCCATCGTAAGCCTCGCCTGTGAGGAATCCCGAGGGCACAGACTGAAGTCCGTGCTACTAGTGCTCTTCGCGACTCACTTGCGGCTTACATGCGGAGCGGATAGACTGCGCCGATTCATGCACAGTCCCTCTGAACTTGACAGCGCGCCTGCTGAGCAGCGCGGCTCGCGTGGCGGAGTGCCCGGGTTTTGGGCGCTGATCGCGACGCAGTTTCAGGGTGCGTTCAGCGACAACGCTTTGAAGTGGCTGGTGAGTTTCCTCGTTTTGGAATCGAGCATTTCTCGCGAGCGGCGAGATTTCCTGTTCGTGCTGGTGGTGCCGTTGGTCTTCGCGATTCCCTTTGTAACCTTTTCCATTCCCGGTGGATTCATTGCGGACCGTTTCAGCAAGCGCGCCGTCACCATCGGGACGAAGCGGCTGGAAGTCTTGACCATGGGCCTGGCCACGTATGCGCTGTGGCTTGGACGGCTGGATCTGGCCGCGGTGGCGCTGTTTTTCGTGTGCACGCAGGGAGCGATTTTCGGACCCTCGAAGTACGGCCTGCTGCCGGAGCTTCTGCCTACAAGCAGACTCAGCTGGGGCAATGGGGTGCTCGAATTATGGACGCTGCTGGCGGCGATTGGCGGAACGCTGGCGGGCGGGTTCCTGGCGCACCATTTCCGAGGACGTCAAGAATGGTCGGGACTCTTGCTGCTGGGGTTTTCCCTGCTGGGACTGCTGACCAGCGCGGGAATCTCCAAAGTGCCGGCTGCTGATCCGCGACGACGGTTCGAATGGAACTGGCCGAAGGAGTTGTTCGAAGAGATACAACGCATGCGCCAGGACGCGGTGCTGTGGTGCGCGGTGATAGCCAACACCTTCTTCTGGTTTCTCGGCGCGATCCTGCTGCTGAACATCGTGCTATACGCCACCGACATTCTTCAGGTCGATGAGGCGCACAGCAGCTATTTGCTGGCAGGGCTAAGCCTGGGGATTGGCGCCGGGAGTTATATTGCAGGCCTCGCTTCCGGCAAAAAAATTGAAACAGGGATGATCTTGCCGGGGCTCAGCGGAATCGTACTGACTACCGGCGCGTTGTTCGTACCCGGCCTCACGTACGAATTCGTGATGATCCTGCTGTTCCTTCTGGGAGTTTCCGCCGGATTCTTCGTGGTGCCGGTGAATGCATTAATCCAAAAACGCCCGAGTCCAGAAGTGAAGGGCCGGGTGATCGGAGCGTCAAACCTGCTTTCGTTTGGCGGTATTGCGCTGCAGCCGCTGGTGCAATACGCGATGCTTTGGCTAGGTCACCCGGATCCAGGCCACGTATTTTTGATATGCGCCATAGCGTCCGTGGCCATGGCGTTTATGCTGGCGCGGATGCTGCCGGAATTGTGGCCCAGCGCGTTGTACTGGACGGGGTTGCGACAGAGAGCTAGCCTATAGACGCTGGCCGACAGGGGCCGCAGGCATCTGCGGTTTCGGCCGCTACAAATGGGAACAGGAACAGCACTTACCGGCTCGCGGCCAGAGCACCGGGGCCTTTCGCATTACATGGAACGCGTGCTGAAGGAATTGGAGACGGTGCGCGCCGCACCCGATCCCGACGCGATCCATGACCTGCGCGTGGGCATCCGGCGATGCCGCTCCGTGGCGGCGGTCTTGCAAGAAGTGGATGCGGATCCGGCATGGCCAGAATTACGACGACTTGGCAAGAAATTGTTCCGGCAGCTTGGAGAACTGCGCGACGTACAAGTTCTCGCGGACTGGGTGCAGCAACTAAGCGGCATTGAAGATCCGGTCGGCCAAAAATTGCAAGCGGAGTTCGGCGCCAAGGAAAAGACGTTGCGAGAGGCAGCGGCGAAGGCTGCCGGCAAATTCGACGGGAAAAGCTGGAAGAGGCTGGAGCGCACGGT
>Ga0210409_10007153_pt1 | contig 11522 bp, 8 predicted proteins | sample IncBWH17MmetaG_FD_161649 | JGI IMG/M metagenome (GOLD analysis project Ga0210409, IMG submission 161649) | Forest soil microbial communities from Barre Woods Harvard Forest LTER site, Petersham, Massachusetts, United States - Inc-BW-H-17-M | ecosystem: Environmental > Terrestrial > Soil >...
GCTACGTCGTCAAACCTCCCCATCTCACGGTCGAGCTCGGCGGGGAGCAGCACGCGGGGGTCACCGCCATCGTCCAGAATGGCTCCCCCTTCACCTACTTCAACGATCGCCCCATCGAAGTGGCCGAGGGCCCCAGGCTCGACTCGGGAACGCTCCAGACGTGCCTCCTGCGCCGCGCGCGACCCTTCGACATGCCCTCGATCGCATATCGCGCTTTCTCGAGGCGCGCGCGCGTCTCCCGCCACCGCCAGGTCAGCCCCCTGGGTGAGGCCACCGAGCTGACTGTGCGCACGGCAGATGAGCAACCACTGCCGCTGCAGGTCGACGGCGACTACCTCGGAGACGTGATGGAGGCACGCTACTCGCTGCTTCCAGGCGAGCTGAGCGTCATCTCCTAAGAGCGCCTATCAAAATGCGTGTGCGGGTGGGGCGGTTGAGGGTCGAGCGGAGCAAGGACGCAGGGACGAAGGCTTGGTGGTGCCAAGTCGAGTCCCGAGGACACAGCTACGCGAAGGTCATCGGCCGTTCCAGACGTGCGCGCATTTTATAGGCGCTCTAAGCATCGCTACGCCCGCATGTCGTTCAGCCGGCCGTGTCGCCACGGCAGTTGCGCCGCTTGGCGTCCTCTAGCCCGCCCCGCCTGGGGTCACGCGGTAGGCGTCGAATACCGCCTCGGTGTTTCGCAGGCGCGAGATCGCCCCCTTCAAGCTCTGTGTGTCGGCCAGCTCCACCACGAAGCGGTTCTTGACCATCGGGGGGCTCGACAGGCAGCGTGCTTCGAGAATGTTTGCCCCAGACTCCGAGAACGCTCGTGAAAGGTCCTCGAGCAGACGGTGGCGGTCCCACGCGTCGATGTGGATTTCCACGACAAACGACGTCGCCTGATCGCCCTCCCAGCTGACATCGGTGAAGCGTTCGGGGTTGCGTTGCAAGAGCTTTGCGTTGGGGCAGTCCTTGCGGTGAATCGTGATCCCGCGGCCGAGCGATATGTAGCCGATGATCGGGTCCCCGGGCACCGGGCGGCAGCACTTGGCCAGGCGCAGCATCACATCCTCAACGCCCTCCACCCTGATCCCGTACTGCCCTGAGGAGCTCGTCGGGCGCTGGCGCGGGCGACCGACCTTCAGCAGGTCCGTGGCCATGCCGTCCCCGTCGGCGGCCTCGCCTTGCTTGAGGCGCTGCATCACTTTGTTGACGACCACCTTTGGGGAGATCTTGGCCGCACCAAGCGCGATGTAGAAGTCGTCGGCCTTGCGGTAGCCCATCTCACGGATCACGTCGGCCAGCAGCGCCGAGCCCGTGATCTTCTGCGCGGGCAGGCCCTGCTTCTTGAGGTGTTCTTGCAAGAGCTCGCGTCCGCTGTGCTCGGTGCCCTCACGCGACTCCGCCTTGAACCACTGCTTGATCTTGTTGCGCGCCCTCGTCGTCTTCACCATCGCCAGCCAGTCGCGCGAGGGTCCGCGCTCGCGCTTGGCGGTCAATATCTCCACGATGTCTCCCGAGCGCAGCTCGTAGTGAAGCGGCACTATCTTGCCGTTCACGCGCGCCCCCACGCAGCGGTGGCCGATCTCGGTGTGCACCTCATAGGCGAAGTCCAGCGGCGTCGCGCCGGCGGCCAACGACTTGACCTCGCCCTTTGGAGTGAACACGTACACCTCGTCCTCGAACAGGTCGATGCGCAGGCTCTCCATGAACTCCTGGGGGTCTGACATCTCCTTCTGCCAGTCGAGCATCGAGCGCAACCACTTCATCTTGGCGTCTGTCTCGGTCCCGCCCGTCCCCTGCGAGCCCTCGCTCGACTGCGGCCGCTGCTTGTACATCCAGTGCGCGGCGACGCCAAACTCGGCCATCTCGTGCATGTCCTGCGTGCGAATCTGGATCTCCAAGGGACGCCCCTCGGGGCCGATCACGGTCGTGTGCAGCGACTGGTACATGTTGAACTTGGGCATCGCGATGAAGTCCTTGAAGCGCCCCGGCAACGGCTTCCACAGCGAATGAATCACGCCGATCGCCCCATAACAGTCCTTTACCGACTCGACGATCACGCGCATCGCGGTGAGGTCGTATATCTCGTTGAACTCGCGTCCCTTCTTGGTCATCTTCGAGTAGATCGAGTAGAAGTGCTTGGCCCTGCCGGCGATCTGTGCGCAGATGCCGAGCGTTTGCAGCTCGGCCGCGAGGTATGCGCCGGCCTCGGCCACATAGCGCTCGCGATCCTCGCGCTGCTGGGACACCAGCTCCTTGATCTCCCTGTACTTGCGTGGATGAAGCGTCGCGAAGGCGAGATCCTCGAGCTCCCACTTGATCGCGTGGATGCCGAGTCGGTGGGCGATCGGCGCGTAGATCTCGAGCGTCTCACGCGACTTCTCGAGCTGCTTCTGCTTGGGCATCGCCTCGATCGTGCGCATGTTGTGCAGGCGGTCGGCGAGCTTGATCAGGATGACTCGCACGTCGCTTGCCATCGCCACCATCATCTTGCGGTAGTTCTCGGCCTGCGCCTCGTCGCGCGAATGGAAGGTGATCCCCGTCAGCTTGGTGACCCCGTCCACGATCCCGGCGATCTCCTCGCCGAAGCGCTCGCGCACCTCCTCGATCGAAGCCGAGGTGTCCTCGACGGTGTCGTGCAGCAGAGCCGCGCACAACGTCTCGGTGTCGAGGCGCATTCCGGCGCAGATCCGCGCGACCCCAACAGGATGCACGATGAAGTCCTCGCCGGACTTGCGCCGCTGGGCGGCGTGATGCTCACACGCGAACACGAACGCGTCTTCCACGCGCTCGCGGTCGATCTCGACGACGGCATCGGCGGCGTGCTCTGAGACGATCGCGAACAGGTCGTCGAGCAGTCGCCGCTCGGGTTCGCTCAGCTCCGGGCGGCGCCTACGGCGAGCGGCTCCTTCAGCGGCTCGGGGAGCTGAAACAGCGTGAACTGAGATTGGCTGTCCGTCGGACATGGCTTAAGCGTAGCCCCCTCACAGGCCGGTTGTGCATGACGGAGCACGATTCGCGGCTCGCTGACCCCATTCCACTCGTTTACCTCGAGCCGAAACGTGACGTCCACCGGCTCGTCTTGGGCCACGCCAAGCTTGCCGTCGTTGCCAAACGCCACCGCGCGCGCGTGAAATCCGTCCGATTCCACGGTGAAGCGCGTGTGCTTTCCCTCCCCCATCGGTCTCACGTCGCGCAACCGCGCCCCGGGGATCATCAGCGAAACGGCGGGGTTGCCCTTCCCGAACGGGGCTAGGCCCGCCAACTCCTCGGCGAGCTCCATCCCGAGCTGCGCGCCGCCCACGACCGCGTCGACGCGATCGCGCGCGATCAGGTCATCCGCGGAGAGTGTGCGTGCGGCGTGCGCGTTGAGCGCCGCCGCAAAGGCCGGCAGCGAATCGCGCCCTACCTCCACACCCGCAGCGGCGCTGTGGCCGCCATAGCGCCCCAGGTGCCCGGCGCACGCCGTCAAGCCAGCCAGCAGGTCATACCCCTCGACGCTGCGACCGGAGCCACGTCCCCGCTCACCCTGCAGCGCCACCAACACGACCGGCCGGCGGTGGTACTCCACCAGGCGCGAGGCCACGATCCCGATTACCCCGGGATGCCATCCCTCGCCGGCCAGCACATATGCCGAACGCTCGCTCGGATCGCCGAGCTCGGCTATCTGCGCTTCGGCCTGTATGCGGATCTCCTGCTCTGTCTGCCTGCGCTCGCTGTTCGCACGGTCGAGCTCATCGGCGATCTGGGCGCCACGCAGCGGGTCCTCGGTGAGGATCAGCTCGAGCGCGGCGTCGGCCCTGTACAGGCGCCCGGCCGCGTTGATGCGCGGAGCAAGGCCAAATCCAACGGCACGCTCGTTGACCTTGCTTGGATCGACACGCGCGACCGACATAAGCGCGCGCAGCCCCGGCTTGGCGGTTGCCGCGAGCGCGCGCAGACCGCGCCGCACGAGGCTGCGATTCTCGCCCTGCAGCGCCACCACGTCGGCGATCGTCGCGAGCGCCACGAGGTCGAGGTCCGCGTCGGCCCGAGCAGGGTCGTGTCCGGCGGCCTGGAGCGTGGCCTGGGCGAGCTTGTAGGCCACCCCTGCCGCGCACAGGTCGCGGCAGGGATAGCCGCATAGCACCGGATGCACGATCGGGGCCTGCGGCAGGACGCCGTCGGCGTGTGGCAGATGGTGGTCGCTAACGATCACCTCGATCCCAAGCGAGCGTGCCAACGCGACCTCCTCGACCGCGGTGATGCCGCAATCGACGGTGATCAGCAGCCCCGTGCCCCGCCCAGCCAGCCGCTGCACGGTCGCGGCGCTCAGCCCGTAGCCGTCCTCTGCGCGGTCGGGCAGATACCAGTCGCACGCCGCCCCGAGCGCGCGAAGCGTGCGTATGAGTATCGCGGTCGAGCACACGCCGTCGACGTCATAGTCGCCGTGAATCGTGATCTGCGAGCCCCTGTCCAGATGGTCGAGGATCAGACGTGCGGCCCCGTGCAGGCCTGCAAACGCGTCCAGCTCGTGCCGCTCGTCGGCAGCCAGAAACGCCCGTGCCCGCTCCGGGTCGCCATAGCCACGGCGTACGAGCACCTGCCCGACCGCGTCGCTCACACCGAGCCGCTCGCTCAGCAGCGCGACGGCGTCGGGGCTACAGTCGGATAGCTCAAAGCGCACCATCGCAGGGCCACACTACGGTGCAGACTGGACGGAATCGTCCTACACCGGGCGTAGGCCGTCAGTTGCGCAGTTCTTCGACGGGAACCTTTTCCCGCCTGCTTCCCTCGAAGTAGACGGCCGCGATTCCCAGCAGGGCGCCGGGCACCGCGTACAGCACCACGGCGACATCGGTGGCTTTGATGCCCGGGATCACAAAAGAAGAGTTCTTGATTCCATAGATCAGGAAACCCACGACGACCGCTCCCAGCAGCGAGCCGACGAAGGCCCCCACGATCCCGCCCCAGAAGCGGTCCGGCAGGAAGATCGTGAAATGCCAGATCGACAGTCCCATCATGACCCAACCCAGTAGTGCCATCAGCGAGCCCTCCCATGGCGGCGGTTTCGCGGTCTGCGCGGCTTTCCGCGCGGGTCGGGATCCTTCTTCATCACAAGATCCTCCGAGGTCAGGTCCGCCGTTGGATCGCGTGGCTTTGCATCCTGCGCGTGGCCGTTGACGGTGTCGGGGCCCACCTCGGCCTTGCGCGCGCGCCCACGTCTGGAGCGGATCCCGGCGCGGGCGGTTCCCGCCTGCTGCTCGGCGAGCTCGGGGCCGATCTCGCGCACCAGCTCGTCGAACTCATCCTGTGAGAGCTGCTCGCCGGGCTCGTCGGTGCCTATCGCCGAGCGCTGGCCACGCTTGGGCTTGGCGGCCGGCTCCACGTCGATCGGGGCGTCCCCGAGGGCCGTTGCGTAGGCGGGCACGTAGCCGAGGTCGCGCACGATTCGCGCGCGCCGGTTGCGGTAGATGCCCTCGCGCTCCTTCCAGTGTGTGAGCACCGGCGAGGCGATGAAGATCGAGGAGTAGGCACCGGATGCGATCCCTACGAGCATCGCAAAGGCAAAGTCCTTCAGCGTCGCCCCGCCGAACAGCAGGATCGCCGTCACCGGCAGCAGCGTGCACAAGCTCGTTGCCAGCGAACGTGTGAGGACCTCTGACATCGAGCGGTTGACGATCTGCGAGAAGGCTGCGCGTGGCATGCGCGGCACGTTCTCACGCACGCGGTCGAACACGATGATTGTGTCGTACATCGAATATCCGAGGATCGTCAAGAGCGCGGCCACCGTGGATGTCGTCACTTCACGCCCCGTGAGCGCATACACGCCGCCTGTGATCAGCAGGTCGTGCATCAACGCGATCAGCACGGGAACTGCGTACTTCCACTCGAAGCGCAGTGCGATGTAGGCCGAAATCACCAGCAACGACGCGATGATCGCGATGATCGCGCTTTTCGCGACCGTCTGGCCGAACGTCGGCCCGATCGAGGTGTTCGAGAAGTTCTTGGTCCCCGGTGAGAGCGGTCCGGACCCGAACTTCGCGTCCAGCGCAGCCTTCACCTTCTGCACTTCGATCGGCCGCAGCTTCTTCAGCGAGATCTGAAAGCCCTGGCCCCCGATGCCCTTGCTCGAGAACTTCTGGATCGTGGCGCTCGAGTAGCCGGCCGCCGACATCGCTGAGCGGATCTGGCTCTCGTTGACGGACTTTACGAACGCCGTCTGGATGCGCGTGCCCGATTTGAAGTCGATGCCCAGGTTCAGGCCCTTGCCGCCGATCGCCAGCGCACCGATCAGCAGGATGCACCCCGACAGCGAGAAGAACCAGCGCGAGGCCCCCATGAAGTCAAACGTCCATTTGCGTCCCCGCTTGCCGGCGCCGAGCAGTGCCGGGTGCGAGACCGCTCGCGAGCGTCCCATCGCGCCAAGCGCCGCCTGCGTGGCGAGCACGGCCGTGAACAGCGTCAACAGCGTGCCGATCCCCAGCGTGAAAGCAAAGCCCTTGACTTCGGCGGTGGCAAGCGCGAATAGGATGAAGGCCGTCATGAATGTCACCACGTTCGCGTCCACGATCGCCGCGAAGCCGCGCCTGTAGCCGGTCGCGATGCCCGCCGCGATCGAACGCCCTCCGCGGATCTCCTCCTTCACGCGCTCGAAGATCACGATGTTCGCGTCTGCGGCAATGCCGATCGTGAGGATCACACCGGCGATCCCGGGCAGCGTCAAGGTAATCGGGATCAGCTTGACGAGCGCGAAGTAATAGATCCCGTAGATCAAGAGGCCCCCGACCGCGATCGCTCCCAGCACGCGGTAGAAGGCGAGCAGGAACAGGCACACCACGAGGAAGCCCACGAGTCCGGCGATCAGGCCCTGTTTGAGCGCCGTCTTGCCGAGCGTCGCCGAGACCTGCGACTGGGAGATCAGTTCGAGCTTGATCGGCAGCGCGCCGGACTGGAGCTCGTCGGCGAGGTTCTGCGCCGAGGTCAGCGTGAAGCCGCCGGAGATCTGCGAGCCGGTCGTCGGGTCGATCCCTTCCGGGTTGGCTGTGAAGTCGATGAACGGCGCGGTGATGATCTGGTTGTCGAGCACCACCGCGAAGTGCTGCTCGGCTCCGCCCTTCGAGATTCCCGGCAGCTGCGCCTGCTGGCCGCGTTCGGCGACTTCGCGCGTCACGCGCTTGAACGTCGAGATCCCTTTCGAGCTGAATTCGAACGTCACGTTCGGGGCGCCCGAGCCGCCGTTGTCGAAGCTCTGCCGCGGATTCTTGATTTCCTGCCCGTTGAGCACCGGGTTGTCGTTGAGCACGTACCAGCTTTCAGGCGAGGCTTGGGTGACTTTCCCTTCCTTGCCGGTGATCGGCTGAGCCTGGGCCAGCACAGTGCCCGGGTTGACCCTGACGGCCTTCGTCTTGGCACCCGGGGGCAGCTTCTTGGCTTCGCCGAAAAGGTTCTGTTCGGTGTCCTCGGGACCCTTCAGCACCTTTTTGTGGGCGGTATCGAGCAGGTACCACTGGCCGTAGATGCACCCGCCGACCTGCTTGGGCGTGCACCCTTCCGCGTACGTGGTGTCGTTCTTGCGGATGATCGCCGGGCGCTTGAGGGCACGCTGTACGGCTTCGTACTCCGGCAGCCCTGTTTCCGCCTGCGCGGGCTGTGGTCCACCCGTCACCTTTGGTTCGGTCGGCGCGGGCTGCCCGTCGGCGCCGATAACGTTCGGCTCCCAGTCGTAGAAGTACAGCTGGGCGGTCTTGCCGACCTGCTGCTGCGCGCGCTGGGCGTTGGTGACGTCCGGCAGAGCCACGTCGATTTCCTTTTCCCCGGTGCGCTGGATTTCCGGCTGGGCCACGCCGAGCTGGTCGACGCGCTTGCGCATAATGTCGATCGCGCGGTTTAGCGATTCGGTGTCCACCTTCGCCTGGGCCGTCGCACGGCCCAAATAAATGAGCTGCACGCCGCCCTTGAGGTCGAGGCCGAGGCGCGTGGGCTTGCTCGCTATGACCGCCAGCGAGGCCGCCACGAGACCCGCCACGAGCAGCAGCACAAGTGCATTTCGTCGACGGTCGGCCACGAGATGAGCCTACCTGTCCGGGGTGAGCACGAGCAGTAGCCCACCGTCGTCGTCGTACGCCGGGAACATATCGGCCTTGGCGCTTGCCTCCACGTCGCGCTCGCCGCTCACCTTGACCGGCACGTCGAGCGCCCGCACACCCCACTCGAGCACCGTTTCGACGGGGTCGTCGCCGTTGGCGAACGTCAACCCGAGCACCTGCTCGACGCGCTGGCCGATCACGCCTTCCTCCTCGAGGCCCGTGAACGCGAAGGAGTTTCGCCCGCAGCCGATCACGCGACCCTCTCCGTCGCACACGAAGAAGGCGGCATCGGGCGCCGGGTAGTAGTCGTCGAGCAGCTCGAACAGAAAGGCAAAGCCACACTTTGCGCAACCCTTCGGCTGGCGGGTGAAGCCGATGTTGCGGTCGATCTCGCGCGTGCGATGTCCGCAGTTGGGGCAGATGAAGGGATGGGCCATCGGACTCCACAGAGTACGGGAGCCGACGGGTCGGTGTGTAACCGGCTCGCGCGCCGTGCGACATGTCTGGCCAGGGCCTGGCCGAAGCGCCACCCCGCCCTCACATAGCCATCTGAGGCAGCCCGCTAGAACAGTGCGCTCGTGCGGATCTCGGGCGCCGGCGGATCGACGCCCAGATGCGCGAACGCGGCCGCCGTCGCAGCCCTCCCGCGAGCGGTGCGCTTGATCAAGCCCTGCTGGAGCAAGTAGGGCTCATAGACGTCCTCGATCGTGTCCTGCTCCTCCCCCACCGCCACCGCGAGCGTGGAGAGCCCGACCGGCCCCCCCTCGAACTTGACGCAGATCGCCCTCAGGATCTCGCGGTCGAGCCGGTCGAGACCCTGCTCGTCGACCTCCAGCAGTTCGAGCGCGCCGTATGCGGCGTCGGCTCCCACAATCCCGTCCAGCCTCACCTCGGCGTAGTCGCGCACCCGCTTGAGCAGGCGATTGGCCACGCGCGGCGTTCCACGGCTGCGGGCGGCTATCGCATTGGCACCCTCGTCGTCGATGTCGATCTGCAGTATCTCCGCAGAGCGCCTGACGATTCGCGCAAGATCCCCCGCGCCGTAGTGCTCCAGGCGCGCCTGAATGCCGAAGCGGTCGCGCAGCGGCGTCGTCAACAGGCCTGAGCGCGTGGTCGCTCCCACGAGCGTGAACTCAGGCAGCTCGAGGGTCACCACGCGCGCCCCGGCCCCCTGGCCGACCGTGATCGGCAGGCGGCGATCCTCCATGGCCGGGTAGAAGGTCTCCTCGAGCGTCCGCGGCAACCTGTGGATCTCATCGACAAAGAACACGCTGCGCGGCTCCAGCGCAGTCAGAAACGCAGCCACGTCACCCTTGCGCTCGAGCGCCGGCCCCGCCGTCTGGATGAACGGCACTTCGAGCTCGGCGGCCACGATCTGGGCAAGCGAGGTCTTGCCCAGGCCGGGCGGACCGGCGAGGAGCAGGTGGTCGAGTGCCTCTTTGCGTGCGCTTGCCGCCTCGATAGCCACCGCCAGCTGCTCGCGTAGGATGGGCTGCCCGATGAACTCGTCCAGCGCCCGCGGGCGCAACGAGCGGTCGAGCTCGTCCTCAGAAGTCAGATATGGAGTCTGGATGCGCTCGGCCTGGGTCATCGAAGCCTCACGCCGCCCGCGCGGTCCGCAGGGCGCTCGCGATCAGCTCCTCCGCGCTGTCGCCGTCGAGATCGCGCAAGAGTTCCTCCGCTTCCATCGAGTTGTAGCCCAGTGCGAGGAGCCCCTCGTGGGCAAGCGCACGAGGTCCCGAGGAACGACCCACGATCCCCAAACTCTCAACCTCGCTGTCCACCCCGACCTTCTCGCGCAACTCCACGATGATGCGCTCGGCGGTGCGCTTGCCGATGCCCGGGACCGCCTGGAAACGAGCGGCGTCGGCACCCGCGATCGAGCTGAGGAGCTCGCGCGGGGAGCCGCTCGAGAGAACCGCCACCGCCACCTTCGGCCCGACCGCTTGCACCGACAACAGCATGAGGAAGAGGTCCCGCTCCTGCTCGGAGTGAAACCCGTGCAGCAGCAGCGCGTCGTCGCGGACCACCATGTGCGCGTGCAGCGTCGTCTCGCCACCCACGGCCGGCACATGGCGCAGAGTCTCCGAGGAGACGGCCATCCGGTAGCCGACCCCCCCACACAGCACGACCACGTGGTCTGAGCGGCGAACCGCGACCTCCCCTCGGACCAGGGCGATCATGCCGGTGCCCCGGCGCTCTGAAGCGCCTCCCGAACAGCACCCGCGAGCGGGCTGCCGTTCACGTGGCACAGAGCGACCGCGAGGGCGTCGGAGGCATGGTCGCTCGCGGGCACCTGCGGGAGCGCCAGCAAGCTCTGCACCATGCGCCCCACCTGATCCTTCGCCGCGCGACCGTGACCGCACACCGACGACTTGACCTTTTGGGGGGTATAGGAGAAGCACGGGATCCCGCGTTCGCCGGCGGCGAGCATCGTGACTCCGCGCGCCTGTCCGACGGCGAAGGCGCTGTGGGCGTTCTGGCCGAAGTAGAGTTGCTCGAGCGCCATCGCCTCGCAGTCGTGCTCGTCGAGCAGTTCCCGCACCCGCACCGCGATCGTCGCCAGACGCCGCTCGGTCGCAAGACCGGCGCGTGTCTCGATGACGCCGCCATCGAGCGCCGTCAGACGACCCCCTTCGCGCGCCACCACTCCGTAGCCGGTGTTGGCGAGACCTGGATCTATGCCGAGCACGATCATTCCTTGGAGATTCTCCGTGGAACCCCGGACGCCTGCCGGGTCACCACATGCGCCAGGGTGCCTCCCCGGACTCCCACAGGTCGTTGAGCGCCACGGCATCCTTGTAGGTGTCCATGCACTCCCAGAAGGCCTCGTGGCGATGGGCGCGCAGCTCGTCGGCCTCTGCCAAGCCCTCCAGCGGGTCGCGCTCGAGCACGCTGTCGTCCTCCAGGTAGTCGAATACGCCGGGCTCAAAGCAGAAGAACCCACCGTTGATCCAGTGCTCGGAGCGGGGCTTCTCGCGAAAGCCGAGCACGCGCCCGCCACCGTCGAGCTCTGTCACCCCGAATTGCAGCTCCGGGCGCACCACGGTCATCGTCGCAAGCTTTTCGTGGGAGTCGTGGAAGGCGAGCAGCTCCTCGAAGTCGACGCTCGCCAGCCCGTCGGCGTAAGTGGCGCAGAAGCGCTCGCCGCCGAGGTGTGGCTCCAGCAGCTTGATGCGCCCGCCGGTGGGGGTATCCAGGCCCGTGTTCACGCACTCCACCTCGACCCTGCTCGGCCATGACGTGGCGGCGCTGAACTGCTCGATCAGCTCGCTCTTGTAACCCGTCGCAAGCAGGAAGCGCTCGAAGCCCTGCGCCGCGTAGAGCTGGATCACGTGCCACACGATCGGAAGCCCGCCGATCTCCACGAGTGGCTTGGGGATCTCCTGGGTGCGCTCGCGCAGACGCGTCCCGCGCCCGCCGCACAGGATCGCTACGGGCGGTCTACCCGGCAGGGCGCTCCAGCAC
>Ga0210409_10007156_pt1 | contig 11519 bp, 6 predicted proteins | sample IncBWH17MmetaG_FD_161649 | JGI IMG/M metagenome (GOLD analysis project Ga0210409, IMG submission 161649) | Forest soil microbial communities from Barre Woods Harvard Forest LTER site, Petersham, Massachusetts, United States - Inc-BW-H-17-M | ecosystem: Environmental > Terrestrial > Soil >...
TTGGGAAACATCAGGTGGATCAGGCCGATGTGGCGGAAGTTGTTCGGCATCTTGTCGATGAACCGCGGCCGGCTGCCGCGGTAAACGCGCGTGTCCTCGAGATACCGGGTCGCGAGCTGCACGAACGCCTCGCGCGGCAGATCCGCGAGGATCGCGGGATAGCGCGGGTTCTCGAGGTCTGCATCGCGTCCCTGCAACTCGAGGACGAAGCGCGGAATGTCGGCGAGCTCCTGGGTCCCTTCGACCTGCGAATGCGAGGCGAGGATCTGCTCGATGAGCGTCGAGCCCGAGCGAGGCAGCCCGACGATGAGGATCGGCTCGTTGCTGGCAACGCCGTAGTCCTGGCGCTCGCGGAAGAACTCCCGCGTGCAGACACTCTGTTGATTCGCCGTATTCCGCTCGACCGGTTCGGGTCGGTAGCGGCTTTCGGCGCGCTTGAGTGCATTGCCGCGCTCGTAGCAGCGCCACGATTCGGCGTAATCACCGCGGTCCTCGTTGGCCTTGCCGAGCGCGAAGCACAGGTGATAGCGGTCGACGACGCTCGTGCTCACTGCGATCTCCGCGGCATGCATCCGCTCGAGCTCGGCATCGCTGAAGCGGTAGGTCTTGAGGTTCGCGAGGCTCCACCAGGCGTCACCGAAACCGGGCCGGGCGCGGGCCGCTGCGCGGTACTCCTCGATCGCCTCGGCCTGACGACCGAGCGTCTTCAGCGCATGGGCGGCCGACAGGTGCAGGTCCGCGGCCTCGCGCCCCTCGGCTGGCGCCTCCTGGAGCAATACGCGGTAGAGCTCGAGCGCCTCCTCGTGGTCACCGACGCCCACCGTCGCCGCTGCACGCAGCGTGCGGAAGTCGCGATTCGCCGGATCACCGGCGAGGAGCCGGTCGAGTTCCGCGCGTGCCTCCCGGTACTTGTGGCGGGCCATGAGGACGCGCGCGTAGTCGTGGCGCGCCGCGCCGTAGTCGGGCTTGCGTTCGAGCACCGCCGCCAACAGCAGCTCCGCGTCGTCGTGAACTTCGAGATCCATTCCGATCCGCGCCAGCAATCGCATCGCCTCGATGTGGTCGCCGTGCTCCAGCAGGAACGCGCGGATGATCTTCTCGGCGGCGGCAAGGTCCCCGTCGCAGTAGAGATTGGTGGCCGTCATGACCGGCAACGGGAGCGCTTTGAGCGTCGCGACCTGTGCGGCTGCGAAAGCCGCGTTGCGGGCATCGCCGAGCATGCGGTACAGCCCCTCGAGCATGCTCCACGTCGCCGCGAGCGTCGTGTTGATCTCGACAGCCCTGCGGTAGGCCGCTATCGCGCGCGGGGCGTCCTTGAGCGCCACGTAACAGTGGCCACGCTCCTGGAACAGCCGGCTGAAGGCTGGGTGATGGCGCTCGAGCTGCTCGAGCGTCGCGAGCGCATCCCGCAGACGGTGTTGCTGGCGTTGGGCGAGCGCGAGCAGATAGAGCGCGTCCCGGTGCCCAGGCGCCGTCGCGGCGAGACGCGCAGCGGCCTCGGCGGCGTCGGCGAAACGCCGCGTCTTGAGAAGCGCGCGGATGTCCCGGACCTCGGGGCCGTCGGGCGACGATGGCTCGGTGGGTGCGCTGGCAGCGGTCATGGAGCTCATGAAAGAAGGCGGGCATCGTGCCCGCCTTCAAGTCTAGCGTAACCTGTGGCGGCCGCCGCTACGGCGCCACAGCCAGCCGCTCAGAAGCTCCAGCCAATCGTCAAACCCAGCACCCGCGGCCGCAGCGGCACCTGCGCCTCGATGAATTGGGCCGAGGAGGTGAACACGCTCGCGTGGGAGTTGCTGAGGTTCGTTCCGTAGATCATGGCGCGCCACCGGTCCTTGGCTACGCCAGCCTGCGCGTCATAGACGGTGTAGGCCGGCTGGTTATAGAGCAACCACGTGGTCGACGGGACGGCGGTGCCGGGCGGGGCCGGGGTGAAGCTGCTCGGCTGGTTGTTCATCTCGCCCGTGTGGCTCGCGCCGACCGACATGAACGGATGGTAATCGTCGATGCTCCAGTCATAGCGCGCATGCACGTTCCATTGCAGCGTCGGTGAGAACGCCGGGGTGGCGCCGACGGCGCCGAGCGGATTGAGTAGCGGGACATTCTTCTTTGCTATCGCGTCCCACACCTGCGTGATGCAGGTACCGAGTGGCGTCGGGTTACCCGCGATGCCGTTCGGGTCGTTCGCCCCACCCACGGATTGAATGCAGGGCGAGTTGGTCTCCGAGGAATTGTTGTGTGACAGCGAGCCCTGCAGCGTCAGGCCGTCGGTGACCCGGGCAGCGATCTGCAGCTCGAAGCCCTTGATCTTGTAGTCAGGACCCTGCACGCCGAAGGTCGTGTTGCCATACACCGGTGGGTTGTAGATCTGCGTCTGCACATCATCCCAGTGCATGATGTACGCGGCGGCGTTGACCAGCAGGCGGTGGTCCAACCATTCCGACTTGAAGCCGATCTCGTTGTTGGTCAGCGTGTCGGGCGGATACGTATAGGGCTTGCGGTACTGCTTGACCAGGTTCGGATTCGCATCGGGCCCGACAGTCGGCAGACCGGTCACCGGGTCGACGTCGATGTTGACTTCCTTACTGTTCTTGCGGTTGCCGGCGCCCGGGCGGAATCCCTGCGAGAAGGTGTAATAGACCATGGCATCGGGCGTCACGTGCCAGCTCAGGTTCCCGCGGCTTTTGAAACCGGTGTAGTCCGCGGCGTGCGTTTCGGCCGTGAGGTTGGAGCCGACGCAACCCGTGCTGTTCGGGACACCGGCGCAACCCGTGCTCGTGGAATACTGCGAGCCGGACAGGTATGCCTTGTAGTGGTAGTAGCGGGTTCCGGCGGTGATCGTCAGCGTCTTCGGAATCAGGTCGAAGTCGATCGAGGTGAAGGCCGCCGTCTGCTTGTAGCCGCGCCGGAGGTCCTCACCGAACGCCACCTGGTCGTCACGCAGGGTGGGATCGATAGCGGCTGTACCCGGATACGGGATCACGTTGCCGACGCACACCTGTGTGCCCGCTGTGTACAGCGCCAGATTCTCCGGCGTGCAGGACGGGATCGACCTGTAGTGGAAGTTCATGTCGTCCTTGATGTCGATCTTTTCGTAGAACCCACCGAGCAGCGCGCGCAGCCGCCAGTCATCCGGGGTGCTGAACCTGAGCTCATGACTCTGATGGGTCGTCTTGACGTAGTCATGCCAGTTCATCACCGGGGAGTAGCAGGTGTAGGGGAATCCCGAGCCGATCGTGCCGTTCCCTTTCGGACCGCCGACGCAGCTGTAATAGAAGCCGCCCGCCGAACGCGCATAGTTCGTGTAGTCCATGGTGTTGTCGATGGTACGGCTCAGGTACGCGCCCGCGTAGACCATCCGGATGTCACCTAACTTGCCGTTCACCGTCCAGGCGGTGTTCGACCACTTGTCCTTGTCCCAGACGGGCACGAACGAGGTTTCCTCCCAGGGACCGAGCTTCTGGCCCTCCGACCCGTAGGGGTACTGGGCGAACATGCCGTCGGCTTCCATGTTCTGGTAGGTCTGTTGAATGAGCAGGCTCCAGTCGGGGTTCATCTGCCACAGCGCCGAGAGGCGGATGCCGCTGTAGGTGACCGGATTCTGGTTTTTCTGCGCGAGCAAGTAGTTGTTCGCGCTGGGTGCGTTCGCCGGGTAGCCGGCGAACCCGAAACTGGGCGGTCCGAGGTCCCTCGACTGCCGCGTAAACGTACTCGGCACGTTGTCGATGTAGCCGCCGCGGCGGTCGGTGTAGATGACCCCGCGCACGGCAAGCGTGTCCTGGATGAGCGGCACGTTCAGCACGGCGACGCCGGAGGAGTTGTCGTCGCCGCCGGCGGTCGTGCCGTAGGAGGCCTCGACGGTCCCCTCGGTAGTGTTGAGCTTCGGCTTGTTGGTGATGTAGCGCACCGCGCCTGCCTGCGCGCCGCCGCCGAAGAGGGTCCCCTGCGGGCCCTCGAGGACCTCGATGCGCTCCAGGTCCGCCATGTAGACATCGACGTTGCGCGAGGGGAAAGTCATCGAAGAGTCGTCGAGGTAGAGCGCGACGTTCGGAAACGGGGCGATCGCCGCGCTCGACTGGTTGCCGGCGAACCCTGCGCTGAGACCGCGCATATAGATGTTGCCGTTGCCCGGCCCGTTGTTGCTGAAGGTCACGTTCGGCAGGAACTTGAGGACGTCATCGAGCGTGGAGACCTTCAGCTCGGTGAGCTTCTCGCCGGTGATCGCCTGAATCGTGTTCGGGACGGTCTGTACCGACTCGGCGCGGCGCTGCGCGGTTACGACGACCTCTTGGAGCCCGCCTGGGGCGGCTTCTTGCGAGTAAACGATTCCTGCGTGCGCGCTCAGCGCGGCCACGACTGCAGAGGTTATTTTCTGATTCGTTTTCAAGGATCTCTCCCCGATGGCAGATTGTTGGGCGAAACGCACCTCACACGGGATTTAATTGTTGCAGCGGGGATTCGGCTTCATCGCGTTGCTCCCCGAGGGGTCAGATAGTTGTGAATTTCCCACTCGAACCGCTCGAGCCTGTGGCTCCCCGTACGACTTCTATACCAGCGATCGCGAATGAGCTTGAATAAACGCGTCATCGAGACATTATCGGGCCCCTTCCGTCACCGTCAGCCGCGGCGCAGCCAATGTTGCATGAAAACATCAATGCTAGAACTTTGGCAGTCGAATATTACAGGCTCGTGACTTCGCGCCCGCTCGGGAGTGCTCGCCGGCAAATCAGCGGTTTTCCACCGCCCGCTCAATACTCCCCGATGGCGTCCCGCAGGATGGAGGCCATCAGGTCGATATCGGCGCGGCTGGCAATGAAGGCCGGCGCCATGATGGCGACGTCGCCGGTGGTCTTCACGTGCAGTCCGCGATCGAAGAGTTTCGCCTGCAGCTCCGTTCCGCGCACCCCCGGCGCCTTGCCAGGCTTGATCTCGACGCCCGCGAGCAGGCCGAATCCGCGGATATCGGCGACCGTCGGCAGGTCCTGGAGCGCGAACATCGCATCGAGAAAGTAGTCCGAAAGCTCCCGGCTGCGGGCGAAGAGCGCCTCGCGCTCGTAGATCGAGAGCGTCGCGAGACCCGCCGCGCATGCGGCTGGGTGCGCGGAATAGGTGTAGCCATGGAAGAATTCCGGCACTCCGCCGGGCGCCGCGTCGACGATGGTCCGGTAGATGCTCTCGTGCACCGCCACCGCGCCCATCGGCTGCGCGCCGTTGGTCAGCGCTTTCGCCATGGTGATGAGATCGGGAGTGACGCCAAAAGAGGTTGCGGCGAAGGGTGCCCCGGTGCGGCCAAAGCCACAGATCACCTCATCGAACACCAGCAGGATTCCGTAGCGCGTGCAGATTTCGCGCAACCGCTCGAGATAACCCTGCGGCGGGACTATCACACCGGTCGACCCCGCGATCGGCTCGACGAATACCGCGGCGATGCGCTTCTCGCCGACGAGGTTCACGAACCGCTGCAGGTCATCGGCGAGCTCGACTCCGCGGGTGCCCATGCCGCGGGTGAGCCGATTTTCCGGCAGCAGCGTATGCCGCAAATGCAGAATCCCCGGCATCAGAGCGCCGAAGGCTTCGCGGTTGCGCACCATGCCGCTCAGGGCCGTGCCACCGATGTTCACTCCGTGGTAGGCGCGCTCACGCGAGACGAAGTAGCTGCGCTGGGCCTCGTTGCGTGCGAGGTGGTAGGCGAGCGCGATCTTCATCGCCGTGTCGACAGCCTCGGACCCCGAGTTGCAGAAGAACACGTGATCCACACCCTTTGGGGTGAGCGCGGCGACAGCATCAGCGAGCGCAAACGCGGCGGGGTGACCGCGCAGGAACGAGGGCGTGTAGTCGAGGGTCTGCAGCTGCTCGGTCACCGCGGCAGCGATCTCTGGCCGGCAATGACCGGCGGGAGAGCAGAAGAGCCCCGAGCTGCCATCGAGCACACGCCGGCCGCTCGGGTCGAAGTAGTGCATGCCGCTCGCGCGCACGAACATGCGTGGGTGTTGCTTGAAGTCGCGGTTGGGGGTGAACGGCATCCAGTGTCGTTCCAGTTTCTCGAGCGTCATCTCCATGTCGGTCTCCCTGCACCGCCGCGCTGCCGGGCGAGCCGCCTCCGGCGGGTGCATTGTGGTGTCAGCCGAAGGTGGATCCGATCTGCGCTGCGGCCGAGCGCAGGCGCGGCACGAATTCAATGGCGCGCATCAGCGGCAGGCGTGCCGTCGCCGCCTGCACCGCGATCGCGGCGATCACCTCGTCGTGCCCGTTGCGCACCGGGACCGCAACGCAGGCCACCCCGAGAACGTATTCCTCGTTGTCGACCGCGTACCCGGCGCTCGCGATCCGGTCGAGCTCGGACTCGAGCACCGTCCGCTCGGTGATGGTGCGCTCGGTGAACCGCTGCAGCGCCATCAGCTCGAGCAGGCGCTGGCGCTCGGCCGGCGGAAGGTACGCGAGGAGGAGCTTGCCGCTCGCGCAGCAGTGCAATGGCAGCGCCACACCACCTTCGGGCAGATGCAGGCGCAGCGGCCACGGTGCCTCGATGCGGTCGAGGTAGATGAGTGCTCCCTTCTGCAGGACAGCGAGATTGCAGCTCTCGGCGATCTCGCTTACCACGCGTCGCAAAATGGTGCGCCGCTCGGCCGCCGCGGCGTCGCTGCGCAGCACGTCGAGGGCAAAGCGCGACAGGCGCTCGCCGACCACGTAGCCGCGGCCGCCGGGCTCGCGGGCGAGAAACCCCGCCTCCTCGAACAGTGACAGCGTGCGATGAAGAGTCGGCTTCGGCAGCTCGGTGGCCTGCATGAGCTCGGAGAGCGTCACCGCGCGCCGGGTCCGCACCAGGATCTCCAGCACCCCGAAAGCCTTGAGTGTGGAGGAGGTCTCGCTGGCAACCTCCGAGGTGTCCGAGGGTAGCTTGAGGACGCGCGTGTTCATCGTAGCGAGCCGGCCATTCCGATAGACAATATGCAGTAGCTCCGGGAGCGGAATTCAATTTGCCTCAAGAGCTGCATATCGTAAGATAAGCCTGATTAAGAGACAAATCGTCTCGTTTGCCGAAACTCACCGGACGGAGCCGACCATGAAACCGCCACAGAAGATGGGGCCCTCTGAGGCACTGGTGGAGACCCTCGCTGCGCAGGGGGTCACACATGTATTCGGGATCGTGGGTTCGGCGTTCATGGATGCTCTCGATATCTTCCCCGCCGCTGGCATCCGCTTCGTGCCGGTCGCCCACGAGCAGGGGGCGATCCACATGGCCGATGGCTACGCGCGAGCCTCGGGACGCCATGGGGTGTGTATTGCGCAGAACGGTCCGGGCGTGACGAACTTCGTCACGGGTGTTGCGGCGGCCTACTGGGCCCACTCCCCCGTCGTGTTCATCACCCCCGAGACCGGATCCATGACGATGGGCCTGGGTGGCTTTCAGGAGACCGAGCAGCTCGCGATCTTCTCCAAAATCACCAAGTACCAGGGGCACGTGAACAACCCCCAGCGCATGGCCGAGATCGCCGCGCGCTGCTTCGATCGCGCCATGCTGGAATTGGGCCCGGCTCAACTGAACATTCCGCGCGATTTCTTTTACGGCGACATCGAGGCGACCATCACCGAGCCGCTGCGCATCGGCCGCGGTGCAGGCGATGAGGCTGCACTCGAGAGCGCCGCCACGCTGCTCGCGGCTGCGCGCTTTCCCGTCATCGTTGCCGGCGGCGGAGTGATCACCGCGGGGGCGACTGTCGAGGCGGTTGCCCTCGCCGACACGCTCGGGGCAGCCGTGTGCAACAGCTACCTGCACAACGACTCCTTCCCCGCCTCCCATCCGCTCGCCGTGGGCCCGCTCGGCTACCAGGGCTCCAAGGCCGCCATGAAGCTCATCGCGCAGGCGGATGTGGTGCTGGCGCTCGGCACGCGCCTCGGTCCCTTTGGCACGCTGCCACAACACGGCCTCGATTACTGGCCGCGCGCGGCGAAGATCATCCAGATCGACAGCGACCCGCGCGTACTTGGGCTCGTCAAGCCCATCTCCGTCGGCATCCACGGCGATGCGCGCGCAGCCGCTCTCGCTCTGCTCGAGCGGCTGCGGGCGCGGACGCTCGCCGGCTCTGCTGGCCGCGCTGAACGCCTGGCGCGCATTGCTTCCGAGAAGTCCACCTGGGAAGCCGAGCTTCGCGAGTGGACGCAGGAACGCGATCCGTACTCGCTCGAGGTGGCAGCCAACTCGAAGTACATGCATCCACGCGAGATGCTGCGCGCGCTCGAGCAGGCGATGCTGCCCGACGCCATGGTCTCCACCGACATCGGCAACATCTGCTCGGTCGCGAATTCTTACCTGCGCTTCGAGAAGCCGCGCTCGATGTTCGCCGCCATGAGCTTCGGCAACTGCGGCTATGCCTTTCCCGTCATCTGCGGGGCGAAGGTCGCCAGTCCCGAGCGTCCGGCCTTCGCCTACGTCGGGGACGGCGCCTGGGGCATCAGCTTCAACGAATTGCTCACCTGTGCCCGCGAGCGCATCGGCGTGACGGTGATCCTCTTCAACAACGCTCAGTGGGGCGCGGAGAAGAAGAACCACGTCGACTTCTACTCGCGCCGCTACCAGGGCGTGAATCTCGAGAACCCGAGCTGGGCAGCGGTAGCGCGTGCGTTCGGCTGCGAGGGCGCGGCCATCGAGCGAGTCACCGACATCGCTCCCGCGCTGCGCGCGGCCGCCAGAGCGCAAAGCGATGGCAAGACGACGGTGCTGGAGATGATGGTGACGCAGGAGCTCGGCGATCCGTTCCGGCGCGATGCCCTGTCGAAACCGGTCCGCCACCTCGCGAAATACCAGCAGTACACGTGAGTCGTCGCGGCTGCACCGACACGCCGGTGGCAGCGCGCGAGGGAGCGACCGGCAGCGATGGCCGCTGAGCCCACCCTGACGACCGAGGTGACGGCGGGCGATGGACTGCGCCGCTCGCTGCGGCGGCGTCACATGCAGATGATCGCGCTCGGCGGCGTCATCGGTGCCGGGCTGTTCGTCGGCAGCGGTGTCGTCATCGGCGCCGCGGGTCCGGCGGCGGTGATCTCCTTCGCGCTTACCGGCTTGCTCGTGGTGCTGGTCATGCGCATGCTGGGAGAAATGGCAGTCGCCTATCCCGCGGTCGGCGGCTTCTACGAATATAACCGGCTCGCCCTCGGTGAGCTCGCGGGCTTTCTCACCGGCTGGATGTACTGGTACTTCTGGGTGATCGTGGTCGCCCTCGAAGCCGTCGCCGGGGCGAAAGTCCTCGGCACCTGGTGGCCCTCGCTCGCGCCCTGGCAGTACACGCTCGGGCTCGTGAGCGTCTTCACTATCGTGAACCTGCTATCGGTCCGCTCCTACGGCGAAGCGGAGTTCTGGTTCGCATCGATCAAGGTCGCCGCCATCGTCGCGTTCCTGTGCGCGGGCACCGTGTTCGCGCTCGGCGGGTGGCCGGGAGCGCACGGCGGCATCGCCCAGTTGACGGCGCACGGTGGCTTCATGCCTAACGGCATCGTGCCCGTACTCACCGGCGCGGTGGCCGCGACCGGTTTTTACTTCGGTGCGGAGATCGTGACCATCGCCGCCGCCGAGTCGGTCGAGCCCGAGCGAGCCGTCGCGGAGACGACGCAGTCGGTGATCTGGCGCGTGCTCGTCTTCTACATCGGCTCCATCTTCCTGGTCGTGGCGATCGTGCCGTGGAACGACACCGTGCGCATGACGCGCCCCTACGTGAGCGTCATGGAGGCGTTGCAGATTCCTGCAGCGACGACCGTGATGAGCGTCGTGGTACTGACCGCGGTGCTGTCGGCGCTGAACTCGGGTCTATTCGCCGCCTCGCGCATGCTGATGGCGCTCGCACGCCGCGGAGATGCGCCCGCCGCCTTCGCCCGGCTCGATGCCCGGGGTGTGCCGGTCGCGGCGATCCTCGCCAGCACCGCTTTCGGCTACCTGACGGTCGTCATGAGCTACGTCTCTCCCGACCGAATCTTTGCGTTCCTGGTCAATTCCTACGGTACCGTCGCGATATTCGTCTACGTGCTGATCGCATTCGCCGAGCTGAAACTGCGTCGGCGGCTCGAGCTCGAAGCGCCCGCGCGGCTACGGGTGCGCATGTGGGGATACCCCTGGCTCACGCGCGTCACGATCATCGCGATGCTCGCCATCGTCGCCGCGATGGCCGTCATCCCCGAGCAGCGCACCGCACTCCTCTTCGGGTTCCTCAGCGTCGCGCTGCTGCTCATCGCTTTCGTGTTGCGCCGCCGGGCTTTGTTAAGATTCCCAGTCCACCGCAAGGGTGCACTCCGATGACCTCCGAACCCTACCTCCTCACCCCTGGACCCCTGACGACTTCGCTGCGCACCCGGCAGGCCATGCTGCACGACTGGGGCTCGTGGGACAGCGACTTCAACAACATCACGGGACGCATCCGCGAGCGTCTGCTCCAGATCAGTTCCGGCGGCGGCACGCACGAATGCGTTCCGCTCCAGGGCAGCGGCACCTTCTCGGTCGAGGCCGCGATCGGCACGCTGGTGCCGCGCAACGGCCACGTACTCGTCCCGCAGAACGGTGCCTACTGCCAGCGCATCGCGAGGATCTGCCGCGTGCTCGGCCGCAAGCTGACGACGCTCGATTACCCGGAGAACGCTCAGGTGGCCGCCGGCGACATCGAGCGTGCGCTCGAGGCGGATGCGTCGATCAGTCACGTGGCATTTGTGCACTGCGAGACGAGCACCGGCATCCTCAATCCGCTGCACGAAGTCGCACAGGTGGTGGCACGATGCGGCCGGGGCCTCATCGTCGATGCGATGAGCTCGTTCGGTGCGCTCGAGATCGACGCGCGCCGCACGCCCTTCGATGCGGTCGTGGCGGCCTCCGGCAAATGTCTCGAGGGTCCACCGGGAATGGGCTTCGTCATCGTGCGCCGCGCGGTGCTCGAGCGCTGCGAGGGAGCCTCCCACTCGCTGGCGATGGACCTGTACGACCAGTGGGTGTACATGCAGAAGACCACGCAGTGGCGTTACACGCCGCCGACGCACGTCGTGGCGGCGTTCGATGCGGCGATTGCCCAATATCTCGAGGAAGGCGGGCTTACCGCCCGGCACGCGCGCTACGCGCGCAACTGCGCCACGCTGATCGAGGGCATGGCGCGGCTCGGTCTGCGCAGCTTCCTGCCCGCGGCGATTCAGGCGCCGATCATCGTGACGTTCCACGCGCCGGATACTCCGCGCTACACCTTCAAGAGCTTCTACGACGCGGTCAAGGCGCGCGGCTATATCCTCTATCCGGGCAAGCTCACGACAGTGGAAACCTTCCGCGTCGGCTGCATGGGGCAGCTCGGCGAGCGCGGCATTGCCGGTGCAGTCGAGGCGGTCGGCCAGGTGCTGGCCGAGATGCGCGCCGCCGCCTGAGGCAAAGCGAGAACTTGATGAACCTTATCGAAGTCAACCGCCGCAGCTACCGCCTGCCGGAGCGCCCCTCGGTGGTGGTGTGCGTGGACGGCTGTGAGCCGGACTACATTTCACAGGCGGTGGCCGGCGGCTAC
>Ga0210409_10007159_pt1 | contig 11518 bp, 6 predicted proteins | sample IncBWH17MmetaG_FD_161649 | JGI IMG/M metagenome (GOLD analysis project Ga0210409, IMG submission 161649) | Forest soil microbial communities from Barre Woods Harvard Forest LTER site, Petersham, Massachusetts, United States - Inc-BW-H-17-M | ecosystem: Environmental > Terrestrial > Soil >...
ATCGAGGTTTCCCGTGAGGCGATCGAAGAGGTCAATCTCGACCAATTGGCCGCTTCCAGCGAGGAAGCTCCCGTCATCAAGTTGGCCAATCTGATCCTGGTCCAGGCCGTGAAAGACCGGGCCAGCGACGTTCATATCGAGCCGTTCGAAAAGGCCGTGCGCTTGCGTTACCGCGTCGACGGCGTGCTGACCGACGCCACACCGCCGCCAAAACAGATGCAACTGGCCCTGGCCTCGCGCTTCAAAATCATGAGCAGCCTGGATATTGCCGAGCGCCGGTTGCCGCAGGACGGCCGCATGCGCATTCGCGTCGGCGGCAAGGACTATGACCTGCGCGTGTCGATCATGCCCACCGTTCACGGCGAGAAGATCGTGCTCCGTTTGCTCGATAAATCCAACCTCTCGGCCAGCATCGACAAGCTCGGTTTGGACGGCGAAACCTTCCAGCAATTCAAAACCGCCATCGACGCCCCGCACGGGCTGATCCTTGTGACCGGCCCAACCGGCTCAGGCAAGACGACCACACTTTATTCCGCGCTCAACGAACTCAATAATCCGGCGTTCAACATTATCACGGTCGAGGATCCGGTCGAATTCCAGATCCCGGGCATCAACCAGGTTCCGGTGAGGAAGGAAATCGGTTTGTCCTTTGCCAATGCGTTGCGCTCAATTCTGCGCCAGGACCCCGATATCATCATGATTGGTGAAATTCGCGATACCGAAACGGCTGAAATCGCGGTCGAAGCGGCCCTGACCGGTCACCAGGTTTTGAGCACGATGCACTGTAATGACGCCCCGGGCGCCATCGCGCGCCTCGATGATATGGGCATTGCTCCATTTCTGATCTCCTCCTCGGTGATTCTGGCCTGCGCCCAGCGGCTCATGCGCCGGATCTGTTCCCATTGCAAGGAACCGGTCACCTATCCCACCAAGATGTACCAGGACCTGTCCATTGATCCGAGCATCTTCGATGGCGTGACCCTCTATCGCGGCCGCGGCTGTGAGCGCTGCAAAAACTCCGGGTATTCCGGCCGGCTGGCCATTATCGAGGCCATGACCGTTTCCGACGAGTTGCGCAAACTGATTATCGCGCGGGGCAACTCACGCGAATTAGGCAAGGTAGCTATCGGCCAGGGCATGCGAACCCTGCGCATGGTGGCGCTGGACCGCGTGCGCGAAGGCGTCTCGACTTTGGAACAGGTGCTCGTGTTAACCTCCAGCCATTAATTCGGAAACGAAACGAACATCCGTTTCCATCGGTTTTCTAATCGGCAATCGCAAACAGTCGGTCCGGCCGGGGATTGCAAATTACCAATTGAAAATTTTCAATTTTCAATTTTCAATCTTCGGCGGTCTGAGGCGCCGCCTGGCTAGATCGTCTTCGTTCTGTTCCGTTCAAGGCTCCCACGGCGGCTACGCCGTCGCGGGTTCGAAGGCCAGCTCGTAAAACTTGCAGTAAAGGCCGCGGGCCTGCAGCAGTTGCTCGTGGGTGCCGGTTTCCACAATTCTTCCGTTGTCCAGCACCACAATCAGATCCGCGTTTTGAATCGTCGAGAGCCGGTGCGCAATGCAGATCGTCGTGCGTCCCTTGGTCAGCTCTTCGAGGGCTGTCTGCACGATTTTTTCCGCCTCGGGATCCAGCGAGTTTGTCGCCTCGTCCAGGATTAGAATCGGGGCGTCGCGCAGGATTGCCCGGGCGATGGCGATGCGCTGGCGTTGACCACCGGAAACGTTAACGCCTTTTTCGCCCACCAGCGTCTCATAACCGCGATCTTGATCCTTAATGAAGTCGTGAGCGTAGGCATGCCGGGCGGCTTCTTCGATCTCCTGGTTCGTTGCCTCAGGCCTGCCCAGGGCAATATTGCGCCGGATCGTATCGTTGAACAGAATCGTTTCCTGAGTTACTACGGCAATGTTGGAGCGCAGATCGCGTGAAAGAACGGAGCGAATATCGGTGTCTCCGACCAGAATTGCCCCCGCAGTCGGATCGTAAAACCGGAGGAGCAAGTTGGCTATGGTAGTCTTGCCCGAACCGGTGCGGCCTACCAGCGCCACCATTTGGCCGGGCTGGATGGTCAGGTTGATATTGTGCAACACGGGCCTTTCCTTGTACGAGAAGCTCACGTTCTCGAAACGAATGGGCAGGTGGTGGGCCTGGAGCGGCTTGGGATTGGCCGGTTCGGGCAAGGCGCTGTGCTTGGAGAGCAATTCGTACACCGGATCGAGCGATTGCTTGGCGATCTCCAACTGGTGGCGCAGCCGGCTGAGGTTCTTGAGCGGCTGGTACAGGCTGAACACGAGGAAGAAGAAAGCAAACATATCGCCCGCCGGCGCGTGGCCAGCCGAGACGAACGCGTAGTAAATAAAAACCAAAGCGACCCCGATGCTGCCAATGAATTCGATCAGCGGCCCTGGCAATTCGCCCTCGCGCACGGCGCGCATGAAAAAGCTGGTGATGCTCTGGGTCGCTTTTTGGAATTCTTCGACCACCAGGGATTCCAGGTTGTAGCCTTTGATGACGCGGATTCCCGTAAAAGACTCCTGCATCACGTTGTTCAGGCTGGCGTTCCTGGCGTAGATTCCCCGATCGGATTTGCGGAATTTCCGTCCGAACAGAGCAATCGGGATCAGGCAAATGGGGAAGATTAATAAGGTGAATAAACTAAGGCGCCAATCGATGCCGAACAAAGTCACTACCAACACGAGAATCGTGATTGGCTCGCGAATAATGACGCCAAAGGCGTCCTTGATCGTGCTGTGCACCGCCATGGCCGCTTCAATGCGGGCCATCAAATCCCCCGTGCTGGCCCGGTTAAAGAAACGCAGCGGCAAGTCCATCAGATGCCGGAAGAGCCTTACCCTGAGATCATTCGCCGCCCGAATGGCTACCCACGACAGCAGATAAGTGTTCAGGTAAGAGAGCAGACTCCTAAGAAACATCGACGCGGGGATAAAGCAAATCACCAGGAGCAGACGGGTTCGCGACACCGGCCCCGAGGGGCGAACCCAGGCCGTAAGCCGGTCGAGAGACCGCCTCAACGACAAGGGCATTCGCGACAAGAGGGCTTTGCTGCTCGGGCTCGAAGAGCTTTTGGCTCCCGGCTGAGCCTGCGCCGAACTGGCGGCCGCCGGGGAGGGGTTCCCTGGGAACGCTCCGCCAGCAGCGACGCTGTTCGTTTCTGATCCTTGAGTTGGAAAGACGGCATCGACCGCAAGTTTCAACGACAATCCCAGCGTTGGCGCCAGCGCGCCGGAAAGAAAGCCGCATAACAGACCCAGCACCAGGCGTCCCCGGTAGGGTCTGGCCATTTCCAACACCCTTTTGAGGTGGTCTCGCATCTAACTCGGAATGCTCGCACTAATTGGCGAGAGTGGCGAGATTTAACTTTTAACTGTTCAGGACGAGACGGGGTCGTCCCCAGGCAGGTTGAACACAGATCGACGACATGGGGTCGAGCCGTCCCCGCACTAGACTGGTTGTTTCATCGTTTCATCTCATCTTTTCCACGGGTGTGGGGACAGGACACATTGGGAACGAGTATCTGGTGTCTTCCGCTTCAGAAATGAGTCAAAGAGGAATACCGAAGGCACAAGCATACAGAATGCAGCAATGGCGGAGACATTATAATATGTCATAAGTATGCCTGTAGCCTCAGGACTACTCACCCCAACATTAGCCAAGGCGTGTCCTGTCCGGTAGGCTGCCACCAAAATGACCGCCACCAAACCGACGATAGTGAGGCGCACGAAGAAAGCAAACATACTACCCTCCCCCAAGCTTCCCGCCCATTATCGGACTTATGCCAATCTTGATTACAAGAATCTTCCGCCCCAAAGGCCACACCGAAGCCCCCGTTGGGCGGCATCCGAGAGAAGCTCAGTGCATTGCTGACCACGATTCTTACTACACCATTCAACGGCTTGGTCAGCGGGCAATCGTTTAGCCGCCTGTTGGTTGATTTCCTGCCCACGTTCCAAGCATTTGAAATTCTCATTCTACTCATACGCAGCTACTTGAAGCTGGTAGTCACTCCTTCGCGCGGGCTTTCCGTGCGTAGTGCCACACACCGGAGGCGAAGGAAGCAATGCTGAAGGCCAACCAAAAATAAAGGCGCAGGTATGAATCGGCGTTTAGTCCCTCGGTGAGAAACCTCAAAAAGCAGACTACCGCCCACCCAAAGCATATTGGCGGCGAGCGCCACAATAGGAGATCTGCGGGTCTTGGACGTTTGATCATGGCGCCGAGCGGCCTGCTGAATTCTTCCATGATGTTCCCTCAAAGGTCGCCGCCTCGCCACCCCCGCGAATCGAAGGGAGGAGGGGGCGCCGGCGCGTCGAAGAACCACTCCGCGTCTGGGAATTGTTCGGCGAAAAAGTCGAACATCTCGCAGGAGAATTCGTGGCAGGTGTTGTTCAGAAGAGAATAATGCATCCAGTCGCCGACCATCTGATCCAGAATGCTCTTGGCCTGCTTGTCCTGCTCAGGTGTTGTGTACAGGTATCTGCATTTGTCGAACGATGTGGGAGGCTTATCGTAATAGATGTCGCCCCACCAATCGACGTGAGTTTGCTGAAATGAGTAGGAGGTGTAACTGCCGTTAGGATCGCCAACGTTTATGTTCCAGTGGTCGAGCAAGCCGAAGGGACCGAACGGGCGATGTCCGACCCAAATGTCGAGCCCACTTCTATCGACCCACATTGTGGGAGCATTCCTCGCAAAGAGGTAGAGATTGTCGCTGCCCACGAGGCGCCGATTGCGAGCACGGGAAGCCCTGATCCTGTGGAGTCTGGAATTCCGGAAGGAGTCCTCCCCGATTGGGTCGCGATTCAGCCACCTTTGAGTGTTTGGATCATAAAACCGATAGAGGTAATAATACATCCCGCTCTTGGCGTGCAGCTCCTTGCTCGAAAACCGGTACACGTTGGCAGCCGCCAGGCTGCCGCTGGCGCTAATCGTCCTTCCATAGGGGTCGTACTTGTAGTTCGCAACAATGGCCTGACTGGCGTCGACGATGCAGGTGATGTTGCCATTACCATCGGCGTGGTAGTAAACATCCCCGGCGCCACCGCCTCCTCCGCCGGTCTGTTCGTAGACCCAGATCTCGTTGGCGCCGGCGTAACCTGGATTGCCCGACTCGGTGTACCAGCCGTAGCCACTCACGCGGAAAAAGTAAACGTAACGCCCCATCTTGAGAGTGAAGGTGACATCCTTGCGCTCCTGCAAGTTGGGCCAGGTCCATTGACCGCTGGCCACAGCCGCTCCCCAATTGGCCGGGTTGCCGCTGGAGTCGTCGGTCACGTAAATGGCGTAATTCTTGTAAACCCCGTTCCAGGTACCTCCGGAACCGCCGTCGTTTTGCATCACCCGCGGCATGTAGGCCACATGGCTGACGTTGCGGCTGCTGCCCAGGTCCACCCGGAGGTACTCGGACGCGCTGGTGTAGCTGCAATTCATCCAGCCCGGGTCGGTAGTGAGGTTGTCCTTGGCCAACGAGTAATCCCATCCGTAGCAGGTGCCGGAACCCGACAGGTTCATGACGCTCTTGAGCACTTCGCTGTTCCCACCGCCGCCCCCACTGGAACCGGTGCTGCGGGCCAGCAGACCGCCAATGCCGCCCGTGCCAGTTAGAGTGCCGGGCGCAGGGCGCTCAACCTTATTTCGTGCTTTCAAGTCGTTTGAGAACATCGGCTCGAAGCTGGGTCATGTCGGTCGTCGGGAACTCTTCAAATTGCCACCCCATGATCTTGATGACAGCTAGGCTCAGGACGAAGTCCATGCCGGCATCCGCTTTGATTTTCTGCCGGAGCAATGGAACGATATCCTTACCACATGCAGCGATCTCCAAGAACTCTCTAAGGCCCGTATACGCCGTGGTTTTGCTATAGGCAGGCATCGCCTCCGTGGCAGCGTGCCATTTTTCGTAGAGCGTTTCGTACCGATCCGGGCTCATAGCGTGAGGATACTGTTCGGCTGTACCGCACGAACGTGAGATATCTCTGCAGCTTACGTGGAGTATTGCCAAAAGGCACGCAACAAATGCTTGAAAGGAGCTTTGGGCAAACTTGAGAGTCGTCATCTTCATGCCCCGTTCCTTTTATTTACAACGGTAACACCAGCATGAAGCTTTCCAGTCTTCTGGTTTGATTTTGTATGCTTCGGAGGTGTGCTTATCGGGATCAGGAAAATCGTAGATGGGACCTGCCCCCTTCTTGCCCGACCACATGTCACCGTCTTGTCTCACGATGTGAAACTGGTCAGCGCTCTTCCATTCGAAGAGTTTTAGTTTCTTCTCACCAGGATTACAACTCTGCTCGCATTTTATTTCCCTTGCCCCTTTATCTCTAAGATACTTCTCCTCAGGCCATGGGTTATCCTTACTTCGTAACTCCCCCTCTTCCCATCTCCCGCTGTCGCACAAAGCATGGCCCATGCAGTTCTGGCGACTGCCTCCAGAGCCCGTCCTTGGAACGCCAATATCGCGAGGATCTAATCCGAAGAAATCAATTACATTGATTGGCGAGTTGAAACCGAAGGTGTAAAGATTGAAGCCACCTCGCTCTCCAATGGGATCCCTGGTTATCCATCGCTGGGTATTGGGATCATAAAAACGGTAGAGATAATAGTACATCCCGCTCTTGGCGTGCAGCTCCTTGCTCGAAAACCGGTACACGTTCGCAGCCGCGAGGCTGCCGCTGGAGCCAATCGTCCTGCCGTACGGGTCGTATTTGTAGTTGGCAACAATTGCCTGGTTGACGTCAACCAGGCAGGTGATGTTGCCGTTGCCATCGGCGTGGTAGTAAACATCCCCGGCGCCACCGCCTCCGCCGCCGGTCGATTCGAACACCCAGATCTCGTTTGCCCCGGCGTAGCCGGGGTTGCTGTCGCTGTACCAGCCGTAGCCGCTCACGCGGAGAAAGTAAACGTACCGCCCCATCTTGGGCGTGAAGGTAACATCCTTGCGCTCCTGCAAATTGGGCCAGGTCCACCGACCCGATGCTACTGTGGCGCCCCAATTGGCCGGGTTGCCGCTGGAGTCGTCGGTGACGTAAATGGCGTAATCCTTGTAAACGCCGTTCCAGGTGCCTCCGGAACCGCCGTCGTTTTGCATCACCCGGGGCATGTAGGCCACGTGGCTGACGTTGCGCCTGCTGCCCAGATCAACTCTGAGGAACTCGTTGGCCGCAGTGTAGGTGCAATTGACCCAGCCCGGGTCGGTGGTCAGGTTGTCCTTGGCAAACGCATAATCCCATCCGGAACAGGTCCCGGAACCCGACAGGGTCATAACACTCTTGGACACTTCGGCGTCTCCACTGCCCCCACTGGAACCGGTGCTGCGAGTCAGTAGCCCGCCAATGCCGCCCGCTCCGTCCAGGCTGCCGGAGAGGTCTTTGCCCCGTGTATAGGTGACCAGCGGCGTGCTCAAAGCGTCGCGCTCCTGCACCACCAGCTTGCCGTCATAGAGGTAGCGCGTCTCACTAGCCAGGGCCCAGGCCCCGCTTCCGCCGGTGCCCGACTCGTACACCCAGATCTCGTTGGCACCCGCGTAGCCCGGATTACCCAACTCGGTCCACCAGCCGTAACCGCTCACGCGCAAAAAGTAAACATACCGTCCCATCTTGGGCGCGAAAGTCACGTCTTTGCGCTCCTGCAAATTGGGCCAGGTCCAGGTGCCCGAGGCCACCGGCGCGCCCCAATAAGCCGGATCACTCCCGGCGTTGTCGGTGACGTAAATGGCGTAATTCTTGTAGACGCCGTTCCAGGTACCCGTCGTACCGCCATCGTTGAGCATCACCCGCGGTTCGTAAGCAACGTGGCTCACGTTATGACTGCTGCCCAGGTCCACCCGGAGGAACTCGTTGGCGCTGGTGTAGCTGCAATTGACCCAGCCCGGGTCGGCGGTCAGGTTGTCCTTGGCGAAAGAATAATCCCAGCCGGAACACGTGCCGGAACCCGACAGGGTCATGCCGCTCTTGGACACCTCGATGTCCCCGCCACTGCCGCCGCTGCCCCAAGTGTATTCCCGGCGGATGCGCAAGCGGCCCAGGCCGTCATAGGCGGCTTGGTGTGGCCGATGTCTCTGGCTGGAGTATGTTCTCTTCATCTACTCTAGCCGCGGTATTAGTAAATGCCCCACGACTGGTTCAAGCATTTGGGGTGGCTTTGTGCTCGGTCGGTACAGCCAGAGCAGGGTAACGTCGTGGCGCAGTAAGGCGGAAGGCAGCTTGTTATAGTACGCCTCCAAGTGTACTTCTCGCGATCGCTCCTCTCCCCCTCGCAGGGTCACGGGCAGGCTGACAGCAGGGTCGCTAATGATTGCCGTACGTTCAATACAGGGCTTCAGGTGATGATCCTGCAGGACGAGGGCCATGGTCATTTTTTCCCCAACGACATGCCATGGGAGGTCGTCCTCGTCAAATCTCAGGCTTCGCGTGGTGGTATTAACCAGCGTTATCTTTACCACACATTCGTCGCGAGATTGTCTTGATATTGCCATGGAGACCTTGATTGTGGCGTTGGGCCCGCCGAGCAACTCGCGTGGGATCGAGCACCCAAGCCACACTGCTATAAGCGACACAGCGGAAATCAGTGGCCACCGGCGCCCGATCGTTAGCAGCCGCTCACATCTATTCATACTGATGCGCGTTGAGCCAGTCCTGATTTTTTTGCTGCTGTTCACTGATATACTTACTAGCTAGGGCGTTGTTTTGCACACTTAGCCAAGCAATCCGCACTGACTTGGTGTGCTTTCTGTTCAGAGTTCAGTAATTCAGTGTTTGGGTCGGTGCTGGCGATCGTAGTGCCGTCTGCAACTCCTACACAGATGTTCGGGTTCTGGGCCAAAACGTCTGAAATGTGGAACTTCTCATGTTCCACGGAGCACTTAAGAGCACAGTAGTACCCCTTCTGATCAGAATAATTTGGTAGCAGGATCGTTACCTCCAATGGCCTGTACTTGATCACAACGCGAGGCTCGGGCTTGCCCTTGCGACAAACAACGGTGGAATCATCGTCCGGCGGGTACCTGCCTGTAGAAACCCACCTATAGCCGTCCCTATCGATATGCCCAACTGCGTTGTTCGCAACAAACTCATAGATGTTTCTGCCGCCAAATTCGCCAATCGGATCCCTGTTTAGCCAGCGTTGAGATGGCGTCTCGCAAAATCGATTCACACCAAGACCTTATGAATCTTTGCTCGCACCTCTCGACCCGGCAGACCCGGGAGGCCCGACACTAGTTTCTCTCTTCCATCTTGAAAAGACGAACATGGAGATAATGGCACAGACGGCGTACGCGACAAACCACGGGAACACGGATCGCCAAATCACAGTGGAGCCTAAGCCCAAGGCAGTCAACGTAACAATGGCCGCCACATACTTCCTGGTGGGGCGGCGGCCACACCTCCTCGATTCGAAGAACACACCAGCTACCAGGGTGAGGAAAGCCACCGCTCCAGCCAAACAGTAGAGCAGCAGACCAGAGTTCGATTGAAGCCCCGGGCTAATACTCATACGCCTCAGTTTCGTTTGCTCTGACATTTTGTCATGCATTCGTCCAGGCTGTGATTCAATGATATTTGAGAAGCCACTGCCGCAGCGCCGTTCAATATGCAGAGCAGGCCACCGGAGCCCAAACATCCCACAACCGCTCCGCCTGCATTTAGGGCAGTCGAGGCGGCATATACCGTCTTGCAGCAGGACTCGCACGAGGACCTGGGACACTTTCCAGAGCAGTCGGCAAAGGCTCCGAGAAGAGCGCTTGCAAATGATATTCCCGCCCCAGCGATGCTCGGGCCGGATGGCCCCGGGGGCCTGAATGGACCACTGATTCCTCCCGGAGGCAGCCCACCGAAAATTCTCAGGCCATCCTTATCGACATTAGCAATCGGCGCATTCGCGACGTAGTTGTAGAGGTTGATGCCTCCAGGCTCCCACTCCCCGATCGGATCCCTATTCAGCCATCGCTGCGTATTGGGATCATAAAACCGGTAGAGATAATAATACATCCCGCTCTTGGCGTGAAGCTCCTTACTGGAGAACCGGTAAATATTGGCCGCCGCCAGGCTGCCGCTGGAGCTGATTGTTCTTCCATACGGGTCGTACTTGTAGCTGGCCACAATCGCCTGGTTGTTGTCCACCAGGCACGTGACGTTGCCATTGCCGTCAGCATGGTAATAGTTGTGAGCCAGTGCCCCACCTCCGCCGCCCTGCTCGTACACCCAGATCTCATTGGCCCCGGCGTAACCGGGATACTGATCGCTGGACCAACCGTAAGCGCTCAACCGCGCGAAATACACGTAGCGACCCGTTTTGGGAGTGAAGCTCACGTCCTTGCGCTCCTGCAAATTGGGCCACGTCCAGGTGCCGCTGGCAACCGCAACACCCCAGTCGGCCTGGTTGCCGCTGGTGCTGTCGGTCACGTAAATAGCGTAATTCTTGTACACGCCGTTCCAGGTGCCGCTGGCGCCGCCGTCGTTCTGCATCACCCGCGGCTCATAGGCAACGTGGCTGACATTGTGCTCGCCACCCAAATCGACCCGCAGGTACTCTACGGGCCGAGTATACGTGCAATTGGCCCAGCCTGGGTCGGTGGTTAGACCGTCGGCGGCCAAGCTGAAGTTCCACCCGTAGCACTGTTCTGATCCAGTCAGCGTCATGAGGCCCTTTGACACCTCAGCCTCCCCCCCTCCGCCGCCCACCGCACCGGTTGTGCGGGCAAGCAACCCTCCGATGCCGCCGGCTCCGTCCAGGCTGCCCGAAAGGTCTTTGCCCCGCGTGTAGGTCACCAGCGGCGCGTTAAAGGAGTCCCGCTCCTGCACCACCAGTTTCCCATCGTAGAGGTAGCGCGTCTCACCGGCCAAGGTCCAGCTTCCGCTCCCCCCGCCGCTGGTCTGCTCGTAAACCCAAATCTCATTGGCCCCCGCATACCCGGGGTTGCCCAATTCCGTCCACCAGCCATACCCGCTGGTCCTGAAAAAATAGACATACCGCCCCATCTTGGGCGTGAAAGTCACATCCTTGCGTTCCTGCAAATTCGGCCATGTCCAGGTCCCCGTGGCAACCGGAACACCCCAGTTGGACGGGTTGTCACTGGCGCTGTCGGTTACATAAATAGCGTAATTCTTATAAACCCCGTTCCAGGTGCCCGTCGTACCGCCGTCGTTGAGCATGACCCGCGGTTCGTAAGCAACGTGGCTCACGTTGTGGCTGCTGCCCAGGTCCACCCGCAAAAACTCATTGGCGCTGGTGTAACTGCAGTTGACCCAGCCGGGATCCGTCGTCAGGCCGTCCTTGGCTAACGAGTAATCCCACCCGTAGCAGGTACCCGAACCCGTCAGGGTCATCCCGCTCTTGGACACTTCGCTCTCCCCGCCTCCGCCCCCGGAGCTGTTCCAGGTGTATTCCCGCCGAATGCGCAACCGCCCCATCCCGTCGTAGACAAAGTCGGTCTTCCAACGCGAGCCGGCCGGGGTGGTCGTTGTGTCGGTGGCCATCTCGACGAGCCGATTTTCATCATCG
>Ga0210409_10007160_pt1 | contig 11517 bp, 18 predicted proteins | sample IncBWH17MmetaG_FD_161649 | JGI IMG/M metagenome (GOLD analysis project Ga0210409, IMG submission 161649) | Forest soil microbial communities from Barre Woods Harvard Forest LTER site, Petersham, Massachusetts, United States - Inc-BW-H-17-M | ecosystem: Environmental > Terrestrial > Soil >...
GGACCGGGTTGATGATGCGAGGGCCGACGTACTCGTCGGGGATGGCGATCTGAAGTTGCACCGTCTACCTCAGTGGTAGACGCGACCCATAAGGGTGATGACCGCGAGCGTGACGACGTCGGGGTTTGTCGGCACGGCCGTCTCAGTCACCAGCGCGCGCATGAGCACCCCCGGGGGAGCCTGACGCATGGTCATACGTGACCCGAACGTCGTTGCACCACCGATGGTCTCGATGTCGATGCCGAAAATCTCGGCTTGCTGCAACGCGATGCCGACGAACATCTGGGCCAGGAGCTTTGCGTTTGCCGCGGTGCCGCCGGTGTTGATGCGGCCCGCGTTGACGAACATGCGCTCGCCGCGAAAGGGAACCTGCATCTGTCCCTGGTAGGTGATCGACGTCGGACCGCCGTTCGTCGAGTTGGCAAAGACGCCGTTGTTTTGCAGCGGCGTGAGCGGGAGCGGATGCATGCCCTCGTCGGGCGCCTCGACACCCGGCGCGAGCTCGTTCTTTCGCCAATCCGGCTTGTGAAGCTGGATGGAGTGTCCGCCGCCCCGTGGGGGCGCAACGCCGATGACCTCAGCAAGCGCGCCCAAAATCGCGCTCACTTGCGCGTGGCGCGAGCCGCCGCCGTGTCCGAAGTCTTCCACGTCGTCTCCCAAAATGCTCATTGTGTGCTCTCCCTGGCTTTGGTTTTGGTGGTCAGTCGCTCACGCGTGTCACGTCTGGCGGACGACGCCGACCTGTGAAGCGGCCGCGCCCGAAATCTTCCCCGTGGTCCCGAACTCGTAGCCGGCGAGGCACGCGGCCGCGAAGCCGATGTCTCGCAAAATCTTGTTTTTGGGTTTCAGGAAGTAGACCGCGACCGCAATCGCGCCCTTCTTTCCCACCACGGGAAGCGTCGGCAGGTTCGGGAACTGCTTTTCGATGTAGCCCACCGCGAAGCCACCAATCGCGCCACCCATGAAAAGCTCTTTTGAAGCTCCCGCGTGGTGACGTCGTCCCTTGACGTGTTTCTTGGCGCGCGGAGCGCTGACGCGAATGACAGTCTGTTTGGGTGAGGGCGGCCGGTACACCGTAACCGCGCGCGAAGAGCTCCGTCCCTTTTTGGCCATGAGCCAGGCTCGCTCCATGGCTCAGGTTGTCAACGCTGACCCCCCGGTCAGGTATGACCTTGGGTCAGTGGGGACCTAGCCCTTCGCGGCGTAGTGTTTCGCGAGCGCTCGAGCACCGACGAGAACGCGGCCGCACTCGCGCCGAGCCGCCTTGCCGCCGGCGAGCGCACGCCCGCAAAGCTTCACCATCTTTTCGTCATGGACGCGCGAGCTCTCCCGCGCGAGCTCCGCGAGCTCGGCGTCGGTCGCAACGTGCTGGCGTGGCTTCGGATGCTTTTTCGTCGTCATGGTCATCGGCCCTTCTTAAACGCGAAGTAGAGCAGCGCAAGCACCGCGACCGCTTCCAACGTGTCGAGGTTCGCAAACGAGAGCAGCGGATTGGGCGTGCCTTTCGGCGGCGGGGCAAGCACCTGGGGTGGCGCCTCTGCAATCAGCTTCGCGATGTCCCCGCAGCCCTTCTGTGAGAGCTCGACCACCATCGCGTTGAACTCTCCGCGCAACGCGCGACCCGTCGCCAGGTCCGGCGAGCTCGCCGACACGTACGCGAGGATTCGCGACGCAAGGTCATCCACGCGCGCTTGCGTCGACGCGTCGAGACTCGCTCGGCACGATTCGACCGCGTTCGATACCTGCAACCCTGCCGTCTTTAGGTACTGTTGGATTGCGGCGACGTCGTCGGCGTCTGACACGGGGGAGGCCTCGGACGCTGAGCGTACGCGATCCATGCGCGCACCTCGCTACTGCCTGTTTGCTCAGCGCCGGTTAGGACGTCGGCGAAAATGGTCGGATGCCGCCGCTCGAGCGCGCGGAGCTCGCGCACCTCGTCTCGCTTCACTTCGATTCGCAAGGGCGGCTCAATGACGCCGGACACTTCGCGCTCGCCGGCGTCCTCGATGAGCTGAGCTTTCGCCGCGTCGCTCGCGCGCACGTCTAGCTCGCAACGCCGGCGGCCGCGGGTCGCGTCGTAATACTCCGACCACAGACGCATGGCGGCTTGGTCACCGGCGGCGGCCGCTCGAGCGATGTCCCACGGCGTGATGCTCGAGCGCGTGACTTTGGTGCTCGCGAGCTCTAGGCCCATCTTGCTCAAGTACCGCGCACGCTCGGGCGAGTCGGTTGCGTCGAACGCATCCGACCACGTGAGCGCGTGGTCATCGTTGGGGACAAAGCTCTGTCCGAGCTCGGCGCGGATTGCTCTCTGGAATGCCTCGAGGAGCTCTTGTTTGGCCTCCGAGGGCCACTCGGGCGTACGCAAAAGCACGTGAAGGTGAGGGTGCCAGCCGCCGTTTCCGTGCGTTATCTCGGTCGCGCGCACGCTTCCGGTAACGTACTCACTCCATAGGCCCTGCACGCGGCCGCCCTGGCGGCAACGTCGCCACGCTTTGAGCAGAGCGGCAAGAGTCACGCGCAACGGCACCCCGTCGCGGTGCCTCAGCGTAACGGTGAGCATCTGCCAGCGGCCGCCGAGCCCCCGGACGCCGGCAGAAAGCTTCTCGCTCTTTTTCGCGAGCAGGTTCAGCGCGCAAACGGGGCACGTCCAGACGTGGCCGCACTTGAGCAAGCCGCACCACCGCGCGCGGCCGCTCCCGTCTGGCTGGCGGTGCACTTCCACGTACGGGTGGTGGTTGACGTCGTCCACCGCCCACGTTCCGCAGTGCCGTTCGCGCTGCGTTCGGGCAAGCCAGCGAGTCTTAGCGCGTAGCGCGTACATGGCCGCTCGCGTCGTCCGATTTGGGACGCTCGATGCTTGCCCCGAACGGCCAGCGGGCCTACTCTGGGGGTCTGGCAACGACCCTCCGGGTGGATCTGGACGTCGACGCTAGAGGGCTCGAGTACCTTGGCGGGTGCACGAGCCTTTTTTGTACACCCGGGTTTCCCACAGGTCCACAACGGTTCAGTAAGCTGGACGCTCGTTCTCCATGTCAGAAGTGACCCAGCAGGCGGCCGCGATTGGCGCTTGCGTGGGGGCAAGCGCAACGCTCACAGCGTGGTGCCTCGTGTCGCTCCGCGATTTCGTGCGTGGGCTCTTCGATTCAGACCAAGGCCCGCCGGAAATCGTGCATCGCGTCGACGCGCCGGCGCCTTGCACGTGCATGCACTGCCGTTTACCGATGCTCGAGGGCGAACACCTTTGCAGCACGTGCCATCTGCGCGTGGTTGACAGCGTGCGCGTGCAGGAGCGCTCTAAGGCGAGCGCGGTACGATGACGCGACCGTCGCCGTAGCGCTCGTGGAGGGGCATGAAGCGCGCGCCCTGGCGCTGGCACTCTGCCAAGAACTCGAACGCGCTCGACTGGAAGCGCTTGCACGTCGGCGAGGTGTGCCGGACCCAAAATCTCGGCTCGGGCTCTTCCCGGGTGGGCACGGAAAAGCCGCCGGCGAACTCGCCACCGCACCATGGGCAGGTCCCACAGAAATTCTTGCGCGTGCGGTCTAGGCCGTGGGCGATGTCCTCCTCAAACTGGATGCGCTGACCCTCTGGCACGCCCGCAACCTCGCGAACCATCAGCGTTATAACATAGCTTGTGATCTTCCAAGCGCGCGCCCTCCGGTCGCGGGTCACCTCGTGAGCCGCGCGGCCGCGGAACTGACACGCGTGTCAGATTTGGCTGTGGAGGGGACGGGTAGGGCTCTGAGGGTCCGCCCGGAATCGGCCCGCTGGCCGCTGACGTTGGCTCAGGAGCGGCGTTTCACTGGGGAGCCGGGCTCCCCAGCCCCCTGGGACGTCTCGCGCTGGAGGGCCGCGAGCTCGGCTAGGCGCCCCACGAGCTCGGGCCGGCGCCATTCGTGTTTACCCGCCAAGCGCCTCGAGCCGCACGCGACACAGAGCTCGAACCAGTCAGCATCCGGCGTTGCGAGGACACACGGCACGCAAGCGCTCGGGTGGTGCGCGCACTGCTCGAGCGCCAGGACGACGAGGGTGAAGGCTGACGCAAATTCGGTGGTGTTTCGGTTGCTCATGGGAGTTTCCGCACTTGGGCGTTGGCCAGCGCGACGTGCAGGGCATCGATACGACGCATGGAGCGGCGCGTGAGCTCGCGGTCCGCAAAATGGTCGTGTCCGAGCGAGGCAAGCGCGACGCCTAGCGCGATTTGGATGTTTTCAAAGTCCTCGTCCTCGAGGACGAGGGTTACCTGTGTCTTGGTGGTGGCCATTTCCGGGTCAGTCCTTCCAGAAAGATATTTCGATGGTCAGCGCGTCGACGTCGGCGTCAGACATGCCGAGCTCGGCTTGCTTCGCGCGGATGGCCTTGTCCATCTGCCTCTCAGCGTCGGCCATGCCGTGCGCACTGCCCTTCATGTTGAAACGCGCATCGCTCCCGCAATGCGTCTCCCAAGTGCCTACGCTCCCGAACATTGGCCACCTTCCCTTTGCTTGGCGCGTTGCCGCCGGCACTGGACGCGCCAGCGCTCGCGGATCGTCTCGTCGTCGCCGCGAAGCTTCGCGAGCGCGTATTCAAAAATGGCTTGCGCCCTCGAGCGCGACACGCCGAGCTCACGCGCGATGGCAACCCACGTTGCGCCGTTCGTGCGTGGGCGGCCGCTCACTGGCGCCGCCCCCGACGTCGTCCAAGGCTAGCCTTTCCGCCAGGTGGTCGCGCGTCGTCGCGCTCCTTGCGAGCAGCGGCGAGGAGAACGGAGCGACACCACGTTGACAACGGGTGCCACGAGCGAGCCTCGTCCAGTAGCGCGCGCTCGGCTTCGGTGACACGCACAAAGACCACCACCGTACGGGTGCGATGCTGCTTCCATCGCTTCGCCGTCGACGGCGCCGGCGAGGCTAGCCTTTCCCGAGCTCGAGCAAGGCTAGCCTTTGCGATCGCGCGCTTTTTCATGGGCAGCACGCGAGATAGCTAGGGGTGCCGACGCATCGGCCGGCGCACGCGGTGCACTCGAGCACACGAGAGCACGCGACGTCGGGCGAGCTCGAAGCGTCCGCCGACGCTTCCCGGTCTAAGAGGGGGAACTCGTCGCCGCTGGCGTCGGGGGACGCCTCGAGCTCGCCGGCGTCTACGTCGGCCGACGCGTCGACGTCCTCCGGTGACCCTCGCACCACGTCGACGGCATCGTCACCTCGAGCCAGGCTTCCCGCGTCGACGTCGACGCCGGCGACGTCGGCCGCGAAAGGCGCTCCCCCGCAGCCCACAAGAGCCAAGACGACCACGCCCACACGAAACGCAACGGGTTTGACCATGACGAGCTCCCCATGCGGTCCATCTACGGCCGCCCGAGCTCGCGCGCTAGTGGGTTTCTGCTGACTCGGGCGCGAATGACCTCACCCCACAATAAACGTGATTCGCGCGTGGCCCACGGCGCCAGGGCCGCCAGGTCCACCCGCGCCGCCTCCCGTGCTCCCGTTGCCGCCGGCGCCGCCCCCACCACCGCCGCCCCCGATGGACGAGACGCCTCCGGGGACGAAACCAGGAGAGCCGTTGCCCGCTGCGTTGCCCGCGCCACCCGCGCCTCCATCTTGGCCGAAGCTACCGACCCATTCGCCCGTGGCCCCACCCCCACCACCGCCGCCGGCTTCGTTGCCCGCCGCGTTTGCGCCCGTGGCGCCACCACCGCCGCCGACGTCGCCGCCGAAGTCTGAGCCGCCTTGCGCCGCGGCGTTCACGCCGCCGAGACTCTGACCCGCGACGCCACCGACGCCAGGGCCAAAGGTCCCGAACTCGTTTGCTCCGCGACGCTGACGCGGCGTGCCGCCCGGAGCGGGGACGCCTGATTCACTTGCGAGGTGTCCGCCCTTTCCACCGCAGCCGCCGGAGACTTGCACTGTGGGCCCGGCCGACGTCGCATCTTGCACGCCCGTGGTGCCACCCGTGCCGCCGTCTGTGCCATCGGCGGCCGCCGCACCACCCGCGCCACCCCCACCCCCACCGCCGACGGCTCCGGTGATGTTGTCGCCGCCGGCGCACGGGTAGAAGCCAACCAGCTTGAAGCCGGCGCCACCCCCACCACCACCGCTCGAGCCTTGCAAGCTTGCGGCAACGCCACCCGCACCACCCCCACCGCCGCCGCCACCGGGGACGAGCTCGTAAATGAAACCCGAGGCCCCTGCCGGCGCGATGACCGCGAACGGACCCACGGCGGCAAAGTCGTTCACTTGCGCGATGGTTCCGCCGCTTCGCGAGAGTGCACCCGTTGCGTCGGCGACGACAAACGCGCTTCCGACGCCGGCGAGGTTTGGAAGTACGGCGACGTTTGAGCCGCCGGTGTTGCCGACTTGAATGGAGCCAGCCGGCGCCGCTTCCAAGAACACGTCGGCAATGGTGACCGGGTCGCCGACGTGGCAGCCGTCGCCGACCACGGAAATCATATTTTGGTCCGCGGTGCCCGCGCTGTTGTTGCACTTGATGCTGGGCGAGTCGTTGAAGCGAAGCGTGCCCGAATTCGCGAGGTTTCGCGGATTGGCGAATGCTTGAATTCCAACCCACTGGGCGAGCACATTGCCCTGTCCCGGCTCCAAGCTGATTCCCGCGCCACTGCCGCCCTGGCAGGCAATAAGCACGTTGTCCGCGGTATTCGCGCCGATGGAAATCTGACCCACCGCCGCGCCCGAGCAGTCGATAGCCACGCTTCGCGCCGAACCATCCGCGCTGATGGAAAGGTCGCCGGCAGCGTCGACGGCAACCATCTGGACGTCGGGCCCTGGCGACTTTGCGAAAATGCCAGTACTCGCAGGCAACCGAATGGCGCCCGTCGCGGCGACGGCGCCGGCGCCCGTGTCGACGGCAATGGGAGCCGTGATGGGAAACACGCCCGCAACGTTGCCCGTCGCCTTGTCGTTTACGTTCGCGTTGCTCGGGCCGTTGTTGTCACCCGTCAGCACGACAACGCCGCCGGCGCCACCGGGAACGGTGGTGCAAAGGAGCGGCGTGCCGTCCTCGTTGATTAGGGTGACGCCTTGACCCGTGGCCAGGTCAACGGAGAGGAGAGACGCAACCATCAGGGCCTCACGGTTTCGGCAGGGGTGGAGCTTGCGGGAGCCACTTGGTTTCGCCCGTCGCCGGCATGGGCATGGACACCACGCCACTGTGCGGCACGGGTGGAGGGGGCAAGCCTGGCGTCGGGGGATGCGCGTGCGCCGGCGGCGGGGGAGGCGTGGGCTGGTGTTGCGGCGAGCTCGGCGCGACGGCCGCCCCGAACGTCGACGGCGCCGTATGCGCTGGGCGCATGATGCGACCCGCTTTCGCCGCGGAAAGGTCGCGCTCTGCTTTCATCTGCTCGGGCGAAAGGCGCGACGCCGGCGGCGGCGGCATCTTCGCGAGCTCGGTTACTCGCGCCGCAATCTGCTCCTGGCGCAAGGCATCATCCGACGTCGACGGGGGAGCCGTGGGGTGGTCGGGCGACGTCGGCCGCTCCGCGGGCGGCTCGGTCATCGGGGGCAACGCGTCGCTCACGAACGGGTGGTCAATCGCGGCGTGGAGCTCCGCGGGCGTGCCGCACTGCTGGCAGACGACGGGGACAGGCTTGGGCGGGGGGACTCGCTTTTTAGGCATCGCTAACCTCCATGCTTCGACCACCACCACAAGAGCGCCAAGGCAACGGCGAGCTCGGTGCTATCGGTGCTCGAGCTCGAGGCGGCCGCGTATTGCACGGGTTGCACTGGCTTGGTCGCGGAGCCGGCCGGCGCGACGTCGGCCAAAAGCGGATACGGGTCGATGGCGTCGCCGCCCTTGGGGTGAATCTCGAAATGCAAGTGGCTCGAGGTGTGCGCCGCGTTGCCGGTGTTTCCGACGTAGCCCAAGACGTCGCCGGCGTTGATGCTGCGGTCCGCTCCGTTGAACCTCGACAGATGCGCGTAGTAGTAGCGCGTGCCGTCTGGCGTCGTGAGGTTCGCGACGTTGCCGCCGAGCGGGTCCGTGCCGAAGCGCACGGCGCCGGCGTCGACGGCGACCACGGGCGTGCCCACCGGCGCGAAGATGTCCGTCCCCCGGTGCTTTCCGAATTCGTCGGCGAACGCGGAATGAGCGAGGCGATCGAGCGGGTAGAGCACAGCGTCCACACGGGTCACGCCGCCTTTGCAGGCTTGTACGCGGTGACCCCTTTGACGGTCTTCGCTTGGTCGTGCCATTCGGCGTTGTACGCGGTCCACTGGCCGCCGGTCATCTCGACCACGTGCGTGCCTTGTCCCGTGCTCCACAGGACGGACAGAAGCGCCTTGGCCCTGTTGATGACCTCAGGGCGAAGCGGGAGCGCGTAAATCCAACCCGCAGGTTGCCCACCGGGCCACTTGTCTGGAAACGTTGGAAGCGTCGCGGGGACGGCCGCCGGGAATGGAGCGGGAGCGGCCGCCGGCGTCGCCGGACCTTTCGCCGTGTCCACCGCCGGCGTTGCGGCTTGAGGCAAGAGAGCGGGAGCCGACGCGGGAGCGGCCGCCTGTTTGAGCTCGGCGGCGTTCTGCGCGCCCTGATGCTCGAGCACCTTGGAAAGCGCCTGTGCGGCCTCGTGCTCTTCGCTCTTCTGACCCCCGAGCCAGTGCAGGAGATGGAACAGGACAAACAGACCGAGCGTGTCAAGCATCGGGCTCTCCTCCCTCTGGCGCCGGCGGCGTTGTCCCGTTCGTCGCCGCGGCCGCCTCGCCTTGCATCTTGCCGCGGAGCCACGACGTCGCGAGCTCGCGCCCAATCTTGTCGATGTCGTCGTCGTCGTCGGGCGGTTCACCCGGCGGCCGCTGACGTAGTGCACGCTCGGCGGCGTTCATTTGCTTCACGGTCCGAAGCTCGAGGTTGTCCAGCCGCTTTAGAACGAGCTCGATGAAATCCCCGAAGCGGTCGCCGGTGTTTTTCTCCCGCTCCATGATGTTGCCAAGGCATTGCTTGGTGTTCGCGGCGAGCAGGTCCGAGAAGTGAGAAAGCAGCGAGCTCGGAACCATCACGCTCGGATGCTCTTTCGGCGGCGGCTCGGGCGCCGGCGTCGCTTCGGGCGGCGGCTCGAGCGCGATTCGCCGAAGCGTGTTTCCCTTTTCGTCTTGCGCCTCGAGCATCGTTGCCCCGAGCTCGGCAATCGTTTGCTCGGCGTCGAAAAAGCGCCTCGGGCTCTTGGTCTGAATCGCGATGCGCTTATCCTTGCCGTCGACGGTGGTGCAAATGACCACGCGTGCTTCGGGCTTTTTGCGAAGCCAGTCGCGGATACGCATTTGCGTGTCCATCAGCCTGCCTCGGGGAAGTAAGGCGCCAAGAGCGCCGAGCAGCTTCCGGTGAAAGGCGGAATGGGAACGGCCGAAACCTTGCCGCCTTGGATGACCACGTTTGCATTGATGTGCGACGCGGCGACGGGAGGAAAGATTGCGAGCAGAGGCGCGAACGTCGCAAGCGGCGTTGTCTGCCCGGGGGGGATGATGCCGCCCACCGGATCGCCCACCCACTTTTGAACCATGGGAATGGCCGCCTGTCCCACGCCGCAAATCAGGTTGAACGTGAAGGTAAAGATGGAGCCGGCCGACGTCGTCCAGCCGCTGGACTCGTCAAACGTGATTTGCATGAGCACCGACCACGTGCGCGGCTTGGTGCGCTGGACCTGGGCGAGTAGCGGCGAGGTGTAGTACGTGAAGCCGGGAACGAGGGGGAACGGCGCCGGCGGCGGCCGCAAGGTGAAGTTGTATTGCTGGGCGCCTCCCCATCGAAGCGTGTCGTCCCACGTCTTGGTGCGCTCGAGCTCGCGCCAGCGCTCGGGCTTCATGTTGCCCCCGTCAATGTGGCCGTAGCCATGGCGCCAAGGGCGATTCATGGCGCGTCGCTCCACTGGTCATCGGGGGGAGGCGACTGCGACACGTAGTCATCGGGCGCCGGCGCCGGCGCTTGCGCTTGCTGCGCAGCACGACGCGCTGTGATGACGCTCGGGTCGTTGGACATGGCTCGAGGGGGAGCAGGGCGCGCGACGCCGTGCACGCCGCCACGCGCGGCGACGGCCGTCGCATGGAAGCCGCCGAAGCTCTTGTGATGGCGAATCTCGTCCGACACGCCCTCGAAGAGCTTGCGGTGCTCGGGGCTCTTGTCCGCGAGCGCTTTCACCTTCGCTTTCGCTTTCGGGTCGCCGGCGTGCGACGCCATGAGGAGCGTTGCGGCCGCCGTCCCCAAATCGGGCGGCAACCCGAGCGACATGGCGAGCGCGAAGCCGAACGGCCCAAGGTCCTTTGCGATGTGCTGGAAGGCATGAATCGCGTGCGCGGCCGCGTCGGAGACGTCGTGGACAATGTGACTGATTGCGTGAAACAGGTTCCATCCGACCGAGCCGTCTCCGGCGACGTTCGTCGGGGCAACCTGGAATGTCACGTCCACCACGCCCTGCGCGGTCTTGAGCACGTCGGCGACCGCGCGCGTCAGTGGCGTCGGCGAAATCATGTTCATGGCCGACGTCACAGCCTGCATGGGGTTGATGGGCTTTTTCTCGAGCAGCTTGGTCGCGATGTCCGTCGAGACGTCAATCGCGGTCGCCGCGACGGGCCCCACGCCCGGAATGAATGAGACAACCTTCGACGCGATGGGGCCAAGTACCTTTAGGAACTTCCCGAAGTTGAAACCAATGACCTCATCGCCGGAAAGTTGCCACGCACTCTCGACAAAAGGGAGCGCGCCGACGACGGCCGCCTCCCCGAGCTCGCGCATCAACTGGTCTGGGTCGTGGCCCGACATGATGCTCGCGATTGCGTCCAGCCTCGCGAGGTGTTCGGGGTCCGCGCACTCGGCCGCCATCGCCGGACGACACGCACCGATGATGGCGTCCACGATGGCATCTTGCGGCCGCCGTCGACGGGCGCTCGCCGCGAGCGCGTAGTCACTCGAGAGCATGAAAGGCAGGTCGACGCGCGAATCGTAACCGACCTCGCCGCGCGTCGTGACGATGCGCCGGAGCGCGATGGCAGGCCTTGGCGCGTCGCCCGAGATGGAGGGCGCTTGGTACATGAGCGGCACCACCGCCGGCGCGATGCCACTCACGCTATTCATGCCCGCTTCCTTGCTCGGGTCGCGCCTCGAGCCGTCGCTACGCTTGTGGATTGCGTGCCAGCGGTCCGGGCCACTCTTGAAAATGTCCGCCTTGCACCCCGGGTCTTTTCCCGTGACTCGGTCCGACGCGCACGCCCACGGCGCCAGGTCATCGCAATCGCCCCACCCTCGAGCGAGCACAGTGCCCGCGTGGTCGAAACGCTCCGCGCCCGGCGGCTCGTTCTGCCAATGGACGAGGCCCTTCTTAAGCGCCTCGTCAAACGTGGGCACCTTGCCGTCGCGAATCATCTGCTCGTTGAGGCGCGTTGTCGCCTCGAGGACCGGGTTGATGATGCGAGGGCCGACGTACTCGTCGGGGATGGCGATCTGAAGTTGCACCGTCTACCTCAGTGGTAGACGCGACCCATAAGGGTGATGACCGCGAGCGTGACGACGTCGGGGTTGTCGGCACGGCCG
>Ga0210409_10007161_pt1 | contig 11517 bp, 13 predicted proteins | sample IncBWH17MmetaG_FD_161649 | JGI IMG/M metagenome (GOLD analysis project Ga0210409, IMG submission 161649) | Forest soil microbial communities from Barre Woods Harvard Forest LTER site, Petersham, Massachusetts, United States - Inc-BW-H-17-M | ecosystem: Environmental > Terrestrial > Soil >...
AGATCGTGCGGGTGATCCGCGTCTGGTTGCCGGCTGCGTCGACGTCCCAGAGACGCGCCGCCAGTTCCGCGCTGCTGCCCGTGATGGCGGCGGTGACGTTGACCACAGGACCGCCGAGGAGCGTGGAAGCTGAGGGAACGGTGAAGGTGTAGCTGGCCTGGTTGGGGTCGCTCTGCGACGCAGCCATGGTGCGGCAGCCGCTGTTTGCGATCGGGTCGGCGTTGGCGCCTTCCGGCGTGACGCTCTTGCTGCTGACGGTGGTCTGCGCCGCCGGGCTGATGAAGTTCAGCTGCGACGTGGCCAGCTGGCCGAAACTGCTCCCGCTGAACGTGCGGAGCGTCTGTCCGCTGACGCACCGCGTCGTGTCGGCGGTGACGGCCGGCTGCGAGGGTGTGTGGCCGGTGAGCACCGCGGTGAGCCACGCGTTGCCTTCGTTGTGCGCCTGCTGCCACACGTCGAGCGGGTTGTTTGCGTACGAATGTCCGACGTCGCCGTAGAAAGCCCAGACCGGGTAATGCGAGTCAACCGCCTTCAACCGGTTGATCATGGTCTGCGCCTGCATCACCGGGAACAGCGGATCAGTGAAACCCTGGGTCACGAAGATGGGCTTCTTGTTGCTCCCCGGCACCGGAATGGCAAATGGGGAGCGAAGCGGCCCGGCTATCTGCGACACAACCGCGGGAAGATTTGGATCGGCGCTGTACGGCTCGCCGGCATTCACCTCTCCGAACCACGTGTTCAGGTCGGCGGTGGGATCGGCGTTCGATGCGGGCGGCGAGGGCGCGTACTGGGCGTCGGCCTGCCCGAGTGCGTAGAAGCCCGAGACGTATGTCTGCTTGTCCACGCCGAGCGGCGACTGGCGGTTGCCGTCTGCCGGTGCACCGTGGAGGTGATCGGAGGCCCGGCCATCAGACACGAGCGCATCGAGCAGGTCGGTCCACGTGTACATCGGCAGTGCGGCTGCCAGGTGCAGCGCCGTTCCTTTCGGTGAGATCCACGGAGTCGTGTCGACGTCGCTAGGGGTTGAATCGAGGGTGACCACCTGGTCCTGCGAGAGCGCCAGGTCCCAACTGGGCCCGCCGCCGCCGGAGTCGCCGGTGGTGACGATCTGGCTCGCCTTCACCAATTTGGCGTCGACCAGCAGACCGGCCAGGAACTGGGCGTCGCGAATCTCGAAGCGACGGTCGTACAGATGGACCCAGCTCTGCTCTCCGGGCGTGTCATTGCACGTCGAGTCGGTCGCATATGAGTAGTTGGACTGCGCCTGCTTGCCGCAGGAGTCGTACCAGCCCCGCGGCGTGTAGTTGAGGGACACCACACCATGGGACGCAAACCATGCGTTGTTCCAGTCATAGCCGGCGGCGCCGATGAAGTCGCTGCAGCCCGCGACGGCCGAACCTTCGAGCGACGCCGATTCGAACTGGCAGACGTCGTTGCTCCAGCCGCTCAGAAACATGACCAGCGGCGGGGTCGTCGCCGAACGCGATCCTGCCGGGACGTAGGGGACCGTGGGGAGCGTGACGTCAACGTGCAGCGGCGTTCCGTCAAACGTCCGCACCTTGCCGGTGCACACAATGAAGGCGTGCCCGCCCGGCGGCGTGGTCGGACTCCCGGCCGTCGGGGTCAGGGCCGTGCCGTTCAGCGTTGGGCAGGCAGGAGCCTGGGCCAGCGCCGGGGAATGCGAGAACACGCCAAGCGCAGCGGCCACCAGTGCGGCGCCGGCCAGCACACGGGCGGCGCGCGCGGACGAGGTCATGTTTGAGAAACGCTGGGGGCGGCCATCCTCTTGCGCGGCCGGCTGCGAGGTTTCTGATCCTACCGATCGCTGTGACAACTTCTTCCTGAGACGACACGAATTGCGCCGGAGTTCGTTAAATATCACGCGAGGCGCAGATTCAGCGCCGGAGCACGCCCCCCGCTCGTATCAGTCGCACCAGGTATTGAGGTGAGTACGACCGCCGCCACTGTCCGGACTCGTTCCGCAACACTGATCCCGCCCGCCGGCGGGGCTGACCAGCTGGTCACAGCCGCCGAGGCTCTGATCATCCGGGGCAAGGATCACGGCTACCTCACGCCCGACGACATCCTCGCTGGCTTTCCCGAGATCGATGCCGAGCCCGACCACCTGGAACGCATCTTCCAGGTCTTCCGGGAGATGGGGATCGAGGTCACCGACGGCGACAAGGACTTCGAGACCGTCGACGAGATCGACGAGGAACTCATCGCCAAGGCCGAGGCGATCGACTCGGTCTCCCTGGACGACCCGGTCCGGATGTACCTCAAGGAGATCGGCCGTGTGGCGCTGCTCAAGGCTGAGCAGGAAGTCCACTACGCCAAGCTCATCGAGCAGGGCGACGACGAGGCCAAGAACCAGCTCACCGAAGCCAACCTGCGCCTCGTGGTGAGCATCGCGAAGAAATACATCGGCCGCGGCATGTCCTTCCTCGACCTGATCCAGGAAGGAAACATGGGGCTGATCCGTGCCGTCGAGAAGTTCGACTACCACAAGGGCTACAAGTTCTCGACCTACGCCACGTGGTGGATTCGCCAGGCGATCACGCGTGCCATTGCCGACCAGGCGCGGACGATCCGCATCCCGGTGCACATGGTCGAGACGATCAACAAGCTCGTCCGCGTGTCGCGCCGCTTGCTTCAGGAGCTGGGTCGCGAGCCCACCGACGAAGAGATCGCTGAAGAGATGGGGATCACGCCGGAGAAGGTTCGCGAGATCACCAAGGTTTCCCAGGACCCGGTGTCGCTGGAGACGCCCATCGGCGAGGAAGAGGACTCGCACCTCGGCGACTTCGTCGAGGACAAGGAGGCGACGGCGCCGTCAGAGGCCGCGTCGCTCACCATGCTGCGCACCGAGGTCGAGGACATCCTCGACACACTCACTCCACGCGAACGCCGTGTGCTGCAATTGCGTTTTGGGCTCATCGACGGCCATCAGCGCACACTCGAAGAAGTGGGCAAGCGGTTCGGAGTCACTCGCGAGCGCATTCGCCAGATCGAGGCGAAAGCCCTGCGCAAGTTGCGCCACCCATCACGCAGCAAGAAGCTCAAGGACTACCTCGACTGATCGCGTGATGCTCTCCGGTTGGAGAGTACGCTCGCGTGGGCCAACTTCATCTACCCAGCGACACTCCCCCTTGCTGCAACAGCGATCTCACGACATCGTCGATTCGCGCGAAGCTCTCTTGCATGCCCTCGAATCGTGTCGGTCGGCCGGCCGCCTCGCTGAACACCAGTTTGACCGTCAAGGTCGTCACTCCTTGACTTTCATGAAGATCCTGAGACTCGATCGCGTCCCCATGTGGGCGCCCTTCGAAGAGCCACGTCTCGACGGTCCGCGTCGGCGGGTCGACCTCCAAGTACGTGCCACGGAACGACATCTCGCGTCTGTCGGACGTCAGGAACACGAAGTGGTAGCTCCCTCCGACGCGGAGGTCGATTGAGCACTCCTTCATCTCCTCCCCGGGTCCAGCGAACCATTTGCTCACGTGCTCCGGATTCGTCAAGACGTCGAAGACGAGCGCGATCGGGGCTTCGAACTCGCGACTGATGACAACGTCGCGATCATTCGGGAGTTCGATGACTGTCGGTCCATGTCCGCTGGGTGTCACAGCCGTCCTCCTTGTTGCTTGAGCTCTCTGACGTAGTCATCCATCCGATCCAGTCGGTCCTTCCACGCGCGCTCGTACTTGCTCAACCACTCGTGAAACGGCCGAAGGCGGGTGGGTTCCAGGCGGTAGAGCCGCCGACGGCCGTCAATCCGGCACCTGACCAGTCCCACCTCACCCAGCACCCGCAGGTGTTTTGACACCTGAGGCTGGGACAGCGCGAGGTCGTGGACGATCGCCCCTACTGCTTTCTCGCCGGCGATCAGCGCGTCCAAGATCTCGCGGCGGTGTGGCTCGGCAACTGCATTAAAGACATCCGATGTTGTCGAGGCGCGAGCCATCGCCCTATCATATTCCTATATCGCCATATGTCGGGGGCCGACTGGCTGCCCGGCGTCGCTGCGAACAGAGTCCACTCGAGTGACGGCGTCGGGGTCGGACCAGTGCAATGAGTAGTTGGCCAACAGCAAACGGTCATATCGCTGATCTCCGGATAGACTTTGAGCGGCGATCCGGGTTAGCTCAGCGGTAGAGCAGGCGGCTGTTAACCGCAAGGTCACTGGTTCGAATCCAGTACCCGGAGCGGCGTCGTAGCACACATCTCACACATGCCGAAGCCCACACGGGCGAGCGCAAAGGAGCAGCGATGGCCAAGGCCACCACCACGTCGACAGAGGCAATCGAACCTGCAGTCAGTGCGCCGCAAGACACTGAGGAGCAACCCGCACCCGCACCCGCACCCGCAGCCGAGTCCGAGGACGACTTCGCCGTGCCGGCGGCGCACGGTTCATCGACCGCAACCCAGCCCTCGCCACCGAACTGGTCCTTTCATCCGCCGCGCGACGATCCCGCCGCTCGCTACGTTGAGGGCAGGCAGCGGGCGGCGCTCACGTCGACCCCACCCGCGCCGGTCCCGACCCCATCGGTCTCTCTGGGCCCAATCGGCAAGCGCCGCTCACCCGGGGCTGTCGTCCTGCTTTCTGTGGTGACCCTAGGCGCGTACGCGCTGATCTGGCACAAACGGATCAACACCGAGATGGGCGACTTCGACACCCGGATGCACGTCCGGCCGGGACGCTCGGCGATTGCTGTCGCCATCCCGTGGCTGCTCGGGCTCTTGATCAGCCTGGCCGGCGCCGCGCGGATCGTGTTGGACCAGCTCCACGTGGGTGTGCCGTTCGACCCGCACTTCACCGTCACCCAGGGCTATTTCCTGCTCGCCGGGCTGCTGATCGTGCCGTACTTGGAGCTGGCGCTGGCGTTCAGCGCAGCCGCAGTGGTGATGACGCTCGAGCGTCTCAGGACCGCCGAGGACCGCTCCGGCCTCACGACGGACGTGCAGGTTCGCCCCACGGAGGCGGCGTGGCTGCTGATCATCCCCGTGGTCGGCGGGCTGGCGCTCCAGGCGCTGGTTCAGCGCCGGCTCAACGCCGTCTGGGAACAGACCATGCCGAGCCCCGTGGCCCGTATCAGCCAATACTGAGAGGGCTACTACACTGACCTCGTGTCTGAGGTTCGCCTGCCCCGCCGGCGTCGCAGCGCGACGCGTACCCCTGTCCTGGTCGACCCCGCTGACATCCCGGAGGATGCCGAGGGTCGGGTAGAGGTGCTCGCCGTGCGCGCCCCTGCTGATGTCGTCGACCCCGCCGACCGCCCCCCGCTGCCTGAAACCGCCGCCCAGGAGCCCAGCCGCCTGGTCGCCATCCTGCTGACCGCTGACGGATGGGCCGCCATCGGCGTCGTTGCCGCCATCCTCCTGGTCCTGTTCATCATCGGGATGAAGCTGACCCGATGAGGCGAGCGGGGAGGATCGCCGGAGGGTCCGCCTCCGCCCTGGCTCTCGCATGGGCAGCCGGTTGTGCGTTCGTCTACCGGCGCGCCTTCGGGCACCGCTACATCGATCCGCGGATGACCACGCCGGACGACTACAACGCACCCCACGAGACCCTCAACGTACGGACCGCCGATGGGGTTCGGCTCGCGGCCTGGTACCTGCCCGGCACCTTGCCCGCGGCGATCGTCGTCAGCGGCGGCTACCGCGGCCGGGCCGGTGACGTCCTGGGCGTCTCGACAGCTCTGCAACGGGCGGGCTTCCACGTGGTCGCGTATGGCTGGCGTGGGACACCCGGCAGCGACTCCGCGGCCCACACCCTGGGCGTCTACGAGCGCGAAGACCTGCGCGCCGTGATCGACGCCCTCGCGGCGCGGCTCGGTGATGTCCCCATCGGTCTGTTGGGATATTCAATGGGCGGGGCGGTGTCGATCAGCGTGGCTGCCGAAGACCCCCGCATACATGCCGTCTGCACCGACAGTGCGTTCGCGGATCCGCGCCGCCTGATCGGAGAGCGGGTGCAGATGGCTCTGCGAGTGCCGGCGGCGATGTTGCTCACGCCCGTGATCGCCCTTTTCGCGCGCCGGACCGGCACGCGATTGACGGACTTCATGCCCGTGCTCGTCGTGGGTGCGATCGCACCGCGGCCCCTGCTCATCATCCACGGCGACGACGACTCCACCGTCCCGTTGCATCACGCCCTGATGCTCTACGAGGCCGCCAAGCAGCCGAAAGAGCTCTGGCGCCTGCCCGGGGTGGGCCACGTGGGTGCGTACTTCGCCGACCGCCGCGCCTACGTCGAGCGCATCACGACGTTCTTCTTGGAGGCGCTGGTCCGGGGCCGGGCACGCCGTGCGGCGGGATAGCGCAGGCCGCGACCTACACAGATTTGTAGTACCATCGACGCGTGGACGCGCCTGCTTCGCCTGAGTGGAGCGAGCTCGGCGAAGCAGAGCTGATCGCACGGGTGCTGGGCGGGGCCGACCCGGCGCCGGAGCTTCGCGCCATGGGCACCCGGCTGGCTTGCATTCCAATCTGGGAACGTCGCGCACTGGGGGCGGCGGGGCTCACTCGCGATCACGGAGTCAACGCGCACCGAGCAGTGCGCCTGGCCGCGCTCTGGGAGCTCGCGGAGCGCTGGTATCCGGACGACCGTCCGGCCATCGCCTCACCGCGCGACGCGGTGCTGCTCTTCGCGGATCTTCGCGTGGCCAGGCGCGAAGAGATCGTCGTCCTGATGCTGGACGCGCGACACCGGCCCATTGCGCGAGAGACGGTCGCGGTCGGCACCGTCAATGCGTCGCGGCTCGCCCCGCGAGACGTGTTCGGCCCCGCCCTGCGGCGCGATGCAGTTGCAGTCATCGTCGGCCACAACCATCCGAGCGGCGATCCTTCACCGAGCCGGGCGGATCGTGTGGTCACGGCGGCGCTGCGCGGCGCCGGTGATCTGCTCGGCGTGCCGGTCCTCGACCACATCATCGTCACGCGCAGAGCGCATCACTCGTTTCGCGATGTCGAGGGCTGGGAGGTCGATCAGGTCGCCTGATCGAGCGGGCCTAGGCGAACGCGTTCTCGCCGGTGATCGCCTTGCCGACTATCAGCGTGTGGACCTCTTCGGTTCCCTCGTAGGTGAGCACCGACTCGAGATTGTTCATGTGGCGCACCACCGGGTACTCCAGCGTGATGCCGTTGGCCCCCAGGATCGTGCGCGCGGTGCGCGCGATATCGATGGCGATCCGCACGTTGGCGCGCTTCGCGATCGACACCTGCTCGGGCACCAGTTGTCCGCCATCCTTGAGCGCCCCCAAGCGGTGTGCCACGAGCTTGCCCTGCAGGATCGATGTGGTCATGTCGACCAGCTTCTGCTGCGTGAGCTGAAAACCCGCAATCGGCCGGCCGAATGCGTGGCGCTGCTTGCTGTACTCCAGTGCCGCCTCGAAGCACGCCCGGGCGGCGCCCATCGTTCCCCACGCAATCCCGAAGCGAGCCTCGTTGAGACACGAGAGGGGTCCGCGCAGGCCGGTGACGCCAGGCAGAACCGCATCACCCGGCACCCGAACAGATTCGAACGACAGCTCCGACGTCACCGACGCCCGCAGGGAAAGCTTGCGGGTGACGTCGCGCGCGCTGAACCCACGTGTGCCCCGCTCCACGATGAACCCGCGCACGGTGTCGTCCACTCGCGCCCACACGATCGCCAGGTCGGCAATCGATCCGTTGGTGATCCACATCTTGGTGCCGTCGATCACCCAGTCGCTTCCGTCGCGCCGGGCCCGCGTGCGCATCGTGGCCGGATCAGAGCCGGCGTCGGGTTCGGTGAGGCCGAAGCAACCGATGGCACGACCCGCAGCCATCTCCGGCAGCCAGCGCTGTTTCTGTTCCTCGCTGCCAAACGCCCAGATCGGGTACATCGACAGCGAGCCCTGCACAGAGATGTAGGAGCGCACGGCGCTGTCACCCGCCTCCAGTTCTTCGCACGCAACCCCATACGCGGTCGCGGAGGTTCCGGCGCAGCCATAGCCATGCAGATGCATACCGAGCAGCCCGAGCTTGGCGAGGTCGCCCAAGAGTTCGCGCGGAAAGGTTCCAGCCTCGAAGTGATCACCGATGACCGGCAGCACTCGCTCGCGGACGAACGCCCGAACGGTGTCGCGCACAAGACGCTCGTCGTCGGAGAGCAATTCGTCGAGCACGTACGGATCGGACGCCGAGAACTGGGCCACGTCAGGTCGACGCTGCGCGATCGTCACCCCAGCATTGTGCGGGTTGCGCCGCCCGCGCTATGCGGCGGCGCGGAGGCCGGCGGCGGTCAGCTGGTCCCGGATGCGGTCGGCGCTGGCGAAGCCCACGTTGACCGCGGCCACCGTGCCGTCGGCCGCGAGCACCACCGTGGTTGGGAGCGACATCACGCGGTAGCGCCGCGCCAGGTCGGGTTTGTCGGCCACGTCGACCTCGCGAATGACGGCGCTGCCGCCGAGATCATCGGCCAGTCGCGCCAGAGCGGGGGTCTGGGCCGTATGGCAGATGGTGCACGCGGCGCCAGTGAAGTACAGGACGGCCGGCTGCATGGCGCCACCCGCAGCGGGCATCCCTTGATCGATCACGCGGCCGATCAGCCGGGCTTGCCTGCCACGCTGCATTTGAAGCGCGAGCGCGGCTGTGCCGAGCAGACCGGCCGCGATGATCGGCGCGAGCAGCGTCAGGCTCATGTCCGCGTGGCGGAGCGTGGCAACGGAAGCAGACCCGTGCGTACCAGTTGCGCATACATGATGCAGCCGACACAGATGTCGAAGGCGAAGTTCAGGAACGCAAGGCCTGCAACCAGCCAGCCCAATATCCATGCGACGCCGAGTGCACCGAGCAGCGCAGCGATGGACGCCCCAACGAGGAAGACACCGCCGACGAGCTGCGCGAACCGATGCGGTGCCGGGTCCTCGGTGACCACCCGTGGACGCACCAGGCCCCGCGGCTTCAGGACGCCGAGATAGAGAACACGCGCGAGGTTGGCGCGGGGCGACACGACGCCCGCCAGCATCATCAGCGCGAGGGCGGGCAGGACGATGACGGCGGCGTGCCACGCCAGTCCGGCGAAGTACCCGGCGACGATCCCCGTCATGAGGATCACCTGGTTGACCTTCAAGACACTGCGGTCGAAGGGGATCGCCTTCATGACAATCGAAATCATATCGAGAAGGTCGGAATTTGCCGCCGCCTCACCCGATCGAGGCGTTCCGTGCCACAGTTGGCGGCGTGAGCCTGGAAGGTACGAGTACGGCGGCGAACATTCGCGAGGCGTTCGCCCGGGAAGCGCAATCGGCGCTCCGCTGCCTGTATTTCGCCCGCCGCGCAGACGTGGAGGGGCGCGCCGACGTTGCAACCCTGTTCCGCTCCCTTGCGGAGGGCGAGGCGGGGCACGGTTTCGGGCACCTCGAGTTCCTCGAGGAGGCGGAGGATCCGCTCGGAGGCGCGGGCGACACCCGCGGTAACCTGCAGAGCGCCATCGCTGAGGCGGAGGGCAATGCCGAGGCGTACCTCGGCTACGCGACAGCCGCCCGCCAGGACAAGCTGGCCGACATCGCCGACTGGCTCGAGTCAGTGGCCGCCGCCGAGCAGGCGCATGTGACGCAGCTCAAACGAGCGCTCAAATCGCTGGAGACGGCGAGGTGAATCTCCTCAGACCAGCCGACATCCGATCCGCCGCGTATGACGAGGACCGTGCGGAAGCGCGCGGCCGGCTCGTCGAGCTCAAGGAACTGCGTCGCGTCGAGCTGAGTGCCGCACTGACGCTCGTGTTCGAGAACCGCGAGACCCTGGTGGCCGCCGTCGAGGAGTCGATACGCGCCTCGCGGCCTCTCAATGTCGAAGACGCGGTGGTCCGCGCCGTCGAGGCTTTCAACCAACTCGCTCCTGAGCCAGGCGCTGTCTTGGCGACGTTGTATCTCGAAGCGGCCGATGCCTCCGAGCTCGCGCGCATGGCCGGCCACCACCGCGGGGTCGAGCGCAACCTGTACCTGGAGGTTGGAGGCGAGCGAGTGGAAGCCCTCGCTGCCGCGGCTGACGAGGATCTCGAGCCACCGGCGGCGTTCGTGGTCTCGTTTCCCGTCAGCGACGTTCAGCGCCGCGCGTGGCAGGAGGGTGCGGACGTGGTTGTCGGCGTGGATCACGTGAGTGTCTCGTCGCGTGTGCAGCTGAGCGCCGACCAGCGCTGGGCGCTCGCCGGCGACTTCTGAAGCGTGCGCCGCCTGGGGGCAAGCGCTGTCCTGATTGCGGCCGCGCTGGTCGGATGCGGCGGTTCCTCCGGAAGCTCCGAGGCGCCCTGGCGTGCCGCCCACCCTGATCCGTCGGGGATGACGTTCGAGGCGAATGCGCCAGGTTTCTGCGTGTTCTCCGCTCAATATCCCGATGAGGCGCCGGCCGCCATCGACTACCTGGGTACGACATGGGTGCAGCGGACTCGGTCCGCCGCCCCGGCGCAGCCGCCAGGGACCGTCGTCGGGCGTACGGGCGATTGGATCGTGAGCACGACCACCGCCGGGTTGGAGCTGGACACGGGCAGCTCCCTCTTCGATTACCGGCATTCGGGATCGTGCTGAATCGCGCTCGGTTTCGCATCGTCGCCCCGCTGGGAGAATGAGATCGATGGCTCGAGGACGCGCAATGCTGCCCTTTACGGCGCTGGTGGGACAGGAGGCGATGAAGACGGCGCTCGTCCTCAACGCAATCAACCCTGCGATCGGCGGCGTTCTCATCCGGGGCGAGCGCGGCACCGCCAAGTCCACCGCGGTGCGAGCCTTGCCAAGCCTCCTGCCCCACCTGGACGTCATCGACGGTTGCCGCTACGGCTGCAACCCTGATGATCCGCAGCGCTGGTGCGACGACTGCATCGACCGCTTCTCGCACGGGGAATCCCCCCGGAGCGTGCGGCGGCGCGTGCGCGTTGTGGAGCTACCCATCAACGCGTCCGAGGACCGCGTGATCGGAACCATCGACACCGAGGCGGCTATCAAACGAGGCGAAAAGGTCTTCGAACCCGGCGTGGTGGCCGACGCAAACCGCGGCATCCTGTATGTGGACGAAGTGAATCTGCTCGATGACCACCTTGTCGACGTTCTCCTCGATGCGGCGGCGATGGGGCGGAACATCGTGGAGCGCGAAGGCATTTCGTTCAGCCATCCGGCGCAGTTCATCCTGGTCGGCACCATGAACCCGGATGAAGGCGAGCTACGACCGCAGCTGCTCGATCGCTTCGGGCTCTGTGTGGACATCGGTGGCCTGGCGGAGGTCGCAGCGCGTGTGCGCGTCATGGAGCGCGACGCGCTGCGCCACCAGGACGCGATCGCATTGCAAGCGGGATACGAGGCCACTGAACGGCAGTTGCACGATGCAATCGTCAAGGCGCAGGAGCTGTTGCCTCTGGTGGAGATTCCATCCGAGATGCGGTGGTTCATCGCGCTGGTGTGCATCGATGCTGGGGCGCTCGGCCACCGGGCCGACATCGTGGTGAGCAACACCGCGCGCACGCTGTGTGCATGGCGCGCCGCCACGCTCGTTAACGCGGGTGGCGAC
>Ga0210409_10007162_pt1 | contig 11516 bp, 9 predicted proteins | sample IncBWH17MmetaG_FD_161649 | JGI IMG/M metagenome (GOLD analysis project Ga0210409, IMG submission 161649) | Forest soil microbial communities from Barre Woods Harvard Forest LTER site, Petersham, Massachusetts, United States - Inc-BW-H-17-M | ecosystem: Environmental > Terrestrial > Soil >...
GAACCTTCGTAAAGCTGACTGGCCCGGCGCCGTTGCGAACCCTGCGAATGTCAGGGGTTGATTGAGAGCATTAGAAAAGTACGAAGTGTTTTTACGGATCGACAAGCAATGACGGTAACGTTTCGCATACAGTAGACAAATCGGAGTCGCCGATAATATGAGCAAGGAGGGGTTCATCTCGGGACTCAAGAACCGGGTGCTGCAAAATATTGCTCGCACCGCGCCTGGAGCTACTGGTCTTCGCGTCAAGCTGCACCGATGGCGTGGCGTTCACATTGAAGAGGGCGTATGGATCGGTTACGACGCAATCATAGAAACATCGCATCCTGATTACGTAACCATAAAAGCCGGAGCTGCGATCGGGATTCGCGCCGTGATTATTGCGCATTTCCGCGAATTGCACGGCGTGGTTATTGAGGAAGATGCCTCAATAGGACCGGGCGCGATTATTATGCCGAATGTTACAATAGGGAAAGGATCGGTGGTCACTGCCGGCAGCGTGGTGACAAAATCCGTTCCGGCAATGACGGTGGTTCAGGGTAATCCCGCGGTCCCCATTGCTCGTGTTGGCGTTCCACTAAAGATGAATATTTCGCTGCGAGAATTTTCCAAAAAACTTCGCCCTCTTGGAAAAACCTGATCGTGTTATCCCAATCTAAAATAAGAATCGCCGTAGCGCCGGCGACAGGGTACGAACTTCGCCGACGGCTTTTTGACATGTTGAGCTCTCAGCTGGAGGTTTCGTTCGAACCGCACACCCCGGGCGACTATGACGGTCTTCGGGGATTGATCGCATTGAGGGGGGCGGCGGCGGCGGCGCGCGAAGCATCTTTCCGCAATGTCAGTTGCTACGAAATTATATTTTCGCGACCAAGCCCTGTCACGGCACAATCGGCCATCACATTCAGCTCATCGGCAGCGGTGCATCGCGCCTTTCGCGGTAAAACGCTGGCCGATTCCAGCTTAGCAAATTTTCCTGGGGTCCCAGAGTCATTCGAATCGCTAGCCAAGGTAGGGGAACAATCCGTTTGGGCCATCGAACAGCGAGGCGATCATGATCATCATTACGTTGGCGTAGACATACCAGTGTTTACGGAAAAGGATTTTTTCCATAACCATTTTCGAGAGCGCTGCTGGTTCGCCATGGTTCCGTTATTGCATTTTTTGCGCAGGCTCGTGGGTCCGGATGGCTGGCCGACTCCGGAACCACGGGCCAGTTTCATCATAGACGACCCGAATCTTCATCATCGAAGTTATGGCTATATCGATTTCGAAAAATTGGCAAATCACGCCGCGACTCACAACTATCACGCGACCATCGCGACGGTGCCTTTGGACGCCTGGTATTTTGATGGCAAGGTGGTAGATCTTTTTCAAACCCACAAAAACTACATTTCGCTGATGATGCACGGCGTCAACCATGTGGCTGACGAATTGGCGAGATCTTATGACCAGCAGGATGCCTTAAGCCTTCTCGCAACCGGTCTCCGGCGGATCGCGGACCTGGAATCGCGCTCGGGTGTCGCCGTTGCGCGGCTGATGGCCGCTCCACACGGGGCCTTCGCGGAATTTATGGCGGACTTGATGGTACGCCTGGGCTATGAAGGCGCATGCGTTTCGGTTGGCTCACTGCTACGTTGGAATCGCGAGAAACTCTGGCCCGCTGATCTAGGATTTTCCATGGCGCAGCCGCTGGGAAGTCTGGGTTTTCCTGTATTTCACCGAATCGGTCTTTCGGAAACAGATGCCAGACTGAACGCTTTTCTGGGCCATCCAGTGATTGTTACCCTGCACCATCAGGACTGCGTTTCAAATTTTGCCCGGCTCGAATCCATGGCGAGCACGGTTAACAGTATTGATATTGTTCGATGGACCAGCATCGAGGAGATATCGAAGACGAATTTCGTATCCAAAACGCAAAATAAAACCCTACACATCTGGCCATATTCCCGACATCTTGCGGTTCCACTTTCCGCAGAAATCACCGAGGTGGAAGTCTGTCCCTCGCCATATTGCGGCGGCTTTACAATTGATTTGCACAACCATCGTCGAGATGGCACCGAGACCGTAGTAGATAACGTTCCTGCACGCCACAAGATTTCGAATAATACGCTGGAGATTTTCTTTCCTTCCAGCAATAGCGTCGATTACCGCCAGGTTGCTGGCAGGAGCGCCGGTTTATGGCCGGTCGTTCGCCGTATACTTACCGAGGCGCGTGACCGCACTCAACCGATCTTGTCGTTCGCATCGGCCCGGTGAAAAAACCGGGTGCTAAATCAATTACCCCCGTTTTCTTCAAGACAACCAGGCTCGATTATTCGCAACGAAGCCGTCACACACTCGTTACGCTAATAGAAGGCCTTAGGAGCGAACCATGAAGGGTGTTGTACTTGCAGGTGGAAAAGGCTCGCGGTTGTACCCGCTGACGCGCGTTACCAATAAGCATTTGCTGCCGGTGTACGACCGTCCGATGATTTATTATCCCATCCAGACGCTCGTCGATGCCGGCATTCGAGACATCATCATCGTTACCGGCGGGCAAAATTCCGGAGATTTTCTCCGCCTTCTTTCGAACGGCAAAGACTTCAATCTGCATCGCATCCACTACACCTATCAGGAAGGCGAAGGCGGCATCGCCGACGCGCTGCGGCTTGCGGAGCCCTTCGTCGAGGGCGAAAAAATATGCGTGGTGCTGGGCGATAACATAATCGAAAACAACATCATTGGCGCCAAAGAAGCGTTTGAGAAGCAGGCTGCCGGAGCCCACATTCTTCTAAAAGAAGTGGAAGACCCGGAGCGCTTTGGCTGCCCTGAAATCGTGAATGGCAAAATTCTCGGTATTGAAGAAAAGCCCAAAGCTCCAAAATCCAATTACGCTGTCACCGGCATCTATTTCTACGACGCCACCGTTTTCGAAAAAATTGGAAAGACTAAAGTCAGCTGGCGCAACGAGCTGGAGATTACCGACGTAAATAATATGTATCTAGCGGAGAAAAGCCTGACCCACAGCGTTCTTGATGGCTGGTGGACCGACGCGGGAACCTTCGAATCGCTGCTACACGCCACAAAACTCGTGGCGGACACCGGAGCCAACAAGACTCCGGGACGAGGGCCAGCCGCGAGGCACATCAGGGCCGCGGACTAGACCCTTGCGCAATGAGCTGTCGCCAATATTTTTGTCCTAAGCTACAGGAGGAGTTCGCTTGAGAGTTTTGATTACCGGCGGCGCGGGATTTATCGGGTCAAACTTCGTTCGCCATATCTTGAACACCAGACGCGATGTCAACGTCATCAATTTCGACAGCCTGACCTATGCGGGTAATCCTGAAAGCCTCGCGGATATCGCCGAAAATCCACGATACCAGTTCATCCGCGGAGATATAACCGACAAGCAAGCGGTGGATGCCGTATTTAAGGATGGTCTCGACGCACTCGTGAATTTCGCGGCGGAAACTCACGTGGATCGCAGCATCGAAGACGCCACTCCGTTTTTGCGCACCAATATTTTAGGTACGCAATGTTTGCTGGACGCCGCAAAACGTTTCAAGCTAGCCAAATTCGTTCAAATCAGCACCGATGAAGTTTACGGAAGCGCCCCGGCAGGCGTCAGTTTTACCGAAGAGACGGTGCTGGACCCGCGAAGCCCCTATGCCGCCAGCAAAGCCTCGGCCGACCATTTCGTTTCCGCATATGCCAATACCTACGGAGTTTCAGCGGTAGTTCTTCGCTGCACCAATAATTATGGGCCTTATCAATTCCCCGAAAAGCTGATCCCCTTGATGGTCGCCAATGCTCGCGAAGACAAGCCTCTGCCGATTTATGGCGATGGTATGCAGGAACGGGATTGGCTATTCGTCGAGGATTACTGCAGCGCGATTGCGTTGGCGTTGGACAAAGCCCAGCCCGGAACGATTTATAACGTGTCGGCCGGAGCTCCGCAGCCCAATCTCAAAATTGTCCGCACCATCCTCAAGCATCTCGGTAAGCCAGAATCGTTGATGCAGTACGTAAAGGACCGGCCCGGGCACGACCGCCGCTACGCTCTGGACAGCTCAAAAATCCAGAAAGAGCTAGGTTGGTTGCCCAAGATTTCGTTTGAAGAGGGCATTCGACGCACCGTGGATTGGTATCAGAAAAACACCGCGTGGCTTGACCATGCGCGGTCTGGTGAATATCGAAATTATTACGATCGGCATTATGTGCGTCGCACCGAGACTTTCAGCAAATAGAGTTTTGGCGAAGCGCGCCAATTATGGCGGGCGTCAAAATATTTCGACGCTTTTGCACTCTGGCGGAGTCTCGATTTGAGCTTGGCAGATCACCCAAACCGGCACTGGCTGCTGTTCGGAATTTGGTTAGCCTGTAGCGTCATAATTTCCTGGGCCGCCCTCACCGCTCTACTCCGTTATTCATTCGGCAACGACGACGCTTCCCATATCCTTCTGATTCCGTTTATATCCGCTTGGTTGATGTTCATCGATCGTAAGCGGATCTTTAAAAACCTGTCTTCCGATATCGTAGCTTGCCTCATATTTTTAATCCCTGGGATAGCGATTGTTCTCTGGAATATTAGAATCCCGCCAATATCTCCATCTTTATGCGCGTTTGGCTTGGTGCTGGTATGGATCGCGGGTTTCGCGTTGGCATTCGGAAGAGAATCATTGAAGGCTGCGCGCTTTCCTTTGACGTTCCTGTTTCTTTTCATTCCCCTACCTGAAGCGCTCCTCAGCAGAGTGGTGTATTTTCTTCAAAAGGGTTCGGCGGAAATATCAGCGTTGTTGTTTGGACTGACACCGCTGCCCGTTCTCCGGGAGGGTTTTGTATTTCATCTGCCGCGCTTCAGTATTGAGGTAGCCCGGGAATGCAGCGGGATCCGCTCCAGCATCGCATTGCTGGTCTTGGCGATCCTGGTCGGACACTTTTTTCTGCGGACCTGGTGGAGACAAGTGCTGTTCGTGCTCGCTGGGTTTGTAGTAATGATTGTGAAGAACGGGATTCGAATCGTTACGCTAACAATGCTGGCGAGCTACGTGGATCCCGGGTTTCTTTATGGCAATCTCCACCGTGAGGGCGGAGTGGTGTTTTTTCTGATTGGATTATTGCTAATGGTTCCGGTTTTCTGGCTTTTACAGACCGGAGAGCACGAGCCAAACTTGCCAGCCGCGAAAATAGCCGCACCCTTGGCCGAAAACTAAGCAGTAGGACACGGCCAACTCCACGCTCACCAAACTCAGACTTACTTCTTCGCCAATATTCCTTCTGCTTCGCTCCCGTAGCCGTAATAATAATTGTTATAGGTGTCCGCGGAATCGACGCGGTTGAGCACCACACCCAACAAATTTTTGTCGCGAAATTCTGCCGATACTCGCTGGGCTATCTCAGAATCAGTGCTTCCGGCTCTTACCACGAACAACACGCCATCGCACAGGTCGGCCAGCATGCTGGCGTCATGAACGGGCAAAGCCGGGGGTGAGTCCAGGATGACCCAATCAAAGATTTCGCTCATGGCGTCCAGTAGATGTTTCATTTTATCGCGAAGGAGCAGTTCGCTGGGGTTGGAAACCGGTTGACCACCCGGAATAAAGCAAAGATTCCCTTCCAGTCCATTTTGAATAATCGCGTATTCGTCGACTTCACCGCGCAAATAGTCAGTAAGTCCGGGGCCGCTAGGCGCTCCGAAGGATTGATGGAGCCTGGAAGCGCGCAAATCCGCGTCAATCAACAGTACGCGACGGTCTGGTTGACGGACGATGGACTGAGCCAGATTCGCGGCAACGAAGGTTTTCCCTTCCGCCGGGATGCTGCTGGTGACCAGCAATTTCTTCAATTGCTGGGTTCCCGCAATCTGGTACAACCGCGAGCGCAAGGTGCGAAAGCGTTCGGCGCCAATGCGATCGCTATCATCGCCAACGAAAACGCTATTTCTCGCGTCTAGCGTCCACTGCGGATGGCTGCAACGCTTGATGAGCTCCTCGTAATTGAGGAACCGCGTTTCCTTGAAGCGCGGATCGATACCCGGGACGCGCACGTTCTCGACGCGCATGATATCTTCGGGCGGCTCGATGTGACGATTGATCTCCGCGGCACCTTCCACCAGGTCCGCAGTTACAACCCTGGGTGGTTGCGTAGCTTTGTCCTGTGCGGCTTTTTTCAGCGCTTCGTGAATCCTGCTCATTGCTTCCTCATATTCCGCGTAGCCGCTTAGACTCCGCTAAAAATTTGCTCTTTGCGGTCGGCCACTGCGTTATTCCCGTTCAATCCAGCTACAGCCAGGGTCGGTACCACCGTCAACACCGGGAGGTGCAAGAAAAGTTCCGCATCGTGTTCGCTGTGGATGGTTCTATCCATCATGGCGAGCAGGAATAAAATACCGAAGCCGGCTAGCAAGCCGCCGACCGCGCCTCCACCAAGGAAATACGGTTTCTTTGGAAAGGACGGATCTAGGGGAAGGTTTGGCGGATCGTATACGCGAAATTGTTCGCTGTCCTGTTTAGTCGCCAAATCGCGAGACTCCATCGCGCTTTGGCTCTTTTTGAGCAAGTCGTTATAAATGTCGGAAGCGGTTTGATGGTCGCGAGTGATTTCTTTGTACTGCTGTTCGACCATGGGTGTCGCTTGCATGCGTCCCTGAACTTGGGACGCCTGTGACCGGATTTGTGCCTGTTCGCGCTGCAAATTCGCGATGGTTAAATCGTCTTGCTTTAATTTAGCGCGGAGTAATTGAATCTGGGGCGGCTCATGGGTTGATTGCACGGGCGCATTGGTGGACGCTGGTTTAGACGGCTCGGCCATGCGTTTCTTGAGTTCGGCAATCTGATTCTCAGTCTTGATCACATCCGGGTGATCGGGAGTATAGCGAGAAAGCAAACTGGAGAGTTGATCTTGCAAGAGAGTAAGTTGCGCGTCAGCTGAATCCGGATTTGGCCCGCCAGTTGTTCGCGTCTTCCAGTTCGCTTCTTCCTGCTGCAATAAGGATTCGTTGAAGGCTTTCTCTTGTTGGGCCCGGCTCAAGGCCTGGGTAGTTGCATCCAATTGCGAGTTGGTACTCATCAAGATGCCCAGGTTTGGCTGCGTGTCTTCCGGTAATGAGCCCGGGTGTTGACGTTTGAATTCCGCCAGTTTGGCGTCCTCTTGGTCCAATTTTGTCTTCGCTTCGGCAAGCTTTTCACTCACGAAGTCCGTTGTACGCGATGCTTGCTGCTCGGTTTGCCGGGCATTCTGCGCAAGAAACATGGAAGTAATCTCGGTGCAAACCTGCTGTGCAAGCTGGGGAGTGTCAAATGTCGCGGTGATATAGAATCCCGGCAACTGGTGAGGGCCGGTACCCTGCATCACTTCCACGGGCTTGACGGTAACCGCCCCGCGCAGTTTTTCCACCAGTTCGTCGATGTGCAATCGGCCCCGGTCCTCAGGGTAGAGGTTTAACTTTTCAACAATTGGCTGCAGACGCGAGCGGCTCAAAATCTGCTCCTGCATGGTCGCCAGGCGGTGATTCAAGTCATCAGAGACCACCGGATCGACATACTTCGCGGATACCGACGGCTGCTCCACCAGCACCATGGTTTGGGAGGTATACCGCTTTGGCAGCACGTTGGCCGCAACCCACGCAATCAGGGTTAATAGCACGGTGCTGATAGGCAGAATCCACCAATAACGTCTCAAAACCCGTTTTGCGTCTGTCGAATTCAGCTCGCGATTTGCGGCCATGTCTACCTCTTTAAATTTTTTCCTGAGCGCTCAAATTTGAGGAAAGCTTATAATACACTCTACGACTCTTGCTGTGTTGTTCTCGCTGTATATGATGCACGGGCCATGCCAATCCGGTGGTCCCTAGTTGCCGGTTGCGAACACTTTATTGTCTGCTAAGACCAATTATATCATAGTGTTAGCTCAAAGGTATTTATCTTATTAGAGGGGCGCTTGGCCTACCAATTCACGGGCGGCCGGGAGTGGAACTGTTGTGCCACATTATGGCTGCTTTGTCCGCAGCCCCGGCGATTCCCGAGGGCCATCAATACTGGCATCAATACTAAGGTTAGAACCGGGCCCTGAAGTTATCCTTCTATTTATTACACGAGGAGGATAAATTGCATGGGAGGACGCGTTCGAGACAAATTAGAACAATATGAGCTTTAACCTGCGACGTTTAACACTCTGGTTTGCGCTGATTCTTCCCGCTTCGTCGTTGATGTTGTCCTGCCATCGGGACCCCGCCACGCGTATTCAGAAGGCCATGGAGCGTGGCGACCGCGAGTTTAATGCGGGCAAATACCCCGAAGCCACCATCTATTACGGCCAAGCCCTGCAGGTGGACTCGAACTACCCGCAAGCGCACTACAAGCTGGGGCAGTCTCAAATGAAGATGGGCAGCTTCGCTTCGGCCTTTCGCGAATTCGCTCGCACTGTGGAACTTGACCCGCAAAACTGGGCTGCTCAACTGGAGCTGGCGAAGATATCTTTGCGCGGTGGGAGAGCGCAAGACGCTAAAGATCGCGCCTTAGTGATTTTGCAGAGTAATCCTAAAAACGCTGACGCACAGATGATCTTGTCCTCCGCAGACGCAGCTCTGGGAAACTCGAAAAACGCGCTCAGGGAAGCCCAAGAGGCTACGGAATTGGCTCCCGATCAGTCCGCGGTATTCATAAACCTGGGCGTTCTGCAGGCCAGGACTGGAGACACTAAAGGCGCTGAGGTAACGCTCAAGAAGGCCAAAACAGTAGATTCTACCGGCATCACAGCGATGATGACGCTCGGCGGTTTTTATGAGCAGCAACGTCGCTGGACAGAGGCGGCCGAGGAATTTCAAGCAGCAGTGACCCGCGCTCCAAATAATCCGATGCCACGCGCTGCGTTGGCCAGTGTGTATATGAACCAGGGTCAGGACGCACTCGCTGAAAAAACCCTGACAGAGGCCAAAGAACAATTGAAGGACGATCCCGCCGCCTACCGCATGCTTGGCGATTATTATTTAGGGCGCGGGGAAAATATCAAAGCCCTCACTGAATTTTCCGCGCTTGCGGCACAACATCCGAAGGACCGCCAAGTACGAAAGACCTACATTCAACTTCTAGTACTGAACCATCGTATCGATGAGGCCGCCTCGCTCACAGATGACCTTCTGAAGAGTGCCCCGCAGGATGTCGAAGGACTGGTGCTCAAAGGTGAGGTCCAACTCCAACAAGGGAAAGTGGACGACAGTATTCAAACGTTACAGCAAGCATTGCACGCCTACTCTGATAACGCTTTCGCCCATTATCAAATGGGACTCGCGCTGCGGCAAAAAGGAAAGCCGCAGGAAGGGGAGAGCGAATTACGTGAAGCTGTGCGCCTTAGTCCTTCGCTGTATGAAGCTTGGCGCGCGCTTGGTGAAATCGCCGCGCAGCGAGGGGACTGGTCCGGATTGCATAACATCGCGGTGGAGCTGAAAAAGATCGCGCCGCGTGCGGCGGAGGGATATTTATTCGATGCAACATCGCGCATGAATCAGAATGACGCTGTGAGCGCGGAAGCGGACCTCGATCAGTTGGTTACTATTGCTCCGGACAAGGCCTTAGGCTACGTAAAGCTTGGGCAACTGCGAGTTGCGCAAAAACGCTTGAATGAAGCCGAAACATTGTATCGCCAGGCGTTGAGGCATGAACCCGGTTCAACAGAGGCTGTCCAGGGATTGGCCGATTTGGATTTTCGGCGGAATAAACCGGACGAAGCGTTGCAATTGCTCAAAACTACTGTCCAACAAAATCCCAACAACGCACAATTGTACGTTCTTCAGGCGCAAGCGTTGATTCAGAATAAGCAGCCCGGCGACGCGGAAAAATCGCTGGAGCGAGCGCTGCAAATTGACAAACAAAATGTAAACGCGGTGGTGTTGCTCGCGCAATTACAAGCTGGTCGCGGCGCGCGAGATGAGGCGATCTCCAGTTACCAGCGCGCCATCCAAATCGCGCCGAATAGTGCTGCGCTTCAGGTCGCGCTCGGCGGTCTGTATGAAAGCGCCGGTAACTGGCAATCGGCGCAAACCATTTATCAGAAGGCCTTATCGATACAGCCCGATAATCCGCAAGCCGCGAACAATCTCGCTTACTTGCTGCTGGAGCATAACGGCAGTGTTAACCTTGCGCTGACGCTGGCGCAGGCGGCGCGGCGAGGCTTGCCGAATTCTCCCAATACCGCCGACACTCTGGGGTGGGCGTATTATCATAATGGGGCCTATTCGGTGGCTCAGCCCCTGCTGGAAGAGGCGGTAAAGAAAGTCTCGGACAATCCCGCCTACCGCTATCATCTGGGTGTGACGTATCAAAAATTAAATGACAATGTTCGGGCCCGCGCACAATTTGAAAAAGCAATTAGTTTGAATCCAGGTTCGCCCATCGCGGACGAATCACGCCGCGCATTGGAACAAACTTCAGGTGGCTAACTCGATTCAGTAGCACAGACCAGACATTATCGTCGTTCAGGAGATGCGCTTATGCCGGTGGATGTCTCGACCAATCAGCAAGCGACAGAAAAGATTGTTCCCCTCGGAACCAAGAATGGTATCGAGCTGGCTATCCGCGGACGGACGGAAAAAACTCTGGGCAAGATAATTGCCAAAGCAGACTCGCCTGATCTGATTGAAGGCGTGCGTATCGAGCCGCTGCAGGTTTACCCCGACGATCGCGGATTTTTCACGGAGCTTGCGCGCCTCGGTAAGGGACTGGCATCGGGCATGGTGCCCGACGGTACGCGAAATATTCAGGTCTCTTTTACTCTTACCTATCCCGGGACGATCAAAGCCATTCATTACCATTCTGAGCAAACCGATCTCTGGGCTCCGGTCTCTGGGATGCTCCAGGTCTTTCTTTGCGACCTGCGCCGAAATTCGAAGACTTTTGGCTTGATCAACACACTGTATGTCGGCCGTTTTCGTCCCTGGGAAATTCTCATTCCTCCAGGGGTGGGCCACGGCTACAAGGCACTGGGGATCGAGCCCATCAACCTGTTGTACTTTACAGACCGTCACTACAATCCCGCGGATGAACTGCGCCTGGCGTACAACGACCCTAATATCGGCTACGACTGGGAGACGCAATTCAAGTAGCAGATGCGCGTACTCCTAATTGGCGCCAATGGAATGCTGGGAAAAGATATCGTCCAGGAATGGCAGGACGATGAGCTGATACCGGCCACCTCACGCGACGCCGACATTCGAAACTACGAACAAGTGAAGCGTTTGATCACTGCCTCCCGCCCGGAATGGATCGTGCTCGCCGCGGCTTATACCGATGTTGACGGCAGTGAGCGGGATCCCGAGGCTGCTTTTGCGGTGAACGGTAAGGGCACGGAAAATGTTGCCGGTGTGGTCCAGAAGCATGGCGCGAAGGTTCTCTACGTAAGCACCGATTATGTTTTTGATGGCCAAGGAAAACGCCCGTACGAACCGGCAGATCCGATAGCTCCTATCAACGTGTATGGCGAATCGAAGGCTCGCGGGGAGCGGGCAATCCAGGCAAGCCTGCGAGATTGGTGCATCGTAC
>Ga0210409_10007163_pt1 | contig 11516 bp, 9 predicted proteins | sample IncBWH17MmetaG_FD_161649 | JGI IMG/M metagenome (GOLD analysis project Ga0210409, IMG submission 161649) | Forest soil microbial communities from Barre Woods Harvard Forest LTER site, Petersham, Massachusetts, United States - Inc-BW-H-17-M | ecosystem: Environmental > Terrestrial > Soil >...
AACGCCAGCGGCTCGACCAGTTTCGCCAGCTGCAGCAACAGCCAGAAGACCGCGCTGACCACGGCTCGCAGCGACGCCACCTCGATCGCCACCAATGCCAAGAGCTACCTGGCGGCCAACAAGACCGGCAGCCGCTACACCTGGTGGTTCGGCGCCGTCACCAGCGGCCGCTATGCCACCGCCACCAGCCATTACAACAACATCAGCAGCGTGCTCGGCAACCAGTCGTACAAATTCGACTGCAGCTGTACCGATTCCGGCACCTACGCCTATGTCTATCCGGACCAGCCTTACACGGTCTACCTGTGCGGCGCCTACTGGAACGCACCGGCCAACGGCACCGATTCCAAGTCTGGCACGCTGGTGCATGAAACCAGCCACTTCACGGTAGTGGCCGGCACCGGCGACCATGTCTACGGCCAGAGCGGCGCGCACAGCCTGGCCACCAGCGATCCGGATTCGGCGCTGGACAATGCCGACAACCATGAGTATTTCGCAGAAAATAATCCGGCGCGGCAGTAAGCGGGGAAATAGACTGGCAGGGATGCGTGATGAACAGATTGCGCGCTCCGGCCAGTTACATGCCTGGCACGTGAAGATGATTGAATTCAGCCGGTTTCAGCTGAGGCCTGATCAGTTATCGGTTCGATGTCCGCGCACGGAGTAGCGCTGGCGCCAGTCCCGGGCCAGCACTGCCAGCACCGAGGTATTCCACCAGCGGCCCTGGAAAAAACGGTTTTCCAGGAACAGCGCCTCGTGCCGCATCCCGAGGATCTTGCAGAGCCTGATCGCCGCCTGGTTTTCTGAAATCGTTTCCGCGTAAATGCGATGCACTCCGCGCTGCTCAAAGCCGAAGGCCAGCAGCGCATTGCCGGCTTCCAGCGCATAGCCTTTCTTTTGCCACTCGCGCCCAAGTTCGCAGCCCACCGATGCCTGCTGGTCAGCTTCCAGGCGGATGCCGCAAGAGCCGATCAGGTCGCCGCCCTTGGCGACTATCGCAAACTGGTATTTGCTTCTCGGCTGCTCAAGACTCTGGGTGATGAAAAGATCCAGCAAGGCATCCGACTTGTCGGCCGAGACATCTTCCTCGCTGTAGAAGCGGGCGAATTTCTGATCGTCGCGCAAGGCTCGGTAGGCATCCCTGTCCGCCAGGGAAAAGTCGCGCAGAACCAGATTTTCTGTCTCTATCGGTTGCATGGATTAGCCTATGACCATGATTGGATATGGTCTCGATTCGTTTGGTTATTGTACGACCAATATTGTTAAATTATAAAATAATCATGATGTAATTCTTGTATGAGCATGTATTGCGAGAGACCGATTGCAAATTCCAGGCAGGGGCTATTGCGTTTGGCTTGGTGAACTTGAGAGAAGTTTTGCCATGATATATAATATTTGTTATATGCAAGGAGGCAGCATGCTGACATTTAAAGTGACCACTGTCGGTTCATCGGAAGGTTTTATCCTGAACAAGGAGGCGAAAGCCCGGCTAAATGTACAGAAGGGGGATACGCTCTACCTGACCGAAGCCCCTGACGGCGCATACAGGATCACGCCCTACAATCCGGATTTTGAGCGGCAAATGGCATTGGCTGAACAGATCATGCATGACGACCGCGAAGTGCTGAAGGCGCTGGCTAAATGACGTCATGGCGTTGGATTGGACGTGATCTGGCTTATGCCGTTCACGAAAGTCAGCTGGCAACGCATGGCGGATTAGACGGGATCCGTGATTTAAGCGCTGTCGAGTCGGCATTGGCCAGGCCGCAGCAATTGGATAACAACGGCAATCCGAAACCGGATGCAGCCGATCTTGCCGCCGCTTATGCTTTTGGTCTGCTGCGCAACCATGGTTTCAGCGATGGCAACAAGCGTACGGCATGGGTTGTCGCACGTGTCTTTCTTGCCGATAATGGCTTCAAGCTGCAGTTTTCAAGCATGGAGGCGATTAGGGCCATGGAAGCCGCCGCGGGCGGTTCGCTCACCGAGCAAGAGTTGGCGCAATGGTTTCGCCAGAGGATCGCTGGCTAATCCGTACAGCCGGAAAACGCAGTGTTCGCCGCAGTTTCCATGCGATCAGCGCACAATACCTACAGATCAAGCGAAGTAGCGCATAAATTACATCACGATATGCGCGTGAAATCAGCACAGAACCTAATGAAATCAGTCAATTACAATAAACGCCGCATCTCTGTCGCGCCCATGATGGACTGGATAGAGAAGTAAGGATTTATGCGGTGTTTCAGGCTATCGTGTGCAATTGGTGTGCAACGGGTTTCAGTGAGTCTCGTCCGTCCAGTCAACTCAGTAATTATTGATTCTTTATGCGGCTGCGGTGGCTTCGGTGCCGGGGGTGGTGAATATCAGAAGTAAGCCAGGAAAAAGGAGAAAATCCTGTTCCATTTTAGAAAAAGGATTAGAATCAGACCCGTACCTCATGTAGTTTATGAAGTATAAACAAGAACGACCCGCTATCCTTAATAGGAGGCAGGTCATCATCGAAAAATTGTCAGAAAGGACAATAAGTGCATGCGAAACTAAACTTGCAGTTCCACACTAATTCATTCTTGGTCGATCTTCACATCAAAATATCGATTGCAGTCGGTACTTTGATTTTGCTGCTAAAGGACAGCAATATTTTTTAGTGTTACTTCGCACCTCAAAAATCGTTCACTCTTTTGGGGTGCCATTTTTACTAACGCAAAGCATTACTAACGGTTCGATTCTATCGCATATGATAAAAGTGTGCAATTTTTTGGTTACGTAATTTGTCTCGTACAGCGAATGCGTATGTCAATATTAGTGCTGTTTGTTTTTGGTGATGCCAAATAGATAGGGAAAAATCTCGCATGTCTTGCTTGCTACTGCTTGGTGCTGGTTTTAGTCGAAACTGGGGTGGCTGGCTGGCTTCGGAGGCTTTTGAGTATCTATTAGGATGCCCAGAGGTACGTGGAAATCGCGCGCTATCGGAGTTGCTTTGGAGGAATCAAAGCAGTGGCGGTTTCGAGGGTGCGTTGGCAGAGCTGCAGGTAGAGGCGATCCGTGATCCTCAGCGCTACGGTGCTGATTTAACATCATTGCGGGGGGCCGTTACTAGCATGTTCAACGACATGAACAGTAGCTTTTCTCATCTAGTCAATTTTGAACCGCAAAACCATGCCGACAAAAGCATACGCGGATTCCTAACGAAGTTCGATGCAATATTTACGTTGAATCAGGACCTCCTTCTGGAATACCAATATTTGGCGCACGAGGTCTCCTTGTTATCAAACAGAAGATGGAAAGACTCTGACCTGCCTGGGATGGAACCTGCCGAGGTAGCAGCTCAGGGGCATGGAGATCGATGGATAAGTCGCTGGCGACCGAAGGACGCAGCGTTATTCAGCGTTGATCCTGGGTATCAGCCTTACTTCAAGCTCCACGGATCAGCAAATTGGATAGACGGTCACGGTGGATCGATGTTGGTCATGGGAGGTAACAAAGCCCATGCAATCGGCCTTTCACCAATTCTCCAATGGTATCAGGCCCAATTCGCAGAATACTTGGCTCGACATGATGCTCGATTAATGGTGATTGGTTACGGATTTCGAGATGAGCACATCAACCAAATTATATCGTCTGCGGTCGCCAACAATGACCTGAAATTGTTTGTCGTATCACCAGATGGAGCTGATCAAGCGAGGAAAGTCGGTCTTCAGCCGGGTGCGGCAATTCAGAAGCGAACCGACCTCGAGGATACCTTCCAACGCAGCTTGATCGGAGCATCTCGACGGTCATTGCGGGAAATATTCGGACCTGGTGACGACATAGAGTTTGGGAAGCTCCTGAGATTCTTCGCTGCTTAAAATATTTTTCTTTGCCGCGTTCAACCATAATTTCTTAAGATTTTTCAGTCAAGGCATCGCTCTGCATTTTTCTCATCTGTGCATATTCGAAATAAAAATCTAAGCTGCCAAAAGTGATAGCACGAATGCTAAACAGTTTTTCTTTAAAAGATTCTGGACCTTGAACATTGTCTAATAAAATCAGTAGTTGAGGAATGCTCAAGAACCAGCAATGGTAAAAGAACTGAGCACTTTCATTTTTGATTCGGCTTAATTTTTCGACTTGTTGATGTGATCTTTCGAGTACCTTATTTAATTTTTCAAACCGCTTTTGCAAGCTGGTATCGCTTCCCTGATATTGCTCATTTAGAGAGTATCTTGTACTAAGACATATCTCCATAAATTGCTTTAGCAATGTTCTATCTTGAAAACTTCCATAGTCTAATAGTGTTACAGCGATACGTTCAACACTACGTCCTTTCAGTTCTAGAAGTGTTACAAGACCGTTATTTCTCAATTCGATACTTTGATTGCTTGACAGTCGCAGCTCGTGTTCTCCAGCTTGTATTTGAGCCTGCAGAAGGCTCTCTGCTAGATCAAGTATCAAGTAGATATCAATCCCTGACCTCGCTTCAGGCGTCAGCATTTTTTTCTTAACTTCTATGAAAAAAACTGTTTTTTCAGTTTCTATCACGAGATCGCATTCACCATCTTCATCGTCGATACGATATGTTCCTTCGATCGCTGAGATTTGGTGTTTTTCTAGGGCATTCCGCAGAATTTTTTCGGTGCCGGGACCAAGTATTTTTTTGCTAAATACAGGAGTAACAGGTTTCAAGCGTACAAGCAATGACTGTAGAAACGCAGAGGCACACACAGCGCGGTCGAGCAACAGAAAGCGCTTGCCACCATGTCGTAATAAAGGATGCAAATAAAAATCGCTGTTCGTGGACAAGGTTTCAGGCGTTATTGATACTGACGTATTAAAAGGTCTTAAGAAGTTTTGGTTTGCTCCAGATATGGGATGGCTTAGGACGTCCGGTAATCCCCCCACAAAAAAGTATCAGTTAAAAGTAGAATTTTCTTAAATGCGATTTTGAGGAAGTTTTACATGAAGACATCACGCTTTACCGAAAGTCAGATCATCAACATTTTGAAGCAGGCCGACGCCGGCACGCCAGTGCCGGAGCTTTGTCGTGAGCACGGGATGAGTTCGGCCTCGTTCTACAAATGGCGTAGCAAATACGGCGGCATGGACGCGTCGATGATGACGCGGATGAAAGAGTTGGAAGATGAGAACCGTCGGCTCAAGAAGATGTACGCCGAAGAGAAGCTGAAGGCCGAGATCATCTCGGAGGCGATGCAAAAAAAGTGGTGAAGCCATCTCACCGACGTGAGATGGCACAGGCGGCAGTCCGAGCGCATGGGATCAGCGTCAGCAGCGCATGCGCGACTTTCGCGATCAGCCAGACCTGTTATCGCTACAAGGCAAAGCTATCGGAAGATAACGAGCGTGTCGCGGACTGGTTAATCCGGCTGACCGCGAACCAACGCAACTGGGGCTTTGGCCTTTGCTTCCTGTATCTGCGCAATGTCAAAGGATTCAGCTGGAACCACAAGCGCGTCTATCGGATATATCGAGAGCTGGAGTTGAATTTGCGAATCAAACCAAAAAAGCGGCTTACCAGGGAAAAGCCCGAACCGTTGTCGGTGCCAACGTCGATCAACGATGTCTGGTCCATGGATTTCATGCACGATCAGTTGTCGGACGGGCGCAGCATCCGTCTGTTCAACGTGATTGATGACTTTAATCGGGAAGGCTTAGGCATCGACGTTGACTTCTCCCTGCCGGCAGCTCGCGTCGTTCGGTCGCTTGAGCAAATTATCGAATGGCGGGGAAAGCCGATGACGATTCGCTGTGACAACGGCCCCGAATACATCAGTTCGACACTGGCCGCGTGGGCAGAAAAGCGTGGCATCCAGATCAGCTTTATTCAACCAGGACAGCCACAACAAAATGCTTATATCGAGCGCTACAACAGAACGGTTCGCTATGACTGGCTCGCACATTACCTGTTCGAATCCGTCGATGAGGTTCAGGAATTTGCGACGAAATGGCTCTGGACATACAATCACGAACGCCCGAACATGGCGCTCGGCGGCATCACCCCGAAACAAAAATTGGCCCTTGCGGCTTAGCCTCTACTTTTAACTTTGCTTAAAAATGGGGGGATTACCATCTCTCCATGCATCCCAAACAGCTGGATGATCTTCTTTTTTAATTTCGATTGGAACTACCACTCGCTGCCCGTCGATTACTGCGGAACCGTGCAAATCAGATCGTTTGTCGTTAGCCGCGTGAGGCTCTTTCTCAATTTGTACTCCCAGTGGCAACATGCGATCGCGCAACATTTTGTGCAGTATGTCCCGGCAGTCATTTTCTACTTTTGGTTTTTGGTCGCCATTTGCGCGCTCGCGCCAGAAAAGCCGAAGTGAGTTAGTGTCGTCAAATCTAATTTGTCCCGCGATTAACTTCAAATGGTCGATGAGCAATGCCATCATGTCTTGTGCATTTGCTGGAGAATTATTGGCAAGAGTTTTGGCAACCGCACTCACTGTAGGATATTTAAATGCAGTTGCACGGGCAAGCTTACTGTAGCCATAATGACTTGCCTCGAGTGTTATAGCCCAACGTTCTAGCTGTGGTAGGGCACGTAAACGCAACAATTCAATTCCCGTAGTCAATTCTGAATTCGACGATAACTGTTGAATAAGTGAGCGAACTAGATTACCGAATTCATCGTTCTCCGAAAGATTTCTAATGCCAGAAGCGGGCCACATAGGCGAAGCATGCGGAGCTAAAATTTCAATCAATTGACCAAGAAGTTTTGGATCATCTATTTCAAGTATTTTCCCGTTAATCGCTTGATTTTCGATGGAGCGGCCCATCTGCAGTATCCGCTCAACGTCACTCCCAACAAATTTTGTAAGTCGATAAAAATGTTTTTGGTCATTTAGCCTGGCGACAAATAGTGCTATGCGTTGATGGCTATCAATTTTTCGATTTTTGAGCCGAGTATTGAGAATATTTTCAAAGATATCAGCATCAAGATGACATTTTGATGCAGGTAAAAGTGTATTGTTAAGAAGATGTATTTGCGCGGATGTGGCCTTCTCTGGAAAGCAATTGAGTAGTGAGGGCAATACAAATTGAGCCAGAGTTGTCGGGCCATCTTTACTGACCATTTCATGTAAGCCTACTACGTGTGGATGGACTTCTTTTTGAATAGCATTTTGTGCATATTGAAGAAAAATATCTCTAATAAGTTTTGATTTTTGTTTAGCAAGAATCGTGTGCCAACTTGGAGCATTTCCCCCGTCTACAAGAGAAAAAGCAAACAATGTTTGCGCAAGTTTGTCGCTCCACATCAGGGGCACGTCCGAGGTTTCGCTGACCAGAATATCGGCTGCTAATAAACATGCCGGTTGAATAAGGTAGTATCTCTTTTGCGTTCCTACGTGAAGTTTAATAACCTCCGTTCCCGTAGGAAGATCGGTTCGCCAAAGTACCGACTTCAATCCTTCAATTGCACGAGTAGCGCCTATTGCATCTATCCCCAGTAGCTCCTGTACTCTTTCTTCTGGCGTATTTCCATCGAGGAAGGAAGAATTTCCGGCATATGCATAAGCAATATCGTGAAATAATCCCGGAACCGCAGTTCCAGCATATATCTTGGGTAAATGTGGAGCCATTTCCCTTTGTCGTTCCGAACGCTCGGCAGTGCGTTCTACGGCCTGAGTTCTATTCAGAATGAATTCTTCCCTGGACCAATCATTTAGATCGCATGTCCAAATTTTTTGACACCAGAATTCAGCCAGTGGCCATTTAATTTGGTGCTTGGCAATCCATTCAGTTACTTCTCCGATTCCAATATCAAATTGGTCGGAGGCTTTAATTACGGCCAATGCGGCTCGCTCAACACAAATTTTTGCGACATGTTCGGTCGAAGTTTTGGATGCCAATCCAAGCATCCAGTTATACCAATCTCTCGGTCGACGCGCTCCATAAAGCAGGTATTCACAACGCAACCACTCCATATGGAAATTTTTGACGTTGGGGGAAATCTGAAGTAACGCGTACGCGAAAAGATTTTTCTGACGTTTTGGATGCAATGAAAGCCATGCTCCTATGTTATTTGATTCCTGTGTTTTTAGGGCTGAGGTGCCATACTTCGTGGAGACTCCATGCAGCCATCGATACAGGCGGTCGATAGGTTCATCTTTTCCTCCCATTGCAACTACCTTGGAGATGAGTTTTCCTGCAAAGCTTTGTATTTCATATTTGTCTAAAAGCTCCCAATTCTGTTTCACAATTTCTACTAGACTGTCCGCTAAAATAGGCAAATTTATTGGCTCGGTGTGGAGAAAAATCTCCACTTCCCAAAACATGTGATAACGACCAAGGAAATTAGCTTCCTTTCGAGGATGGAAGTATTTCATTACTTGATTTGCAGATATGTGTGCGGGGTAGAGTGCGGTCAGCAAACGTCCCATTAATTCATCATTTGAATCAATTATTGTTCCGTTTGCAATTTGATCTAATAGACGCTTTGTCGTAGTAACATTGAGTATAGATTTTTTGAGAAGAGCACTTAGGGCGGCTTTGCGTATTGTCCCGTCATAGCTGGAGTCTCGAACAATTTTAGGCAATGATGGATATAGACTTTGCATGTCTTCACCGTGTTCAATAGCGTTCAATACGCACTCAAGAAGTGCTTGGTGTGCTGGTTCGCGAGATGGTTTATCCAGCAGAGCTCGAAAAATTTTCTCCATATCAGCAGTGCCCAGAGCCCCAAACGGATGAGACTCCCAATTTTCGTTACGAAACCAACGGAATTTTTCTCCTTCCTTATATAGAGAGGCAAGGATGTGACATTTCTCTGTTGTCGAAAACGGGTGAACATCGCCGTATAAAACTAGGCCAAGTGGATCGCGTTCAATTAGAAATTTTCGCTCTCTAATGCAGTGCGTCGTTAGCCAAGCAAAAAGACCTCGCAAAGGCTCAACGATTCGGCCGTCGAATGCTTCCATCAATGCAAGTACTCGACTCATCGGTAAACCATTTTTAATATGATGAGAGATTGATCTGGCGGCCAAAAATTCTACAATTGTACGGTGACGTGGGGTACGGGTTTTGCCCTCGGTGGCAAAAAGCTTGCTGCTAAGGACACGTACAGCGCTATCAGATGACACGCCAAGCGCTGTAGGTAGATCATCAATTAAAATTTCCCCGCTTGTTGCCGAGGCAGTATCTACAACGTAGGAGCGGCTGTCAGAAAGTAGGAGAAGAGCGCACAGTATCCCAGAGTCGTTCAGTATTGATTCTACGTTTGCGGCATTGTGTCTCTGAGCTGTGCGATGGTCAGAATTATGTTCCATCGCTAGACTACGACAGGCAAGCAAATACGTTTCTTGACGACTGGCCGGCCAATGATCACCTTTAACTGCTTCGACGAGAAGATCAAGAAGAAGAGGATTTCCTAGGAGAGAGGCAACGCGTTGTTGATTGGCCCTTTCTAAAAAAATACGAGGATCTGAAACTCTATCTGGTGTCCATTGTGTGAGTATTTTGAGTATCTCACTTTCGTCTAAAGGTTCGAGCGACAACTCTTCAACAATACCTGTTGATGCTACTGCGCAGAGATTCGTTGTGTCCGATTGAATCCATTCCGCCTCCCGGCAAGATAATCTAAACCTAGGTCGGCCAAGTACATTCAGCCGTATTCTGATTTCATCAAGCGGACCACTGTGAGTGCTTGAGCTAGCACGTCGCTCATCCAAAGCATCAATGAACAAAGTTTTTCCGGCCGATCCAGCAGGCAGGCCAATGGTCACAAAATCGCGCGCAGTGATTAGTATTGACCCATAAGGATCCGCTGCGCACTCTTGACTGAATGCGGTTGATTTACCCATACCTGGTTCACCAAGTAACACGTAGGCGTCAAGATGTCTCCACTCTGACAGCAACAGCGTTTCCCTCCCGTGGGTTGCCGAACGCTTAGTGGCTTTGCGTGGCAGGAGAAAATCGTTAGTTATTGGCATGGTATGTATTTCTTCGTTAGTTGGCGGGGAACGCTAAAGTGGTGTCAATCGGTTCTAGTAATTGGAACAAAACACGTGGTTTTCAGCTACGAGCACGTTGGCTAACGTTATATATTCACCTCTGGATTTTCTAATCTGCCACAGCATTATTCGCGATCAACAATATTACTTGCAATATAAATAATACTCTGTAAAGATAGCCTAGTGGCAATTTTATGGACTGTTTATGGCAATGAGAAAAATAGTCGTTGTGGGTGACAAGACGACTACTAACGGCGTGATCCTGCCGAATGCGAATTCAACGTTCTCTTTAGGCAATGCAGGACATAAAGCGGCGCTAATTGGTGGGCAAGCAACCTGCTTAGCCTGCAAGAACGAGGGAGTCATTGCTAAGGCCGGTGGGCCACGGCGAATGCAATTCATGGGTGAGGTAGCGCTGGAAAACGATATCGTCATCTGCGGCTGTCCTGTTCATCCAAAGCTCATAGCGGGCCTTCATCAAACAATGACCTATGACGACGGCATAGAGTCATCTGGTCCCGTATCGCCTCCTACCGGCGCTGGTGCCGCGTCTGCCGCCGTTGCAGCGGCTACAGCAATTGCCTCTACTGGCAGCACTCAGGATACCCAAGAAAAGCAAGGCAAGCGTTTCCTGTTCCAAGACAGCGAGACCGGAAAGCCAATGGCGAACCGTGCATATCTTGCCAAAGTTGGTGGGGCTCAGCAGAGCGGCGTTACTGATGGGGATGGATACGCCAATGTCGATGCAGCTCCTGGGCAGACCATTCAATTGCACATGATATTTAGTGCCCCTACGGGCGCTTTGAAGCACGGAGATGTTTGAAATGGGAACAGACGCGCATTACACGCCGACGCAGTGGACAACAGCTTTTACTGAGTCAGACTACATATGCAAGCCATTCAAGCTGGTTACTGTCAATGACAGAGCAGCGACTCGGGAAGCAATCATTACTCGTGTTCGACAGCAAGGTATGGAGTTCGTAGAGCGATCCAGCTGGGCTGCACATAAGAACCGTTCAGAGAAAATGAAGGACGACTGGAATTACTCTAAGATAGCCATCCATCATGCCGGACGTAGTTTCTCCTGTGGGCCTGCGGCACTACAATTACAGGAAATCCAAGGTGAACAAATGCAGCGTATCTCAGCGGACGATATCGGCTACCACTATGCCCTCGATTGTTTTGGGAATGTCTTTGAGGGCAGAGATATCCGGTTCAAGGGAGAGCACGTGCATAACTACAATACCGGCGTAATTGGCATTGTATTGCTGGAGAATCTGGCAGAGCCTGAAGAGGGCGGAGATACGGTATCAGCAGTGCGGAAATTTTTTAGTGCAATGGGTGCCAATGAGCAGCCTGTCGTACCGGCAGCACAAAGCGAATCAGCTACAAAATTCATTGCTATATTGCGTGAGTTCTTCGCCATTACTACGTTAGGTGGCCAGAGGTGGCCCCGTTTGGTTGGACACGAATTTGAATTCGTTAGGTGGGGCTTTGCGAATGTAGGGTTATCCACGGCGCCGCTCGCCGGCCCATGCGCAGGGCAAGAGCATGCGGCGCGGTGGGTAA
>Ga0210409_10007164_pt1 | contig 11516 bp, 8 predicted proteins | sample IncBWH17MmetaG_FD_161649 | JGI IMG/M metagenome (GOLD analysis project Ga0210409, IMG submission 161649) | Forest soil microbial communities from Barre Woods Harvard Forest LTER site, Petersham, Massachusetts, United States - Inc-BW-H-17-M | ecosystem: Environmental > Terrestrial > Soil >...
TTGCGCTGCGCCTTGGCCTTGGGCCACGCATGCGTACTGCACATCAAGCGGAGATTAGGCTGCAGCGGTATCCTTTCGGCCCCAGAGCTCCTTGCTCGCCAGCGCCGCGCCTTCCGCCAGGACTTTCAGCTTCGCCCACGCGATCTGCGGATGCACGCGAAGGCCCAGGCCGCAATCAGTGCCTGCGATCACGTTCTCGCGGCCGGCGAGATTTGCGTACCGGATGATACGGTCCGCCACGACTTCAGGATGCTCCACTACGTTAGTTGCATGGCTCACAACGCCGGGAATCAGGATCTTGCCGTCCGGCAGCTTCGTGTCCTTCCAGACTTTCCACTCATGCTCATGGCGCGGATTAGCCGCCTCCACCGAGTAAGCGCCTGCGTTTACCTTCAGCATCAGATCGACCACATATTTGAGCGGCAGGTCATGGGTATGCGGGCCGTGCCAGCTTCCCCAGCAAATGTGATAGCGCACGCGATCCTCGGGCAACCCCTGCAGGGCGTGGTTCAACGCATCGATCCGAACCTCCGCAAATCTCCGGTAGTCCGCGATGCTCGGAGCAGGCACGATCATGTCGTAGGTGTCCGGCAAGGCGGGATCGTCAACCTGGAGGACGAAGCCGGCGTCGACGATGGCTCTGTATTCGTTCTTGATCGCATCGGCCAGCGCAAAAATGTATTCCTCTTCCTTCGGATAATATTCGTTGTAGAAAAAGTGTTCCAGCCAGCCCGGCGCCAGCACGCACATGAATACCTCTTCCGCTTTGATGTTTGCCTCGGCCAGGCTCGCCTTGAATAATTCCAGGTCCCGTTTGATCTCGTCCCGGCCGACGTAGGAGATCGGGCCGGAACAAATCGCGCGTTCCGGTGGACCCTGGATAAACTGGAGGTTTTTGTAAAACTCCGCGAACTCGACCCGTTCACCCGTCGCCAAAGCCATGAAGGGCGCCTCTCCGGGCTTCAGCTTCCGGGTCGACAGACCGCCCAAACGCCGCCCGTAGTAGGCGATGCCGCCGAAACCGATTTTGCCAAGCTCGCCGTCGCTGATGATGTCGATACCGGCTTCAGCCTGCTTGCGGATCACATCCACAATCCCTGCGCGGACTCGAGGCACGAAAGAGGCCACATCGAACGAGCCTCCCGACTGGAGGGTGTTCACCATTTCCCGATAGTCGGGAGGTCCATCCAGCCGGCCCGCATGGGTGGTTAGAATTCGATCTGTGCTGCGCTTCATGGCGGTCCTCCCTTCAATCCAATGATGCTCGCGCACAAGCGGGGCGCCCGAGTCGGACAACACCAGCCTAAAACGCGCGTTCGCTTCCTTTATAGCCTATATCGGGCACTACGGCAGCGCGTTGACGACTACGCGGAAGTCTCGGTCAATAGGCGGATGCCGCGCCGCAGCGGCTAACCGCGAGAGGACGTAATTTCCGTTATCAGGCGTGCCAAAATTCAATTCAACTGGCTTTTTGCCCGTTGTAGCAATTCGAGGGTCAATTCGAGCTTGGCCACAACCGCCTGGGCGATTCCTTCTTGGATCGAGAGGACATTCTCTATGGCCCGGTCATACGTTTCGGACCAAACGTACGCACCCGAGGTAGTGTCAATCAGTTGCACGATTACCCGAATTGTTCCGTGTTCGCGGCGGATGCTGCCGCGGAGCATAGTATTCCATTTCGTAACGTCACTGCCACACCGGGGACTGCCGTCATGCCGGTGCATCTGTAACCCAGGTTGACAAACGACGACCTGCAAACTTGGAACTCGCGTGAGTTGATGGATCACTTCATCGGTGAGACCGTTGCTGAAGCATTCATCAATGGCTGAGTTGCTAAGATTTGCGAAGGGTGACACGGCGATCGCCGTTCCGGTGGTCGGCCCGAGTTTATTTCGCTTAGGCGTTCGAAAGCGAAAAACAGGAGTATAAGTCCCTTTGGGAAACTCGATCAGTAGCTGGTCGCCGCGTCCAACGGAAGCATAGTACAACTTGAGTTTCGATCGAAGCCGGCGCGCTTCCACCCGGACTATCGGATCGATTCGGGGGTCATAGGAAGACCTACGGTCGAACACTTCCAGGCCCACCAGGCGTTCTTTCAGGCGCTGTGTGTTGCCGCTGAGCGCATGGTTCGCCGCGAAGCTGATGAAACGGCGCAATCGCTCAGAATTGGAAAAGAACCGGCTGGTCAGGATTCTCTGAAGCTGTGCGTGAACATCGCCCTCCGCCGGGAATGGATTGACGCCGGCCTCGGAACACGTACCCTTCCGGGAAATCGAAAATGCAACCAGTTTGCCCTGCTCGCTCATCGCCGGTTTCTCGTCAGCTACGGCCAAATCATTCGTCGCCTTCTCCACTCGGGCCGCACACTCAGTATTGGCCAGAATGGACTTGAATAAAAGAGCCACTTTATAGAGAATTGGACTCATGGAAGCGCAAGCGTTGATTCATCATCTTGGGCCATGGTCGCTGGGGAAGGGGTCGCTGCAATATAAGCTGACCCGTGCTGTGGTGCAGGCAATCAGACACGGTGTGCTGAACCCGGGGATTCGGCTGCCCTCGGAACGGAGCTTCGCTCAGGCGCTGCGGGTGAGCCGCACCACCGTTGTGGCGGCCTATGACACTCTGCGGGAGAGTGGGTGGGTGGAGAGTCGTTCCGGGAGCGGCACTTGGATTAACAGCGGGTCCTCCGCTGTAACGGCTGCGCGTAGTGCCGCTCAGGCCGGTGCGTTGGCGTCAAGCCCCTTGCTTGGTTTGCTGGCGAATCAGCAAGAAGGCGACGTTATTGATTTTGCGCTCGGTACAACGGCGCCGCTAACCGAGCTGCGATCTGAACTCTTCACGCTTCCTTTCGATGAATACTCCGCACTCCTGAACGATCATCGCTATCACCCCCTGGGCCTTACCACTCTTCGTCAGGCCATCGCTGATTACTACTCAAACAGTGGCTTCCGCACCAAGAAGGAGGAAGTCCTGGTCACCAACGGAGCGCAGCACGCAATCGCGCTCTGCACTGCCTTGTTTCTTCAGCGGGGCGACACGGCATTGGTGGAAGATCCAGCGTATTTTGGCGCTCTAGATGCATTTCGAGCGGTTGGGGCTCGCATTTCTCCGTTACCAGTAGAAAGCAACGGCGTGTCCCCGTCCGTAATTCGAGACCGGATCACGGCGACTGCAGCCCGGCTGGTGTACCTCACTCCGACGTTTCAGAATCCGACCGGAGGCGTGATGCCCCCGTCTGCTCGCAAAGAAGTGAGCCGGATCGTTTCCGAACTTGGCGTGCCCGTAATAGACGATGGCGCCCCTGCCGATCTGACCATCGATGGTTCGCCTCCCCCACCGCTCGCAACGGACTCCCCTGACGCGCTGGTGCTGACGGTTGGGGCTATCAGTAAGCTCATATGCTCAGGCTTGCGCGTGGGTTGGGTGCGCGCTCCCGAACCGACAATCCAAAGGCTTGCCCGTTTGAAGAGCGCGATGGACCTCGGATCCCCCCTCCTCACGCAATCCATTGCTGTTCGATTGCTGGGGGTCGTGGACGAAGCCCGCCGGCTGCGTCGCCTGCAGTTGAAAGCGAGACGCGATCTTCTGGTCACGTTACTACGCCGCCAATTGCCCGAATGGAAATTCCGCGTACCTTCGGGCGGGTTATTTCTTTGGGTCAAGCTCCCCGGTGGTGACGCGCGTGAGTTTGCGCAGGTCGCGCTACGCCACGGTGTGGTTATTCTGCCCGGGCCGGTCATGTCGGCCACCGAGGACCACGCGCGGTTCGTCCGACTTCCTTTCCTCGGAAAACCCGAAATGCTCAAAAACGGACTGATCCGGCTGACTAGGGCATGGCGGGACTATGAATCTAGAGATCGCAGCGAGCGGCCGGTGGGGTTGACGGTAGTTTAAGGAGACGTTCGGCAGCGATCGGCCGACTGGCCGCTCGTCACATTCTGACCAATGCCTAAGTCTTATCGCTACCGTAAATGCAGCATATCAGGCACTCATACGGTGGCCGTTACACAGCGAGGTGCGCGACCCAGTGGGACATCAGGGGGGAGGCAACGACGTCATTTACCGCCTCACTCTGACTCGACATGGCGCTCGCCGGTCAATGAAATCCAGTTCATCTTCGAAACCTTGTAGCCGGCAGCCGCGTTTGCAACGATAGGACAGAGAATTGGTTGAGATAACGGAGGAACACGAATGCCCGCGAGACTCGAAATGTTACTGACGGCTGCCGTTCTGGCTGGCAGCCTGCTACTTGCCCAAGACGCAGCGCCCGATGCGCGCGACCCGAACGACGCACCCGGCCGTGCGGCGCAGCTCAGCTACTTGAGCGGGACCGTTTCCTTCCAGCCCGGTGGGGTCGAGGACTGGACCCCGGCCCGTCTCAACCGCCCGCTCACCACCGGCGATCGCATCTGGACAGAAGGGGGTTCACGCGCCGAGTTGCAGATCGGCTCGGCGGCGATCCGGCTGAACGCCCGCACCAATTTCCAGTTTGTCAATCTGAGCGACGATATCACCCAGATCCAGATCTCGACGGGTGTGGCCAGCGTGCGCATCCGGCGTCTGGATGAGCGTGAGAGCTTCGAGATCGATACGCCGCAGGCCGCGTTCTCTTTGCTTCGGCCCGGCGAATATCGCGTCGACGTGGATGAGCAGGGCGCCGCAAGCATTGTCACCGTGCGCGGCGGCGAGGGAGAAGTGACCGCCGGCGGCCAGGCGTTCCCGCTTCGCGCCCGCGAGCAGGTGCGCGTCAGTGGAACCGAGGGCGGCCAACCGGTGTTCGACCGCCGCAATGCGCCGGTTGGGGACGGCTTCGACAATTTCTGTGAGGATCGCGACCGCCGCGAGGACCGGTCTGAATCGGCGCGGCACATGTCGCGCGATATCCCCGGCTACGCCGATCTTGACGCCAACGGCGGGTGGCGCGAAGAGCCCGACTACGGCTGGGTATGGGCGCCGCGCGTGGCCCCGGGCTGGGCTCCTTACCACTACGGCCATTGGGCCTGGATCGAGCCCTGGGGATGGACGTGGGTTGATGATGCTCCATGGGGATACGCTCCATTCCACTACGGTCGATGGGCGTTCGCCGGAGCCGCATGGGTATGGGTGCCGGGACCGGTAGCCGTTCGGCCCGTGTACGCACCTGCTCTAGTGGCGTGGGTCGGCGGCGCGAATTTTGGCGTCGGTATTTCGATTGGTGGTCCCGCGGTCGGCTGGTTCCCGCTCGGACCACGTGAAGTATTCGTGCCCGCCTATCGTTACAGCCCGCGTTATATCACGCAGGTGAACGTGACGAACACCGTCATCGTGAATCGGACGGTGATCAACAACGTCAACGTGACAAACGTGAACTATGTGAACCGCTCTGTAGCCGGCGCGGTAACCGCCGTGCCACAGGGCTCGATGGTCGCCGGACGGCCCGTCGCTGCGGCCGCGGTTGTGGTCCCGCCGGCGGCGGCGGCTCGTGCTCAGGTGAGTTCTTATGCTGCGGTCGCGCCGCAGCGAGCCGCGGTACTCGGCGGAGCTGCTCCGGTTTCCGCGGCCCCGCCCCCCGCGGTAATGAATCGCACGGTAGTCGCGCGAGCAACACCGCCGCCCGCCACGGTTCCCTTCGCGCAGAGGCAACCGGCGCTGCAATCCAATCCGGGGCGTCCGGTCGAGCCGACCGCTCTCAACCAGATGCGCGTGAATCAGCCGCAGGCACCGCGCGCCCTGTATCGCCCGGCCATGCCCCAGGCGCAGACCACGCCGGCGAATATTCCTCAACTTCAGCCGCAGATACCGCAGCGAGGAACCCCTGGGCAGAACCCACCGGGACAAACCTCCCCTCGTCCGAACGCGTCCGGACAGAATCAGCAGAATACGCCCGCTCCGACCTTCCCGCGCGGAAATGCTCCGGTTCCCAACCGGGCGCAGCCAGGCCCCCCGCCGCAGAACTCACCGGTGCGCGAGTCTTCGCGCCCCAATGCGCAACCGCAGAACCCGCCACCGCCGGCAGAGCGCCAGGCCGGCCGGCCGCCAGAGAACCGAATCCCGGAGGGCCGCCCACAAGGCAATCCTCCGGCGCGCAGCGAGCAAAAGCAGCAACGTGGCGGCGACAAGCGCGAAGAACGCCGCGAGGACAAGCAGTAGATCGCAAAGCAGGAGCGGCATGCAATGGGGATAGCCTTTCCGCCCTAGCGCAACTTTCGAAAGCGGGGCCGTTATTAAGGATGTCATAGAGGCTCCTGATCCCCACGATCTCACGGGATCTATTCAAATTGGGCTGAGAGACAATAAGCCCTGTTTTAACGTGCTTTCAAATATCGCGCGTTCACCGCGCGAGGTAGCCAAGTCTTTTATAACGCACAATAGTGCGCGCCAGCGAGCAACCGTTGTGCCCGTGTACAAGTTGTAGAAACGTCGTCGCGTCCGGTTCGGGACCAGGAGGCGGGTGGTTCGAATCCACTCGCCCTGCCAATTCCTTCGATCACCGGCTCTAACCTGCATAACCGTAATCCGTCCGTAAGAAATTCGCAACGGATGCAGGGGGCTCACAGAGCAGTTCGGCATGCTCGAGTAACGTCACCCATGGGGGTGGCCGACGAGGACGTCGGCCGCGGATCAGGAGATCCGCCCTACCCAGCGTTCTGTAGGGCGGACGTCCCCGCCCGCGTTCGGCCTCCTGGCCGAACTCTTTCTTAGCGACGGATTACGGGCGCGACACACGGCGCAACGCAAACCGAATGGATGTTTCCGGTGTGTTATACTGCCCGCGTCCAAGAATCGCTGTCGGTGTTTTGATGAAGGCTGTTCTCGCGCTAAACGTGAACTGCGAGGAGTGTTTATGAAAGTAAATAAGGCTCTCAAGCGACTCGCCAAGATTGAGACGTTAATGTCGAACGTGGCGGCGCGATATTCTCCAAGTGCGCCCCACACACGAGAAGTGCTTCAAGATGCGAAGGCTGCTGTCGCTCGGGCGCGGGAGGCCGTGGAAGCGTTCTTCCGAACGGCCAAGAATGCCGCCAAACCGAAACGAAAACGCAGTGCGGCGCGGCGGCCGCGACGTGTTCAAAAGAAAGCGGCGGTAGGGAAGGCAGGCCGAGCGGCAATGAAAGCCGCACCGAAAGCCGCGCCTGTCAGGAAGAAGGCCGCCGTTAAAAAGGCGGCCGTAACAGCCCCTGCCGCAACAACGGCGAAAGAACGTGCGCCGATCAAGAGAGCTGCGAAGAAGACCGCAGCGAAGAAAAGAGCCCCGGCTCCCGTGCGGGTGGCGAGAGAAGCCGCCGCTCAATACCCCATGCCGGCGCCTGGCATGTAAAGAGATCCCCTACCGCTTGTCGGGCATGAAACCCGCCCTCGCCAGGAAGCCGGTATCGATGTTTCCGGCGGCGAAGTCGGGGGTTTCGAGAATCCGTTCATGCAGCGGGATCGAAGTGTAGATGCCCTCGATCACGAACATATGCAGCGCGCGCTTCATCCGCGCGATGGCCTCCTCCCTATTCGAACCGTGGGCGATCAGCTTGGCCACCAGCGAATCGTAGTAAGGCGGGATCATGCCGTCCTGATAGGCGGCGGTGTCCACGCGAATGCCCGCGCCGCCGGGCAGGTTCAGTCCGGTAATGCGGCCGGGGGAGGGAACGAAGGTCTCCGGGTGTTCGGCGTTGATGCGGCACTCGATGGCGTGGCCGCGCAGCTCGATGGTCTTCCCTAACTGCCAGGGCAGAATTTCATCGAGCCGCTGACCCACTGCGATGCGGATCTGACTCTTCACCAGATCGACGCCGGTTACCATCTCGGTCACCGGGTGCTCCACCTGAATGCGCGCGTTGACTTCGATGAAGTACAGGTTGCCGCTCGCATCCATCAGGAACTCCACCGTTCCGGCGTTGGTATATCCAATCGCTTTCATCGCCGCCCGCAGCGAATCCGACATGCGCTTGCGAAGCTCCGGTGTAACGCCGGGGGAAGGCGACTCCTCGATGAGCTTCTGATGCCGCCGCTGGATGGAGCATTCGCGCTCGCCCAGGACCTCGACGTTGCCAAATTCGTCGGCCAGAATCTGAAACTCGATGTGCCGCGGGTTTTCGACCAGTTTTTCCATGTAGAGGTCGCCGGAGGTGAACGCCGCCGCCGCTTCGGCCTGCGCCTGGGCCATCAGATGGGGCAGATCATCCGCGTTGCGCACCACCCTCATGCCGCGCCCGCCGCCACCGGCCGACGCCTTGAGCATCACCGGGAAGCCGATCTGCCTGGCCGTCTCGATGGCCTCTTCCTCGCTTTTGAGAATGCCCTTCGATCCCGGCAGAATCGGCACACCGGCTTCTTCCATGGCCGCACGCGCCTCCTGTTTCAAGCCCATGCGCCGAAGCACGGCAGGGGAAGGCCCGATGAAGCGCAAATCGGAAGTCTCGCACACCTCGGCGAAGTCGGCGTTCTCGGAAAGGAAACCGTAGCCGGGATGGACGGCGTCGGCGTTGGTGATTTCGGCCGCGCTGATCACCGCCGGGATATCCAGATAGCTGCGCGCGCTCTTGGCGGGGCCGATACAGATGGCCTCGTCGGCAAAGCGCGTGTGGAGACTGTGGCGGTCTGCCTCCGAATAGACCGCCACCGTCCGGATGCCCAATTCCTTGCACGCGCAGATGATGCGGAGTGCGATCTCGCCGCGATTGGCGATCAGAATCTTTTGGAACATGGGGGTTAGTGAACTTAGCGGGGACGAATGGAGAACAGCGCCTCTCCGTACTCGACCGGACGTCCGTTTTCGACCAGCTTGGCGGCCACCACACCCGCCACTTCGGCCTCGATCTCATTCATCAATTTCATGGATTCGATGATGCAGAGGACTTGGCCCGGCTCGACTGAATCGCCTACTTTGACGAAAGTCGGGGCCCCGGGGGCGGGGGCGTCGTAGTAGGTCCCGACGATCGGCGATTTCACCAGAATCTGGTTGGCGTCCGCGCGCGCGGCGAGCGCAGGCACGGGATGATTCGCCGGGGCGGCAGCCGGTTGCGGGGCGGCTGCGGGCACCACGTGTTCCTGAGCGGCTACCGCGCGGCGCAGCCGCAACCGGTTGGTGCCGCGTTGAACCTCCATCTCCGCCACGTCGCTCTCGTTGAAGATCTGCAGCAGCTCTTTAATTTCCTGGTTGGTCATTTATGGGTTGGTCATCTACAGATTGACGAAATCCTTGGAGGTCGGCGTGAGCACTTCGCAGCCTTTCGATGTAACCAGCACGGTATCCTCGATGCGGATGCCTCCAAGGCCCTCGACGTATACACCGGGTTCGATGGTGATGGCCATCCCCGCCTGAAGCTTGGTTTGCTCCTTCTTGCCGAGCCGGGGCCCTTCGTGAATCTCCAGACCCAAGCCATGGCCCGTGGAATGGATGAACGCCCGGTCCAGCTTGTGCTTCTTAAGGACATCGCGAGTGGCGGCGTCCACCTTGCCCGCCTTGACGCCCTCACGAACCGCCGCAATCCCCGCGAGTTGCGCTTCGAGTACCGCTTTATACATTTGGCGCATGCGCTTGGGCGGCGTCCCCAGGTGCACAACGCGCGTCATGTCGCTCGAGTACCCCTCGACGCTCGCGCCCATATCGACCAATAGTAATTCATTCTCCTCGATTCGATGCGATGTCGGATGGGCGTGAGGCAACGCCGAATGAGGTCCAGCGGCGACGATCGTGTCGAAAGCGGGCCTTTCAGCGCCCAGAACCTTCATCTGGAACTCGATTTCCGCCGCCATGTCGAGCTCGGAAACGCCCGGCCGTAGTCTTTTGATCACGCGTGCATAAGCCTCTGAGTTCACCTCGACGCTTCTCCGGATTTTGGCGATCTCCTCGGGCGATTTGAGCATTCGCCGCTCCTCGATGAGGCGGCCAATGGGATGGAGCGAGACGCCGAGCGGAAGCTGCTCTTTCAATCGCGCGTACTCGTCGTAATGGAGCCAGGCGCTCTCAAATCCGATTTTTTTTAACCGCTTACGCTGGATGAGCGCTGCTACACCGGGGATCATCGGTCCTTTCATCACATGGACAGTGGCTGCGATGTTGCGCGAGGCCTCGACGGCGTAGCGGGGGTCGGTGAAGAAGTGAGTTTCAGAGGGCGTGAGCAGGATCAGGCCGTTCGATCCTGCGAAGCCCGACAGATAGCGGACGTTGGCCGGCGAGGTGACCAGCAGCGCGTCGATCTTCTTCTCCGGCAGCTTGGCCGCTATGTCCCGGCGACGCTGTTCGATTTCCGTCAAGCTTTGATTCTAGCGTGAAGAAGACGGCTCGGCGGCGAACCTATTGCTGTTGCGGCGGAGGGGGATGAATGCGATACAGGATCTTCAGCAGGCGCTTAATATTCACGCTCGAATTCGACATGGCTCGCCTTGAGGATCTCCATCTGGGCCTCCATGTGGTCGAGCCTCGATTTTCCCTGTCCGTTGTCTTCGTCGCCCATCGGAATAATTTTAGGTTAACATCACCGCGCAGAGTTACTTATCCGGCAGCGCGAACACGTACAGCGCGTTTCCCGTGCGGGGATGGTGAACGTCGGGAGCAATATTGGCGGGGACGTTCCGCGGGCTGCCGCCGCCCATGCCGCTCGATACGGCGATGTATTGCTTGCCGTCGATGCTGAACGACACCGGGAAGCCCTGCACGGAGGTCCCCAGCCTCACCTTCCACAATTCCTTGCCGGTCTTGACGTCCATTGCCCGGAGGTTGCGATCCAGGTCGCCGACGAATGCGACATCGCCGGCAGTCGAGAGCACAGCCGTGAGAAACGAAGGACGCTGCTCGAAGGACCACATCTCCTTCATGGTTTTGACGTCGTAGGCGGCGAGCTTGCCGATGTTGCCGTTGGTTCCCGGCATTTCCGAAAAATGCCGGTCCCCTTGGGTGCCGCCCGAGCCCGCCTTGAACTCGACCACGCGGCCCGACATCTCCATGCAGCTCTGGCTGAGCGGAATGATGAGCTGGTTGGTGCCAGGGTGGTAGCTCATGGCCTGCCAGTTGTGGCCGCCCTCGGTGCTGGGGCAGGACTGTATCCATTGTTTGGTCTGCTGCTCCAGGATGTCGTTGCGATAGCGAACCTCGCCGGTCTTGGCGTCGATGGTGTCGAAGATGTTTTGGTACACCGTCGAGTGGTAGCCGAGGAACTTTCCATTGGTGCGGTCGAGTTTCCACAAGACGCCCGCCTTGCCGATAGTGAAAGCCAATTTCTGCGGGCCGTCATCGACTAGAACGCGCTCAAATACTTCGTCGAGATCCAGCGATTCACCGGGGACGTGCTGGAAATACCAGGCGAGTTTTCCATCGTCGGGGTTGAGGGCGAGGGTCGAGCTGGTGTAGAGCGCCCGGTCGGCCGCCGCTGCGCCTCGGCTGGCGCGCATCCACGGCTTGGCCTGTGCGACTCCCCAATACGTGAGGTTCAGGCTGGGATCGTAGCTGCCTGTGATCCAGGTGTCGCCGCCCGCCCGGAGGAGATTCGGAAGCTTGCCCCAGCTCTCTCCGCCCGGTTGATTTTCGCGCGCCACGGTCTGGAACT
>Ga0210409_10007168_pt1 | contig 11502 bp, 10 predicted proteins | sample IncBWH17MmetaG_FD_161649 | JGI IMG/M metagenome (GOLD analysis project Ga0210409, IMG submission 161649) | Forest soil microbial communities from Barre Woods Harvard Forest LTER site, Petersham, Massachusetts, United States - Inc-BW-H-17-M | ecosystem: Environmental > Terrestrial > Soil >...
TTCTTTCTTCCCGCAGCAAACCCGACAATTTCGCGATCCTGGATTTTGTCCCGGCAAAAACAGTCGATGAGTTGGTGGCGCCCGGTGGCGGCGATCCCAAAGCCAAGCCTCCTCCCGTGGCGCCGGTGCAACCTCCCCAACCCCAACCCCAGCCGCAACCAGTGGCGCCCTCCGAACCGCAAACTCGACCGGAGAAAATCCGTGAACCTGACCCGGTGCCGGAGACCAAGCCCGCCTCCCGCGAAGAGGAATCGCTTGAGCCGGCTAAGGAAAAGTCCAAAAAACTTGAAATCAGCACGAAGTTGGTCACGCGCAAACGGGACGACTCCGACGATCGGAAAGCTCGTGAAGAAGCGGAAGCCAGACAGGTAGCCAAAACCTTGGCCGATGCGCGTCGCCGGTTAGCCCGCCAGTTTGGGCGGGCGGCGGATTCCATCGGTAGCGAAGTTTCCGATGCTACCAGCGTGGTCCTTCCCGGGCCGGGCGGAGGCGGTTTGCCCTACGCAAACTTTCTCCAGGCTATCAAGAGCATCTATGCCAATGCCTGGCTGCTGCCCGACGGTGTTGAGGATAACGAAGCCACGACCGTGGCCTCGGTAACGATTGCCCGCGACGGGACGGTGGTGTCCTTTAAGATCACCCGCTTTTCAGGCGATCCTGTGGTTGACCATTCAGTGCAGGCTACTCTCGAGCGGGTGAGACATGTGTCGCCTTTGCCTGAGAATTCGAAAGAAGACCAGCGCACAGTCAGGATCAATTTCAACGTCAGAGCGAAACGATTACTTGGATGAAGAGACTCAATTATACCACAGTTCAATTGACCCTGGAAGCGCCGGCATCCCGGCGACAGGTTGCCAAACCTGAAACCAAGCCAATCCACCGTGCCGGTAGGCGGTTTCCACACGCCATCGCTGCTTTGCGCCAGGGACTGGTGGCTGGCCTGCTAATCATGCTTCCGGGTCCGTCCGCGTTTTCGCAGCAAAATACGGTTGATGTTTATCAGTATGCCGGTCCCGGCCATGAACGGCCCATCTTGGTCTCCCTGAGTGGCTTCACCGGCGAACCTGCCGAGGTGCTGCACCTTGATTTGTACGTTCAGGGTTTTGCCTTCACTAATGCTGAAGCGGCTCAATACCTCATCAGCGGCAGCAACAACGGCAACCTGGAGGGTCGCGTCACCGATCACATCAATAAAAGCGTTTTGGTCTCCAAGGCCTACTCCGGCGCTCCACTCCGCCGCCAGACTCACGTCTTCGTGGATGACTTCGTCCAGGCGCTTGGCCGAAAGCCCATCGCCCAGACCAAAATCGCTTTCAAGGCCCAAAACGGTTCGAACGGGGAGATTTTTGTCTCCGATTTTGACGGCTTCAACGCGCAGCAGGTGACGCGTGACAACAGCATTGTCGCGGCCCCGTGCTGGGTTCCCGGCCACCTCGCTTTATATTACACCTCCTATAAGCTCAATCACCCGGACATTTTCTACCAAAACCTCTCCTCGGGCGCCCGCCGTATTTTTGCCCGGTACGGCGGCTCGAACATGAGCCCGGCCGTTTCTCCCGACGGCAGCAAAGTTGCCATGATCCTCAGCAAAGACGGCTGGACCGATCTCTACGTCTGCGATGCGGACGGCAGCAATTTGCGGCGTCTGACCAAGTCCCCACAGGACGAGTCTTCGCCGTGTTGGTCACCGGATGGACAATGGATTTGTTACGCTTCGAAAGATCGGGAGCGCCGCTCACTTTCGAAGATCTCCGTTTCCGGCGGAGTACCTCATCGCATTGCCACCAATCTTGCGGGCAATCCAACCGAGCCGGACTGGTCCCCCGACAACAAGTGGATCGCCTTTACATCGCAGTCCAGGGATTTTTCGATTTGCGTTGTTTCGGCCTCCGGCGGTGATGCCACCGTGCTCGCTGCCGGGGAGGATCCTTCCTGGGCTCCGAATTCCAGGACCTTGGTCTTCGCGCGACGCCACGCCGGCCAGTACACGCTCTCTCTGCTTGACGCGCCTACCAAACAAGTCAAGGATGTTCCCCGGACCTCGGGAAGTAGTTCACGATCACAACCCAGTTGGGCTCGTTAGCCCGATCCACAAAAAGATAAAACATGAAGCTGACCGACTTTACCAAACTATTGGTTTTAGGATTAATTCTGACCGTTGCCTCCTCAGGTTGCCGCAAACGGCCCGGCCAAATCACCCCTTTGCCGGGCAGGACCGGGAACAATGTTTCAGAAGCAAATCCGGCTCCCCCAATAAATGACAACACCGGAATAAAGGCGGAGAATACCGGCGGCGGTTTCCCGGTGCCCAATCCTGACGAGCGCAAAAATTGGCCGCGCGACCGGGAGATTTTCAAGTCCGACACCGTCCACTTTGATTTCGATCGGTCGGACGTGAAGGCGGAAGATAAATCCAAAGTCAGCGCGGTAGCCGATTACCTGAAGGCTAACGCAATGGATGCGGTGGAGATTGAAGGCCACTGCGACGAACGCGGAACGGAAGAATACAACCGTTCACTCGGCGAGCGTCGCGCTTTGGCGTTGCGCGAACAGTTGGTCAGTCTTGGTGTCGATCCAAACAAAATCGACACCATCAGCTACGGCAAGGATCGCCCGGCGGATCCCGGCCATGACGAGAGCGCCTGGAAACAAAATCGCCGCGGCGAATTCCTCCTCGAGACGCCGCCCAAGTAGAACCTGGTTTTTGGCGTTTCACAGCAATCGTTTTAGTCGGCCCCGCTCTCCGATCGAGCGGGGCGCATTTCTTAGAGGCCGAAGGCCGACAAGTGCCGGCGCGCGGACTTTCCAGTCCGCAGCAACGTGGGAACATGCCCTGGGCGACCGAATATGCTCTGAGTCCAGTGGAAGTTCGCGCATTGCTGCGGACAAGAATGTCCGCGCGCCGGAGGAAGAACTGTCCGGCGCGAGGACTTTCCAGTCCACATTTCGGGCTTTCAGCCCTAACTGTTGTTGCTCTTATCTGTAGTAAGTTACTATAAACTAACCACCTGTGACTAACCGTTCAATCGTTGTTGACATCTGATGTCATAGTGATATCATTTAGATAACATGCAGTGAATTTAGAATGGGAAACAACTATGAATGAACTGACCTTACCCACAAATCGTGAGTCCAACGTCGTGCTGCAGCGTGGAGCCGTGCTGCTGCCAATCGCCATCGTGCTCGAGTTGGCGAGCTTGGCCGGTTTTATCTATTCCATTGCGCTGAGCGATACCCATGGCGGCCATCCGTTCTGGCCATTATTCATCCTCAGCTTGCTGGGGATGGCTCTAGCGGTCGTAATGATACCCGGCTTTTTCACCCTCCAGCCAAACGAGGCGCGCGTTCTGGTGCTCTTTGGCCGGTATAAAGGCACTGTGCGTGAGAGCGGTTTTCACTGGGGAAATCCATTCTACTCCAACGGCGGCAAAGGCCGTTTCCAGTTTAAGATGAGCAAAGTGGAAAACCTGGAAAGCTCGTTTGCGGTACGGCGTGTGTGGCGCAACAAGATCTCTCTGCGGGTTCGCAATCTGAACAGCGACAAGCTCAAGGTCAACGATAAGCGGGGCAATCCGATCGAAATCGCGGCCGTGATTGTCTGGCGAGTTCACGATACCGCGCAGGCCTCGTTCGATGTCGACGATTACGAGACGTACGTTCGGATCCAAAGCGAATCGGCGATCCGGCATCTGGCCAGCGGGTATGCCTATGACCATGGCGAGGAAAACGAGATTACCTTGCGCAGTGGCGTGGAGGAAGTTTCGCAGGCGCTTCGGCGGGAGTTGCAGGACCGCCTGTCTAAGGCTGGAGTCGTGGTTGAGGAAGCCCGGTTGACACACCTGGCTTATGCGCCGGAAATAGCGCAAGCGATGCTGCGCCGGCAGCAAGCTGAGGCAGTCATTGCGGCTCGCCAGAAGATCGTGCACGGCGCCGTCAGCATGGTGGACATGGCGCTGAAGGAACTGGCGGAAAAGCAGGTGGTTGTGCTCGATGACGAACGGCGCGCGGCAATGGTCAGCAACCTCATGGTGGTCTTGTGCGGTGAAGCCGAAGTGCATCCGGTGGTCAATACAGGGACGCTTTACACCTAGGCTGGAGATGCCGGAACGCAAAGCATTTCTGCTGCGGATCGATCCGGGACTCTGGGCCGAATTGGAATCCTGGGCCGCCGATGAGTTGCGCAGCGTAAACGGCCAGATCGAATATCTGCTCAAACAGGCTGCCGCCAAACGCAAAGGGTTCGGAAATGAAACTCCTGGCCCGGGTTCCCCAGTGGTGCAAAGTTCGCCGGCAATTGCCGGCGGCGAAATCGAACTGAAACCTGGAAAAAACAACTAAAAGACAATTACCACGGATGAACACAGATGAACACGGATCAGGAGTCACCTCGTTCGGCTCACCTGTGGGTGAGCGGTGCCGCGAGCGCAAGCCTTTGTTTATCCGTGTTTATCCGTGTGCATCCGTGGTTTAACTGCCGTTTTCCGACTGAAACCTGTTGCCGGTTCAGTTCTGCTTCGATCGTGGCTTAAGCCATTCGAGAAAGCCGCCGGCCCATTCGTCTTCCCGCAGATAGTCGGTGTAGCGAATGGCGACGTCCGCCATGAGCGCTATGAGTAGAGCCACGTCAAAGAGCATCACCGGGATGCTGATCGGTCCTAGACGCAACGCGTGTCCCGAGGCCATCGCGGTGATGAATCCTCCCAGCACGACTTTGCCGGAGCGGATACTGGTGTTGATAAGCACCACGGCAAACACGCCTTGGGCAAACAGGAAACAAAACGAAGTGAAGATGGAGACCCCGGAAATGGAATGCGGGTCGAAGCCGAACCGGGCGAGCCGCTTTTGCGGGCCAGACCACAGGAAGCCCAGGATGGGATAGAGCGGAGGAAGAAGGGCGTGCACCAGATCGTCCCGCTGTCCTCCTTTGTATTGCGCATCGCGAGCGCCAACCGCTTCCGCATCGTAGGAATGGAATCCTTTGGCGCAGGTCGAAAGGTCCACCGGCCAGGGCAACATCACGTAGCGAACCGCAAAGGGCGGCTGGGCTTTTCGCTTTTCTACCAGGTAATATTTGTTGTCCTCGAAATAGATGGGCACCTGGTTTATTTCGCGAACGTCCCAATCAATGAATGGGCGCTTCGCGTCGATAACCACTTGTTCGTCGGTAACGTTGAGCCGGTCCGGACCTATGTTTATTATTGTTTCTGCTCCGACGTCCTCAGTTTCCATTGCGTCCCTTTCTGGTTACGTGATGACAACGGAAGTAGCAGTTAACGGACCAGTTCTGCAGGCAATGTTTCGCTCCAATGGCCTGAACCCAAGAAGGATTCCAGCTTTAGGCAACTGCTTTTTAAGGAAACTGTTATGACTTCCCTCGATTCCACAAAAGCTTCCCTCGCCGGGTTCGTATAAATCCCCAGCGACTCCTTAAGGATGCGCTCTAAATGAGACATGGAGCGCCAAGAATTTGTCCTGCAGCCTCAGCTTGAGTGTGGTAGGTACTGCATCAAGACCGTCGTAATCCAGTAAAGCCAGCAAGTGATGAGCGATTCACCGAGCAGCAGTTCTCTCCCTGACCACGCCGCCGCTCCGATCGAGGACGTAGTCCTGGTGCAACGCGCCAGGGCAGGAGACCTTCCGGCTTTCGAAGAGCTGACAAATCGCTATGAACGGCGCGTCTATTCGCTTGCTTTGCGCATTCTGCGCCAGGAACAAGATGCTGAGGATGTGACCCAGCAGACATTTCTCAGCGCAATGGAAGGTTTGAAAGGATTCCGCGCGGAAGCCGGTTTCTCGACCTGGCTGTTGCGCATCGCGACCTATGCCGCCCTCAAAATCATTCGCAAACGCCAGGGCCTCGAAATGATCTCTCTTGAGGAAGCCACGGAATCTCAGGAAACCGGCCGGGCGGTGCCTCACCCGGAATATATTGCCGACTGGAGGCAATCCCCGGAGGAGTTGGTCAACCGTAACGAGATTCGGCTCCTGTTGGATGAGGCCCTCCGGCAATTGGACGAAAAACACCGGTTGGTTTTTCTCCTGCGCGACGTCGAGGGCTTATCGGTCAAAGAAACCGCCGAAGCACTAGGGCTCACCGAAGCCAATACGAAGGTCCGGCTGCTGCGCGCTCGCCTGCAATTGCGTGAGTTGCTGACCCGCACTCTTGGGGACCCTGAACGGAGGGTGGTCCAGGTTGCCCATTGAGTGAGGAGCGCCTGCATTTGCGGCTTTTGCTTATGAGAAACCTGCGAATTACGCTGCGAGCAAGTGTTCAATCACATGTAACTTTTCGATCACTCGTGGCCCGATCTAGTGTGAGACTAAGATAATGAGTCAAGCCGCTATGAAATGCCAAGAGCTGCTGGCAATGCTTAACGAGTACGTGGATGGCACGGTAGACCCCGCCGTGTGCGAAGAATTCAATCGACACATGGCCGGGTGCAACCCCTGCCAGGTAGTAGTCGACAACATTCGCAAGACCATCAGGCTCTACAAAGAAGGCAAGCCTTACGAGTTGCCGGTGCGCTTTCACCGCCGCCTCCATGCCGCCCTGCGTCAGCACTGGAAGGAAACCCACCCAGGGTCATAAGCCAGGGCTTTACTTTGCCTCGCCGCCTTGCTTGACTGCGCGGCCATGAAAAGCCGCTTCTTTTTAAGATTAGCTTTGTTCGGCTGCCTCAATGTGGCTGCCTGTTCCCTGCGAGCTGAGCTGCCGCGCATTGAGATGCACCCGGTTTTTCCGGGGCTGCAACTGAAGCGCACGCTGTGGATGTCGGAAGCCCCCGATGGTTCAGGGAGGATGTTCATCGTGCAGCAGGAAGGGCGAATCCTGATCACCCGCAAGGGAACGGATGGAAGCCAATCCAAAGAGTTCCTGAACATTGTGGATCGCAAACCCTTCGTCGACAACGAAGAAGGGCTGCTGAGCGTCGCGTTTCACCCTGGTTTCCGCACCAACCATCTCTTTTACATTTATTACAACCAGCAAAATCCTCAGACCGGTTCCCTTTTTCCAAGGCGTAGCGTTATTAGTGAATTCAAGGTATCGGATACCGACCCTGATAAAGCCGACTTGGGCTCGGAGCGAATCCTGCTGGAAGTGCCGCAGCCATTCGGCAATCACAAAGGGGGGCAGGTAAGCTTCGGCCCGGATGGCTATCTTTATATTGCCCTGGGCGATGGTGGGCTGGCTTGCGATCCCTTCGGTAGCGGCCAGAATACCGCCACACTCCTGGCCAAAATCCTGCGCATCGATGTCAACTCCAGAAGCGAAGTGCAAATAGGACCAAGCCGTAAGACCATTCCTTACGGAATTCCCGCCGATAACCCGTTTGTTGGCGAGCCCGATATGTCAGGGCTCGGAGCCCGCAAAGAGATCTGGGCTTACGGATTGCGTAATGTATGGCGCTATAGCTGGGACCGCCAAACGGGCGATCTTTGGGCCGGCGACGTAGGGCAGGATTTGTGGGAAGAAGTAGACTTGATCCTCAAGGGCGGCAATTACGGTTGGAGCGTTCGCGAAGGATTCCACCATTTCAAGCCGGGTCCCGCAGGTGCGCGCTACAACGAACCCGTCCTGGAGTATCCGCATCGGCCTGACTTGCTGTCGCAATCCAACTTCCCCAAACACACCATTGGTTTATGCGTTATCGGCGGGTACGTCTATCGCGGAAACAAGTTTCCCGCTCTGCAAGGGGTTTACCTGTACGGCGATTACAACCTCGGCACTGTCTGGGGCCTGCGCTATGAAAGCGGCAAAGTGGTCGAATATGGGACCTTGCTTCAACAGCCCAAGAATATATCCAGTTTCGCGGAAGACGCCGACGGCGAGTTGTACATTCTGGCGCTGGATGCCGGAGTCTATTCCATTTCGCTCGCCCAGTAAGTTATCCTCGCTTTTGGCCGCTTATAACCGGGCCCGCTCTGCCGTCGCCGTTTCCAACCCTTGCGGACTGGCGTTTGAGGTAAGCTTTCCTGAGCCAGTAATCGATTGGCGCACGATCTTGGAGATTGGTTTGACCGGCAACGAGCAGCTCACGACGGTTCCGCTTTTGCCCTGCGCTTTGATGTCCAGAATTGCGCCAATGGTGTTGGCCCTGTAATGCATGATTCTTAAGCCCATCCGGGTGGTCTTGCCGGACGGCACAGAAAAGGGAACTCCGTCGTTCTTAATCGTCAGCATCAGTTGATTGTCCTGCGATATCAGGCCAAGGGCCACTTGTGTCGCTTTGCCGTGCTTGATAGCGTTACTGACGGCTTCCTGAGCGATCTTGTAGAGTTGAACGGTAGTGTGTTGGGGAAGGTCCGGTGGGTTGCCTTTGAGTGAGAAGCCGCAATCGGTTTCAAAGAGTTTTTTGACGTTGGCAGCCAGGCCTTTAAGCACCGTCGGCAGGTCGTCGCCCTTCACATCCATCGAAGTGAATTGGCGCGCCAGATCGTGCGTGTGCCGGATTATGTTCTCCATGAGCGAGTGAATTCTGGCCGCTTCCTCCACGCAATGGTGGCCTTCGTTCGCAAGCTTTCGCTCCAGTCCCTTCATCATCAACGCCATCCCCGTGAGTTTTTGGCCCAGGTCGTCATGAAGATCAAACCCAATGCGCCGTCGCTCGTTTTCGGCAATCTCTAATAATTCGTTTTCCAGCCGCTTACGCTCCTCGATCACATTTTCCAGCTGAATATTGGCGGCTTTGAGATCGGCCGTTCTGCGCTCGACGCGCAATTCTAGTTCTTCATGGGCGCCTCGGAGCGCCTCTTCGGACTTCGCGCGCGCGCGCCGAACTTCTGCGTCACGGAGCTCACGCTCGACCGCCGGAACAAGGCGCGCCAGCCGGTCCTTCATAATGTAATCATGCGCGCCGGCCTTCATCGCCTCGACCGCCGTCTCTTCTTCGATATAGCCCGATACGATAATGAATGGAACGTCCAGCTTGTGCTTTTTCAACAGCTCCAGCGCTTCGGGTGCGCTAAAGCGAGGCATGGCATGGTCGCATAGGATTAAGTCCCAGGGCTGCTTTTGCAGGCCCCGTTCCATGTCTTCGGCCGTATCGACCCGCGCCCAGGTCAGTTCAAAGCCCCCACGATCCAATGCCCGGGCCAGCAACTCCGCGTCCATTTGGGAATCCTCTACTAACAACACCCGCAATGGCCGGCGGGCCGCGTTCGAGCTTCCGCCGTTGTTCTTTTCGCGTCCGGTCATAAGTCGTCGGCTCTCTTACTTTAGGATATTTTAGTTCGTGCCAGTCAGCAACTTACCCCATTTCGCCGCTTATTTCGGCCCCATAAGTCCTAAGTTTGAGCCAATCAGTTTCAAATGTTAATGGGGTCAAACCCCTAGCTCAGCTAGGTTCGTCGCGGGGTGGGTTCAGAAAGCGGGAGCGCGCCTGCCAGGCGTCCTGTAAGCGCTGCCACAAGTAATGAACGCTCGGTCCTAGTCGCGCCAGGATGATGTGGGCGCCATAGACGCCCAGGATCCCGGCGGCGACCGCGTCGGAAAAGTGATGGCAACCCAAGGCGATCCGCGACCAGCTGACCAGCAAAGCATAAAATGCCGCCAACATTCCGAACCGTCGATCAATGAGCCAGGCGGCCGCGGCCAGGCCTATCACAGTAGCGGCATGACCGGAGGGAAAGGCGCCAAATTCGTATTTACCAATAATCCAGTGTGAGTCGTGCCAGACACCGTAAAAACCTTGCAGTTCATGAGAACTGGGTCGGGTACGACCGAGCAGGCTGCGGATGATCGTGGCAGCGGCGCCGGTCAGCAGACCGGTGCAAGCGACCAGAAAAACCAACCGGCTGGCGGCGAAACGCCGTAGCAAGAACAACGTCAGCGAGGCCGCAACTCCCACCACCGCGACGACCCATCCTTCCCCGGCCTTGCTGCAGTAAACGGCGAGGTGTTTCCAAAAAGTGGAAGACTGCAATGTAAAAAGCCTGGCGACGGGTCCATCAATAAGGAAGGCAAAGCAGAGAAGAAATATGCTCAGAGCGACCCAGAGTGTGTTTCCACGCACCCGTCCCTTGGCGACGTCGCCAGCAACGCCGCAGAGCCCACTGCCTAAACCGGATTTGCGTGGACTGATGGCACGCTCAAAGGCCTTCAGCATTAGCTTAATCTTAGCCCAAACTCCCGGGGATGAAAGCACGAAATCAGGAGATTAACCCCGTCCTGCAGGGCGAGTGATAAAGTCCGCAACTGGAGTACGCGCCAGGCTGGTGGGGTGAGGCTCCCGCCGAGCCCTAACTAAATCCGTTTCTTTCTAAGAACAGGCGCCCGGTTGAATAAATGATCAGGGCTCGGCAGGAGCCTCGCCCCACCAGACGACAGCGTCGGCTACTTTGTCAGTGGCCCTGCCCTGTTCTGAAGCTCGACCTCTTTCACGAGGTTCCTTAGATTCAAGCAATGCAATCCGTAGCGGAAAGCCATTCCGCAAAACCCCTGGTGACGGTCGTTTTCCTGAGTTTGGCTCTCTTCCTCAGCGGCAATTGGATCCTGCCACTCATGGACCGGGACGAACCCCGTTTCGCTGAAGCCAGTCGCGAGATGCTGCAGCGGCACGATTGGGCGATCCCCTGGTTCAACGGCCAATACCGGTTTGATAAGCCGCCTCTGATTTACTGGTGCCAGTTGGCTGCCTACGAGGCTGTGGGCCAAAATGCTTTCGCCGCCCGATTACCCTCAGCTCTCTTCGCGACCGGCACCGCCGTGTTGTTGCTGCTTTGGGGTAAACGTTTGGGAAATCAGAGGGCGGGGTTTTACGCTGCCATCATGTTGGTAACCTGTCTGCAACTGCTCATTCATGGGCGCCTGGCTGTGGCGGACATGCCGATGTTGTTCTTCGTTTTAGCCGCGGTATGGAGTGGATGGGAGATGAGCCGGCCCGAGCGAAACTCACGAGGTTGGTGGTGGCTGTTCTATGTTAGCCTGGGCGTGGGGTTCTTGGCGAAAGGACCGGTTGCCTGGCTGCCCTTTGCTGGCTTGCTGGTTGGCCGGTGGCTGCGCCCGGCTGATTTTCGGCTTCCGTTGTACGGAACGATTCTGGGCACTTTGTTGACTGTAATTGTTGTAGGGCTTTGGGGTGTGCCTGCGCTGGTGGCCACACAGGGTCAGTTTTTTGCCGTGGGTATCGGCCATCATGTGGTTTTTCGCTCACTGGGCATCATGGAAGGACACGGTGGCCCTGGCTGGCTCGGGTTCGTGTTCACTTTGCCGCTGTACCTGGTGACCTTCTTCTTTAGCTTCTTTCCGTGGTCGCTCAAGGTGCCCTCGGCTTTACGCGCGTGGTGGCCGGCGCGAACTCGGGATGCTTTCGGTTGGTACCTGTTACTGCAGGCGGCTGTAGTATTTCTGGTCTTTACGCTGGTCAGAACCAAGCTTCCACACTATACGCTCCCGGCCTTTCCCATGCTGAGTCTCTGGTTGGCCCTTCGACTCACTGGCCAATCCGGTCCGGCTCAATGGCTGACTCAGGGCGCCGCGGCAATGTGCTTGCTGAGCCTTCT
>Ga0210409_10007169_pt1 | contig 11500 bp, 6 predicted proteins | sample IncBWH17MmetaG_FD_161649 | JGI IMG/M metagenome (GOLD analysis project Ga0210409, IMG submission 161649) | Forest soil microbial communities from Barre Woods Harvard Forest LTER site, Petersham, Massachusetts, United States - Inc-BW-H-17-M | ecosystem: Environmental > Terrestrial > Soil >...
AGTGTCGTTGACTTGCCGGTCCTGCTCACGTAACATTCCCGCCAATTTAAGGAGGGCCATTGCAGCTACGCCTGGAAACGCGGCCGATCGGCGAAGTCTTCGTCGTCCAATGCTGCGGCCGCCTCGTGTCCGGAAACGAAGTCTTCAGTCTGCACTCGCAGGTGCAGGACGCCATCGAAAAATATGGCGATGTCGTGCTGCAACTGGAAAAGGTCGAGTTCATCGACAGTAGCGGACTCGGCGCCATCATGCGCCTCGTGCAGGCCGCGCGCGCCAAGGGCGGTGACCTGAAGCTGTGCGGTCTAACTCCCAAGATCCGCAAAGTCCTCGAACTTACCCACTTGATTTCACAGTTTGAAACCTACGATTGCATGGAAGAAGCCATCACGGCGGCGTATCTCGGCTCTCGCTACTCGCGCGGAAAAACCGGCGACGCTCGCCCCCGCGTGGTTTGCGTCTACGCCTCCCTCGATGTCTGTGCTTTCCTGAGGGAAATTCTCTGCGGCGCCGGATTCAATGCCTTGACTACCACCGCGATCGACGACTCCCCCATCCTGTTGAAAGCGACCAAGGCGAGGCTGGCGGTCGTCTCTTCGCGCATACAGATCGTACGCGGCAGGCCGCTCCGTCAGGCTTTCCAGGAAATCGTCCCTGACGTGCAGATCCTTACACTGGATGACCACTTCGCCACCGAGGATCCCGGCGAAGCCGCTGAAAAGCTTCTAAAAGACATCAGTGCGATGGTGACAACCGCGAACTAAAGGTTTCGAAGTTCCGGACCGAAACTGCCCCTGCCTCCTGACCTGAAAGCCTTGCCTCTACCAGATCCTCACCCTCTCCTCCGGCGCCAGATACAGCTTCTCTCCCGGCTTCACCTCAAACGTCGAGTACCACGCATCTATGTTTCTCACCGTATCCGCCCGATACTCCCCGGGAGGGTGCCCGTCGGTCATCACCTGCTGGCGCAGCGCAGCCTCGCGCAACTTTTCTCCCCAGTTCTGCGCGAAGGCGATGAAGAATTGCTGATCGCTGGTGAATCCATCGACCGTCGGGGCCACCTGCCCCGAAGCCTTGTATCCGTCATACGCCGCCGACAGTCCGGCCAAATCGGCAATGCTTTCTCCCAGCGTCTGCTTTCCATTGACCGCTAAATCCGGGAACGGTCTGTAAGTATCGTACTGTGCCGCAAGTTTCGCGGTGGCTGCTTCAAAGTGTTTCAGATCTTCCGGCGTCCACCAGTTTCGCACCCGGCCTCTCGAATCAAACGCGCTTCCTTCCGTGTCGAAGGTGTGGCTGATCTCGTGTCCGATCACCTCCCCGATAGCTCCATAATTCACCGCCGCCGGAGCCTCGGGATCGTAAAAAGGAGGCTGCAGAATCGCCGCAGGGAAGTTCAGCGCGTTCTGCAGCGGCAGATTCACCGCATTCACCGTCTGCGGAGTCATCGACCATTCCTTCCGGTCGACCGCCTTTCCCAGTCGCGCCACCTGGCGCTGGTACTCCGACAGATCCCCCCGCCATACGTTGCCGAAAATATCGTCCGGCTTCACTTCGTAATTCGAATAATCATGCCATGTTTCCGGATACCCAATGCCAACGTATAGCGTCGAAAGCTTCGCCTCCGCTTCGGCCTTCGTCGATGGATTCATCCAGGTGAGCGCCTCAATCCGTTTGCGGAACGCCGCGATCAACTCGGCCACCATCGCCTGTGCCTTCTCCTTGGCTTCCGGTGGAAAATACTTCTGCGCGTACACTTCTCCAACGGCGTCTCCCAGGTATCCGTTGACAACCGACACGCCCCGCTCCCATCGCGGACGCTGCTGCTGAACGCCCGACAACTCTTTGCCAAAAAAAGCGAACCGTTCCTGTGCCAACGCCTTCGGCAGGACTCCGGCATGCGCCTCGATCAAATGAAACGTGAGCCAATCCTTCCACGATTCCAGCGGAGCCGACGCGACCAGCGCCGACTCTCCCTGAAATGCCTCGGGCTGCCACACGATGAAACTCTCCACACGGCTAAGCCCGGCTCCCTTGAAGTATTCATCCCAGTCGAGCCCCGGAGCCTTCGCCGCGAACTCCGCGCGCCTCCAGGTGTTGTTTGCCTTGTGGATGTCTTCGTTCTCCGCCAGCGAGCGATGCGTCTTCGCGATCGCCATCTCTAGTTCCACGATCCGAGCCGCGCGAGCATCCGCATCGGAAAATCCAGCCAGCTTCAACATGGCGGCTACGTGCGGCTGATATTTCGTGCGAATGTTCTGCATGCTCTCGCTGTTCGAGGTGTAATATTCGCGGTCCGGCAACTGCAGTCCGCCCTGCATCAGATAGGGCGTGTAGTGGTCCGAATCATTAAACCCCGGCGCCACCCACAATCCAAAAAGATTGGCAGTGTGATAGTTCGTGTTGTTCAGTGCGTCCACATCGGCACGCAACGTCTCCCCTAGTGCATGCGCCAGTTGCTTCTTGTCGTGGATTGATGCAATCGCATCCAAATTCAATTTCACCGGCTTCAACCCCTTCGCCTCGATCGCCGCCTCATCCATATACGAATTGAAAAGGTCTGCCACCTTCCGCAAATTGGATCCTGCGGGCGGATTCGAAGTGGAAAGCTCCTTAATCAGGTCAGCACTACGCTGACTGCTCAGGTCGCTCAATCTCGTAAATACGTCGATCCCAGCCCGGTCCGCCGGAATCTCAACGCGCTTGATCCAGTTGCCATTCGCGAACCGATAAAAATCGTCCCCCGGCCTCACCGAGCGTTCGATGTTGTCCACAGCAATCCCGTGGACTTCTTGAATGGAAGCGTTCTGCCCGAAGGCGCAATGGGCAGACAGGAGCAGACAAGCCAAGACAGTCTTTAAGAACATATCGATTCGTTTCACGCGGAGCTCCAAAGGCAGGGCAGCCAGAAAAATAACTCGCTAATTACATAGAGTACCCTTGGTTAGACGTATGGCACCACGACAGGTCACGTCGCGACAGCCGCTTCGGCTGTCGAGCGAAGGCGAAGCCGAGCGCACCGCACCTCAGACCGCGAAATCTCGCCGTCCTTTACAACCCCGGTATAACTCGCTTATGCCAAGCCGTAGCCTGCTCATAAGCATAAGCAAGCCGCAGCACCAGATCCTCGCGCCAATGCGGCCCCGCCATCTGCAATCCAATCGGCAACCCGCTTTGCGTAAACCCGCAGGGAACTGAGATCGCGGGCAATCCCCACACGTTAAACGGCCGTGTATTCCGCAACAGCTTCAACTCCGCTGGACGCAGCGCCTCCGCGTCAGCCCTCAACTCGGCAATCGTTGGAGCCGGTAGCGGCGTAGTGGGCGTGACCAGCAAGTCCGCCTCGGCAAACACATCACGAATGTTGCGCCGGGCCACTTCCAACTCGCGCCTCTTCTGCATATACTCCGCCGCAGTGACCTTCTCTCCCGTTCGAATCCGCCGCACCGTCTCCGCCTGATAAAACTCTGGATGCTTGGCCACATCCTCCGCGTGGTAGGCGTACGCCTCCGTAGCCTGCACCGTCCGGTCGGTCGGCACCTCAATCCTTACTTCCTTAATACATGCACCCAGAGTCGCGATTCCCGTCAAAGCATGCTCGATCGCAGACGCCACTTCCGGATCGAGATCGTCAAAGAAATAGGCCCTCGGCACACCCACTCGCAAACCTTTCGCGCCCTCCCTCAAGATGGAAACGTAATCTGTAACGGCAACCTCGGCCGAAGTGATGTCACCCCGATCATATCCCGCGATCGCCTGCAACATGATCGCCGCATCCTCAACGCTTGCAGCCAGCGGCCCCACATGATCCAGCGACGTCGAAAGCGGAATCACCCCGCGGCTCGAAACCCGACCATACGTCGGCTTAATCCCCACGCATCCGCATAGCGACGCCGGTTCGCGAATTGATCCCGCCGTGTCCGTTCCAATCGCAGCGCACGCCATCCCCGCCGGAACCGAAGCCGCCGACCCTCCCGAAGATCCCCCGGCAATCCGGTTTACGTCCCACGGATTGTGAACATCCCCAAAATGGCTGATCAGAGAACTCCCGCCATAGGCGAACTCATGCAGGTTATTTTTGCCAACGATCACCGCTCCGGCCGCGCGCAATTTTCTGACGACTTCCGCGTCTTCCCGCGGAACGCGATCCTGATGCAACGCACTGGCCGACGTCGTCCGCACTCCCGCCGTATCGATTAAATCCTTCAGCGCAATCGGAATTCCATGCAGAGGCCCCCGCCACTTTCCCTGTGAAATCTCTTCCTCGGCGTCGCGCGCCTCTGCCAGAGCCAATTCCGCCATGACGGTGATGAACGCATTGAGGCGAGGATTGAGTTCTTCAGTCTGCAGAAAGCACTCCCGCGTAACCTCGACAGGAGAAACCTCCCGCCGCCGGATCCGCTGCGAAAGCTCAGAGATTGTCGTAGGAGCATTCATCGCCGCAGAACATTGTAAGGGCAGCAGCATTTCCTTCGTGAACCTTCGTGCCCTTAGTGGTTTCCGCCTTTGTTTCAGCCCAACCAAAAAGTCCTATAATGAGAAAAGTTGTTTTCTGGGGGCAAGACAAAAATGGCAGAGATGACGATCGCGCCTGTTGCGACTCACGGCTTCTTCGTGGACGGACGTTGGCAGCAGGACGGCGACGTCGTCGAAATACGCTCCCCATATGATGGTAGCCTCATCGCCCGCGTCACGCAGGGTCGCAAAGAGCACGCCGAAGCTGCGATCGCCGCCGCCGTCAAAGCCTTCGGCACGACCCGTCGTCTCCCCGCTTTCGAGCGCCAGCGTGTCCTTCGCCAGATCTCCGCGTTCATGACTGAGCGCAAGGAAGAATTCGCCCGCACTCTCGCGCAAGAAGCCGGCAAGCCAATCAAGGCCGCCCGCATCGAGGTCGACCGCGCCATCTTTACCTTCAACGTCGCCGCCGAAGAGAGCACTCGCATCTACGGCGAGTTCCTGCCTCTCGACTGGCAGGAGTTCACTGCCGGACGCTGGGGCATCGTCCGCCGTTTCCCCCTCGGCCCCATCGCCGGCATCACTCCATTTAATTTCCCCATCAATCTCGTGGCTCACAAGGTCGCTCCGGCCATCGCCGCCGGATGCCCCATGGTCCTCAAGCCCGCGCCGCAGACGCCGCTCTGCTCGCTGCTTCTCGCCGAATGCGTGCAGCAGGCCGGATGGCCCGACGGAGGCCTCAACGTCCTCCCACTCTCCAACGAAGATGCCGGTCTTCTTGTCGCCGACGACCGCATCAAGCTCATCAGCTTCACCGGCAGTGTCCCCGTCGGCTGGGACATCAAACGCCGCGCCGGAAAAAAGAAAGTCGTCCTCGAACTCGGCGGCAATGCTGCAGTCATTGTCCACAGCGACGCCGACCTCGCCTACGCCGCCGACCGCTGCGTCACCGGAGGCTTCGCCTACGCCGGCCAAACCTGCATCGCCGTACAGCGCATCCTGGTCGAGCACTCCGTTTATGGAAAGTTCACCGATTTTCTGGTCGAGGGCGTCAAGCAACTGAAAACTGGCGATCCCCTCGACGAATCCACTGACGTCGGCCCGCTCATCCGCGAAAGCGACGCGATCCGCACCGTCGCTTGGATCGACGAAGCCGTCCGCGCCGGAGCCCGCCTCCTCTGCGGAGGCCGCCGCAATGGCTTAGTCGTCGAGCCCACGGTACTGACTGGCACCAAGTCCGACATGAAAGTAAACTGCCAGGAGATTTTCGGCCCCGTCGTCAGCGTCGAGCCTTACCGGGATTTCGACCAAGCCCTGCGCCAGGTCAACAACACTGCCTACGGAATGCAGGCCGGCGTTTTCACTCGCGACGCCAAGCTGCTATTCCAGGCCTACGAAGAACTCGAAGTCGGCGGCGTCATTGCCGGCGACGTCCCGTCCTTCCGCATCGATCACATGCCCTACGGCGGCGTAAAAGATTCCGGTCTTGGCCGCGAAGGCCTCCGCTATGCCATCGAAGAAATGACCGAACCCAAGCTCTTGGTAATGAATCTCCGCTGACCGCATCCCGTATTTGTCATCCTGAGCGTAGTTGACGTCCGCGAAGCGGTCGTCAACTACGTGTCTGCGTCGCTTCGCTCGCAGCCACTCCGCTCAGGATGACAGACATGGGTTCTTTGCTTTGCTCAGCAATGACAAGCCGGTGAGAGTTGAAAAACTCAACATTTTTTAACATCATTCACTTCATATGCTTCATAATTTTTTTCTATCGCGAATTTTCAAAAACCCGCGACAAAGCTTCTCGAAATATTTATAATTCTCTGTTTCGCAACCAACTCGAAAACCTGTGGGTGGTTTTCTTACTCGGAACTTAAACGGACACACTGAGCGGACGAGCTAAGCAACTAAGCTCCGCCGGATCTCTTCGCTAGATCTCATAAGAGAATGTCGCAGATCTTTCATCGCAGCACGAATACGCTTTCCCGCGCCACCATTTTCGGCGCAGTATTCATCGTTGCGGCATTAGGCGGGGTCGTATACATCGTGCAGGGCTCTCCCTTTGTGACCTATGCTGGCGTCCGCAAGCCGCAGCCGGTCCCATTCAGCCATCAGCATCACGTCGCCGGACTCGGCATCGACTGCCGCTACTGTCACACTTCGGTCGAGACCTCCAGCTTCGCGGGAATCCCTCCGACCAAGACGTGCATGAACTGCCACTCGCAGATCTGGACTAACGCCCAGCTCCTTGAGCCCGTTCGCGCCAGCTACCGCTCCGGCGAATCGCTGCAGTGGACCCGCGTCAACCAGCTCCCCGACTTCGTTTATTTCAATCACAGCATTCACGTCACCAAGGGCGTCGGCTGCAACACCTGCCACGGCCCGGTCGACCAGATGCCGCTGATGTACCAGGCGGAATCCTTACAGATGGAGTGGTGTCTGGGATGCCATCGCGATCCCGGCAAGAATCTCCGCCCGCGCGATCAAGTCTTTAACATGCGCTACCAGCCACCCACGACGGTCAACCCCGTCAGTGTGGATGGCCGGGCTTTCACCGATCAGGATTCGCTCGGCGCATACCTGATCACCAAGTATCAGGTACGTGTCGGAAGAATAAAAACTTCCGACGGCCAGATCAGCGTCAGCGATATAACGAGCTGCAGTACGTGTCACAGATAGTTGTTCGGTTTCAGGAAGTAGAGGTTTGTGTGGGGACAGCCGCCATCGGCTGTCCGTCGAGCGAAGCTCGACAAGGTTTTGTGAGATGCTGCCGATGCAGTCGATCCATTGGTAGCGGCAGAGCAAAAGCCGCGAAGCGGCGAAAGAATACAGCCCACGGCGCAAGCCGTGGGCTAGCAGAGAAGAGAGGCGCAAGCCCCGAAGGGGCGAAAGAAACGAAGCATGTCAGGGCAGAGCAGTAAAGCCCGACACGACCAAGCCGGGTAGCGGCGAAATGTGAAAGCCCGGCACGGAAGTGCCGGGAATGAAACGAAAACACCGTCGAGTCCCGTAGGGACACAGAAGCAATGACGATTGACCACAAATCGCAGTTCGTCAAACTCGAAGACATCTGCCCCAGCAAGAAACTCGACCTGGGCACCGTCCGCGAGCGAATCGACGCCGCCACCGCTCACGACACGGCCGAAAAAACCGGCCCGGAATACTGGCGCTCGCTGGAAGAACTCGCCGGCAGCCCCGCCTTCCAGGAGGCCCTGCACCGCGAATTCCCCAAAGGTGCTTCTGAATGGCTCGACAAGGCCTCGCGCCGCGGATTCCTCAAAGTCATGGGCGCGTCGCTCGGCCTGGCCGGCATGACCGGATGCGTCAAACTCCCGCTCGAGCCCATCGTTCCCTACGTTCGCCAGCCGGAGAATGTCATTCCCGGCAAGCCGATGTACTACGCCACGGCAGTAACGCTCGGCGGATACGCCAACCCGGTCCTCGTAGAAAGCCATCTCGGACGCCCGACCAAGATCGAAGGCAACGACCTGCATCCCGCGTCGATGGGCGGCACCGACATCTTCACGCAGGCCTCAATCCTCGGCCTCTACGATCCCGACCGCTCGCAGACCGTCACGTCGATGGGCGACGTCCGCTCGTGGCAAGCGTTCTTAGGCGCGATCCGTGGCCCGCTCAGCGCTCAAAAATCCTTGCAGGGTGCAGGCATTCGCATCCTCACGACGACGACCACTTCGCCCACGCTCGCCGACCAGTTGCGCAATTTCCAGAAGCTCTATCCTCAGGCCAAGTGGCACGTCTACGAGCCCGTCAATCGCGACAACGTCCTCGAAGGGGCGCAGATGGCCTTCGGACAGCCCGTCGAGACGCGCTACGATTTCTCGAAAGCCGACGTCATCGTCTCCCTCGACGCCGACTTCCTCTACGCCGGATTCCCCGGCAACACGCGTCACATCCGCGATTTCGCCGCCCGCCGCAATCCTGACAGCAGCAACATGAATCGGCTGTACGTCATCGAGAGCACGCCGAGTTCAACGGGAGCGAAGGCGGATCATCGCCTGCCGGTGAAAGCGGGTGACGTTCAGAATCTTGCTTACAGTTTTCTCACGTCCGAAGTGCGTGGAGGGATTGGGCTGGTCAGCAGCAGTCAAGCGTTTGCGACCGCGCTAGGGCGCGATCTAATTACGCATCACGGCTCAAGTGTTGTTATTGCCGGAGATCATCAACCGGTAATCGTACACGCTCTGGCGCATGCGATGAACGCTGAACTCGGCAACGTCGGCAAGACCGTCTTCTACACCGATCCGGTCGACGCGAACCCGGTCAATCAAACCGAATCGCTCAAAGATCTTGTTGCCGACATACAGGCGGGCAAGGTCGATCTGCTGATCATCTTGGGTGGCAACCCGGTCTACGATGCTCCCGCTGACCTGAGCTTCGCCGACGTACTGAAGAGCGGCAAGGTTCCGGTCCGCGTGCACCACGGCTTATATCAGGATGAAACCGCCGAACTCTGTCAGTGGCACGTTCCTGCAACCCACGAACTCGAGTCGTGGGGCGATGCTCGCGCCTACGATGGTACGGTCAGCGTCATCCAGCCGCTGATCGCTCCTCTATACAACGGCAAGAGCGCCATCGAGTTCGTCGCGCTGCTCTCCGGTCAAGCCGAGGCGACCGGATACGATCTCGTCCGCACCTACTGGCAGAAGCAGCATACGGGCACTGACTTCGAGACGTTCTGGCGCAAGTCCCTGCACGATGGCTGGATCGAAGGAACAGCATTCGCACCCAAAACAATCGCGACGAAGAGCACAAATTTCCCGGACAGCACCCCTATCATTGGGGGTAACCCTGGATTCGAACTCAACATCCGCCGTGACTCTACTATCTACGACGGCCAATTCTCCAACAACGGCTGGCTGCAGGAACTGCCCAAGCCGATGTCGAAGCTCACCTGGGACAACGCCATCCAGATCGGCCCCAAGATGGCCGAACGCCTGCAGCTCGCGAGCAAAGACGTCGTTGAGCTCGAACTGAACGGCAAGAAAGTCCAAGGCGCCGTCTGGATCCAGGCCGGACATCCCGACAACTCCGTAACCATCACGCTAGGCTACGGCCGCAAGCGCGCCGGACGCGTCGGCTCCGAGCAGGGCTTCAATGCCTACGAACTCCGCACCACGGCCGCCCCGTGGATTGCCTCGGGTGTAAAGATCACCAAGACCGGCGCCACGTACGAGCTCGCCTCCACGCAAGGCATGCAGTCCATGGAGACTCCCGACGGCGGCTACCGCCCGCTAGTGCGCGAAACCACCCTTGAGGAATACAAGAAAGAGCCGAAGTTCGCGCAGGAAGAAGAAGTTCCCAAAGACGTCACGCTGTACCCCAACTACGAGTACGAAAAAGAAACCTACGCCTGGGGCATGGCCATCGATCTCAACAAGTGCGTAGGCTGCAACAACTGCATCGTGGCCTGCCAGTCGGAAAACAACATCGCGGTAGTCGGCAAGGAGCAGACGCTCCTCGGCCGCCACATGCACTGGATTCGTATCGACGCCTACTATCAAGGCGACCGCGAAAATCCCAAGGCTTTCTTCCAGCCCGTTCCCTGCATGCACTGCGAGAACGCACCCTGCGAAGTTGTTTGCCCGGTGGGCGCGACCAACCACTCCAGCGAAGGTCTGAACGACATGATCTACAACCGCTGCGTGGGAACGCGCTACTGCTCCAACAACTGTCCTTACAAAGTTCGCCGCTTCAACTTCCTGTTATTCCAGGACTGGGATACCCCGCAATATAAGATGATGCGAAATCCCGACGTCAGCGTGCGCAGCCGCGGCGTCATGGAAAAGTGCACCTACTGCATCCAGCGGATCAACGAGCGCCGCATCGACTGCGAGACGCAGTCGGTACGAGATGGCAAAGAAAAACTCATCGGAGACGAATTGCAGACGGCCTGCCAGCAATCCTGCCCGGCCGACGCCATCGTCTTCGGCAACATCAACGATCCCAACAGCAACGTTTCCAAGTGGAAAGCGCAGGCCAGAAACTACAGCCTTCTGGGCGAACTAAACACCCGTCCGCGCACCACGTATCTGGCGGAAGTCCGCAACCCAAACCCGGAGTTGGAAGCTAAGGGATAAGAACTGAAAGCTGACAGCTGAGAGCTGAGCACGCATGCCAGAGCAATACAAATCGTCGACGGATCTCGATCGCGCCCCGGTCATCGAACCCGGCCACACTTTCGGCACGGTCACCGAAAAAATCAGCGCTATCGTCCTCACGCGCCCGGCGACCAACGGATGGTTCATCGGCTTCGGCATCGCCTTCATGATGACGATGATGCTGCTCTTCGCCCTTGGATATCTCTTCCTCAAAGGCGTCGGCATCTGGGGCGTCACCATCCCCATCGGATGGGGCTTCGCCATTGTTAACTTCGTCTGGTGGATCGGCATCGGCCACGCCGGCACCCTGATCTCCGCCATCCTATTATTACTGCGTCAATCCTGGCGCAACTCGATCAACCGCTTCGCCGAAGCGATGACGCTCTTCGCGGTGGCCTCCGCCGGAATTTTTCCCGCTGTCCACGTCGGCCGCCCCTGGCTCGCTTACTGGCTCTTTCCCTATCCCAACACCATGCGCGTATGGCCGCAGTTCCGCAGCCCGCTCATGTGGGACGTCTTCGCCGTCTCTACCTACGCCACCATCTCGGCTCTCTTCTGGTTTACCGGCCTAATCCCTGACTTTGCCACGCTCCGCGACCGATCCGAGAAGCGCTGGATCAAAATGATCTACGGCATGCTTTCGTTCGGATGGCGCGGTTCCGCCCGCCACTGGCACCGTTACGAAACGATGTACCTGCTGCTTGCCGGGCTGGCCACGCCCCTCGTGCTGTCAGTGCACACGGTCGTCAGTTTCGATTTCGCCGTCGGCATCGTCCCCGGATGGCACACCACCATCTTCCCGCCCTACTTCGTTGCCGGCGCCATCTACTCCGGCTTCGCCATGGTGCTGATGCTGGCCATCCCCATCCGCAAGATTTACGGTCTCGAAGATTTCATCACCGAACGGCACCTGCAGAATTCCGCGAAGGTCA
>Ga0210409_10007170_pt1 | contig 11500 bp, 10 predicted proteins | sample IncBWH17MmetaG_FD_161649 | JGI IMG/M metagenome (GOLD analysis project Ga0210409, IMG submission 161649) | Forest soil microbial communities from Barre Woods Harvard Forest LTER site, Petersham, Massachusetts, United States - Inc-BW-H-17-M | ecosystem: Environmental > Terrestrial > Soil >...
GAGCGCGTGGCCCAGAGCGCTGCGCCGGACCGCAATGTCTACTTTGCGATCACTTTAATTGCGATCACCACGGTAGGGATAATTTTCGCCGTGCGGCGGCTGTTCGTATTGCGGCCGGAAGAGACTCTGGTCTCTCAGCCCGAGAACGCGGCGGCCCTGAACCGTTGGCGCGCGGGCTATCTTGTAATCTACGCTCTGAGCGAGTCGATAGCGCTGTTTGGATTGGTGCTGCGGATTCTGGGTTTCAATCTCTCTGAAGTCATGCCCTTTTATCTAGCCGGCTTCGCCTTGATGCTGCTCTTCGGCCCCCGCCGCCCAACGGCCTAAGAGGTGTTACAGAAATCAGACCACGTAGGGGCGGACGCCCTCGTCCGCCCCGGGCCCATGTGATTTCGGGCTACGCTTTGATGTGGCAGGACGCCAAGCCCTTCTTTTCCAGATACTGCTGGTGGTAATCCTCAGCTTCGAAGAACGTTACTGCCGGAACAATCTGCGTGACAATGGGCTTGCTGAATCGCCGGGACTTCTCCAGTCGCTCCTTCGAAGCCTTGGCTTCGGCTTCCTGTTCCGGAGTGTGAAAGAAGATTGCCGAGCGGTACTGCGTACCCCAATCCGGCCCTTGCCGGTTAAGCTGCGTGGGATCGTGGTTCTCCCAGAAGACTTCGAGCAGCTTGTCGTAGGAAAGCTTCGCCGGATCGTACTCGATTTCCACCGCTTCGGCGTGGCCGGTGCGGTCGGTGCAAACTTCTTTGTAGGTCGGATCGGTGGTCTTGCCTCCCGTGTAGCCGACCCGGGTCGAGATCACGCCCGGCAGTTGGCGGAAGGTAGCCTCGACTCCCCAAAAACAGCCTGCCGCAAAAGTAGCTTTAGCCATATGAATGACTCCTATTCTTAAAGTGTAGCGATTCTATTGGATGCCGCAAGCGGCGGAAAGTGGCACGCGGCAAGGATTGCAGTCGCCGCTCAATCCTCGCGCCGCCAAACGGCCAGTCCTGATGAACCTAACGCTAACAGTCCTAGCGGAGATCGCCCGAGAGTCCGGACCGAGCTTGCATTCGATTCTTCAACGTCAGCCTCCTCCGGCCCTTTGGTCTTACCAGTGACGATCGGCTTGTTCGGGATGGTTTCGTACGCGTAGCCGGTCAGAGTAGTTGTGACGGTGATGTTCGAGCAGGAAACCGTCAACCGCGCCCAGCCATAGTGCGCTTCTCCCTTGATCATGAACTTCAAACCCAGATAGTGATTCGTGGCGTTTTTCCAAGGGCCAGCGCCATTGGATGAGGAAGGCGATCTTCGAAGACCCCCGCCATACGATGAACGCGCCATCAACTTATTGCCGGGCGTGAATTGTGCGTTTGGTCCTACTTGGATTCCGGCCGCAAGGGCTGATCCGTAGCGAAAGAACCCATTGTCTCCGGTCTTGTCGCCCCAAATCCGGTTCGCAGACTTCATGGGGAAGATCGTAAGAAAGTCCCAACCTCCGCCGAAACTGCTACTTCCTTTTGTATTATTGAAACCGAAGTCCGTGATTCCGTCATGGTTAAGATCGAGCGAAAAAGTTTTGTTGAGAGGAAGTTGTTGGTGGGTGTGCGTATAAACGATCTTCGCCTCGGACGGGCACGTCAAAGCCAGTATCCCCACGCTTGCGGCCGTCGCCGCGTTCGCGTAAGCGACGAGTGTCCTGTCCAGTTTCGGAGCGAGCCGAGCGGCGATCCTGTTTTTGCCAGCATGTTCCCTTTGCCGTTTTGCCATCATTTTCGACTCTCCTCTTACCTTCCATCCATTTGGTCCGAAACCTGGGGCGACACAAAGTTGAAAACATAGCTAAGGCACGACGGTGAACACGGTCCCACAGCCGGCGTCGCCATCGACTGGGCACATGTTGTTACCGCCCCGAAGGGTCGTGCCGTACAACTCGCCGCCGAGACCGAAAGTCACGCCCTGACTTGGCGCCGAACCGTCGCGTCCGCCGGCGAAAGCGTGCAGGACGGTCTGGGTCCAACGGCTGTGGCCCTTGCCGGGCGGCGACAGCTTGAACACCGTTCCGTGTGTATACTGGCTACTGTTGAGGGTCATGCCGTAAAGGTTCCCAGCCCTGTCGAAAATCACGCCGCCGTAGAGATAAGCCCCGCTGACGAGAATGTTTTCAGTCCAGACTCCGTTCGCGAGCCTCAACTGATAGACAGAATCGAGAGTACTCCCGTAAAGGGAACCTGAGTCCTCGCGAACTACGCCGGATGTGAGTTGTTCGCCGCTGCCGAAGCGGTAGAGCACACTTTCGGTCCAGGCGCCTCCGCTATTGTTTCTCGGCGGCTTCAGCTCAAACGCTGTGCCATAACATCCTGCCTGATCGCAATGCCCGCCATTCACTGTGACCCCGTAGAGGTTTCCCTTGGGGTCAAGGATCAAGCCGAGCGGACCTGCGCCATCTCCGTTGCCTTGTTCGCCGAGTACGCCCTTGAAGAAGTAGAGCACGGTTCTCTTCCAGGCTTTTCCATCAGTGGAGGGCGTCAGTTTGAAAACCGTGCCACAGCCGACAGCCATGCATCCTCGCCCGCCGCCGAATGTCGTGCCATAGACGTTTCCTTCCTGATCCAGAGCCAAGCCTCCAGGTTGGTATCCGTCCCAGCCGCTGAAGATGTAGAGGGTGTTCTCAGTCCAGCCACTTCCAGCCTCTTGGGGAGGAGTCAACTCGAATACGTAGCCACACCCGAAGACAGAGCACCCATGGCCGCCCCAAGTGCTTACACCATAGAGGTTGCCCAACTGATCCAGGATCAGCGACCCGGCTCCGGCACTTTGGTACACGGCGGAACCAGTGGGGAAGCTGTAGAGCAGCGTGGTGGTCCAAGGACCGCCAGCCGTGCCCGGCGGCGAGAGCTCAAAGACGGTACCAAATCCGTACTTGCCTCCGGTGTTGGTCGTTCCGTAGAGGTTACCCGCACTGTCGGAAATTAGACCGATGGGAGTGTTCCCGATGCTTCCGCTCTGCTGAAAGCGGTGAATCACTTGGTACTTCGATCCAGCGAAGGCGTGGCCCGAGAACACGACAAGGAGCGTCATGAGGATCAGCAATCGCTTCGATGGAAGACCTGGGCTCATTATCCGATGGACTGAATGAGAAGAGCTGGTTGACGACTTGCGGGGGCCCGGAGATTGCTTCAATGGAGTCCTCCTGCGCGGGCGCACTTATTCTCCTCTGAGGCTATCGAAGTGTCAATTGCGCATAATCGACCCGCCGGCAGAGCAATGTCCGGGCTCGTAAGGCTGTGCTAAAAGATAACTTAGGAGTCGTCCTACACTGTCTTCCCGGTTGACTGCCCCCGGTTGCTCGCGATAAATTGCATTTAGCGGCCTTACCCCCCAGCCCGCCTGAGGTTTCGTGGCCTTGGCTTTCCACAGCACTCATAGGAGTTCCCGGCTCACATTTGCGATCCTGCTTGTCTGCCTGATCGTGCCCGTTGCATTTGCCGCAAACGCCGGTTTTACCCCTCAAGCCCGGGTCGGCTTCACCGTCGGCGATCAGTGGGAGCCCGCTGTTGCCGCCGACGGGTTTGGTCACGTCTACATTCTGTATCCGCAGTATGGGCGCGTGCCTGGTTGCCGTGGATGCCCGCTGCCTTCGATGATTCTGGTGGTCAGCAACGACAATGGCGCTACCTGGCAATCGCCGCGCGGGATCACGCCACCCGGGACGGGGCAGTACGATCCGCAAATCGTGGTCGATCCCGTTGATCACAGGACGGTCTATGCAGCCTGGCTGCAACGCAAGAGACTCGACATGGTGGTGGCCAAGTCCGTGGACTTCGGTCAAAGCTGGTCGATTTCGCTGGCCGACCGTGGAGCTGCCGACGCTGATAAGCCGGTGCTTACGGCTCGAGGATCGGACGTGTACGTCGGCTTCAATCGAGACCACAAGATTTTGGTAGCTTCCTCGCACGACGGCGGGATCACATTCACCTCGGCCGATGCGGCTCCGAAGCTGAAGCTGGTGCGATCTCTGGCTGGAGGCGCGACGGTCGATCCGCAAGGCTCCGTCTACCTGGCCTGGGCGGGATACACGCGACACGACGGCGCCAAAGGGCGCGAGAACCTCTATGTCAGCAAGTCGTCCAATGGCGGCCAGAGTTGGGCAACACGGCTGATGGATGTCTCCGGTGCGCCTCCCGATTGCGCGCTTTCCCGCTGTGAGTGGGGATACCTCGGCGCCCAGATTACGATGACCTCCGACGCTGCCGGGACTTTGTACGCGCTATGGAATTCCGGCGCGTTTGATAAGAGCCCGCAGCGGATTTATTTTGCGTCCTCGACCACCGCTGGCGATACCTGGTCTCCGCGGCTGAATGTTTCTACTGCTCCGTCAGCCGTGGAGCATGCCTTCCCGGCGCTCGCAGCCGGAGCGGCGGGCGATGTGCGAATCGCGTGGATGGACACCCGAAATGTGGATGCCCGCAATCATCCGCTATGGAATACGTATTACCGCAGTTCCACGAACGGCGGCGCAACCTGGTCCGCCGAGTCCAGGATTTCCAGCTACGTGCCGGGCTATAGCTACATTTACTCCAAGGGCTTCGGCTTTCCTTTTGGCGACTACTTCGGGATCGCCATCGACCATCAGGGCCGGACGCAAGCCGTGTGGGGCGAAGGCCTGAATTTCAAGTCTCCGGGATCGATCTGGTACAGCAACGGCCGGTAGCTGAGTCCGGATTGCACTATTTTCGGTGCAATTTTTCCTTCAAAAAAATCTCTCGATTCCGCCCAAAATCTAGAAAACAAAGGACCGGAAATTTTCTTGCCTCGTAGATCTATGGTTCTTAAGGTGGTTACAGGCAAAATCTTGGAAACATTGGAGTTACGACGGTTTCCGAGTGCTCGCAGCTTCGTTTTAGAACTGCCCCTGAAGTGCGCTGGAAGCAAAGCTTTTCGCCTTCGCGACGATCGATTGGGCTTAGCCCTTGAGAGCTGCGCTTGACGGTCAGGTTGTCAAAGATCGTAGATTATCTTTTAGATAACCTATGTCTGTCTATATTATCGCAAGTTGAAGTGTGAGGTCAAGAGAAAAGCGGTTGGGCGGCTGATCCGGTTCCAAATTGGGAATGTCGCTCCCGCCCTATACGCAAAGAACGCGAATAAGGGCAGGGCACCCACGTTGTTGGTGGGAATGGGCGGGCCAGCCCCGAATTCATCTATGGTTTGATGGATAGGGGCAAGTTTCCCGTCCCTAAGATCTTTGAATGGATTCGGCAGCACATAAAGCCGCTTCGCTAGAAAATGTGGTTCAAAACCATCAGGCACGTCATCAAAGGAGTTCAGAGCTGGTAAAAACCCTCCGTTTTTCGGTCTGACCCGGCCGGATACTCCGGCTTGCTCATGGCCGCCGGCTTGATAAAAACGCTTCAGCAGAGGAGAACCCATATGAACAGTCTTAACTCCTTTTTACAACGTAACAAAGATTTTGCAGCTCAGCAGTCTGCTGCGGGCACACTTATGCCCTCGCTTCCGCGGGCGCTGCCCAATGTGAAGGCGATCGTCATCGGTTGCGCCGATATGCGTGTAGATCCTGCTGACATACTTGGAATTAAACCGGGCGAGGCCGTCGTAATACGTAACATCGGCGGTCGAATCACGCCAGGGTTATTGGAGCAGTTGGGATTACTCGGGCGAATCGGGCAAGTTGCCGGAGAGATTCCTGGAGGCGGCGGTGAGTTTCACCTCATCGTACTTCAGCACACCGATTGCGGCATCACTCGCCTTGCTGGCGACCCCGCCATGCTGGCGCGCTATTTTCAGATACAGGAAGGGGAAGTCAAGAAAAAAACGGTTACCGATCCCCGCGCTGCAGTGACCGCCGACGTTGCTTTGCTTCGGGCAATTCCGGCGGTACCGAGCGCATGGCTTATATCGGGCCTCGTTTATGACGTGGCGACTGGACTGGTTGAGATCGTCGAGCCGCCAGCATTAATCCGCGCCGCGTGAACATTAATGCATCAAGCTTCGGAAGTGGCGTTGTCGCGGCTTCGCTCTCCGAAAGAAGAGATCGGTATCAAAGGCTTGTAGCCAATCCTATGAAGAAAATTGAGCCAGAAAGAAGACCATTTCACGCGAGGCCTGCTCAGGGCGGGTGCGAGATCCCTCGTTGGCAGGAATTCGCGTTGAGTCCTGCGCTTCCTCAGGATGACAACTGGGTGGGTTTGTGACTCTGAATAAATAGGCGGTTATTCGAGGACGAGGCCGCCGGTCAGATCGGCTAGGCGCTCGATTCGGTGGTGTGCGCACCAGTCCTGGAGTTCGTTCACGATCTTTTCTGTGGCTACCGGGTCCCAGTAACTGGCGGTTCCGATTTGTACTGCGGTCGCGCCTGCCAGCATGTACTCGACGATATCCACTGCGGTTGAGATGCCTCCCATGCCGATGACTGGGATCTTCACTGCTTTGGCCGCGTCGTAGACCATGCGCAGCGCGATGGGCTTGATGGCTGGTCCGGAGAGCCCGGCGGTGACGTTGGCGATACGTGGCTTGCGGGTTTCGGCGTCAATCGCCATCGCAACGAACGTGTTGACCAGGGAGACCGCATCCGCGCCGGCCTCCTGGGCCACGTACGCCATCTGCGCGATGCTGGTCACGTTGGGTGAAAGCTTCACGATCAACGGCCGCTGGGAGTAATGACGGGCCGTGGCCACGACCTCGTCGAGCGAACGGGGATCGCTGCCGAACTGAATTCCTCCGTGGGCGGTGTTGGGACAGGAAACATTTAACTCGTAGGCGGCGATGCCCTCGCCTTCATTCAGGATCTCGAGGGTTCGCTCGTAATCCTCGCGGGTGTAGCCGAACACATTGGCGATAACGACAATGTTTTTTAACTCTCGCAGTTTGGGGAGCTTCTCGTCGACGAAGGCGCGGGCGCCGATGTTCTGCAATCCGATGGCGTTGAGCATGCCGGCGGCGGTCTCGTAAAGGCGAGGCGGGGGATTGCCCGCCATGGGCTCTTTCGATAGACCCTTCACGACGAAGCCGCCGAGCTTGTCCAGATGGACGACGTCCTCGAACTCGATGCCGTAGCCAAAAGTACCGCTGGCGGCGATTACGGGGTTCTTGAGTTGAATGCCGGCGAAGCTCACGCTGAGGTCAGGAGTGCGCTTGGCAGTGGCGGGGGAAGCGGTCATCGCGATTTAGTGTACCGCGTGGCGCCGGGGACGCCAAAGCGATTTGCTCTGCGTGCTCTGCGGCTTCTCGGCGATCTCCGCGATTTAAGATTTTGCGGTTGTGGACTTGGATCAAAACCTTAAAACGCAGAGGTCGCGGAGAACTGCCGCAGAGTATGCGGAGGGTTCTGCAGAGGTCACGCAGTGTCGAACGCGTGCATTGATGGCTGGTTTTCCGTTACAGTAGTTCATTCCCATGCTTGACTTGAATTTTGTGCGCGACAATTTGCCGCTGGTCGAGGAGAAGCTGCGCCAGCGCGGCATGAAGCCGGCTGAGGTCCTGAAGAACTTCGCCCAGGTGGATGCACAGCGGCGGCAGGCCATCACTAGCGCGGAAACAATGCAGGCCCAGCGCAACCGCGCTTCGGAAGAGATTGCGAAGCTGAAAAAGAGTGGGCAGGATGCATCTCTGCTCATTGCCGAAACCAAGGCATTGCGCGAGCAGGTCGAGGAACTGGGAAAGGCTGCCGAAGAATACGAATCCCGATTGCAGCAGATTCTGGCCGGCATCCCAAACATTCCGCATGCGAGCGTTCCAGTCGGGAAAAGCGCGGACGACAACGTCGAGATCCGCCGATGGGGCACGCCGCCGAAGTTTGACTTTGCTCCCAGACCACACTGGGAAATCGGGGAACAACTCGGCGTGCTCGATCTGGAGCGAGCCGCGAAAATCTCGGGTGCGCGCTTTGCCGTGTATTGGGATCTGGGAGCGCGGCTGGAGCGAGCGCTCGCCAACTTCATGCTCGACCTGCACACGCGCGAGCATGGCTATACGGAAGTGTTGCCGCCGTATATGGTGAACTCGGATTCGCTTTACGGGACTGGGAATCTGCCTAAATTCGCGGCTGATCTTTTTAAAGTTCCGCACGGGGATAAAGATTTATGGCTGATTCCGACTGCGGAAGTTCCGGTGACGAATCTGTATCGCAACGAAGTGCTCGAAGCGGCGCAACTGCCAGTCTCGCTTACCGCATATACGCCGTGTTTCCGCAGCGAGGCCGGATCTTATGGGAAGGACGTGCGCGGCATCATCCGGCAGCATCAGTTTCAGAAAGTCGAAATGGTGAAGTTCACGCGTCCGGAGGATTCTTATGAGCAGTTGGAGAAGCTGACTCACGACGCTGAGGAAGTTCTGCAGAAGCTGGGACTGCATTATCGCGTGGTCGCGTTGTCCACCGGCGATATAGGTTTCTCGCCGGCCAAAACCTATGACGTCGAAGTTTGGTTGCCGGGGCAGGAGTTGTTTCGCGAGATTTCCTCGTGCTCGAACTTCGAATCGTTTCAGGCGCGGCGGGCCAACATCCGCTATCGTGCCGAAGGCAAGAACAAGAGTGAGTTCGTGCACACCTTGAATGGCAGCGGCCTGGCGGTCGGCCGCACCTGGGTGGCGATTGTGGAGAATTACCAGCAAGCGGATGGCAGTGTGCTGATTCCAGAGGCGGTGCAGAAGTACATGGGAACCGACCGGCTGACGCCGAGGAAAATGTAGTTAATTGCTAAAACGGGGATTAAAAAATAGACTTGGACATGGCAAAAGCGAACACGACGGTGATGGCCGCTCCTGCCGTTCCGATGACTGGAATTTGGCGCACAATCCGCGACTACATTTTCTGGTCCTATGAGCGCGGCACGATCCAATACGACATCATGGTCACGCTGATCTTGCTGTTCGTTTTTCTTTCCCCGAGGCTGATCAATTTCAAGGACAAACCGGTTGAACATAACCCGCATAGTACCGGAGTCGCCGTGCTGCCCGACGGCCAGGGCGGACTGATTTACCAGATCGAAGCGGCGGCGGTGGGCCAAGCTGTAGGCAATGACGACAGTGTGATTCGTGGCGAGTTGTTGCAAATCATCGAACCCATTTCCGGCGAAATCAGCATCACGAAAGTTGAACCGGTACGCGACGGCTCGGGACGCGTCCTAAGCTATAAGGTTTGGGTGGCACGAGAGTAGCGGATCTGCTCCAGACTGAAAAATGAATCCTCTCCTAATGTTGGGATGGTGCCGCCAGCTGACCTGGGGTTTCGCGATCTTGATTTCCCTCTTCCTTGCATCGCCCCCGCCGAAGGACTCGGACGAACTGCAACGTGTTCTGAATCTGATGGACCAAACCGCTGCGAATTTCCGCAGCACCCAAGCCGCCTTTGTCTGGGACCAATATCAGAAGGTGGTCGACGAGCACGACTTGCAGAAAGGGATGGTGTATTTTCGGCGCGCCGGTAGCGAGATTCAAATGGCCGCCGACATCACGAATCCCGAGGCCCCGAAGTACGTGCTCTTCACCGATAGCAAAGTTGAGATTTACCAGCCGAAGATCGACCAAGTTACCCGCTACAACACGGGGAAGGACCACGCCACCGTGGAGAGCTTCCTGGTGCTGGGTTTCGGAGGCAGCGGGAAGGATATGCTCAAATCCTTTGATGTGAAGTACATCGACGCCGAGAAAGTGGGTGGCGTGGATACGGCGAAGTTGGAACTAGTGCCGAAATCTGTAAAAGGCCGCAATACGTTCGATCACATCTGGTTGTGGGTTGATACCTCCCGCGGTGTGTCCGTTCAGCAGCAACTCTTCGAGCCTTCGGGCGATTACCGCCTGGCAAAATACTCCGATATCCAATTGAATCAAAAGATTCCAGATTCGGTTTTCAAGCTGAAAACAACTGGTAGGACCAAGATTGTGTCGCCACAAGGGTAGCCTGGGATCCCGGCGAGGACGTCAGGTTATCTAAATCATCTATTCCTTTGGGTTTATTGCCTGTGGAAAGATAAAGGCTGAAAAACCGGGGGCGGGACGTTATACTGCCAAATACTGGGTGGCTAGAGAAAGAAAGACCGGGTAATAAGGCTCCCGTTACCGTAAGACTCTTAAACTTTTATGGCCAAAGTTTTCACCATTCCGACTCTTCCGCAAATTGGAAGGAAGCGGCGCGAACGCACTTCCGATCCACGCTACGTCGACGGCCAGCGACAATTAGTCGAAGCGATGAGATACCTGACCCAAGCAGACCCAGTGGCTAACCGCGAAGCCATCGAACTGATTTCCGAACACGTACGCACGCGTTTCCGCATGACCGATTCGCCCCTCGGTTAAGCTTTCCGCGTCTCCCAAGAGTTTACAGTGTCCTCAGAAACTGTAGCGCAGGGAAAACTCCATCACGCGCGCGTTGGATAGAGTCGATGCGAAATTTCCAAAAAGACTGCTGTTGGATGTGAGGTTGTTGAAATCCAGCTGCATCGTTCCCACGTCGAACCGCGGAGTGTTGGTGATGTTGAACACCTGCCAGCTAAACTTGATCGCCTGCGCTTCGGTGATGTTCCAACTCTTGCTCAGTCCAGTGTCGATATTGAATGTGCCAGGTCCGCGGAAGTTGTTACGTTGTCCTGATTCGCCGGGATAGGGATCGCGGAATTGCAGGATCGCCTGATTAGGATCGTTGGCATTAGTCAGATTGTAAGGATCTTTGAAAACATTGGGGGTGGGCCCATTCACTCCCTGGACGATGAAGCTCCCAGCCGCGGGACGCCTCCCCACGAGAATGGCGGCGGAGTTAAGTTCCCAGTTTGTGGGATAGACCGGGCTGAATATAGAAAATGGGTAGCCTGTCGACCAGCGGAAGAGTCCAGACAGCGTCCAACCTCCTGCTACCGCATTCAGGAATTTGCCCATGGTAGAACCGTAACGCTTACCCTGGCCGACCGGCAGCTCCCACACTCCGTTGGCGTTGATCTGATGGGCGGCGTCGAAGTCGGAAACAGCGCGAAACTGCCCCGGGTTCCAAGCGTTCAGGATTTGTCCAGAGAAGCCGATCCCTTCAAACGAATTAATCCGCTCGGCATCGGAGCCCATGTCCATAGACTTGGAATAGGTGTAATTAAGGTCAAATTCCAGGCCGTGAGTCATGTTGCGCCGTAGACTGAACTGGCCGGCGTTATAAGCGCTGTTGCCAATGCTCCGCCACGCGTAGAGAGAGGCGAACTGCGGTGAATAGAAAGAATAAGGAGTCACTTTTCCATTGATGGTGGCGCACGACGGATAACAGTTCCCGGCGGGCCAACCGCTTACCTGTCCAGGAATGTCGATGTACTGCAGCGAGCTGGTCGCGTTCCCTCCAAAGTAGGCGAAGAGGTCATACATCGCTTGTGTCGCCGTTACTTGCCCTGGTGGAGTTCCGGTCGCGCCACACAGCGAACCGAACGTTCCGCAGACACCACCAATCTGGGTCGAGGTCGGGCCGGCAGCGGCGGGAAACATGTGTTCCCAAAACGGAATGGGAGCGACATTCTGGATGGGAACA